>Ga0181517_10000478_pt1 | contig 53687 bp, 42 predicted proteins | sample PEATcosm2014_Bin_31_FD_119748 | JGI IMG/M metagenome (GOLD analysis project Ga0181517, IMG submission 119748) | Peatland microbial communities from MTU Mesocosm Facility, Houghton, MI, USA - PEATcosm2014_Bin01_30_metaG | ecosystem: Environmental > Terrestrial > Soil > Wetlands > Peat | place... | reverse complement strand
TTGATCTCTGTGAGGATGCGCGCCATTTTGCCCCAACCATGAGCTGCGGCTCGCGGGCGACCCAGGCGAAGCCTGATGCGCTAACATCCTGTTCCGAGCGACTACCAGACACCGCTTCTTGTTTGCGTGTGACCGCGGGCCTGTGCCTGCGCGCGATTCTCTCTGAACTTTTTGCTTCCCAAAAACGGAAGGTGAAGTCCCGAGTGGATCCGCCGCAGCCCAGGCGATGCGCGATTGCGCGTTTGCAGGCTTGAGCGTAAGCGTGACTGGGGAATTGCTTACCAGGGGCACGGCAGGAGCGAGTGCGCCCCTGTACAAATCCGGAATTGGCTCGGAAACGGTGGGCCTTCCGAAGAGAGTAGGAATCATTTGGCGATGGACGAGAAATTCGAACACGATATTGACAGCCTTATTGAAGTGGGCAAAGAAAAGGGCTATCTCACCTACGGCGACGTGAACGACATGCTGCCCGACGAGATGAGTTCGGCCGACGACCTGGACGATCTGATTACGACGATCGGGACCCAGGGAATCGACTTGCTGGACGGGCCCAAGTTTGCCGGCGATAAGGACTTCGACCTGGAAGATGGCGAAGACGTCGAGCTGGATCTGACCCCCGGCACGCTGGAAAAGACCAACGACCCGGTCCGCATGTACTTGCGCGAGATGGGCACGGTACCGCTGCTGACGCGCGAAGGCGAAGTGGAAATCGCCAAGCGGATCGAGCGCGGACAGGTGCGGGTGATGAAGGCGCTCTCCCGCTCGCCGATCGTGATTCGCGAAATCATTGCCCTCGGCGAGGATCTGAAGCGCGGCGTGCGCAACGTCAAGGAAGTAGTGGTCTTCGACGAGGAAGAACTCACCGAAGACGTGGTGCAGGCTCGCGTCAAGGGCACCGTCAGCAAGATCGACGCCATGCTGAAGCACCAGAAGAAGATTACCCAGCTGGAAGACAAACAGCCGGCTGCCACGGCGGCTGCTCCGGTGGCCAAGCCCAAGGCCAAGGACGCGCGCCACGCCCGCTGGCTGATCGCCCGCGAGAAGGTGTTCATTTCGCGCATCGTCCGCGAACTGAAGTACACCCCGCTGGAGCGGAAGCGCCTGCTCGACCGCGTCAACAAGACGGTCGACACCATGCGCACGCTGGAGCGCCAGATCCGCTCGCTCGACCAGAAGTTCGAAGCCTCGAAGAGCGAGGAACTGAAGAAGGAATACCGCCGCCAGCAGAAGAACTGCAAGACCGATCTCGACAAGCTGGAAGGCGACGCCGGCGTCTCGACGGGTGAGCTGAAGCGCACCCAGCGCGAGATGATCCAGGGCGACATGGACGCCGAGCAGGCCAAGAGGGAGCTGATCGAAGCCAATCTCAGGCTGGTTGTTTCCATCGCCAAGAAGTACACCAACCGCGGGCTGCAGTTCCTCGACCTGATTCAGGAAGGCAACATCGGCCTGATGAAGGCGGTGGACAAGTTCGAATACCGGCGCGGCTACAAGTTCTCGACCTATGCGACGTGGTGGATACGGCAGGCGATTACGAGAGCGATTGCCGACCAGGCGCGCACGATCCGTATCCCTGTGCACATGATCGAGACCATCAACAAGCTGATCCGCACTTCGCGGCAACTTGTGCAGGAACTGGGCCGCGAGCCTTCCAGCGAAGAGATCGCGCGCCGCATGGACATTCCGGTGGCGAAGGTGCGCAAGGTGCTCAAGATCGCGCAGGAACCGATTTCACTGGAGACTCCGATCGGCGAAGAGGAAGATTCGCACCTTGGCGACTTCATCGAAGACCGCCAGGCGGTTTCGCCTTCGGAAGCGGTGATCAGCGTCAACCTGAAGGAGTACACCAGCCAGGTGCTGCGCACACTGACTCCGCGGGAAGAGCGGGTGATCAAGATGCGGTTTGGGCTGGAAGACGGCTCCGAACACACGCTGGAAGAAGTGGGCCAGAGCTTCCAGGTGACCCGCGAGCGCATCCGCCAGATTGAAGCCAAGGCGCTGCGCAAGCTGCGCCATCCCAGCCGCAGCCGCAAGCTGAAGGCGTTTGTGGACGGGGTCAAGGAAGGCATGTAAGCACCTGCGGTGCGGCGGGCGCGCTTCGCGCACGGATCGCCTGCACCAGCACAAACAAAAGAGCCGCAGCCCCAACGGGTTGCGGCTCTTTTGCGTGCGCACACTGGAACAATCATATATATAATTTATTGACGAGTCATATATCGATGTGCGCATCATGGACTTCCGCGATGTTCCCACACAGGAGGGACACTCCATGCCGATTGCCGCCACCGGAAAGCCCCCTTTCCCTCGCCCCCGCAAGGAGCGGGTTCTTGTCGAATTCCCTGCAAGCCTTCTGAAGCGCGCCGATGAGGTCGCCCGCGAATTGGGCAGGAATCGGAGTGAACTGATCCGAGCCGCCGTCGAACAGTTTGTGGAAGAAATGTCCGCCAAGCGGTTTGAACAGGAGCTGGCAGCAGGCTACTCAGCCAACGCGCAAATGAACCTGGGGCTGGCGGAAGAATTCACGGATGTAGATCGCGAGGGGTTCTGATGGCCGGCAAGCCTTTTCGCGGCATGGTTGTAGAGGTTGCGCTCGATCCGGTGGTCGGCCATGAGCAGGGCAGATCGCGCCCCTGCGTGGTGGTGCAGAACGACGTGGGCAACCGCTACTCCTCGACCACCATCATTGTTCCACTCACCGATGCGGCGCACATCAAGGCGCCCTCGCCGATCTATGTGTTGGTCAGGCAGGGCGACGGCGGAACAACCAAGGACAGCTATGTTCTGTGCGACCAGATTCGCACCGTGGATCAGCGCCGGTTCCGCAGTTTTCTGGGCATACTTGCCCCGGAGACCATGACCAGCGTAGATCGGGCGCTGCTGGTGAGCCTGGGGCTGGCTGGACCAATGTTCAAGTAACCCTCGCGCAATCGAGACGAAAGTCGGGCCGTGCGTAGACTGCACCAACGACACTGACTTCTATATAATCGCGCGGAACTTCTGAGGGGATTTGATGAAGCGGATTATCCAAATCCTGTTATGCGTACTTGTCCTTTCCTTCGCGCCGTCCACGGCATCGGCGCAAAGTCATGCTCCAGACGGAAGCCCAAATGCGGCGAATGCAGGAGGCATCCAAATCAGCCCCATCAAACACCTGCGCAAAGGCGTGGATGCATGGCCGCTGATTGCGAATCCGAGTTCTCCCGCCGAGAGGCGGGTGAATGAATTCTTGTTGGCGGAGAACCTGCGTCTGGAGCAAAACTTGCGCGATTGCGATGCAGACATGATGGAGCAGTTGAAACAGATGGAGGTGCGGAACCCCCGCGACGCGGTTTCAGGCGACTGGTCAAGAAAGGTCAGGGTGACCATGTCCGGGCCGCGGTTCCTGAGCCTCGTGGCGGATGATTCTGTCTACTGCGGAGGCGCGCATCCCTCCAGCGATCAAATGGCACAGGTCTTCGACATGACCACTGGTTACCTGGTGGACTGGGATGAGCTACTCTCAGCTTCTGCTGGCGCGTCTTCAGAGAACGATACTGTTTTGGATGGAACATCCGTCGATGCATTGGTCCTGCCTGGCTTGCAGAAAATGGACTTCTTCGTGCATCACGGTGACTGCAAAGATGCGACCTTGAAGCCGAAATCGTTCCTGATCTGGCCGGACGCAAGGTATGGAACACTGGTTGCCGCGCCCTTCAGTCTTCCCCATGCTATCCAGGGATGCGCAAAGGAAATCGGGTTGACGATGGATCAGGCGCGCATACTGGGATTCGACGAGAGTTTGCTCAGCGCCATCAAGCAGGCGCATGATCAGAATTCGGCCAGAACAAAGCGATGAAATATGCAGAAGAGAAGACGCGAGAACGGAGGGAGCAGTGGCCTTCAGGCCACTGGGGGCGGGCTGCAAAGAAAGTGGCTTCAGCCTCGGGCTTTTGGTCTATACCGCTGCGATGAGACTTGCGCCGCAAGAAACGCGCACTTACTTTGTGACCGCTGTGACGGCGGAACGCCACAGCCTCTTTCGGGTTACGGCCACAGCGGAGTTACTGAGGCAAACCATCCTTGACTACCGCAGACAGGGGAAGTTTCTTTTGCACGCCTTCGTCATCATGCCGGAACACTTTCACGCCCTCATTACGCCGGCTGCGGATGTCTCCCTCGAGAAAGCCATGCAGTTCATCAAGGGCGGATTTTCGTTCCGTTTGAAGAGCAAATACAATGTGTGGACGCGGAGTTTCAACGAAAGCCAGATTGCGACGGAAGAGAAGTTCCTGAACTGCGTGCGGTATATCGAGCAAAACCCCGTTCGCAGGGGGTTGGTTGCGACGCCGCAAGCCTTTCCCTTCAGCTCTGCCGCGCTTGGACCGCTGGACCCCATGCCGCTTCATCTGGCGAGCCGGACACATCGCCCGGTGTAAGGCCCGGGCCTGAAGGCCCGCTTTGCGATGCCCCCTTTTCGTGGGCCTGAAGGCCCACGTTCCCTCCGTTTCCTTTTCATGGGCCTGAAGGCCCACGTTCCCTCCGTTTCCTTCTCATGGTCCTGAAGGCCCGCGCTCCCTCCGCCGCCTTTTCATGGGCCCGAAGGCCCACGTTCCCACTAACGGGCAAAGCGCCGCGATCTTCATCCTGTTGCGCCTTCCAGTTCGGCCCGGTCTTCCGCGGTCAGGGTGAGGCTTGCGGAGGCGACGTTCTCTTCCAGATGCTCGACCTTGGAGGTGCCGGGGATGGGCAGCATCACCGGTGAACGCTGCAACAGCCACGCCAGCGAGACCTGCGCCACGGTGGCGCTGTGGCGGAGAGCGACGGCCTGCACCGCAGTCGATCCTGCTTCGCCGCGCAGCAGTTTGCCGGCCGCCATCGGATACCAGGGCATAAAGCCGATTCCCTGGCTCTCGCAGTAGTTCAGGGTCTCCTCGTGACGGCGGTCGGCGAGGGAATAACGGTTTTGCACGGTCATGATGGGAACAATCTTGCGCGCGGCACGGATCTCGTCCGGAGTCACCTCGCTGAGGCCGATGTGGCGGATCTTGCCCGCTTCCTGCATCCGCTTGAGCGCACCGAGGCTCTCTTCGAGCGGGGTGCGTGGGTCGATGCGGTGCAACTGGTAGAGATCGATGCAGTCGAGATGGAGCCGGCGCAGGCTCATTTCCACACATTGGATGAGATAGCCGGCGCGGCCCACGTACTCGGTGCGGGCCGGTCCCTGCCGCGTGACTCCGCCCTTGGTGGCGATGACCAGGCCGGGCGGATAGGGCTGCAAGGCTTCGGCGATCAGGCGCTCGGCGATCTCAGGGCCGTAGGCGTCGGCGGTGTCGATCAGGTTGACGCCACGCTCGACGGCACGGCGCAAGACGTCGCGGACTTCGGCCGGGTCCTTGGGTTCTCCCCATGCGCCCTCGCCCACGATGCGCATGGTTCCGTAGCCTAGCCGGCGAACCGGCAGGTCTCCGCCAATCAGGAAGATGCCGCTTTCGGCGGCGTTCTGTGTGCCGATGCCCAATGCTTTGACTCCTCTCGGACGGTAAAGCCGCTTGGCCTCCATCATGCCGGATTGTTGCACAGTCGACCTGGCGGGAGACGGCGGATGGAAGAAGAAATTTTGGGGAAGGAAACGGCGAGACCCAAGGCTGTCTTGTGGCAATGCGGACTAGAAAGATACAAGTCTCCAATTGTTCCGCAAGGTGATGAGTCGATGCGAAGGCTGTGCACCGGGCTGGATTTGGCGGGTTAGCGGCTTTGGTCCGCCGGGTGCGGTTTCATCCGCTGTGGATCGAAAACATTGATGGGACGGATAAGAAACAGCGTGGACCGGGAGGTCCACGCTACAGCCGGCCGGGAGGCCGGCGCTACAACTGACGGTGAACGAGTGGAGCGGGAACCTGCGCGGCCCGGGTTGCGTATCATTTGTCACGCACCAGTGAGGAGAAATGTCATGGCCACCAATCCGTATCCGAATGCACAGGCAATCTTTTATCAGCAATATGAGGCGGTTCGGCGGGATGAGGTGGTGGGCATTCTGCTGGCGCTGTTTCTGGGCGGCTTTGGCGTTCACCACTTCTATCTGCGGCGCACCGGGCTGGGAATACTCTACTGCTTCTTCTGCTGGACGCCGTTTCCGTGGGTTCTGGGCTTCATCGAGTGCTTCTTCATGCCGGGACGGGTGCGCGAGTTCAACGCCATCCAGGCGGGGGCCATCGCCTTCATGCTCGGCATCCCCATGCCGGGGTGGAATCAGCCGGTGAACGTGACGGTGAATGTGCCACAGGGAGCGCAGGCGGGGACGCTGCTGGCCTGCCGCCGCTGCCAGAACGCGAATCCTGGCGGGGCGCGCTTCTGCTCGGTGTGCGGGACCGCGCTATAGTCCCGTACCCCTGAAGATTTGTCCTTTCCCAGGTCCCTGCGAGGGGACCTGGGGCACCCAGACTCCGAGCCGGAATTGCGAAAACATTTGCTCGCAGCATCCGTTCCCTGCTCCCTGCGCCACAGGCTGCTGAATTACATGTTGGCGTGGCCTGCGCGCATGGACTCGTTGAACTGCGGACGGGCGAAGGCGAGCGCGGCTTCCATGTTGGCGCGGTATTCATCGGCCTGTTCCATGAGCTTTGGAGTGGCAGCGGCGAACTCGCCGTCGAGTTCCACCAGCCCTTCGCCCTCTTCGTGGCCGGCCATGCGCTGCAGGTCCTCCGCGGTGGTGTTGAGATATTGGGCGTCGCGGGGATCGGCTATCCACACCGGCTTGCCCTCACCCAACACGCCGGAGAGCCAGTAGACCTTGCGGAGCAGATACTGGAGGCGTTCGGCGTCGGTGGATTCGGTGAAGAGGAACTTCTTCTGCCAGCGGCTGTAATAGCGCGTGGTGACCGGCACGGGCTGGCGGTTGCCGGACTTGACGAACTCCAACTGACCAAGATCGACCAGCTTGCGCACCGCGTTGTAGATAAACGTCTCGGCGAAGGGCTGCTCCAGCGACGGCACGATCTCGGCAAAGGTGAGCGTGACGGAGGCGGCGATCTTGGCGTGCAAGTAGTGGGCCGCACCGTCGGCCAGGCGGATCTCGCCATGCAGGATGTGGGTGTCGGCCCCGGAGGTGGAACGGTGAAAGGGCCATTGGAACTGCCCGAAGGCCAGCGGCAGGCCTTCCAGCGTGACGTAGCACTCGGGGCGCGGATTGCGCAGGCGGTTGGCCTCTTCAGCCAGATGGGCGGTAAGCGTGGGCAGCATTTCCGGCTGACCGAGGTCGAAATCGGCGCTCAGTTCCAGGCGAAGCGCGCGGCCCGTGGCTTCAGCGCCCGGCCGGCAGAACTCGGCGACGGCTGTGGGCCGGCCATCGAAATCCCGGCCTTCGGTGTTGGCGAGCAGGACCAGGCCGGCCGCGGATGCAGCGGAATCAAGGGAATGCGCAAGCGAAGACTTCAGATCAAGCGTCATCTGGGTAATCCTTTGGGGTGGACCAATATCGACTTTCAGAATCGGTTCAAAGCACCGGATGTGCCTGACCTGTGGGCTTGGATGCGGGCGCAAGGGCTGAGGTTTCGCAATGTTGCGGCTTGCGGCCGACAACGACCTCAAGCGTGCGCAGTTACAATGTAAGATGTGCAGCCCGAAAATTCTTCGCCGATCATTCTTGCCGAGAACCTGACCAAGGTTTACATGGCTGGCCGCATCCCGGTCACCGCGGTAAACGGGATTTCGCTCGCCGTTCAACCGGGGGAGTTTGTGGCCATTGTGGGCCCGTCCGGATCCGGCAAATCCACGCTTTTCTACCTATTGGGCGGCCTTACCCAGGCAACCAACGGGCGCGTAGTGATCGACGGCGTGGACTTTGCCACGCTGAACGACGCCGAGCGCACGCGTCTGCGCAAACACCGCATCGGCTTCGTCTTCCAGAAGTTCAACTTGCTGCCGACGCTCTCGGCCATGGGCAATATTGAAATTGCCTATAGCGTGAGCGGGCGCAAGGAACCGATGGACCGCGAGTACCTGGATCATCTGAGCGACATGCTGTCGATTCGCGGACGGCTGAAGCACCGGCCCAGCGAGTTGAGCGGCGGCGAACAACAGCGAGTGGCAATTGCGCGCTCGATGATCACGCGCCCGGCCATTGTGCTGGCCGACGAGCCCACCGGCAACCTGGACACCAAGAACTCGGATGCGGTGCTGGCCATGCTGCAACGCTCCAACCGCGAACTGGGCCAGACCACGCTGATGATCACGCACAATCCCGAGGCAGCCTCGATTGCCAGCCGCATTCTGTATATGCGCGATGGTCAGATCATACGCGAGGAAAAAGGCGCAGGCGCCTACGCTGCGGCGGAAGCTTCGCGTGACCCGCGCCAGGAAAAAGGCGCGAAGAATGCGGACTGCACGCCGGCGGCGGCCGAAGCGCAGGCGGCGGTTTGACCTCTCCGAGGTCGCCCGGTATACTTGAAAAGTAACGCGGGAGTAGCTCAGTGGTAGAGCATCGCCTTGCCAAGGCGAGGGTCGCGAGTTCAAATCTCGTCTCCCGCTCCATTTCACCCTCCGGTTAAGACCGGTTAGGCTGCGGTGAAATGGGGCGAACATTCATTCAAGGCAGCCCTGCCAAGGCGCGGTACCCAAGTGGTAAGGGAGAGGTCTGCAAAACCTTTATGCGCCGGTTCGATCCCGGCCCGCGCCTCCAAACTTTCCCCCTAAAATTAATAGTTTGTGTAGTATCCCCCATTTCCCTTCAAATCCGTCCAGTGTGTCTTTCTCGTTCTCAATCGTGGTGAATCGGCCAAAATGGGGCTGGATCGTGTTGGGGGGCAGGCAAACAAACGAAAGTTTGGACGTCTGCCCATGAGAACTCACGCCGAATAGCTATGCAAGCCCATTGGGTGCGCAAACTGCGACAACTCTGTTTCGTCAGTGTGAGCGGCCTCCATCCGACGGTGCCTCCGTCCCTCTCCATGTGCAGTCGTAATGCCTGCTCTCGCCAGCGAATACGAGCCGGGCGAGGTCTTGGCGCATTGGCTGCACCGCTCCATGGATTTCTTTGCTACGAAGGGGACCCCAAGACCAGGCACCTCAACAGGCGGTCAAAGCCATCGTCGCGATGCAATGCAATGACGGCTTCAGCGCGGTTCTTGGTGGCGTGCACTCTCTCCGGATAGCGCAGTGCTAAGTCTGTTCCACTTCTCCCGAAGCGGTTTATCGGCAAGAGCTTTGATATAGACGCCTCCCACCACGCTGCGCGCCTGGAAGCCGATCTGCTTGGCGTTCTTGGTGTCATACCAGTCGGTCAAAGGAACGCGGCTTGGGGTCTCGGTCATCCACCGATATATCGGATCGATGATGGCATTGAACTGCCTGGGGTCCGAGGCAAGAGTCGCGGTCCAGACAGACCAGTCGAGTTTGGTGTAATCGGCGCGGCTATCAAGCGGCAGGCCATAGCGATTGATTTGCTTGATGTAATAGGCCATCTCTGTCTCGCGTACGCTGGCGGGAAAGAGGTTATAGTCGAGCACCTTGTCCCACACCAGGTTGTATTTCTGGCTCCAGGTGCCGGGGCTGTTAAAGGCCAACTTGTAGTGATCGCCCTCTTGAGCCATGGATATCCACTGGACCGCCATACGCCTGGCCGTGGCGTTGTATTCCGCAGCAACGTTTTCCTCCTTGAGCAAGTGCGCGAGGTCGGCATAGGCCGCCAGCGCGTCGATGGCCTTGATGGAAAGATTTGAGTTATGAGCTACGTGACCGGCAAAGTCATCCGTAGTTAGCTGGTTCTCAGGATCGAGTCCCTTTTCCTTCAGGTATTCCGCCCACTTTGTAAGTTGCGGCCAATAGCGTCGGGCAAGCCGCGCGTTGCCCTCTGCCCGCGCCAGAGCATCGACCAGAATCAGCATGTTGCCGCTCTCTTCAACGGGCATCTGGTCCTCTTCCGTGTTCTCGCCACCGCCGTAGACCTGTCCATTGGCCAAGGGATACTGACCGAGATCGTGCGGCGAAAATGGGAACTTCCAGCGGGCCAGCGCCGAGTATTCAAGCACAGGCAGCAGTTGCGCTTCCAGCAGCTTAGGTTGCAGAAACAGAAAGAACGGAGCCGAAGGGTAAAGCACATCGACAGTGGCAATGCAACCGTTGGAGAAGTTCTCCTTGGCAAAAAGCATCGGGTCGCCGTTCACATCGGCAACCAGTTTGTGAGCCGCGAGCGTTTGACGGTAAGCGAGGATCGCGATGGCCGCATAATGTTCTCCACCCACCTTGGTCAGGTCGGCTGTCAACTCCGCGTCAAAGGCTGTGGCGCGCGCATCCAGGGTGGCGTATTGTGATTCTGCCTCGTCGAGCATCTCCTCAACCGGCATGTTGTTGCGCTGCCAATAGGGGCGCAGGTTTCGCTGAAGATATTGAATGGCGAAGTCTTCGGTATATGAGACCAGTAAGTGGTGCGCGACCGGTTGTGTGCCGACCACGCCAAAGTCGAGCACGGCCGCCAGATGCGGACTGCCCCAACCGGCGGATCGTGGCAAGATAATCGAATCTCTTGCTGGCAACTTGCCTTGAGTAGCAAAGGACCCGAGAGGATCGACAGTGATGGCCGTCGCGGCATTTTCATTCTTGGGAGCGGCCAGATGAAAGTAACCCCAATCGATGCGCAGATTGTCGCCCGAACGGTTGAGAATGCTCTGCTCCTGCGAGCCGACTGAGAGCACTTTCAGCGCGGCGGTCTCGTGACGCGCAGACACCACTCGCTCACTGCGGTCATTGACTGCAATCACCGGGTCCACATCGAGAAGAACCGCAACGTGATGGTCCGCTCCATCGATTGACTGCGCGTTCCATGTCAGGTAAGTGACAGGACGAGAGAGTAGATCCAGATCGCTCATAATCGCCGGTGTAAGAAATGTCAACTCCAGCTTTACGCCGCTTTGACGAAACACGTAACGCGTGTGCGTGGGTGTAATCGCGCTGCTCACTTGCTCTATGGCTGGAATCGCATCGGGGTTGGAGCCCATGAAGCGAAAGGGCTTGCCGTCGATGCGTGCAATGCCTATCAGAGGCTGCGCGCCGCCAGTCCAATGAGTCGTCTCGGAGCCAGTAAGTTTATCGGTTGTCGACCAGACACTGAAGTATGGATCATGGGTAATCAGCGGGATCGCCGGCGCCATCTGCTGCGAGGCCGCGGAGACAATGCCAAGGCACGAGACGGTTAAACAAGCCACAACAAACGAAAGACACTTCATCGAAACGCTCCTCGAACAGTTCGCACTTCTTTGAACTCTGATTTAACTTGCAGACAAGCTGATGCCAACCACAGCTGTCGCGTTGCATTCAATTCCCGGAAAGACCGTCAGCTGCCGAAAGCCACGTCAGGATTCGAATGCGGACCTGGCAAGGGAATAGGTTAATTGACGCAAATATCTGCTGCCAAATGCGTCGGTAGTCCAATTATCTGAAGCCCGATCACGATTGCCCTGGTAGCCTTTCGATTTCCAGTCCACTCGTTGCTTTCCTTGCGCGCAAAAGGGGAACCGGACTTTCATCCGGCCCGCCCTCGTGTGCCGAAATGCATAAAACGGGCGGCCAACGCAAAAACTGTTCCTGGGTGAGGGTCCCATGCAGTATGCACGGACTTCTCGCCCAGGAACAAGAATAAGCTACGCTCCAGGCATACCTCTTTGGTTCGCGCCCGACGCGCCAACATAACTTCTCTCCGATTTCGGCTGTTTATGGCTTCATGGCAAAGGAAATACAATTTCTGATGCAGTCCATTGTTTGTCATGGAGCAAAGAGCACCTCGATCCGCACGGGACTGGTGACATTCGGAAAGTGAATCAGAACAGTCCCAAGACTTGTATCGAAGTCGTTTGCCCCAAGAGGAACTCCTCCGATCAATACCTGGCTAGGCTTTCTTGCGGTCTCAATGCGAACCACGGCATTGGTGTCTGCAATCCCTTCAGCATCGAACGTGAGGCGATTCGATTCGGCTGCCTCGTTCGTGACATGGCAGCTCGCAGCGATCACTCTTGGCTGATTGCTCGCTTCCAACTTGTCGAGGTCGATCAGGAGCACCCGGGCGTTTGAGGAAATGTTGACCTGCGACAGAACCGCGAGATTTGCATCGAACAAGTTGACGTATCTTCCTTTGAGAGTGATGACCCCGGCTTGTGAGATCGAATCGTCGAGCCCTGCGCCAACAACGTAGGGGCCGCGCCGCAGAACGAGGGCGTTGCTCTCCTTCCACGTGAGATTCGCTGCAGCCGCTGCCTGCCGGGCAAAGCCGCGCACAGTCGCACCGCCAACTTTGCTGTGGGCCAATGCCGCGGGAGATATTCGCTTCGATACCACCACGCCGCGACCAACATGAAAAAGACCATCCGCATCTTTTGGAATACCAAGACATTCAAACAAATGTTCTCGTGGAGTCTTGTAGGAATTCGGAGCGGTGTTCCACCATTCGCGTACGGCATTGTAAGGGTCATCATCGCCATCGACAACTACCAATGCGCCTCCTTCGCGGACCCATTCTGAAAGGACCTGATGGAACTCCGGCGCGGGCGGCTTCTGACCTTCATAGGTCAGGAGGAGCATCTTGTATCTGTTCAAGAACCCGGCTGCGCTTGAGCTTTCGATCTGCACCGGCTCAACGGGCACACCGTGCTTCAAGAGCGGTAGTGCGAGTCCATAGAAGGAACTCAGGGTTGGGTCGGAGGGGAATGGATCTGCCCTCTCGAACATCATCGTATCTGAGACGAGTATTCCCACATTCTGTGTTCCTGCAGCTTCCCAGCTCACATTCTTCTGTTTCATATTTCCAAGAGCGTTGATCACCGATTGCAGCTCGGTCTCATAAGCCTTCGGAATTCCGACCTGTTCCACTGTGGGCGCAGGGCCGAATCCACCCAGGGCTGTACCGACAGGGGTTTCTTCCAATTCCCTTACCGTCTTTCGGGTCGCTTGAATTTCCTTGACGGGGTGCTTGCTATTGAAGACCCTCTCCGGCCACGGCATGATTTCGTAGCGCCACACTTCGGGTTGCAAGAGAGAAGCTGTGAGAGTGCTCTCCCAGTTTGCGCGGTAATCGTTCCAGTCGTGGTTGGGATCGTCTTCAATGGGGTCATTGAGGAACCAGATGCTGCGGCCCGAGGAGCGGGCCAGGTTCTGCATAGATCCAAATTCCAGAAACGCCGTCTCGAATGTGCGCTCTTTGCGGACACCGTCGTAGTAGTTCGGAGTGCGCGCGGTGCCCGTCCATACCTGCGCGATATATCCATCCGCGCCGACCGCGAGCAACGATGACTCGGGACTTACGATCCGCCAGTTGGCGTAATTGATCAACGAATGTGTTGCCACGTAGCTGTGGATCGGCCTGCCCGTTGTCTTTGCATACTCGCGCGCTGAACCGAAGACCTGGCCAAGCGCCCTGCGATAGAGAAAATATTTCAGCTTTGAAGCGCGATATTGGGCATCGGGCGAAGAATTCGGAGCACGCCATTCTTCGCCGTAGTAGCTCCTCCATTCACGCTTGAAATTTTCCTCCCATCCGCTAGCCGCCCAAAACTCAGGCTCCTCAAGATAGATGGACTGGGCACCCGCATCCAGAGCGCGCCGGACACCTTGGGCTAAATATCGTCCATACGAATCTCCCGGAGAGATGTAAGGGATTGTCTTACTACCTCCGTGCATGATCGGGTTTCCGAGTGCGTCCATCTGTGCCTGGTCCATGTGATTCAGTCCATCGAATTGTCCGTTCAGGTAGTCCTGGTAGTCACCCCAGGCCACGCCCGTCATCACATCCGCGTTGTATCTGTGTTGACGCCAGGTCTCAAGATTCGATGCCGTCTTGGGACCGATGCCATAGACCATCGCAACATCTGCGTCGAGGTTTGTCCGGGGTGTCCACGGGGCACCTGTTTGAAAGATGAGCCGCTGCTCTTCGCGGCGATCTGTCGTATTTTCGTTCGCCGCGTTTTGCTGCGCCATCATCCCCACGGAGAGGAGGAGCATTGCTGCTTGTAGAAAGATGCCGTACAGTTTCATGAATCCCGATACTCCCCTCCTCGCCAGCGAGGACGTGTTGATTTGCTGAATGACCTGCTGCATTTTGAGTTATCCCAATCGTCCCGCAGGTCCCGCACGACAGAGGAAATCAATTGCGCGTTAAGTGCCCGTCGCCATCGTAAAACGAAGCACGCCCCCTCGCATCAAGTCCGCATGATCCACAGCGTGGTCGGAAAGCGAACGCCCGTTCAGCGAAGCGCTACGGACATAGACAGCATCCTGGCTGTTTCCGGAGGCTTCTATAACCAGCGACTTCTCTTGCGGAAGGTGCAGAGTGACGCGCTTGAACAAGGGACTGCCGAGTGTATACTCCGTCTTCCCGGGGCATAGCGGATAGAAGCCCATGGCGCTCAGGATGAACCATGCGGACATAGAGCCGGTATCTTCGTCGCCAGGAAACGACTCGGAGGTGTAAAGGCATTGCATCACTTTGCGTACCCACAACTGAGTAAGGTCAGGACGCCCCGCATGCGCGAAGATGTACAAAATGTGATGCACCGGCTGATTGGAGTGCGCATATTGACCAAACTTGACCGCAGCCATCTCAGACATTTCGTGGATTTCAGCCCCATACACTCCGACATTGAACTTGGGCTCCACAGCCAGCATCTGTTCCAATGCATCCACGGCCGCTTTGTCGCCTCCTACCCGTTCGATGAGTCCTGGCATATCGTGAGGAACGTCCCAGCGATGCTGCCACGCGGAGCCCTCCACATAAGGACTGCCCCAGGTGAATGGATCAAACGGCGCAACCCAGGATCCATCTTCGTTCTTGCCACAGAGAAACTTTGCGTTCGGATCAAATATATTACGCCAGACCTCCGAACGTTCGAGAAACGTATCATGATCTCCCTGCTTCCCGAGCACCTTGGCTACTTGTGCGATGCAGAAGTCTCCGTACGCGGCATCCGCAGTTTCGGCCACCGACTGCTGAATGAGGTCGGCAGGAATATAGCCGTGACGCAGATAGAGTTCGGATCCCACACGACCGTATCCTTTAGCCGGATTGCCGGGCATGGTCGCATGCTTCTTCAAGCCCTCGTAGGCATCAGCCAGATTGAATCCGGAAATCCCCTTCACCGCGGCATCGGCAAAGACCGAGTCGATCAGGCTTCCGGTCATGCAAGCGCGGTACCCAGGGGCCGGAAACTGCGGCATCCATCCGCCTTCCTTAAACGCGTTGACCCATGCCTGGAGGATCTCGGCAAGGCGCTCTGGAAAGAGAATCGACATCAACGGGTACCACGCTCTGTAAACGTCCCAGTACCCGTGGTCCGCATACATCACGCCCGGCATCACCTTCCCATTGAAGGCGCTGAAGTGATGCATCTCTCCGTTTGCATTCGGCTCGTGCCAGGTGCGCGGAAACAGAAGAACCCTGTACATGCAGGAATAGAATAGCCGTCGTTGCTCGTGCGAAGCGCCCTCTATTTCGACACGATTCAAGTGGCTATTCCATCTATCGCAGGCCTGAGCACGAAGCGCCTCAACAGGAGTAGAGCCCATCTCTCTTTCAAGGTTGCGAGCGGCCTGATCGAAAGAAATGAAGGACGTGCCAATTCTTGCTTCAATGGTCTGTCCCGGCCGGAACCGCACAACGCCCACATGATGATTCCCTACCTGCTTCTCCTCGAAGCTCTGCCACATCCCCGGAAATGCGATGACATAATAGGTCGCAAAGTTTTCCGGAACGCCTCCCGCGTTTGCGGTGGATTTGAATCGCACCTGGTGTCTTGCGCGATCGGTCTCGATGCTGACGCTCTGGCCCGGGATGTCAAAAAGCAGACCCGGGACCTGCTGGTTCTGACCTGCTTCGAAACTCGCGGTAAGAATTGCACCCCGCTCGGTTGGCACCAATTCAACTTGAGCGCGATATCGCAACAAAAAAAGCTGCATGGAATATGGCAATAAGCGCGACGACTCAGGGCTGTAAGACGAAGCGCGAAGTGCGGGCTCAAAGCCGCTGTCTCCACAAAACGGAAGGAAGGTTGCATGTCCGTAGTCGTCAAGCCACGGGCTGAGTTGATGTGTGCAACGAAATCCCTGGAGGCGGCGCGCACCAGGCTGAAAGAACCATGGAGTATCTGCATGCGACTGCAGTGTCCAATGTGCCATTCCGAAAGGAAGCGCAGAAATCGGTAGCGTGTTTCCACGTGAGAATTCGAAAGTTGAGGCGGTTCCTTGCAGCAAGTTCACTGTATCGGCGAGATTCACGTCACCTGGCGCAGATGCGCTCGAACCGGCGCCTGCATCTTCACTCGGATCGGCATGAACTTCCCGCGTCAGCACGGTGCTGATTGCGGCAAACCCCGATGCTTTGAGAAACGTTCGTCTGTTCGGCTGGATACTACTTTCTTCAAAAGGTCGCTTCAACGTATTCCCTTTCAGATAATGCCTTCTGGAGTTAAATCAGATTGACCCACGAATAAGAATGAATTCGCAAATTCTGTCCTACCGTTACTTTCTGGGTATCGCGCTGGCCGTTCTACCAAGCCAGGGCTGCTGAACATCGAACTGCATTCCGCCTTGTTTCCAACTCATTGCCATGCTTGCTCTCTCTCCTGTTTCCTGGCTCGGAGCATTCGAGCGAGCCTTTCCCCTTTACGCAATAACCATCGTTTCCGCTTACTCAGGCCGCAGCGACGTAAATCGCTCCTTCTGAATACCGAGCGCGGATTCCCTTTGGGCCTGCATAAGTTGGCTTGAGTATTCTTGCATTTCCCGAGACTTCTGCTTGTCTCCAAGGCGTGCGTAGACCTTGCTGAGCTGGTAATGCGCCGGGGCATGGGACGGCGCAAGACGAATAACTTGCTCGAATTCCGCCTGCGCTCCCGCGAGGTTTCCGCTCTCGAGATAGACCCTGCCCAGTTGGTAGTGCGGCTCGACGATGGTCGGATCCAGTTCCTCAGCACTCTTCAACGCCTCTACAGCCTGTTCCGTCTTTCCCAACTCGGAGAACACCAAGCCGGATATGTACTCAATACCAAAGTCACGTCCAACTCTTTCTCGTGCACCTGCAAGTACATCCGCAGCGGCTTTGTCGTTCGCTTCTTTCATGAATGCTTTTGCGAGAGCGACATAACCGATGGCAACGTCGGGATGTTCATCTATCGCTTTCTCGAAGCATTGGCGCGCATTTTCGTACTCGGCCTTCATCATCTCAACGGCCCCGAGTCGAATATTCAGCGCATAGCTGTCCGGAGTGCTCTTGATACCCTTCTGGATAAGTTCAATTGCGTCGTCGTAACGATCCAGATCCATCAATACTCTGGTGTAGTCAAGGTAACGGTCGGAATTGCCTGGATCGTTGGCAACTGCTTTTTGATATGCATCAAGAGCTGCGGGCAACTTCCCTGCCGACTCATATGTGGATCCGAGCATGCTGAACACATTTCCATCTGCAGGGTGCTGATTAGCCAGAGATTCAAGCAACGGGAGAGCTTCTGCCTGCTGCCCGGCGTCAAGCAAGGCAATCGCCAGGTTGTATTTGCAAATCCATGACTGGGGCTGCGTCGCTGCAATGTGACGAAACAGCGCAACCGCCTGAGGATACATTTGCTTCGCGGCAACTTCTGTCGCCAATTCATACTTCTGATCTGTCGTTAAGCCCGCGGCCTGCTCCAGAGAGTCGATGATTCTGGCCGCCTCCGTTTTCTGGTTCGTTCGCAAGAATGCTCCGGCCAAGGCAATCGACGTCTCCGCATCGCTGGCAATCAGGGCCTGCGAGAAGCGACTCTGTTCTGTCGCCTCAGAATCTTTGCCCGTAGCGAGATACAGCATGCAAAGGTAATAGTGAACAAACTTGTCGCTTTCGTTGAGGCGCAATGCCTCGTTTAACTCCTTGGACGCAGAATCGAATTGCTTCATCGCCAGATAGTTCACGCCGAGGTTCTTGTGCGGGCCCGGCTGAGTTGGGTCCAGCTCGATGGACTGTAGGTAGCACCTGTTTGCATCGTCGAGCCGTCCGAGTTTCGACTCCGTGATGCCAATCAGATTCTCGAGCACGGCGTTCCTGGGCTTGAGGCGTTCGGCAGTCTGGAATTCGCGAAGGGCGTCCGAATATCGACCGTGCCTGAGGAACTCAACCCCAGCCTGTAGCGGATTTGCACCCTGCGCATGAAGGCCTGAGAGAGAGAGGAACAGAGCAAGCATGGTGAGACCATTGCGAAATGTCATTTATCCGCTCCGTCTTGCTTCATCATCTTTTTTTCCGTCTCGATCCGGTCCGCCTTTAACCTTCGGGATATGGATAGCTCATGCTGGGCGGCGGCGGTTCGTCCCATGGCGCGATACACAAGGCCCAACTGATAATGAGCTTCACCTTCCGGGTCGTTGGGAGTGGACTTTTGCAGTTCCACTTCTGCCTTCGCGTAGTCGCCCATCTCCGCATAGGCTTGGCCCAACTTCGTGTGTGCGATTATCAACTCAGGCTCAAGCCGAATAGCCTTTTCGAGATAACTGATTGCCTTTTCCGGATTTTGTTGTGCGACCAGAATTTCTCCCAGTTCAGCATTGGCCTCCGGGTGATCCGGATCAATTCGGAGTTCCTTCTCAAATTCGGCTTGTGCCGGCGCGGACTGACCATTTGACCAGAGCAGATTGCCGATTGAGAAATGCAGCCCTGGGAGATCGGGCACCGTCTGCTCAACAATGCGGTATTCTTCCAGCGCCTTGTCTTCGTTCTTTTCCTTTTGATAAGTTTCCGCCAGCAGCTGATGGGTCCGATATGAATCCGGGACTGTCTTCAGGAGCGTGGTGAGAGTTGCAAGAGAGAGAAGGCGATATGTTTTCCCCAGCAGGTAGTCCGCTTTCAAATCGTACGGATGCTGATGGAGCCATGCGGACAGGCTCGTTTCAGCCGAATCAAGCTTTTGGCAATCGAGATAGTTGCGAGCTTTTTCATACGGGCTGCCCGCAACTGCAGCGCACGGAATGGCGGCCTGCAAGCTTTGCCATGCGTTGCTGGATGTGTCGTTGTCGCCGAGTCTCGTGTAAAGGAGCGCAAGAGCCAACTTCACCGAAGGAGTCTCAGGTGATTTCTGCAGCGTTTCCAAAGCCCGCGCAAAGTGCTGCCTGTCCTGCTCGGAAATCTGGCTTTGTGAAGGTCGATCCGATGGGAGTATCCCCAGAGCTCTTACGACCTCGGCGGGGCCGAACTGAAGGGCTGTGTTTAACAGGGTCAAAGCATCTTGTGGTCTGTCGTCAAGGAGTGCAATCTCTGCCAGTTTTCCTTCGGCTGCCGCTGAGCGCGGACTTATTTGCAGTTCACGCTTGAACTCCTGTTCTGCTTCAGTCGGTTTGCCCTGCTTCATATATATGTCGCCTAGCCCGAAGTGAGCCTCTGCCCAATGGTGATCCAAATCTATCGCTCGTTGATAGTGCCCAATGGCTTTGGGCCATGCTTGCTCGATGCTGTAAATATCTCCGTATACCTGATGAATAAGGGCTGTACCGGTCGCTCCTGCAAGCACCTTGTCGATTTCCTGGTCAGAGGCCTTACGATACGCTTCACCCAATGAAAAAAGGATGTCGGCGTCTTCAGAAAATAGCCTGTTGGCCTTTTCCAGCTGCTCCAGTGCGCGGCTTGTTTCACCAGCGTTCCAAAGAGCTGTTCCGAGAGAGTGCTGGGCCTGCTTGCTGGTTGGTTCGATCCGCACCGCGCGTTCAAGACAAGGCACGGCACGCGCCGGCTCATGGAGCTTCAGATAATCGATCCCCAGGTAGAGGTCGACTCCTCGCAGCCCTGGTTTCAACTTGTCGGCTCTTTCGAGCGCTTGAGCTGACTGCTTGAAGTCTGCTTGCGCGTTGTAGACCAGGCCGAGACTCGCGAAAGCTTCTGCGACCGCCGGCTCCAATTGCGTAACAACCAGATACTCACGGGCAGCGACGGCAAGATCACCGCGGTCCTGAGCTTGATGGGCCAGCTGAAAATGGCGGGATGCGTCGGCTTCCCTATTTTCCTGTCCACAAAGCAATGGCGTCCGCAAAGATGCAAGAGCACAGCATGTCAACACCACGAGTGCTCTGCCCGTGCACTCGATTGTCTTGCATCGAATCTTCATTGCGGTGCCCCTGGTTGGATGGCAGGTTGCAATGGGACCCCATTCTTCGAGTCCCATTGCAGCCTGATTTCAACAGTTGAAGTTGTTAGAACGTGATTTTGAAATTCCCTTGCATGCTTCGGTTTCCAGTGGCTCCGGTGGCTTCACCAAAGGTAGAATCCGAAATGTTCTTGTCAAAGCTGCCGAATGTGTGCCGGTTAAAGACATCGAATGCATCCACGCGGAATACACACTTTATGCGGTCGGTGAACATCGGGATATCTTTCGAGAGAGTCATATCCTCATCACGATTGAAGCGTCCGCGCATTCCCGGATAAGGCCGCATGTTTCCGAATGTGAAGCTCGGTGCATAGGTGAATGCTGCCGGGTTTGCATACAAGCAGGACGCGCTGTTCTCCGTGCATTTTCCGCTGTTCTTCGGCTTGACGCTTGCGCCAGGTGCGAGGTTCGGTCGCGCCGGGATGCCGCTGCCATCGCCGGTTGCGTTGCCTGCAAAAATGCCATTCTGCCAGCCGCTTTCCGTGGCCGAGATCGGCGTGCCAGACGCATACGACAGTTTTCCAGCGAACTCCCAGCCCCCCGCCACCACATCAACTACACGGTTCTGGTTGAGGAGCTTCTTGCCTTTTCCGAACGGCAACTGGTAGCTGTAAGCAATATTGACGGTCTGCGGAGTATCGAAGATACTCAGCGCTTTCTCTGCCTTCTGGTTGTAGACATTGGCGGCCCCTTGGGTGTTTCCATTCCAGTTGGCCTGCGCCGGGTAGTCTGCATCGGCATCGGTAATCGCTTTGGACCATGCGTAGTTTGCGAGTACCGTAAGTCCCTGCGAGAGGCGCTTGGTTACCTGGACTTGCAAAGCATGATACGTGTATACGCCAAACGGATTGCCGCTCATGGCGCTATCGAGGTTGACGGTTCCGATTTGTGGAAACGGTCGCAACGCTTGTGAAACGGTTGCGCTGCCGCCAAAGTCGGATAGGAAATTGGCATACGGGGCGGCCACAATTGGCTGGCCTGCACACGCCGGATTGGTTGCCTGTTCTGTGATCAGCACGTTGAGGCAGTTACCTCTGGCCATATTGGCCGGGTTGCCCTGGTTTGGATCGTTCATGTAGGCCTGGATGTGGTCACCGTGCGCGCCAACATAGGCAACGCTCACCATGGTGTCTTTCGGCAACTGCTGCTCGATGTCCAGCGTCCAGTTCTGAGTTGTTCCAGGTCTGGCAACCTTGGAGAGAATTACCACCGCGCCATTGGCGCCGTTCTTGAGGGTCGGGTCAATGAAGGGCGGCAGTTTGCCAGGGAATGCAGTGATTGCGCTTGGAGTGACAGCAGGAGTCTGCGGGCTTGCGGTCTGCCCCCAGGAGTAACCGGTTCCAAAGAATCCAGCGCTGTCGTTGTTGGCGAAGTTGTTGATCTTGATGGCCGTGAAGTAAATGCCATAACCAAGGCGAACCGCGGTGCTCGGCCTCAATTGATATGCCACTCCGAGGCGCGGCCCGATGGCTTTCATGAACGTATCCTGTGGAGCGGTCCGTCCATCTCTACCGGTACCGGTGCCGTTAAACTCCATTGCACCAGGAAGATTATCGGCCCCAGGATTCTTCAGGGCAAGGTTGAATTGAGAGGTCCGCGATTGAGCTTCGTGAACCGGTTGCGGGATATCATAACGAATCCCGATGTTAGCGGTCAGCTTGGGAGTGACTTTCCAGTCGTCCTTCGCATAAATGGCCCAGTAATGAACCCGGTCGCCAAGCTGAAGGGCGCTGTTGATCAGCGTATTTCCGTTGGCCTCGGCACCACCCAGGAAGAAACTAGCCACGCCGAAACCTGAGTTGGGATCGTTTTGAGCGCTCGTCGCCGAAGTAACTCCCGGGCCGTAAACAAACTCGCCGGAGGTACCCGTCAGATAAGCGATGTTGAATTGTGAAGCGCGGAATTCAGCACCAAACTTGAGATTGTGCCGTCCGTGGCTCCAGGCCAGATCGTCATTGTACTGATAGTTATTGTCTGCAAAGATGTTGGCGTTGTCCTGCGGCGTGGGATAGTTGGCACCTACCCCATCGAATCCAATGCGGGGAAAGCTTGTAGCCGCCACACCTTGGAGTCCGAGCTTGTCCGGCCAGCCTCCTTGATAGGTTCCGGCAACAAATTCTGCCCTCCAGCGGCGGGTGAAGCCAAAGTTGAAATGATTGAAGAGAACGGGATTCAACGTCGTGTCGTAGCCAACGCGTGCATAACGGGTACGTTGATTCTGTGTTTCAGGCGCGTAGAGGGAGCCAAGGCTTGAAACGAAATTCTGCGGCAGATTGTCGTAATCGTAGCTCGCCGAGAGTTTTTGATTCCCGGTAATCTGCTGATCGATCTTGATCGTGTACATGTTGGCGATGTAGTGGTTGGTGTTCGTAACGGTTAAATTCTCGTAGGGCTGATTGGCTTTGTTTGCATCCGGCTTGGGAAGGTACTGCCACACTTTGCTGGAAAATGGATCCAATCTGCTGGTGGGAATCTGGTTGCCTGCAAACGCAGTGCAAGCCTTGCCCTGGTTTGTCCCGGTGCATGTGCTGTAGTCGTAGAGTTGGTGGCTGGCATAGGAATGGCCGCTTGGGGCTATGATCGGAGCGCCGTTTGCACTCACGATCGACGAAAAGTCTCCATTGAGCATGGCAGGCAGCGGCGCAGTGTCGAGTGCAGCTCCGCCACTGTTGTACCGAAAGCCCTCGTAGCTGAAAAGCCAGAAGGACTTGTCCCGGCCGTTGTAAAGTTTCGGAACCCACACCGGACCGGAGGCCACTCCTCCAAAGTCATTTTGGTGATCCACGCCGCGGGCAATTTTGTTGTGGTTGTTGTCCCAACCATTTGCGTCCAGGTCGGTGTTTTTCAGCAATTCGAAGACGTCGCCATGAATATCGTTCGTACCCGATTTGGACGCGAGGTTTACGAATCCGCCGCTGGCGCGCCCGAACTCCGCGTCGAACGTATTCGTCATCACTTTGAATTGGCTAACAGCTTCGGGGCTGATTCCGAAGTTTTCCTGCAAATTGGGGGAGGCGAAATCGATCGAAGCGCCATCCAGCAGCGTTTGAGCTCCGCCAATCTGTCCACCGCCAAGTTTGAATCCTCCCTGGTTGGTTGGATCTCCGCTCACGTTTCCGGCGTATCCAGGCGTAAGAGAGACAAATGAGAGCGGACTACGAACCAGGCCGCTAAACTGCAACGGGAGATCCTTGAGCAATTGCTCTGAGACAGTGGTGCCGACGTCCGTAGACTCGGTTTGCAATTGCTGCGCATCCGCCGTCACAACAACCGACTCTGTTGCGCTGCCTACCTGGAGAACGATATCGAGGTGGGCGGTGTCCGCAACTGACACAGTGACCCCTGACTGGGCAAATGTCTTGAAGCCCGCAGCCGAAACATCAACGCGATACGTGCCAACCTGGACCTCTGGAAACGAATACTGGCCGTTGGAATTGGCAGTTGATTGGTATTTGGTTTGAGAAGCGAGTTCAGTGAGTTTGACTTCTGCATTGACAACCGCAGCGCCACTGGCATCATGAACTGCCCCGGTTAGAGCTCCACGGGAGGATTGCCCCCACATCGGGCCGCGCATTGCGAATAGTAAACAGAATAGGGCCAGAGCGAAACCTAATACCCTCCCATGTTGGGAGGTGTTTCGTTTTACCGTACTTTCATTCATTTGTCCCTGCCTTCTCTCCATCCGAGGATGGCCTGCCATAAAAGTGATATTTCCCTTTGGTGTCATACGCCATTTTCCTGGTGCATTCGGACGGCAGGGCAGTTGATCCGTTCTCCTCATGATTGGCGGAGATTAAAATCATCGCCCCACGTCCGCAAACAAGAGTCATGCCCGCTGATGATCGTTGTGAAGTGAACTAACGGTAAAGCGGCCCATAAAGACTTTTCGCCACCAATCCCTGCCACGTAAACAGTGTCCTGTTTTAACCGCCGGGATCTGTGCGCACCGTCGCACCGTATAGAACCCCTCCTCCTCGCCGTCCTCAGGCAGCCAGATGAGGGTCCCACGAGTCGGAGCACCTGGAGGGCAACCATATATAAGGTTGCAGTCGCGGGGCGCCGTTCGGCGCTCAAGTCGATCGTTCACCCCGCACGTCACTGTAAGATATTGATTCAATATGATATATTTCTTAGACTCTTGGGAGCATTTGGAAAGCGGGATGTATTTGTCTCAAGAATTCGAAGTGGGATGAACCAACGGCGGGGACGCATCGGAATGGGGACGCAGGTGCAGATCCCATTTTCTGGATTCCGGCAGACCGGGCATCCTGGCGCTCCGGTCTGCCTCGAGCCTGCTTTGCACCTGAGAGAAACTTTACTGTAAACTGGGGCTCATCCAAGAGGACTGCCCGTTGAGGACACGCATTTGAGCGACGACCACAACCCTTCGACACCAGACCAAAGGCGCGAACTGGTGCAGCGAGTGGTCAAGAGCGAGATCTTCTGCCGATCGGCAGCGATGCGCGCGTTCCTTCTTTACATCACCGAACACGCCATTGAAGGAAGAGCAGAGAGACTCAAGGAACAGGTCATTGGGGCCGAGGTGCTGGGACGCAAGCCGAACTACGATCCTGCGGACGACAACATCGTCAGGGTTCGCGCGCATGAGTTGAGAAGCCGACTGGAGAAGTACTTCACCTCTGAGGGGGCCGAAGAGCCTATTCTCTTGAGAATTCCCAAGGGGTCCTATGTCCCTGAGTTTTTCCCGCGCGCAGTGGCAGCGGCCGAGACTTCAGCCATACCAGTTCCCCCCGAGGCGATCGAGCCCGGAGTGGTGAAAGCGCATCCGCTGAAGCGGTATTGGCTGCCACTCTCAGCGGTGTTACTGACCGCGCTCGTTGGTTCTTTTGCGCTCTTGCGGTACGAGTCGAGATCCGGCAGCAGCGCGGGTGCTCACACGGCAAGCAGTGCGATGCAGGATTTCTGGGGGCAGTTCTTCGATCGCCGTGACGAGGAATTGAAGATCGTATACGCAGATACAAGTTTTGCACTCTGGCAGGATATGAGTGGCAAGGATTTGGATCTTGGCGACTATTTGAGCAACAAGTACCTTCAGAATCCGGATGATCGATTCCGCGAATTGGCGATGCGACGCTCAACCAGCCCAGCCGATCTTTCAATCAGCGCACGGCTGACTTCACTTACCGGGGAATTTGGTGGCCGGACAAATATTCAGTCCGCCCGAAATACCGATACCGAATTCTTTCAACACGGAAATGTCATCCTGATCGGAAGCCATCGCTCGAATCCTTGGGATGAGATGTTTGAGCCGAATCTGAACTTTGCTGTAGAGCAGGATCCAAAGACGGGCGCGCCCTTATTCAAGGATCGCTCTCCCCAGGCCCATGAATCTTCGATTTACGCGATTCCCGAGATGCTGGATGCAAGAGGCGGCGAGCAAAAGGAATTCAAGAGCTATGGATTGGTGGCGCTGGTGAAGGGGTGCGGCGGACGTGGCCTGGTTGTGATGCTGGAAGGATTGAACATGCAGGCTACACAGGCCGCGGGAGACATCGTCACAGATCCGCAGAGACTTGAGGCGTTGTTGCGCACAATGGGTCACGAGGAAGGAAAGAGAGTTGCTCCGTTCGAGGCGCTCTTTCAGATAACGTCGTTGCCAGGCGGCTACACCAATTCGGAAGTTATCGCTTATCGAGTCAAGTCCGGGAATCCTTGCCCGGTCAAGTGAGGTTGCGTCCATGCTGCCTATCTTGGACTGCTAATTATTTAAAGTCGACTCGCCACCTGATCCCCCTTCTCCTGACTTCTTCCAGCGCAAGCGGGGCCTGCCCGGTGTTCGCTCACATATGATTTGTGTCGCGTAAGACAGATCAACATGTTCTGGCCTGACTGACGAGGGACGGCATCCTCAAAAGCTGCGTCGCCCACCGGTCAGAAGGTTGAAGACGAGGACGATCAGCGCGATCACCAGCAGAAGATGAATCAGACCGCCGGCAATATGGAAGCTGAATCCCAAAAGCCATAAAACCAGAACGACCACAAAAATAGTCCAGAGCATATCTAGAGCGAAACCAGAGTCCCTGTGGCCCGGTCAGTTTCGTGCGAGGTCGCCGCTCGCTTCACCCCACGGACGAAGACCTGTCCGTGGGGACCCCGACCCTGATGGTCGCGTCGACTTTGGTGCAGTGCTTTCGGGATACACCAACTCTGGTTTCGCTGTAACTCTCTTTCATTGGCTGGGGGGCCGAGATCCCCGATTGGTTCCTGTCGCTGACGAGTATCTCCCATCAATAATGCGCGCGTAGCAATCCTGCACACCATCATCGTCGCCGGGTTTCTATCTTTGCGCAACTGAGGTGCGCAAGGCTCTTTTCACATTAGAGACGCGGCCCAGTACTGTCTGTGCAATAACGCTCAAGGACGCCAATGTGCAAATCGATGTGCATGACGCGATAGCGATTGCCAAGGTTCTCGTGGAACAACGCGGACCCGCCGATGGCGTTTCGCGGCTCATTGAGCGAAATTGACCAGCGTAACCATTGGTGTTTTGGAACAATCGCCTCAATAGATTTCAGGGTTGCCGGCGGCAGGAAAAGGGATTTCCGAGGCGCAAGCGATACCTGCAGCTCTTTTTCACTCAGTGCATCTGAATGGGTTCCAGGGACTCACTCAATTCTGAATAAGTTGAATCCACGGAGGTGGGCAATGAACAAGGAAAGCGTAAAGGGCACGTTCGATGAAGTGGTGGGATCCGCCAAGCGTAATGCTGGCGAGTTGACAGGCGATTCGCGCCTCGAAGTTGAAGGCATGACCCAGCAGTTGAAAGGGAAGGTCGAGAATGCCTGGGGCAAGACAAAGGAAGCTGTCCGCGAAACCATCGACAGCATCGAAGTACATATCGACACGCATGTCGAAGGGACGTCGCATGATTCAACTGCGGATGCCGAAAGCAACAGGAGAGTCTGAGATTTTCTATCTCGCCTTTCGGGCCCGCAATCCCGCTCCGGGGACTTTGGAGTTGTGCGATTTGCAGGATGTCCTCCTCGGGCACTCGGTTGCCGAACGAAAGCGAATCCAAACGACCAACGCCGATGCAGATGCTTCCTGTCTGTCAGGGCATGAAGATATAAACGAAAGAGGATCGACCATGTTCAACTCAGACTCTTTGATTCACACTGACAAGACTCCGGCGCTCCGCCCAGCTGACAGAGGCCTGTCTCTCGGAACCGCGGTAATCGTGCTGCTGGTGGCAGCAACCATTCTGGCAGGATGCAAATCAAGACAGGACCAGGCGCTGGATCAGGCCAAGCAACAGGCGGCGGCCAGCGGACAGCCGCAACAGGTTGTTTCCGTAGACAAGAATGGGACTACCACAACAACGGTGGTGCAGCCTCCGGCGGCTGGACAGAAGACTGAAGCGATCACGACAACGGCAACACCGCCCATGCCTGGAACACCTGTTCCAGCGGCCTCCGAGCCGAGAGTTTCCGCGGTTCCGCCGCCGGTTGTTCTGCCGAGTACAACGATTCCAGCGGGCACAACACTCGCGATCCGGATCGATCAGCGCATCAGCGTAAAGACCAGTCGAGCGGGCGACACCTTTACCGGAGAGATCGTTGATCCGGTAATGGACAACAACACCTTGCTAGTGCCGAAGGGCGCGTTGGTAAGTGGAGTGGTGGATGTTTCGCATCGGCGAGGACACTTCAAAGGCAGCTCGATGCTGGAATTGCGCCTGACTTCACTGACCATGAATGGAACCCAGTATCCGCTGACCACGCGGGACCTCGCGCGCAGCAAAAAGGGCAAAGGCAGGCGCTCGGCCGGCTTGATCGGCGGGGGGGCCGGGCTTGGCATGCTGGTGGGCGGCGTAGCCACCGGCGGGGTTGGGCTGGTAGTGGGCGGCCTGGTAGGCGGCGGTGCTGGAACTGCAGCTGCTGGATTGACCGGCAACCGGGACATTGACATACCGGCGGAGTCGATTGTTCGCTTCAAACTGGCAGACGATCTGGTTGTGCAGCCCGCACAATAGTGCGACGATCTGCGTTCTTCTGTCCTTGCTTAGAAACAGGATTGGCCTGGAATCCGACAACATTGTCTTCCGGGCCAACCTTGTTCAACGCATATAAAAGGGGACAGCTCATGAGACCGGGTAGCGTCCAGGCCTATCCAGCATTCACCCCATGCAGCGAGACCCAGTAGAACCGTCGCCAGCAGAACATGCAGCGGACAGGGCGCAACGCAAACAACGCGAGTAGGGCGTCGAATGGGCGTAACTCGGCATCTTTGAACTTTGCCGAATTGCATCGCGGACACTCACGCCGTATCCACAGCAGATGCGGCAGCCAATCGGGCCATTTCCAATGTGTGTTGTTCATACTTTCCTCCCGCCCCGGAATGCAGGGTAGCGAATCAGGATGCGCGTCTGTCCAGCGGACCCGAATTTGCATCCAGCCATGCCAGGATGGTACGAATGCTTCCAGTGGCCAGCGCTATCGATGAATCGGCCGCGCCGTAATAGAGATTGATTGTATCTCCGTCCGCCCCGATAGTCTGCCCGCATGGGAACACCACATCCTTCACGTCTCCCCCGCGTTCATAAGAAGCCTCAGGGCCGAAGACCCAGGAATCTCCGCGTTGCAGGCAGACATCGGGCCGCTCCAAATCAAAGAGCGCGAGGCCTAGTCGATAGATGCTTCCCGAAGCCGTCTGACGAACTCCATGATAGATTGTCAGCCAGCCCTTTTCCGTTTCGATCGGAGGAGAACAAAGTCCAATCTTGTTTGCATCCCACCACCCGCCACGACGCGCTTCCAGGATGATTTTATGACTTCCCCAATGCCTCAAGTCCGGAGAATAGGAAATCCACATATGCGCGCCAAGAGCTGTCATAGGCCTGTGAATCATAGCCCATCGACCGCCAATCCGTCGCGGCAACAGCGCTGCGTCCTTATCTTCCGGCGGCATGATGACGCCGAAGCGATCAAAGTTCTTGAAGTCCTTGGTAAGCGCCAGCGATACCCCGGGACCGCCGCGTGCAAACGATGTGTATGCCACGGCATATTGCTCGAGTTCCGGGACATAAGTGATGCGCGGATCCTCGATGCCCCAGATCTCCTCAGGGAACTCCAGTGGCAGTGCCGGCATTGTCGGATTTGAGTCAATCCGCCAGGCGTCAATTCCATTTGCCGAGCGCGCCGCGCAAAGGTGCGAAAGACCACGACGGTCTTCCACACGGCACAGAAGCAAGGTGTCGCCGTCGGCCAGTTTTACGGCAGCAGCGTTGAAGACGCTGTTGATCGGATAGGGCCAGTTTTCCCGGGTAAGGATTGGATTGCCTGAATAGCGCTTGAACAAGGGAGATTCAGTGTGCGCCTCTCTATGAACCGGTTCCGCGCCCGTGGAGGCATTCGATGCAAGAGCAATTTGAGGATTCACGATGAGATGCTCATTTCGAGGTGCAGTTGTTTTGCGTTTGCCACTTTCGCCTCTTGCATTTCGAGGAGAGACGTCAGGAACGAAAGCGTCGATTCAGCCCCCTGGTTCTCGTTCACGCGGTCAGGATGAAGGCCGTCCCTGCATCCTCCTGTTGCTGTGTCATATAGGGGAACCTGCAAATCGTTCTTGCCCAGAAACCATCCAAAGATACGGTGTGCTTCCTCAAACCAAAACTCTTCGCTCGTTAGACGATACGCCTCTAGGCAGGCGGAGATCGTAGCGCAGGCTTCCACCGGCTGTTGATCGAAGCGCGCTTTCTCCCTTCCCTCCGTAAAGAACCCACTGGAACCGATGGGTACAAATATATCCTCATCGCCTCGATGCTGTTCTGCAACGAGCCACCTAAGAGACTCTAACCCCGCATCCATCATCCTCTGGTTCCCGCTCCGTCCTCCCGCAAGGATGAGTGCCTGCGACAACCGCGCATTCGAATAGGAAAGGCTCTTCTCAAACCATTGCCAGGTCTTCGAATGGCTTTGCCTATAGATGTCAAGGAGCCGGTTCGCCAACGTATTTCGAGCGCCCTGGATGGTCCGATCGCCGGGGAACCAGTCCAGGTAGGCTTGCATTCCCAGAATGCAAAAGGCCCACGCGCGCGGACTTGTAAATGCGTGTACGGCAGGAACAGCAGATTCAAAGAGCCTTCCCGCAGCCCCTCTCAATCCAGCATCCTGCGAATGGCCAAGGACATTTCCTAAAGCCCACAGGGCCCGACCGTGGCTATCTTCCGACCCAACCATCTCTAGCCATTTACGGTCATAGCCAAGAAAATTCCTGAACCTCCCGATGTCGCCTTGGAAGGCAAGCCACAAGAAGGCCAAATAGCGATGGGAAAGCCTGGAGCATTCCTGGCCGCTCAACCGCTCCGCACTCCTCTCCATGAAAGTGGAAACGATGAGCGCACGCGCATTGTCGTCGGTTGTATAGCCCTCACTGGAGTTGGGCACCGAAAAGATTGCATGCTGCAACATTCCGGTGTCGTCGGTCATCCTCAACAAGTGGGCAACGTCCAGTTCGGGGAGGATAATGGCGGAGCTGACGACTGCATCGTCCCATCGTGCCGCCCGGGGGTGCAACGAGCGTTCGAAACGCGCACGCTGAAAGCTCTCCATGTATGCCCGCGCGGTCCGCGGCCACGTGGTCTCCCGCGAATGGAGATAGGCTCGCTTGCGCATGGCGTGACGCTTGGCATCGTTCTCCAGCAACTGAATGACTGCTTCTGCGATGGCATCGGGATCTTCAAAGGGGACAATCATTCCTCTCTCATCCGCAAGCATTTCCTTCGCATGCCAGTACGGTGTGGAGATGATTGCCTTTCCTGCGCCAAAAGCAATGGCGAGCGTGCCGGAAACAATCTGTGCCTCCTGCCGGTACGGAGTGATGTAAATGTCCGCCGCTCCTACGTTCTCGACCAACTCTTCCGCGCTGACAAAGCGGTTGTTGAAGATCACCTGGCTAGAAACCCCGAGCCGATCCGCAAGCGCAGCCAACTCATTGCGGTAGCGTTCGCCCTCGCGCCGCCGGATGTGCGGGTGCGTCACTCCAGTGACGATATACACCACGTTCGGATGTTTTGCAAGAATAGCCGGCAAGGCCTGAATGACGTTTTCTATCCCCTTGTTCGGGGACAACAAACCGAAGGTAAGAAGCACGGACTTGCCTTCCGTATGGAACTGATCTTTGAAGTAGTTGGGGTCCATGAAAGGAAGATCGGGAACCCCATGAGGAATGACATCGATCTTTCCTGCAGGCACTTGGTACACCTCACGCAAGAATCGAGCAGCCTGCTCGCTCATCACCACGAGGCGATCCGAGAGTCGTGCAATTTCTTCCATCACGGCGCGCTGATCCGGGTCAGGATCGCGCAGCACTGTGTGCAGAGTCGTAACGACCGGCATCGTCAGATTGCGAAGAAGCGTGAGAATGTGACAGCCTGCAACCCCGCCATAGATGCCATATTCATGTTGCAGACATACAAGATCGTTGCTGTTGAAGTTGAGGAACTCCGCCGCTCGCTCGTAAGATTGAAGATCCTCCTGCTCAATCTCCAGACGCACCCGTTCAGGATACTCATAGCTCGATTCCGGATCGTTCACAGGAATGGCAAAGAGGCGTTCGCTGCCGTATTCATTGGCAAGCGCCGTACACAGGTCCGCTGTGAATGTGGCAATGCCGCATTGCCGCGGCAAATAGTTCCCGACAAACGCGATGCGCGTAGGTAATGGCAAGCAACACACCTCTGGCGCCACTGACGAAGCGCCCGCTTGAAGACAGATTTCGGTGGCTTTCATTGACGGAAGTTTATCGGGGAAGGACATATTCATCTGCTTTCATTTGCAACAGCGCTGGGAAAGGGGTGTGAGCGCGACGGCGCATGTATTTCGCTCACCACAAATGCTCCAAGCGTGAACCGAACTATCCTGTGAGGCCAAAGCCCTGCGTAGAGTCGACATACGCTGTCTCACAGGGGCAGTTCAGTGCCCGTTGAAGGCGCATCCTTATCGTCAACTTTGACTGAAACGATGGAAGAAATGGAGGGTTCCTTCCGCATGGAATGTTCCAACACGAAGTCAGCAAGAAAACCCGGTGCATTGGCATCTGTCTTACTCCGCTCGTTTTCCAACAATTGGGTCGGCCCCAATTCATTCGCTGGTCTAAATGGACGCGACGCTTTACGCAGACGCGAAGACCGATAGTTTTTCACGTCGCATTTTTTGATGAGAGTCATCACAACTCCAGTCGATCCGTTGCGTTCTTGAACGGTGCTCGTCTAGAGCAAAGCCTTGAAGGCTGTAGGCGAGAATATGCAACCAGTTACTATGCCAAGCATACGCTTGAATCGTTCCACGTGTTGACACCATCCCCTTCATCGCACCACGCCAATTCCTCTGGCGTAATGTCGAATGCCGTCAAGTAGAAGAGGGTAAGCGGCAACCAGAATACATTTGATCGTATTTGTCGCACCTTTTCCGCATCCTGGAGGCTTGAGACACTGAATCATGCAGCCTCTTGCGAGGCTGCATGATTCACATTTTGTCAACGCCCACAGATTTTGGCATCAATTGGACAACAGCCGCGAGACGAGTCATTCGCATAACCAGGGACTTCCGCCCGATTCCTTTGAGCGAGAGTCTTAGCGCAGGCTTCCGGTGGTTGCATTCGCGGGACTGCCGATTGCGTCGCCGGAGACAAGCAGTTCAACCCTGCGGTTTTCCTGACGGCCGCTGGCATTGTCGTTGCTGGCGACGGGCAAGGTATTGCCATATCCCTTTGCCGTGACTGAATTTGTGCCTACGCCTTGTTCCACCAGATAACCGCGGACAGCGCTTGCACGATTCTCGGAGAGGGTTTGATTCATGGCATCACCACCGACGTTGTCCGTGTAGCCACCAACCTCGATGTTGAGCCCAGGATATGCAATCAGGATTCCGGCGACTTTGGCCAGCTTCTCTCGCGCACCTGACTTCAATGAGTACTTGCCGGTATCGAAGAGAACATCCGACATGCTGACGATGAGGCCGCGTGCACTGTCGCGTGTCTCCAGGATCTTGTTTAACTGTGCGGACAATTGCGCTCGCATAGTCGCCTTATCGCTAATCGCCTGCTGTGCAGCCAGGCGGGACTGGTCGGCATCGGCCTGCGCCGCGTTGACGGCTGCTGCTGATGCAGCCTGGTTGGCAGCCATATCGGCCTGCGCCTTGGCTGTGTCTGCTTGCGCATTGACGGCGTTGGCTTGTGCATTGGCTGCGTTGGCTTGCGCCGCCGCTGCGTCCGATTGTGCTTTCAGTTGCAGACGTGTTGCCTCGTCCGCCTGTACCTGCGCTCTTACCTTAGCGTCGTTCGATGCCTGGAGGTCGCTTTCCTGGCGCTCCGCCTCGATCTTCTTGACTGCAATTTCACGCGCATCTTCCGCAGTCTGTACTTCTTCACGTGCTGCGGCGATCAGCGGCTTCTTGTCAATGTGCTTGCTGGCCGCAAACTCATCCACATTCTTCATCAATTGCACCGCGTGCTGATAGCTGGCGGTTGCATAGGCGTCAGCCCCTTCGGATTGTGCGATGCGCAAGGCATTCCGTGCTTCGAAGAATTCCAAAGGGAGATTCGCGTTGAGGACCACCGGATCGAACTTGTAGCCGGAGGGCAGATAGCCGCCGCGCTCTAGCAGTTCATACTTGGCATTCACTGCCTCGGAGGTTCCCTTGGTATCAGAGCGCAAAGTGTTTTCGAGCACAACGACATTACTCGGCTGATGAACGGCAAAGTAGGGTTCAGCGGTTACGATCAAGGCGAACGACTGGAGATCGGTGGTCGCTGTCAGTTTGCTGCGATCGTTGCCGCCAACCAGAACTTCTCCCAGGTTCACCGGTCTTCCTTCTGGGGAAATTGCCCATAGGACATAGGTGAGATACTCGCCGCCAAAAGTCGTAGGGCTTTGCAGGTTCCCGAAGTCCGCTTCGACTTCCATTGTGCCTCGCTTACTGCGCACCTTGGCCTTGCCGTCGGCGGATGGCATCAGAGCCGTGCCGGTGAAATCCACTTCAGAGGCGCCACTGCGGTGCTCATAGTTGACTGCCTGGACCGAGCGGCTGATGACAACCACGCGATAGGTGGACGTGGGTCCCGCAGTCGTGAGGACTATCGCTGCTTGCGGGCTTGCCTGCGCAAAAGCGCTCAAGCCGAGGACACTTCCCATTGCAAATAAAAGCACGTGTTTCAAGGTTTCTCCTGCTGGCAGAACTCTGCCGTGGTGCGGTGGACTTGCGTTTCATGTGTGACAAATGGATTCATCGATTTCGTAAAGCAACCTCTTAATGCCCGACCCGAAACTGCGAGAGGTAGTCGAGGAGTCCGAACACTCTAAGAAGCCACAGAACGACGGCAATCACGACAACGCCGTTCAGGATGCTTTTAATCTGGCCCTGCATGGGTATGTAGCGGTTGACCAGCCACATCAACACCCCGACTACGCCTAGCGTGATTACAACGGTGACAAGCGGCATTTCATATTCTCCAATCAGATCTTTTGCGCTGGCCTGAGCCCCAGATTTTTGAGCAATTCGGGAGGCCCGCGGGATTGCGGTTGCTCTTCTTCTTCTTGATCATTTTTCCAAAGCTATGAACAATTTACTGAGCAACAATGCACACGATCCTCCGCAAAGAATGCATCCTGGCCGCATCTTTGCATTCCGCGCGGCGACGGATCAGGCGACGGTTTCACCGGGAGAAGCTACGGCTGAGGGACAGGCGTAGCGAATGCCGGAAGTGAACTGTCTGCGGTTGCTTTCGACGGGGCGCCTGCCGCCTGCGGATTGGGAGGAATCGCGGTACCAATCGGGTAGATGAGGATTTGTATCGTGCCCCATTCCGCATCCGGAGCAGTGCTCGCCTGCTTTCCCATTCCCAAGGTCTTGAGCTGGCTATCGTCAAATCCAAAGTTCACAACCAGGTATTCGCGCACGACCATGGCCCTTGCTTCGGTCAAAACCAGATCCTTCCGGGTGTCGCCTTCCATGCCTGCTGACACCACGACGACTGCGACTCCGAACTGATTCTGCGCGAGGAAATCTCCGACGATAGTGAGGACCTTCTGGCCCTTCAGTTTGGCGGAATCGCGTGTATCAAAGAGATCCTTCGTTTTAAATGCAAATGCCTTCAGAGGCGTACCACGCGGGATTTCTGCAATCCGGTTTGCTAGCAACTCTTCAGAATCTTCATATCCACGTTTTTTGTAATACCCGCTCAGGAAGAAGTTGTGTTTCAATGCCTCCATATTCTCCCGGAAGTCCGTAACCCCGGACTGCGCCTGGAGCATGGTGTCATTGAGTGTCAATGTGGTTTGCGCAAGGTTGCTATAGAGTTGCTTGTCATTGATCAACGCACCAACAGTACCCTGCCCGGAATCAATCTTGGCGCTGATCGCATTCAAATGCGCCGCTGCCTGGGTCGTGCTCTGGACGGCTAACTGGCTACTATCAAGAATGCCGTTCGTCTTCTTGAGAAGATCCGATACACTGAGGGGCGCCTGGCTCTGGAGGATTTCGCCGTCCTTGACCTCAGCCTGTCCATTCGATCCAAACGATATCGCCATGTACTGATTGCCCAACACGCCCTCGGTTTCAATCGTGGCCACAGAGTCATGCTTGATAATTTCGCGCGTAGATCTGTCAAGATCCATAACGACAGTGACCTTTTCACCTGCGTTGTGAGGCAACGATATGCTGTGCACCGTTCCGCTCTGAACTCCGCCAACCTCAACGTTCGCACCCACAGCCAGTCCGACGACATTGTCAAATTGCGCCTTCAATTGATATGTGGAGCGGAACAGGTACTCTTTGCTCCCAATAATGAATACCCCAGAGGCCAATATTGCCAGTGTTGCAACGATGAAAGCTCCCAGACGCGCGACTCTCGACATATGTTCTCCTACGACTGCTTCAGAAATTCTTTGACAAACCCAATATCGCTTTGCTGTAGTTCCTCATACTTGCCTTCAATCACCACATTGCCCTTATCCAGCAGAGCCAATCTGTTTGCAATGGTCCTGGCGCTGTGCAGATCGTGGGTCACCACAATCGATGCCATTTGACGCTCACGTTGAAGCTTCAGAATCAGATCGTCGATCTCTGCTGAACTGATGGGGTCTAGACCGGCGGTGGGCTCATCGAGAAGCAGAATCTCCGGATCCAGTGCGAGCGCGCGCGCCAGCCCCACCCGCTTTTGCATTCCCCCTGAAATATCGGACGGCATCTTTTCAAGGGCGCTTTCCATGCCCACCTCAGCCAACAATTCCCTTACCCTGTCGGCGCGCTCCGACTTCGACATATCTTTTCTGTGGTGTTCAAGCGGGAAGGATATATTTCCAGCAACGGTGAGCGAGTCGTAAAGCGCTGCGTGCTGAAACAGGAAGCCCATCTTCTTTCTGATTTCTCCCATTTCATCGAGAGGCATTCCTGCGATGTTCTGGCCATGAATGCGAACCAACCCTGAATCGGGCGTAATGAGGCCGATGATCAGACGCAAAAGCACGCTCTTTCCTGTTCCGCTGCGGCCCAGTACGGCCAGGGTTTCTCCACGGTTCACGCTCAGAGTAAGACCATTCAGAACTTTGTGAATTCCGAATGACTTGTGCACATTCTCGACAACTACAACCGGCGCGCTATCGACTTTCTGGAGGTCTGCCTGCTTCATCGCATTGTCATAAGTCGTGGCCATGATCTACCTTCGAGGATTTGGAGCAAGAGTTAAGGAAAGACAACGAGGATGAATTTCACCAGGACAACGTCCGCCAGGATCAGAAAGAGCGATCCGAGCACTACCGAGTTGGTGGCCGCCCGGCCTACACCCTCAGCGCCGCCGCGTGTCCGCATACCTTGAAAACATGCGATAAGCCCGATGATGAGGCCATACACAGCGGTCTTGAAAGTCGGTGGCAGGAAGGCGTCGAACGTTGCACCCTTGAAGCCGCTTTGAATGAACTGATGAAACGAGAGCGGCTCTACCAGTGCCTGTGCAAACCATCCCGTCAGTAAGCCGCATGCATCTGCCGCCAGAGTCAGCAATGGCAGCATCAGGATGCATGCCAGGATGCGCGTCGCTGCCAGGTATCTGTAAGGGTTGATCGCCGATGCCTCGATGGCGTCAATCTGCTCGGTCACTTTCATGGATGCGAGTTCAGCGCCAATGCCTGCGCCCACCCGCCCGCTCACCACCAGGCCCGTAATGATCGGCCCCATGACCTGGACCACGGAGTAAACAAGAGTCGAAGGAAACATCGACTTGGCTCCGAATCGACTCAGGCTGTAGCGTGCTTCCAGCGATATCACCACCCCTACTGCAGCGCCTGCCAAAGCAACCAGCGGGAAAGATTTTGATCCAACTTCGTCCAGTTGGCGAACCAGTTCCCGCCACTCGTATGGGGGCGTTACTGCTGCCTGAAGAACTCTCCAGGAAAATATTCCCAGATCGCCGATCCACTCGAACATCCCGATGAGCGGACTCGCAAAAGATCCTGCAACGGCTAGCATCCCTTTGTTTCGTTCATCAGGAAGCATCTGATTGACGCCGGCATTTACCAGCGCAGTGGTATCGCTCATTGGTTTGGGCCTGGCACAGGCGATCCATGTGCGTTGTTCAGATGCATACGAGAGAGCAGAGAGTGGGGACCTCTATAGAAGAACTCAAGTGCAACGTTTTGGCCCATGTAAGTCAACAGGCTGTAGTTGCCCGTCCGAAACGCGTCCTTGGCGCCGTAGCGACTGGGATACCAGCCATTGACAGCGACCATCGAACCCGCATAGGGGGCCACAAGCGCAGGGAGCGAGAATACACGGTGACCGTCTAATTCGCGCCGCGCAGTGAATGTCGAGATGATCGCATGGCCGAACCGAGGAAGAGCACCCCTGCAATCACAACGATAGTACAGCGCATCTTGTTTGAAGGCCTCGGAGAGTCCATAGCGCGTTGTGGTGCTCACAGCTGCGATGCCGAAGTTCGACCCGAATCGTTTGGTGTAGCCTTCAACACCCTGCTTCCACTCAGGTGGAGAATTGCCCAACTGGTTAATGCCTGCGGCGAAGCCTGCGCCGACTGCCGGGTAAGGACCAAATGCATCGAAGATGTAATTGCTTACCTTGGTCCTCTGCGTCGGACGCACATAGGGCAGTTCCGGCGGCATTGTGGTCACGCTTGCAACGGAGGCCGAGGAGTATCCCAAATCGTGCAGTGATTGCGGGTTGGCCGTGAAGGGCTGGCCCAACAGGACAACCGCGGCCGCAATCAATAACTTCGCATGACGGACTTTCGTGAAGCACAAAACGTTTTTTTCTATGCGTGTCGTCACGATATCGCCTCCGATCAACTGCGCATCTGGTCTTCGCGCACCACCGACCATGGACTGTGCGGATTTGATTGCGCTTGAATATATTGGCAGGATAGAGATGCTTCTGGATGGTCATTATTGCTCGGAACAACCTTCCGGAGTTCTCGGCATCGACGGCATCGAGGAAGTCGCGCTCGTTCGCATGGAAGCCGCGTCCCTTGGGCGCCAAAACAATTTGTCGCGCATGCGCGCAAGAAGTAGTCGCGAGGCCGTTTCATCAAAAGTGGGGACGTGCTTCAGAACCGGAATGGATTGACTCGATTGACGGCGAATACTTGACCTAGCACGCGATTGAGACAGGTCGACGCTTGTCACCGAGTGGCCGGAATATCTGGGCCCTATTGTTCGAAGGAGATGGAGCGAAATCCATGCGTAAACAGGATGCAGCCAAACGCCGAGAGTAACAGGTCGCAAATAGTGGAACCGGGCTTATACGCGTAATCAGCGATGATTCTCATGCTTGAAAACACTCCCTCTGAATTGTGATCACTGTTTGCTCATAAAGGCATGGACATTGAGCCAATGAGTCAACTAGTCGTGCAGCACGACGTTCACCAATGAGCTGTCGATGCGCATTCCGCCACAGTTGTAGTCGATGTAGCCGAGTTCGCGGAACCGATTGAGGAAGAAGCTGACGCGGGACCTGGTCGTACCAATCATTTCCGCCAGAGTTTCCTGACTGATCTTGGCGATCACAGGAATGGGCTTCGATTCCTGCCCGAAGTTTGCCATCAGCATCAACAAGCGGGCAAGGCGCTTTTCGCTCGAATTGAAGAGATGATCGACGAGGTCGGCTTCCATACGGATGTTGCGGGAGAGAAGGTGCGTGAGAAACTGCTCGGCAAACTCCGGCTCACGATGCAGCAAGTCCTGCATCACTTTCTTGTCGATTCGAATAATGGAGCTGAATTCAAGCGCGTTCGCGGAAGAGATCCGGGCTTGTTGGCCGGCCAGAGAAGCTTCACCAAAAAAGCAACCCGCCGGAAGATGGGCGATGACGGCCTCTTTGCCGCTCATCGATACCACGGTGAGTCTTACGTTGCCGCTCTGAATGAAATAGACAGCGTTGGCTGGATCTCCCTGCGAAAAGACCGCGTCACCGGCCAGATACTCCCGGCGTGTTTTTCCGGCGACGAGCTTATTCAGGGGAACCAGAAGGTCGAAGACGGGCGCTGGCGTAGGCGCACTAACAGCGGGGTTCGAAACTACTTTCAGGTTATGCCGATTCGTCGAAGTCAACGGTAAAGAGTATCCCTGTGGAACCCTAGGCGCCGTTCTCGTCATAGTCGCGTAACTGGTAGCCATGGTGTAAACCTTTCGTCGATGCAGAGCGATTGCAAGGGTATGAGTTTCTGTCATCCTTTGCGAACTCGATATAACCACCTTACCGGGATACAAAAGTACTGTACATCGGCGATGACTGTGATTGCTGTAGGCTTTATTGCGGGAGCCCTGTAGGGCTTCCCTTACGCGGTCAATGTTTTAAAGCGAATATTCGCAAGCAAGCAAATGCAGCGACTGACCAAGCGATAAGTCCGCAGTATGCCGCTTGTTTGTTCCGGATGAAAAGGTCTTCGTGGTTTTTCGGAGCAAGAAAATACGCCCTGGTTGCTTCACCAGGGCGGCGACATCTGCCAACTCTTTGATCGATTGCTTGCTTGACCGGGTATTCACTTGCGACGACTGCGACGGATTTTTCATGTTCTGTAAGCCGGTCCTAATTCAGGATCGGAGATCGCGCGAGAGCTGCGGCGCTGTCCAATATCTTCTGGATCGCGGGAACCAATTCTTCCGATGCGCTGTTCTTGTTGACATATTCGCTCGCGCCCGCCCGCAGGCAACGCAGCGCATACTGGCTCTCAGACTGGACACTCACCATGACCACCGGGAGATGAAGGTAGATGCTCTTTACTTCCTTCAAGACTTCAAACCCGCTGCGTCCCGGCATATTGATGTCGAGCAACAGTACATCGGGTTGCGAGATTTCCAGTTGGGCGAGGACCTCGTCCCCGTTGGCAGCTTCGGAAAAGTGAGTTCCAAAGAATGCGTCGTCCAGGATTTCTCTCAGACCGCGCCGCACATTCGCATGATCGTCTGCTATCAGAATATTCATTGGTTTATCCGCGTTTCGCATCGCAACTTCGACCTGATATGACGATACCCCAGCTGTCGAGGAATGGGAATAAGCGTAGTCTGTGATGGTTGTAGGGTTTATACGGTATTCACGTAAGGTTATTCCTACACCGCAGATCTAGTACCGTGACCGGAAAGATTTGTGCTTTCCCATGTGCCCAAAGGCGAGGCTGAAGCACGAAATCAGACGGTCAGGGGCCTAGTCGATCAACCCATGGGTCATGGCATAGCGGGTAAGCTCTGCATTGCTCTTCATCTGCATCTTCTCCATGATTCGAGCCCGATAGGTGCTGATTGTCTTGACGCTCACGTGGAGACTTTCTCCAATGTCTGTCAAAGGAACTCCTGCGGCGATCATTTTCATCACCTCGTGTTCGCGGTCCGAGAGCAACTCATGCAGGGGCTTGTCGACAGGCTGGTCCAGATTGCCAATCAGCTGCTCGGCGAGGCTCGCGCTGATGTAGCGCCCACCGTTCAGAATTGTCTTCGTCGCGGCGGCCAGTTCCTCGGCAGCGCTATCCTTATTGATATAGGCAGCAGCGCCTGCGCGCAGACAGCGCACAGCGTATTGATCCTCGGGGTGGACACTCAAGATAATCACCGGCAACCGCGGATAGGCGTGCTTTACATCGCGCAGCACATCCATCCCGCTGCGCCCGGGCATACTTATATCCAGCACCAGCAAAGAAGTTTTAGTCTTCTCAAGGTGGCTCAGTACTTCGTCTCCGTTTCCGGCTTCGGAGAAGTTTGTTCCGGGCAAAGCGTCGGCCAGGATCTCTTTCAGACCGCGCCGTACGACACCATGGTCATCCGCGATCAGGATATGCATGCTTCGCTCCTCTCGGCGCGTGGCGTATCAACGGGAACTCGGACACTGACCGTTGTTCCGTTTCCGGGGGAGCTGGAGATCTGCACATCGCCTCCGCAGAACTGCGCTCGCTCTTTCATGCCAAGGAGTCCGAGCGACCCAAGTGAATTCGATAGATCCGACTCGCAAAAGCCAATTCCGTCGTCTGCCACAACCAACAGGATATTCTCTTCCTCTTGAAACAGGTCAACGCGGACCGACTTGGCCTGCGCATGGCGAATCACGTTGGTCAGGCACTCCTGGAAGATGCGGAAAGTGGCGGTGGCTCGATCACCATCCAAGTGTAAATCAACAGGTGGAACTGTTACCTGGCATTGCACGCCATTCCGGGTAGCAAAGTCGCTGGCTTGCCATTCAATAGCCGCAGCCAGGCCAAGGTCATCCAGCACTCCGGGACGAAGGCCGCTGCAGATTGTGCGCACCGCCTTGACGCCCTCATTGATGGATTCGATCGATTCATTCAGGCGCGCGTGCACCGTGTGTTCCGACTCGGGCAAATGACGAATTATCCAAGTCATATCCATTTTGATCGCGGTCAAGATCTGCCCGATCTGGTCGTGCAGGTCGCGAGCGACCCTCTTTCGATCCTCTTCCCGCACAATTTGCAGCCGTTCAGCCAGCGCCCGGAGTTGTTCCTTTTGCAAAACAAGAGACTCTTCTCCGCTCTTGCGTTGTGTAATGTCGCTGTTGATCACCAGGACGCGCGGGGCCTGTCCACGCTTGCTCCATTGCAGAGCCCAGCGTCCGGCCACTGCCACGCGCCGGCCGTCCCGCGCGATCTTGACGAGATCTCCCTCCCAGTGTCCCACACGCATCAATTCCGCCATGATGTCGGTGAACGGCTGAGGAAACTCGGTGCAGAGCAATTCGTGGGCGATCTTTCCAGCGGCCTCGGCTTTGGTGTATCCCAGCATCTGTTCTGCTCCGCGGCTCCAGAACTGGACAGATCCCTGCATGTCGATGACGAAGACGGAGTCTTGCGCGAGTTCGAGCAGTGCAGCCTGCTCGGCGGTGGCAATCTGTTCTTGTCGCCTCTCTGAAACGTCGCGAAAGACGAGCACAACGCCAATGACTTTTCCCTGTCCGGCAAGGATCGGCGCGGCACTATGCTCGACTGCGATTTCGCGGCCATCCCTGGTGACCAAGTCCACGTGGTTGGCCACGGCCAGGATCTTCTTCTCCTTGAGGACACGCAGCACTTCGTTGTCCGCAGTCATGCCGGTCTCTTCATTGATGAGCCTGAGCACATTTCCGATCGGCTGGTTTAGAGCTTCCTCCGATGCCCATCCGGTCAGCGAAGCTGCAATGGCATTGAGAAAGGTGATCTGGCCCTCGCTGTCTGTAGCAATGACAGCCTCGCCAATGCTGCCCAGAGTCGCAGTCCATCGCTCTTCGCTTTGCAGCAGTTTGGTGCCCAGTTTCTCCACATGAAAGCGAGCGAAGAGAGCCAGGAAGACTCCGGATCCCAAGCCCAGGAAGAGAAAACTGGTGATCATGAACAACCAACGCCGGTGCGCCGCGTCCACACGCCCGATGCGCAGTGCTTCTTCCACACTCTGAAAACCGGCGATCTGTTCTCGAAGCGAATCCAATTGCCGCTTTCTCTCCCGATTCTCAATCAGGGTCGGGTCGGCCTTTCCGGCACGGCGAAGGGCGATAATCCGGCCGTCGTAATCTTCAGATTCCTGATAGCCCTCATAGACCTGCCTCAGCCGCTGCTGTTGCGCCGGACTGTCATCCACCAGCCGATACAAGGCTTGGAATTCGGAGTCGAACCGCTTGATGCCCTCGGTGTAGGTAGGAAGAAAAGTCTCGTCGCCAGTTGCAATGTAGCCGCGCTTTGCCGATTCCATATCCACAAGAAGTTTGAGGAGATGGGCGGATTGATCTAGTGCCCGGTCGCTGTGATCAACCCACTGCAGGGACCTGTTCAAGTCGATTGTCTCCCACAAGAGGAACCCGGCAAGCGACGCCGTGACCAGGATTGGAACCACAATGACTCTGCGCAGCAACGACTTGAAATTCGAGTATTCCATCGTAGGGAATCCAGCTCTTTCGGAAGGTGAGCGGGCGAATTTGTCTGCACCGCTTGCAGGGAGATCAAGTCCTCAAGACGTGCAAACGGCTGCTCGACCCGGTCATGACATGGAAGGCTTGCGCTTCTTTGGGGCAGGATTACCCCAAAAAGGATGGACGCACACATCCACTTGCCATTGTGACGCCGTGCAGAGACTCGTGTCTGGTCACTATTGCTCACATGGAGAAAGGAACCCCTCGCCAGCCGAGGGCATAGGAGCAGATTTTGGTCCTTCAGCTTCGCAAAGAGTTTCGGATTGAACCCATGGCGAACCCAGCGTGAGCAATCCTGGTCAGCATCGGCATCAACGTCCTGAAACAATTCATGTCAGACAGCGAGGAGAAACATATGCTTGTAACCATCCTGATCGTGATTCTTGTACTGGCTCTGCTTGGCGCACTGCCGCGTTGGCCACATAGCCGGAACTGGGGCTACTACCCGACTGGTGGCTTTGGGCTGGTCCTCTTGATTGTGCTCGTTCTTTTGCTTCTCGGCTGGATCTGAACCTGAACGCCGGCCTTCTTGTCGTTTCTTAAGATCCGACAATCCGCGGATTGTGCAGCGACTCCTGGCGTCAGAGAGATTCTGTGGCCACAATCAATGATCGAGGGATTCACCCACAAAAATGCCGGGCAAGGAATGCCCGGCATGAACGAATTGCTGCCGTTGATTATCTTTCCGCCGATTACTTTCTGGGTCTCGGCTGCGGCTGGCGAGCCTGCAAGGACTGCTGCTGCGCCTGATGCTTCTGCGACAATTGCTGGGTCTGTTGCGCGTGCTTCTGCTCTACCTGCTGGGCTTGCGCTGGAGTCGCCTTTGCCTGATGCTCTGCTTCCTGCTTCTGCTGGAGATTGTTCCGTTCCTGGTTCTGCTGCGCTATCAGCTTGTCTTGCTGCTTCTGGTACTTCTGATCCGCGCGCGCGTTGCCGGAGTCCACAGGTGCGGGCCGAGCAACAGCAGGAAGGTCGTTCGGATGCACGACGGGCCGCGCCGCTGCAGGCTGGCGATCGTTGTATCCCAACTGTATTGGTGGTTCAGAGGCCGAGGGCTTGCCGTGGTTCACCGCAGACCGAAGCTCCGGCTTCCCTTTGGCAACCTGCTCGTGTTGAATTTGAGCGGCAACCGGGGCCACATGCCTCTGCCTTGCCACTGCTTCCTGTTGTAGGGTTGCACGCACCGCGATGCCGCCTGCTCCTCCGTTGAAGCTCACGCGATTATCGCCGTGGCTTTCAAGCGCCGCGCTATATACATTCCGATTGATCGTGATGTCGACGTTATTCGCAGAACGATTGTAGAAGAAATGCCCACCATCCCAGCGGCCTCCTCCGTAACCTTCACCGCCGTATCCGAAGCCGTAATTGATCCCGCCGTAGAACCCGACCTCCTGGCCCCAGTAACCTTCGTTGAAAAAGAAGCCGCCGTCCCTCCAACCCCAATAGCCCGGAGTCCAAAGCAATCCTTCTTCAGGAGCCATCACCCACGTACCGTCTACCCAGTAGTAGTCGGAAACGCTGTCGTCATATGCCCAATAGCCGGGAGTCCACAAATAGCCGTCGCCCGGGCAAATCGGTTGTTCATATGCGGGCAACGCAGGCGGGCTGATGGAAATGGAAATACCAATCTGTGCGGGAGAGACGGCCGGAATGGCCATGAAGGCAAACGCCAGAAGAAACTGAACAGTACGCATGAGGCTCCTCTTGCCAAACCATTCTTCTTTCGCCCATCTTGCGTGGAATGATCCGGGCTGCGAAGACTGAAGGGCGGCACGTTGTGCGCCATGGCCAAGAATTGCAGGTGGGAGATATCAGTGCTGTGTAGAACTGCTCACTGGTCGTGAATACTGCATATATCTGTATTGGTGAGAGGTTGACCTGACTTTCCCTGTCAGAATCTCTGGCGGAGCGAGCCAAAAAGAAATATCTTCACTTGAGAAAGAACAGAGGCTATTCGAACAAGAGTCAACCCTTCAGTCCTTGGCGGCGCCGCCAATCGCAAGGACAGCTTTCAGTGTGGATTTGACGACTGGGAAGACAGCCTCGGAGCTTGTTCCTGCTTGCGCCATGGCTGCATTGAGAACCGTAGCCACCGTGGGCAGTGCAGGCATTTGTGAGTTGTGTTCCGGCAATTGGTCGAGCAGGACAACGTTCAAAAGAGACTTGTTCACCCGGATGCGGCCGTTGTAATCGATATAACCGAGCGCGCGGAAGCGGTTCATGAAGAAGCTGACGCGCGACCGCGTGGTGCCGATCATCTCTGCAAGAGCCTCTTGAGATATGGGAGGGATGAAGGTATCCCGTTCGCCTGGCTTGCCGAATTCGGCCATGATGAGAAGGATTCTTGCCAGACGTTTTTCGCTTGAGTTGAATAGTTGATCGACCAGATCGGCCTGCGTTCTCATACTTCGAGCGAGCATGAACCTGAGAAAGAAATCCACGAAGGTGGGTTCCTCGTGCATCACTCGGGCCATCTCATCTTTGCTGATTCTGAGCGCCCTGCATGCGGTCACCGCGGAGGCGGTAGCCAAACGCAGTCCGGGAATCGACGCCAGCGATTCTTCGCCGACAAAGTCGCCCGCTGAGAACAGCGTGATCGTGGCTTCCTTTCCGTGCGGTGAAACAATCGTCAGTTTTGCCCGGCCCTCCTGGAGATAGAAGACAGAGTCGGCCGGATCTCCCTGGGAGAAAAAGGCCTCTTTGGAAGCCAATTCAACAATCTTGCGACCAAGCCCGGCATTTGAGAGAAAGGCGGTGCAGTCGAAGTCGGTACTAGTATCTCTGGGATTCATACGATGCTCCGTTCCAAATCGCTCTTTCGGTAAGGTGGAGAGGACTCGGGAACAAGACCCTATGGGCCAGGAAGAACCCACCAGGGACTTCACACTCAAGCAGTTTCGATCATACGCGCTATTCTCTGGAGGTATTTGAGCCGTTCTGCTCAAAACGGCAGAAGAAAACAGAAATACAAAGCGGAGGTCAACACCGGCACAGAACGCGACTTCAGAAGGACCAGACGCTCGCCTCCGATATCATCGTTGCTGCCGGACCATCTGAACTCCTTCAATCGCCATAGGCTGCTTTGACATGCAGAGCAAATTCTCTCGCTGTTTCGGATATTCTCAACTTGCGGATCTTCCATATCCCGAAACAGACGCCGCCAGCGATCAGCACGCCAAATAGACAAACCAGAGGAGTTGACCATCTCTGCAGCGTTCCTGACCACAATCGAACTATATGCCCTCCATACACGACACCGAGCCATGCGACGAGCGAATAGCGCAAGCTTCGCGCTGAACCATAAACGAGAAGGAAGCGCCGGCGCGTTACCCCCAATGCTCCGGCAGCGAGCGCGAATGGCAATAGAGGAATCGGTGGCGGAAGCACTGCGGGAAGGAATATAGACAGGACTGGATGCCGTTCGACCCAAACGACAATTTGGCCAAGAATACGAGCTGGCACGTAGCGTCGCAACGCGTCTTCGCCGCCCCTTCTGCCAATGTGCCAGGTCGTGTATCCACCTACGATGCTTCCCGCTATAGCGGCCAAAGCAAGCATCCACGGATTGCCGTGATTCGCCACCAACCAGAGCAGCAGGAGATCTGTACTTCCAGGCAGCGTCACTGGAATGACAGAAGAATCGATCGCCGCGACCGAAAAAAGTCCCAGCGCTCCCAGACTCGTTAGCCAATGCGGCATCAGCGGGTGATGGACAGTCAGCAGCGCGGCTGCGCCAGACCTGTTGAAGAACATATTCATGGGATCCTGTTCATGAACTTACCTCGCAAATCGCAGGGGAGCGTTTGTGGCTCCCACAATCCAACTCAACGTAGCGGCCGGCGCGGCTCGAGTCTGAGCTATCGAGACCATAATCGGCGAGCAGGACTCTCTCATCCTGCTCGCTCCCGCGGAGATGAGTTGTCCGGTACGGGCGATCGAGGCGGATATCTTTGCTGCATCTGTGAGCTTTCTTGCTCAGACCGCAGTAAACCACGCGACTAGTGTGGGAAATGTCTGGTGCGCCTCAAATGCGCAAAGAGAAGTGTGACGCTGCGCATGGGCAGAAAAGGTGAATCGCATGAAGAAAATGATGACGTTGGTTGCAGTGTTGAGTTTGACGAGTGTGAGCTGGGCGGGTTCGGGGCACGAAGCGACGGTCGATCGGATGGATCATGCCGGCGCGGTGCTGCATGAAATCATGTCGGCTCCCGACAGGGGCATTCCGGAAGAAGTTCTGGAACATGCAAAGTGCGTCGCAGTAGTGCCTCACATGCTCAAGGGCGGCTTTGTCTTCGGCGCGGAGAATGGCAGAGGCGTTGCCACTTGCCGAACCACGAGTGGCTGGAGCGCCCCGGCGTTCTTCACCATCACTGGCGGCAGCTGGGGTTTGCAGATCGGCATCGAAGGCGTGGACCTGGTCATGATTATCCAGAACGAGCGGGGTATGCAACATCTGATCAACAGCAATTTTGAGTTGGGCGGGGATGCATCCGCGGCTGCCGGTCCGGTTGGACGCCACGCATCCGCCGACACCGATTGGAAGCTGAATACCGAGGTCTTGACCTACTCGCGTGCCAAGGGTCTTTTTGGCGGGCTTACGCTGACCGGCGCTGCGATTCGTCGCGACGACGACTCCACCGAGGCCATCTACGGCCATGACATTTCAACCAGGCGCATTCTCGAGGGCGAGATCTCCGCGCCAGGCTCGGCGACTGCATTCCTCGATGCAGTGCGTAACGCAAAGTGGAAGGCCATCGCTTCAAACCAGTAATCAATATCGCCCAGTAATTCACGATGAATGGTTGCGGGCGCTTGGAAGCAACTGCTTCTTTCGGCGCCCGTAACCCGATAGGGTTGCAATCGAACGCCGGCAATGCAACTGCGCATTCCATGTGGTCGATTCTGCATAGACGGTGGCGATTCCCGCCTCTGTCGTGAGTAGTTCATGGGCCTGTATCAAAGGCCTGAAACAGAGAGGAATTCAAATGACTGGATTCAAGCTTCTTGCACTGGCAGCTTTTGCTGGATGTGCCATGATGATAACCGCTCCGAAAGCAGCGGCCCAGATTGCTGTTGAAATTGGCGTCGCTCCACAATGCCCTTACGGATACTATGACGTCGCGCCTTATGACTGCGCCCCCTATGGCTACTACGGGAGGGAATGGTTCACTGGTGGCATCTTCGTTGGAGCTGGCCCATGGTTTCATGGTTCAGACAACTTCCGGGGACACGTCAATAATCGGTTTCACCCCGAACATGGCTATAGTGGGCCAAGGCCGCAACGCGGCGAGAGGGCCGAGCCGTCCAAGCGCCTCGACAAGGTTGCTCACTTCAAAGGAAACGAAGTTCGCGATGGACGCGGCCATGTGGGCGGGGGCAGGCGCTAAGAATTGGCCTTGGAGTGATCCATTCGCATGAGCAGCTATGCGCGGATAACAGGGCGATTCCGGCTTTGCAACAGCACAAAGAGAAACGCCACACCGAGTCTAATGCAGTTCGGTGTGGCGCAAGAGGACCACGGGCGCCATGGTGAGATCCTCATTGAGATCTGCGCGAATCGAGAACCCGGAAACCTGGGGGAGCGGACAGAAAGCGGAACAATGAGAGGGCGTCGTGCGCGGGACCCGCATAAATACTGGGTTTCGGACCGTCAACAAGAAAGTCTGCAAAATCTTTATGCGCAATTCGATCACGCTCCGCGTCTCTAGAGCGAAACCAGAGTCCCTGTAGCCCGGTCAGTTTTGAGCAAGGTCGCCGCTCGCTGATGGTCGCGTCGACTTTAGCGTAGTGCCTCCGGGATACACCAACTCTGGTTTCGCTGTAGAATCCCCCCTGCAAAATCAATCCATTCTTCACGCCAAGGCCGATTCTGCACCTTTGGGCAGCGCGGCTTTTTCGTGTGTCTTCCCGTGCTTCTTGCATTATCGGTGGTATTCGCAAACGTAAAGAGGGACCGAGCAAGAACTGATAGAGGTTCGGCTTCTGGAACACGCCAGCGAAGCCGGTCTACCAGTTCCCACCCAGTCCCCCAGGGAAAGAACTTCTCTCATTCCAAATCCGAGGCGCGCTGGAACAGGCGCATCATCGTCAACGCTGCTGCAAGAGCTTGCGAATGATTTCGGCCGCCTGCTTGCCCTGAATCTGCGATCCGCTGTCGTTAAAGTGCACGTTGTCCTGATAGGTATCGGGATGTTGCACCATCAGGCCGTACTGATCATCGACAAGAATCGCGGCCGGCTCGACAAATGACTTCGCAATCACATTCCGCGCGACGACGCGCGCATTTGTCGGCCCCGGAGCCGCTTCCACCTTCACCGGAGTGGTGGTGGCCCACACCAGCTCGGCCTTGGGCGTCAGAGCATGAATCGCCGCCAGAAATGCGGGAAACGCCTGCTTGTACTCCCCCTCGGAGTAAGTCCATCCGTGCATTCCGTTATTGAAATGCACGACGCGGAAGGGCACAGCTTCCATAACCCCAAACTCGGCGATTTGACTCTGCAGGCGAGGATCCCCAACCGAGATGGAAGAGGCCATCAAATAAATGTTGGCCACTCCGGTCAGTTGCCGCTGCACCTCGGGATAATAATTGCGCGTGATGGAATCGCCGAGGAGAAGCACATTGGGCAGCTTGGGATCGGGGCTGGAGGGCCGCACCTCCCAGGTCCACTCGGTCTCTTCGGGGCGCGATGCACTATCCTGCGCAATCTGTGCGGTCTGCGCGTAGCCATGCGCCCATGGAACCAATACCGCCAAGGCGAGAACAGCGAGCACAGCCTTGTGAAAAGATACAATTCTCTTCTTCATCATTCGCCTTCTTTCTGCAATGTGAATGCCGCTGCCTGAAAATCTGCCCAGAGGTTAACGTCGATGCCGGCCTGCATCCAGAAAGCTCCGCTGGCTGCGGCGGGAGTTTCGCGGGCGAGTTGGCCATCGAGCGCCGTGATCCGATAGACCGCCTTCTCATCGAGACCGCGCGGATAAATGCGCGGATAGGCTGCGTAGCTCATGGGGCTGGAATGAAGAAAGGCGAAGACCACTGCCTGATGGAGATCCGCCGAGACAGACTCGGTGACCGAGTATTCGCTTCCGTCCCGCGGCGAGATCAAGCGATAGAGCGCGCCATCCTGCACCGTCGGGCGCACCTGCTTATATTGCGCCACCATCTTTCTGGCCGTGTCGAGATTCGCCGGCGACCAGTCTTTCAAATTCGCGCCGATGCCCAGGCTGCCCTGCATGGCGGAAAGAAAACGGTACTCGAGTGAAGTTGACTTGTGCGAATCGGTCACCCACGACATCATCAAACCCGGTGCATAGGCATAGGTAAAACCGTCCTGAATGCTGAGGCGATCGAAGGCATTGGTGTTATCCGAAGGCCACACTTCGTCGGTCAACCCGAGAATGCCGAGATCGACGCGCGCGCCGCCGCCCGAGCAGGATTCGATCTCCACACCAGGGTGTTTGGCGCGCAACTCACGCAGAATTCCGTAGAGGTTCTGGACATAGGCGACATAGACTCTTTTCTCATCTTCGGGAGCCACCGCGGGCCAGCCCGGTTCGGACCAGTTGCGGTTGTAATCCCATTTGAGAAAGGAAATGTCATACGTCGACAGAAGCTTGTCGAGAACTTCAAAGACATGGGCACGCACGTCCGGGCGGGCCAGATTCAACACAAGCTGGTTCCGCTCTTCGCTGCGCGGCCTGCCGGTAAAATTCAGTACCCAATCAGGATGAGCACGATAGAGATCGCTATCGGGATTGACCATCTCCGGCTCGACCCACAGACCAAAATCCATGCCGAGCGCGTGCACCTTGTCGATGAGCGGCTTCAAGCCGTGGGGAAACTTGACGGGATTGACATACCAGTCGCCCAAGCCGGCATGATCGTCCTTGCGCTGGCCGAACCAGCCGTCGTCCATGACGAAGCGTTCCACGCCGATGCTGGCGGCTTTTTCCGCCAGAGCTTCCTGCCCTGCTTCATCGACATTGAATTCTGTCGCTTCCCACGAGTTATATAACACCGGTCTTAGCCGGCGATGGGGCGCTTGAGGCACCAGCGCATTGAGTTCGAAGCGATGCAGCAGCCGCGAAGCTCCGCCGATTCCGTCGTGAGAATACCCCCCGTAAAACGTGGGTGTTTGCAGCGACTCTCCAGCGGCCAGACGATAGGAGAAATCAAAGGGCGTGAAGCCGCCGGTTACGCGAACTTGCTCCGCGTAATTTTTTTCGATGGCGATCTGCCACGAGCCGCTCCAGCCGAGAGCGCCAAACCAGACGTCGCCGTTGTCTTCGTCCGAATGATTGCCGCGCTCGATGGCGAACCATGGATTGCTCTCATCCCCGGTGGATCCGCGGCGGCTTTCAAGAATGGTTTTGCCCGGATTGATTGCCTGATGCTGCAAAGCCCACTCGCCTGCCCACCTACCGGTCAAATATGAGAGCTGATAGTCGCGGCTGGCGGGAAGGTTCCAGGTTGCGGCCTCGGCTTCTTCGACGGTAAGCGGCGTTTGCGTTTTGTTCTCGATGCGGGCGGTGCGGGCGAGGATTCCTGTATCCGTATTCATTTCGTAGCGCAAAGTTACGAAAACATCGCGTTGAATGTCTTTCATGCGTACGATCAAGGCATTGGCTTCGATCGTATGGTCGAGATAGTGCAGCACCAGGTCGCGATTGCCGTCCGGGAAGGTGATCTTGACATCCGGCTCTACATAAAGCCCGCCGCCCCAGCCAACCATCTCCTGTGGCGTGACGTTCACATCGGGATCGAAGGACGAACCGCCCTTGCGGCGATGCGCCGCCTGCAGAGGGTCATTGATGGCCAAACGCTTGCCCCAGTAGAGAGACTGCAGTTCTTCCTTTTCGTTGATGCCGAACGCATAGGTGACATCGGCGGCATCGATGCGAAAGACGCGCGTGCTGGAGTCGTAGCGGATCGCTGCGGGGGCCGATTGAGCGCCAGCCGGTTGCGACCACCCGAGCGGCGAAAGGAGCGAGAGCACTGCAGCAAAAAAGGATACTGAATGCATGGCGCATTTGTGCGGGTTACGAAGGCGGCTTTGCGAAGAGCGGTTACTGCGGGCACAAAACGCCCTCTTGAAAAAAAACATGGATGACCTCGAAATAAAAGGTTTGCCTTGCAGCAACGCTCCCGAGCGCTTGGTTCCTGGACTTGCGTTCATCAGTAGCGCGCGGAAGCGTTGCATTGAGTCAGGATTCATGAAGCTGGAATGATTGCGGGTCGACCCTGACTTCGCGTCGTGCCTGCAAGGTTACACGCACGCTTCGATTGCCGTAGCGCAACGCGAATTGCCCGGCGCGGTCGCTTCGCAGGACGGCGCTCTGCAACTTGCCTGCCTTCCACGAGAGCGATACTTCGACTCCACCGCGCGCGCGCAGGCCCTTGATTTCACCTTGCGGCCAGGCTGAAGGCAGCGCTGGCAAAAGATGAATCTCTTCATCGTGCGATTGCAGAAGCATCTCAGCCATGCAGGCCGTTCCGCCGCAGTTACCGTCGATGGCGAAGATATTCTGGTCGGCTCCGGCCACGCCAGCGCGCGAATAGGACATCATGTTGCTATCGACATCCTTGCTCATGAGCCCCACCAGATGGCGGTGCGCAGCGTCGCCGTCGAAAAGCCTTGCGTAGAAGCCGATGAAGTTGGCGCGCGTCCATTCGGTGTCTTCCCAGGTGGGCTGACTGAGGCGGCGCTCGATGGTTACGCGCGCGGCCTGCGCCAGCTTGGGCGTTTTGACTGGCGTGATCTGGCAGTCGGGATAGAGAGCGATCAGATGCGACGTGTGCCGGTGATTGGGTTGAGCCTCCTCGAAGTCCTCAAGCCATTCCTGGAACTGGCCGTGCTTGCCGATCTGCAAGGGCGCGAGCTTCGCTTGGGCCTTGAGCAGCGTCTGACGAAACTCATCGTCGATGCCGAGAGTCTTGGAGCCTTCAATACACGAGTTGAACAGGCCGTGGACGAGAACTCGATCAACGGTCGGTCCCATCGACTCGCTGCATTGAGAGCCATCCGGAGCGATGAAAGAGTTCTCAGGCGAACCGGAGGGACCGGTTACCAGCCAGCCATATTTGGGATGCTCCACCATGTAAGCAAGGAAGAATTCAGCTGCTTCTTTCAATGTGGGGTAAGCATGGTTACGAAGGAACTCG
>Ga0181517_10000477_pt1 | contig 53726 bp, 29 predicted proteins | sample PEATcosm2014_Bin_31_FD_119748 | JGI IMG/M metagenome (GOLD analysis project Ga0181517, IMG submission 119748) | Peatland microbial communities from MTU Mesocosm Facility, Houghton, MI, USA - PEATcosm2014_Bin01_30_metaG | ecosystem: Environmental > Terrestrial > Soil > Wetlands > Peat | place... | reverse complement strand
GCTATGGCGCAGCCATGCACGATTGATAGCGTTGCCGTTAAGAGTGGCTGCGGTTACATAAATATTCTCGGGGGAAAGATTGCGGGCCTCGATGATGAAATCCTTCCCGGCAGCCAAGTGAAGCGTGATGTGCGGATAGGCCGGGCTGCCGATGAGATAGACATCCTGGCCTGCGTTTGGGAAGATGCCCATTTGTCCAAATGCAAACCAGGAAGACATGGCGCCCGAGTCATCGTTTCCTGGCAGGCCGCTGGGGCCGGCGCGGTAACTTGCAGCAATGATTGCGCGCACATGCTCAGCAGTCTTTTCGGGGCGGCCAGCCCAGTTATACAGATAAGGAGTGAGAAAGCCAGGTTCGTTGCCCACGTCGTAGCGTCCTCGTACAGCGAAGAAAGCGTCGAGCCGATCGACAAAGTTCTTTGAACCGCCGGACTTCTCAATGAGCGAAGCAACGTCCTGAGGAACAAAAGTTGAGTAGGTCCAGGAGTTACCTTCATAGAAGGTTTCGCCGCCCCAACTGCAGCTATCCATTGCAGTGAACGGCGTGAGCCAGCTTCCGTCGCGATGGCGAGGCCGGATGAAGCCCTGAAATCCGTCGGAGGTAAAATCAGGGTCCCAAAGATTCTTCCAGTTGCCTGAGCGGGCGAGATATTTCCTGTAATCGGCGGTCTTGCCCAATCCCTTGGCGAGCAGAGCGATCTCGAAGTCGTCGGCGGCATACTCTGTGCTGACCGAGCCGGAACGGTCGGAACCTTCGATGGAGACGTAACCGAGGGAGCGCCAGTCGCTGAGACCGCCGCGGCCTTCCTTGAGGTGGTCGGCGGGCGAGACCTCGGCGTCCTGGACTTCGGCCGCGTAGGCGGTGGACCAGTCGATGCCTTTAAGTCCCTTGATGTACGCATCGGTAATGAGGAACTCAGCGTTGCTGCCGCCTTGTGTGCGGCCATTGTAGTTGCCGCTGCGCGCATCGGGCAGCCAGCCTTCATGGCGGTAAATGTCCACCAATGAGCGGACGATGCCAGTTTGGCGTTCAGGGGCAATCAGGGTGAGCAATGGGCCGGAGGTGCGGAAGATATCCCAGATTGCAAAGTAATCATCGTAATAGGGTTCGCTGGAATTCCAGAGCGGATTTTCGCCGATGCGGTCGGTGGGAGAGAGCATGGTGTGGTAAAGCGCTGTGTAGAACTCTTGCGCCTGCTCGGACGATTCGCCCTTCAATTCGACCTTACAAAGAGCCCGGTCCCACTCGGCCACTGCTGCGGCGCGAGTTGCGGCAAAGTCAAAGCCGGGAATCTCCGCAGTCAGGTTGCGGCGAGCCTGCTCAATGCTGATGAAAGAGATGCCAATCTTCATGAATACCGGACGCCGGGTCTCAACGGGAAAGGTCAACCATACTCCAGTGCTCGATTTTGCCGGAGCGCTGACGGATTTGCCGCCGAGCTGAGTTTGTCCGTTGATCCACGTTCCCCAGGACGTGGCCAGGGTGTCAGTCCTGGCATAGAAATAGACAGTATAGGGGGTGGGCTGCTTGTTCCATCCGCCGGTGACGCTGGTGGAACCAGCCACTTCAGTAGGAGAGAGGACCCGAATAGCGGATGCCACGACGGACTGCGATTCTCCATACTTGTTATCGGTTAGCAAGCAGTGACTTACATCGAAGAGCAAGTTAGCTTGGGATGTTCCCGGATAATCAAATCGATAGATAGCTGCACGGCGGGTAGTGGTGATTTCGACGCCAATGCCGTAGCGTGCGAGCTTGACCGAGTAGAGACCGGCCGAGGCGTGCTCGTCGGCTCGCGGTGACTGAGAGTTGAATGGGGATAGATTACCCGTGGTGGGCTGGATAAGGATGTTGCCATATTTGGCGCCGCCGCCTGTTCCACTTACGTGCGTCTGACTAAATCCGCGAATGTCGCCCTCGGGATTCCACCCGGCGTTAGGGTCGCTTCCATCCGCCGTAACCATATCGGGACCAGGCTTGATCATTCCGAAAGGAAGAGACGGACCTGGGAAGACATTGCCTCCGCCCGCCGCACCCAGAAACGGGTCCACCGAATTGGCGAACTGACCGTGAGCCATTGACGCAAGAAATAAAACCGATAAGAAAGGGAAAACGATGTTAAATGGCAGTTTCAAATTTAACCCGAACGTGTTCAGGCCCTGCATAGCGCGTCCTTGCATCAACCCTCACCTCTAACCCAAAATCCGAGGAACCACGTACTGCCTCGGTTCATCTCTTAAGGCCCAGCGCCTCAACTATTCGATCGTCAACCCGTGCAGGTCTTCCGTCTTCCTTGAACGCCAAGCCAAAATTATCGCGATAGTCCCACATTGCCCATCCAATGCCATCTGCCTCCAGCGCTGTCCTTACATCGTGAATCCAATTCGCCCGCGAACCAGGATCGGGAACCTCCCGAAAGACTCCAAACTCGTTGCAGATCAGCGGAACGTTATTCTCGTGCGCCCAGGCCGACGCCTCATCGATTAGCAGGCGGATGTGGTGCGCATCCCAATGGTCGAGCCAATATCGCTCCAACTCAGAGCGATCGTCTGCGTCGGGAACCAGCCTGGTCAATTCTCTCATCGAGCTCTCGCTCACTGGGTAGGGGATTCCATGCGTATAGGTCCACCACATGGGCCCCCATCCCGCGCCTTGGTGGGTAAATTGTGTTGGTTCGTAGAAATGGAAGTTATAGATCACATTGCCGTCGCTTAGCGGAGTTACGCCAAGCAAGTCGACGATGCCTGAACCGCCCGCTCCTGCAGCAATGATCGTCTGGCGCGGCGCAGCTTTTCGAATTGCCGTCGCGAGCCGCGCTTGAATCCCGGCCCACCGGTACTTGTCGTTCAACCCCGGCTCATTCAATATCTCAAAGAATATCTTCTCCGGGTCGCGGGTCGCATAGTGCGCCGCCAGCCTTCGCCAAAGCGTGGTGAGCCGATCCACCGCGGCGTTGCTGGTCTCAATCTGTTGCTTGTAGCTAACCTCTGGATGCAAATCGATCTGCACCGCCAGTCCATCGGCCAGCATCGTATCCACGGCGCGGTCCAAGCGCTCGAGGAAGTCGGCGGCCAGCCCATCGGCGCCCAGCTTCTCGCTTCCCAACGGCACCGCATCGATGCTGAGTCTCACATTGTCGAAGCCCAGCCGCGCTATCAGCGCAATGTCCCCGGCATCGATATACCGGTTGGTCCGCGCCGCCGAGTAGTCGCCCGGTGACTGCGCGAACCAGATTGAAGCATTGATGCCGCGTTTCAAGCGGGCCGCGCGGTCAAAAGCAGTCTGCAACTGGGCAGCGTGGTCCTGTGCAGGCGCATGATCCTGCGCGGCAGCGGAGTGGATCAGAACCAGCAGAACTGCAAGACGACCCAGACGAAAATGCACAAGAATCTCCCTTGCAAACAACGATTCAGGCCTTGGATATAAGAGGCGCTTCATCGCCAAAGCAAGCGGCGCGGTCTACAGAGGTTCCACAATTGCTTTACCCGGGCGCCAAGACTGTCGAGTGGCTTTTTCCTCCAACAAAAAGCCACCCTTCAGGGTCTCAGCAAGAGCAGGTGAATTGTTGAACCACTCTAAAAGGCCGCGCCGTCTGTTTAGTTGGGTTCCGATGAGGTTTAGAACTGGAATCTAAACACCACCTGGACGATACGAGCCTGATTGGCGGCTTCGGAAACGCCGAGATCGGACGGGTTGGCCAGATCCACGGAGCCTGGAGTTGAGGAGGTGGCGCCTGGCTGCAGCAGGTTCACGCGGTTGATGGCGTTTTGGGCCTCGAGGCCCATCAACAGGGTGCTTTCCTGCTCTCCAAACCACGGCAACAGGACCTTCTTGTGCAAAGCACCGTCGATCCCCAGATAGCCAGGCCCGTAGAAGCTGTTGTAACCCTGGTTACCGTAGACGGGATTAGCGCCATACCCGGTCGGGTTGATGAATCCAGAGACCTGGGAGTTACCGTTCATGTTTGGTCCGCTATTGGCGGCAGGCGTGGTGTTGGCGGTGTAGCCAAGACTAGAGAAGACGCCGGCCTTCCATTGAGAGCGGGTGAAACCCTTCCTCTGCAAACCAGCAGGCACGTTAACCAGTCCTTCACCAACTCCATTCGCCAGATAACCACCGGCTTGGCGGGGGTCAAGAACATCTGTGCAGATCGTCTTGCCGCCCGGCACGCAGGTTCCACCCTCGGAGGCGGGAGCGTTTGACAACGGCACAAACGAATGGTCCGTATAAACCGAGAAGGGTGAGCCGGCCTGAGCGGTGAACGTCGAGCTCACTTCCCATCCGGCCAGGATGCCGCGTTCAACGTGGTTGTGAAGGCTACGTCCTGGCAATTCGTACTCAATGCTGCCGTTGAACAGCTTCGGTACGGAACCAGTGGCCGGACCATAATAGTGCTGCGGGTCGTAGATGTCCGGGATGAGACCGCCATAGGTGAGGGTCTTGGCCCAGGCGTAGGAGGCCTGCCAACTCAAGCGGTGATAATTCTGGCGGGCCGTGATAAGGAAAGCGTTGTAGTTGCTGTCGAGGAGGTTATCCTGGTAGTTAATGCTGGCCCATTCCGAGGAAAGCCGCATTTCCTTGTTGTTATTCACGATCAAGTCGCCGGGGACGGTGTTGTAATCGCCAGTCGCAATTTGTCCCCAGGAATAGTTGCCGGAGTAGCCAATGCCTACAATCAGGTTGCCCTTCAGCTCCCTTTCCACCTGCAGATTATAGAGCGCGGTCTTTTGCGGTTTAAGGTGGGCAGCGACGCCTGTCAGAGTGGTGGTGAGCGCCTGGCCTTCGAAGGTAGGCTCGCCATGCGAGTCGGTAGGCCCGGGGGCAATGGCCGGATCCGAGTAGGTCATACCGAATGGAGCCGCAGCTTTCCAGTTGGTCCCAATGAAGTTATCCGCATGGACAATGCTCGTCGGTCCGCTTGGGTTGGTGACAGAGTAAGTCACATTGAGGTAACCCGGCGCGTTCGTCGCCAGGTTGTTGGTCACGCCACCAATGCTCATGGGGTCCTCGTAGAGACCGATGCCTCCATGAACCGAGATCTTTTTGAGGAAAGACGGCATCCAGGCGAAACCGACGCGAGGCAGGAAGTTGAAGTTCTGTCCGCCAGCGAAAGCACTGGAAGACACCACGGAGCTAACCTGGTTGTTGATGATGGCCTGCCGGAAGGTGGCGCCGGACGGGAAAGATACTGCCGTGAGAGGCAACGCGCCGCTTCCTTGCGCGGACGGGTTGCCGAAGGCCTCCCAGCGCAGGCCAACGGTCAACAGGAAGTCCGGCCGGAGTTTCCACTCATCCTGGGCATAGACGGAGAACTGGTTGGCTTGAGCCCCCTGGATGTTAGCCAGGTACTTGCCGGTTTTGGCGGACAACGTGGAGAGAGTGTATTGGTTCGGAATATCGTCGAGGAGATCGCTATAGGTGTTGGTGGGTACCCAAGTCGCCCTTGACAGATAGCCTGCATCATTGCTGTAGGTATTCTCGATCCCTGTTCTGAAACCGAACTTGAAATTGTGCCGTGCCCGAGTCCAGTTCACATCATCCCTTAACTGTTCAGAGTGTTGTTTCGTGAATTCGGGTGAGCCGGGGGTGCCCCAGATATCGGTAAAGTCGTCGGGGCCACCGACAAACAAAAGGAATGGTACGACGTTCGACGGGTTGCTATCCCATCCGAAATAAGTGCGGACATAGGCGAGCGCTAGCTGGTTCACAATGTTTGGGCTGAAGATGTGCGTATAGTTGAAATTCAGGTAGCGCGCACCGGACGGATTCTTGTCGCTGAATCCTGGACGCCAGTGGATATAGTCTGCGTTGGCAGGTTGCAGCAAGTAAGCGCCATAGAAGCGATCGTTGCCATTGCGGAAGTACTGATCGAGACGTCCATTCAACTGGAAGCCATCAATCTTGGGAGTTTGGTTGAAGATGCCTTGATTGAAGACTGCCAACGTGCAGGGAATCGTTGTGTAACTGGCAACCTGACCATTGATGGAACTGGTAACTGCCGTGTTCGTTGTTCCGTCGGCTGTATACACGGGCACGCCACAGGTATTGCCGTCGCCGCCAAAGCCGGCGGGGATCAGTCCGAAAAACTGCTGTGCGGTTTGCTGGGTCACCGAATTCGCCATTGTAGCTGTCTGGCCCAGGGCCGCAGTTCCAACCGGGAACGCTGCCAGCAACTTGTTCGCGAGGACGCCGTTGGGGTATGCTCCCGCCGCCCAAGTGCCGAAGTCGTTTGACAGGTAGGTATGTTGGCTTGACATCCCCTCCTGCTGATTCTGGTCGAGATAAGAGAAGAAGAAGAACGTCCTGTCCCTGAAGATGGGACCGCCGACCGAGCCAAGGTAGACGCGCCTCGAATTAGGAGTTCCGACTACTGAATAATCCCCAATCGCGTTCAACCCGCGGCCGCTGTATCGTTCGCTAATGTCGCCGTGGAATCGGTTGCTGCCGCCTTTGGTGGTGATGTTCACCCTCATCGCGGTACCCTGCCCAACGTCCGCGCCATAGTTGTTCGCTTCAAGCGCGACCTCGCCGACCATGTCCTGGTTGGGGACGAAGTGGATTTGCATCCCGTAGGTTGTACCTAGCGAGTTATTTTGGATGCTGACGCCGTCAAGTTGAAAGCTGTTGCTTGTGTTAGGCCTGCCGTCAGCCTGCGCAGCCGAGGTTGAATCTCCCACGCCAACTGCCCACATGTTGCGGTCTTCGTCGATGCCCGAAACGCCAGGCGCAGTCCGGAGCGTCTCCAGGATGTTCCCGTTAGCAAGCGGCAGGTTACCGATTTGCTCCGCATCAAGTGTGCTCTGCAAGCGCGTCTCGTCGGGGTTCAGTGCGTCGGCCTGTGCGACAACGGTGACCGCCGCAGTGGCGCCGGCAAGTGCGAGTGAAACATTCACTCCGGACGCCTGATCCTGGGTCACGTGTACATCTGTAGTTTTCTTCGTGAAACCCTGAGCCTCAACCACGATCAGATAGTCGCCCGGCCCAAGGGCATTGAAACGGAAATAGCCGACCGAGCTGGTCGCACTTCTCAGGTCAACTCCCGTTTGAACGCTATGTAGCATGACCTTTGCGCTCTGCACCACCGCTCCAGTGGGATCGGTGACAATGCCCTCTACGCTACTGTTGAACTGCGCGTAACACTTGGTTAACGGCAATGCTAGCAAGACAAATAAAGCCATTGCCAGCAGCCTGATTCGATTACTTCGTGTAAAAAGCATCGGCCTTCCTCCTGAAAACGAATACCTTTAGCTGTGACGTGATTGCGGCGTCAAGCCTGCGATGGTTCCCCAGATCCATGGCATCGTGTCCCTCGTTGCGTCGAGGGGAGCTCCTGTGTTGCTTACGATTCGATCTCAATTTCGACGCTGGATATCTCTGCTTCCCGCAGCGCAGCCCCCACCCTCAGGGTCTGATCTGCTTGTCCGGCAGTCATGCCGAATCGCGGCTGCGCTGCCGATCCGATTTCCGAGCGTATAATCAATGACTGCACGGAGACTAGTCGGGAGTTTGGCGGCATGGCAAGTTTCAACTAGGTTTGTTCAGGTTTTGAAATAGTTGCGTCAACTAATCGCCTGATTTGTAAGGTACATATGGCCGACGTTATAGAAACGTTACATGACCATCCCCGCCCCAGACAAAGCCCAACATCACAAGAATGCCTCGATCAGATCGATCGCTTAGTATGCAGTCCTTTATTGCAGCGCTCAGAGAATCTCTGCAGATTGGTCCAATACTTGGCAGAGCACACGTTGAGCTCGCCGACGCATCATCTCAAGGAGTATCAAATCGCCACCGAAGCCCTGGGGCGCGCACCGGACTTTGACCCGCAGTTGGACGCCAGCGTCCGAGTCCTTGCCGGGCGGTTGCGTAGCAGGCTTGCCGAGTACTACAAAACCGCTGGAGCCGACGATCCGATTCTCGTCGATGTCCCCAAGGGGACCTACATACTCTCGTTCGAGCGCAGAGCAGGTTCCCCGGAGCAGGAACTCCCGGCCACAGCGCCGGTTCCCGCGCCTCCGGTGAGATTCCGAATTCGAAGGTGGGCCGTGGCCGCCCTGGTCATTCTAGGTATCCTGCTGCTGGCTTGGGGATCTGTGATTTACTTCACGCATCGGAGGGCAGCGGAATCGGTCAACAGCAAGGCGATCGTTGGCCAGTTGCCCATGCCGTTCCAGACTTTCTGGACCCCCTTCGTCCATGGATCGCAGGAAACCATTGTCGTTTTCAGCAATGCTACCTTTGTCGGAAATCCTGAGATCGGGCTGCGCTATTTCGATCCGTCGCGAAACTCTCGTGACCAGATCAACCAACACTACACAGGAATCGGCGAACTGCTGGGAGTTTTAGAATTGGACCGCCTGTTTCCGAAATTCGGAGCGCAATTCCGGGTTAAGCCAGGAGGTATGTTCACGTTTGATGAAGCTCGCAGCAACAATTTAATCTTCGTGGGCTCTCCCGTGGAGAACCTCACGCTCCGGCGGATTCCAACCACCCAAGAGTTTGCTTTCCGTCGTGTACCGGTTGGACAGAATCATTCGGGCGAGGTGATTGCCGTTCTTCATCCCCGAGCCGGCGAAACTGCCGTATATCCTCCCACTTCGGAGGCCGGCATCGACGGTGTGGACTACGCCCTCATTGCCCTGATGCCCGGCTTGGACCGCTCTCACTGGATACTCATCCTTGCAGGCCGTTCGACCGTGAGTACGCAGGCTGCCGTTGATTATGTCTGCGACGAAAGCTCTGTGGGAGAACTGCTGCATCGTTTGAATATTGCCGGTGGAACGGACATGACCACTTTTGAAGCGGTGATACGGGTCAAAGAGGCCAACGACGTGCCTATTGAGACGAAATTGGTCGACTTCCGGAGGACAAGCCGTTGAATCGGCCGGGCTCCTCAGGAATGCCAATTGAATGCATAAATAGAATGATTTACGATGCCAGAACTGCAGATTGCAGTATCGGCGGTAGGTGAAAATCGGATCACTCCAAGAGCGGACATCCGGCGGCCTCACTTTTAATTGTCTAATTTGTAAATGATTGATTATCAGTATCTTCGAACGGCACTGACTGCGCGTGGAGCCACAGCACGGTACATCGAAATACATGGATCAGGAGATGCACCGCTCCTGCACCATTCCTATCGACACCTTACGATTCGCCTGCGGAGAGCGTAGACATTCTCTTTCCATAGAAACCCGCGATTGAGGGAGGGCAAATGCAACGTCGTACCTTTGTCGGCGCCTTGTTTGCTGCCGGCGCTTGCCGCGCCAGGGCGCCAAACTCATCGAAACGCAGACCAAGGTCTTGCATTCCCTACCGCGGCAAGCATCAAGATTTGATCATGGGCGCAAAGGCAATCAACTACGCAGGCAAGCTGGAACAGAATTTGCCACAAGACAAAAGGTACGAGGAGAGATCATGAGCAAGCCTGAGAAAACATATCCGAAGGGGTTCCCAGTTGCGTTGCATCTGGCGCTGTTTTTCATCATCCTGGCTGGAACAGAGGTTCTGACCGCGCAGAATGTCACGACGGAGGTTCCGCTGCCGGCTCAGGAAGAGCAATCCCTCCAGATCAAACATATCGATGTGGTGATGCTAAGTCACCTGGATGTCGGTTTTACGGATTCGCCATATCTGGTGGTTAACGAGTTACAGCGCCGTTATCTCGATGTAGCTTTGGATGCCGCCCAAGCTACGGCCAATAATCCGTCCGAAAGCCGCTTCCGCTGGACCGCGGAATCGCTCATTCCGGTTCTGGCCTGGTGGAAGTATGCCACTCCGGAGCGACGCAGGCAGTTCCTGCAAGCAGTCCAGAACGGGCAGATGGCTGCAGGCGCCATGCCCTTCAACACGCTGCCCTTTGAGAATGCCGACGAGTGGAAGCGCGTGACCAACTGGGCGCCACCCAATCTTTGGAATGACCTTCATCCCACTCTCGCGATTCAGGACGACGTCAACGGCGCGTCACGCGCCGGCGTTACCGCTCTTGCCGACCGTGGCGTTCACCGGCTCCTGATGGGGATGAACGGCGCCAACGGCGGTCCGCCTTTCCCCGCGCCGATGGCCTTCTGGTGGAAGCTCCCAGATGGCCGCCGCACATTTGTCTACATCGCCGACGGCTATTGGCAAGCTTACGGTTTGTTCGCGCCCGGAGAATGGCGGGTCGGCGATTCTCCGGCCGCCTCCGATCTGGCCTTCCGGCCTCCGCGGTCCGGTGAAATCCTTCCCGCTGACGAAACATCCGTTCGAGCGGCTCATGTCCGCTGCCTCAAGGCTCTCGTCCAATTGCAAAATCGCGGATACATCGGCGATCGCCTTCTCGCGATCTTTCAAAACCAATGGCGCGGGGATGACGAGGTGCCCTTTGTCCCCATCAGCGACTTTGTCGCCACCTGGAATCGCCTCCACTTGCAGCCGGAGTTGCGTTTGGTTACCGCGCCCGAGGGCATGGAGACACTTGAAAAAGAGATCGGCAGCCGCATCCCCGAGTACGAGGGAGTCTGGCCCGACTGGTGGTCCAACGGCGTCCCTTCCGCCCCGCGTGAGCTCGCCGCCAGCCGTTTCGCCAAGCGCTATCTGCACGCCGCCGCCTCGCCCGTCTTCGGGCCTATGGAGGACAGTGCCAAGGCGACAGCCAACGACATCCTTGGCGATTTGGCACTCTATGAGGAGCACACCTTTGGGGGGGCTTACAGCGAAGCCCTTCCGGATAGCCTCGACACCAGTGACCAATTCGACGAAAAGGCTTTGCTGGCCCTTCGATCGAATGCCAGGGCTGCCTGGCTCTTTTCACAGCGCGCCCGCACCAAGCTTTATCCTGAGCCGGAGGGGCTCTATGTGATCAATGCCACCGATGCTCCCATCAGCGGCTGGGTTACGGTGCCCGCCATGACCCTGCGCGGGAACTTCCAATCCGTGCGTGACAAGGTCTCCGGAGAGCGTTTTCCGCTGCAGATGGTAGGCCCCACCGGCGCCGACGGCCGGACGGTGCATCCCGAAGCGATTCCGGGTCACGACCTGCTCCCATATATCGATGACTTTCCCCGCCAGATGACGCGTTTCTGGGTGGATCGCGTGGATGCTAACTCTGTCCGGGCTTTCGAGCCCGATCAGGCCAAATCCACCAATCCGCCAGCCGCCCCGGCTTCCTTCACAGCGCAACTCGATGAACATGGCTGGCCGTCCTCTCTTCAATGGCCTGGCATGACCCAGCCTCTGTTTCAGGGAGCTATGGGCGATTTCCTTTCTGTCCAGGTCAAAAGCCCGAAGGGCTACCAGGAGTTCTACCTCCTTAGCACCACAATGGATGCCAACCAGCGGGCCGAGATGCAGCGGCGCTTGCTCAAGGAGATGCCCGCGACCGCCGGACCGGTGCAAGTCGAGGAAACGCCCTACACTGTCGTCTACACGCAGACACTCACTCATCCCAGCCTGAATTGGCTCATCCGCCGCCTTGAGGTGTGGAAACAAGAGCCACGGGCGCGTCTCGATGTTCGCTTTGACCGAAAATCCTCTGTCGATCCCGAGATCTTTTATCTACAATTCCAACTGCCCGTCGCCAAAGGTATCCTTCCCGAGCTCTCCGAGGGCGGAGTGCCCTTTGTGCCCTACAAAGAACAAATTCCTGGCACTTGCAGCGACTATTTCGCCATCGACAGTTGGGCGCACTATAGCACCCCGCAAGGCCATTGGCTCTGGGTCACCCGCGACGCTCCGGTTCTTTCCCTGGGCGCTCCTAACGTCTGGTCGCGGATTAGCGCAGCCCCAGAGCAAACCAATCGTCTCTTGTCCATGGTTTTCAATAACACATGGTTTACCAACTATGTGGCCAACAGCAATGGGGTGATGAATTTTCAATACGATCTGGTCTGGAGGGACCGGATGGGCTCGGACGTGAGCGGTCTGGCGGAGTCGTTGTCGAGCGATCCTGTCGCCTTGATTAACCCGGCTGCGCGCGAGAATCAGTTCGTGCAGAAGGATCTCTTCAAGCCGTAACCAGGCTGAGGTGTGAGTAACTCATCATGAATAGAAAACGAATGTCCGCCTTCGCCCTCGTTCCGATTTCGGCCGTGATCATGCTGTGCGCGCCTGTGGTCGTCAATCCAGAAGAGATGGGCGCATACGGCCGTCTACAGAACGATCAGCCCGTCTCTCTTCGCTTCTTCGGCTCGACCTCTGCCGATCTGTTTACGCGCGAGCTCGAAGAATCGTTCCAGGGCGTGCTCGAAAAGAACTTTGTGGGAGAGGCCGGCAACGGTGTTCCTGCCGGGTTTGTGAATGCATCTCTCCCGGGGTTTCCATGGGCCGGCACTATGTGGACCCGCGACGGCGGCACCTTTATGCGCGAGCTCGTGATGCGCGGATACTACGAGCACGCCGCGCTTCTGGCGGAATGTCTGATAGGCTTGGTCAAGAAAAATCAGCAAGGTTACTACGCCTTTCCCATGTACTTCAAAGGGTCTCCGCAGTATTTCAAAGGGGAAGAGCCGGCCTCCACTACCGAGGTCGACGGCTCGGCGTCGATCGCCATCGGAATGGCATTGCTGTGGGAACGGCTGCCCGAAGGACACCCGGCAAAGAAACGCATTCAAGAGTTTATGTTTCAGGATGCGTCGCCGGTGAATTACTTCAGGCTTCTCCTTGCCACCCGGCCATTGGTGCCTGGGACCGGCGAGTTCGGTTGCGGCATGGGCGCTAAAGAACCTGACATGTGTTACAACGTGGTGCAGAACAATCTAGTCAGGCTCGCCTTCCTGGCGACTGCCGACATGGCGGAAGACTCCGGAAGTGTCGCCCTGGCAAAGGAATACCGCCGTCTGGCGGCCAAGTGCGAAGACGGCATGGCGAAATACCTGGTTGACAAAGATGGCTCGTGGATCTGGTCCATCGATCCTGCAACCATGAAACCCGACGTCATAAATAACGATTCGAAGGAGAATCGAGGCTTTGGCGGCCTTAACGGCGTTGCCTCAATGAATGCGGATGTACAGGGATTTCAACCGCTGGCATCCTCCTCGAAAAGCGCCCAGCACAGCGACGAAGCGACCTTCCAGCGGCTTTATCGCACGCCATTGCGCAGACTGGAGTTCGATCGCTTCGGAATCTGGACACAGTTCGATCTTCTGGCTGGGGGCTTGCTCTCCAGCCCGGCATATGGCCAGGGCTACGCACTCCAGACCATGCTTCTATACGACAAACTGGAGATGGCGGACAAGGCAATATCCTGGCTTGCCAATGCCACCTACAATCCCGTGCCCGAATACAAGCTGCACCGGAGTTCACCCTATTACTTTTACGAGCGGACCTATTCGCCGGATGCGGTTGGCAAGATCGAATTGGAGGAAGGCTGCGGCGCTTTGAATCTGGTGAACGTGACGGAGCCTTTGAAGGTGTCAAGACTCTTGCTGGGCGTGGATGATACGACACTCCAGTCCGTAGTGATTATCCCCAGAATCCCCGCCAGTTGGAAAGGAGTGGAAGCGCGCAATTGGCCCATTAGAAGCGGGCGCGGCATGGTTCGAGCCGATATTGTGTTTGACAGGAGAGGGGCCGGCGCGGAGCTCACGTTGAAGCTCGGCCCAGGGCAGCGGATTAGCGATCTAAGGGTCCGAATGCCATCGACGAACGGATACGTATGGCGCGAGTGGAAGAATACCGGCGCCATAAGCTTTGTTACGCAGTAGCTGGATTCTTTAGATTCCCTGTTGAGGCTCTGCACGAGCGGTTTTGCTCCGGTCAGTGGTCAACCGAAGATGGAATTCGCTGCCGGATGAGTCACTGTCGTCCTTTGGTCTTCAGTGACAGTTGAAGAGCTCCTACCAGTAGCGGACGGCCAAGACATCCATCGAAGTCGGAACGCAATCGACGAAGGTTGCGTGCAATACGATGGCGAGATTCATGCGCTCCAAGGCAGGCCGGGGGATGCCGGCCAGCTTAGCTAATTGCGCTGGATCGGTCACAAAATCACCGGCAGCCCGGGTTCCGCAAGTCGTCATTCCAGAAACAGAAATCAACGGGCTTCTGGTTTTCGAATCGAAATGTCTGGTGACGAGTAAGTATTCCTCCGGGGGCGGGACGCCCTGCTGAAAGGGGATCGACCAGACTCGACCCTGACCTCCGCGTTCTCGAATTCTCGCGGCACGATCATAGAAAAAGGGGAGATCCTTGGTCGTTTCGACTGTCCAATAATTGTTCCATGCGCCAAGCAAGACCGCTGGAGAATCGCGTAAATCTTGAAAGGGCAGGTCGGGGTCCGAGCGCAAAACGTAACTGCGGTGGTGGCTGGCCAATAGGACCGCCAGTTTAGCGCATGCGATCAATTCTCCGGATCCGGAATAACCAATCTTATCGAGCACCAGGTCTTTTCCGGTCAGCACCTCTCCTTCCGCCAACGGGTGCAATTCCCACCTTTGCATAGGTAGTTTCAAATCGTCAGGTGGATCCTGAGCACGGTCATTGTCTTCGTAACTGTCGGATAGGACATAAACCTCCGCGGGGCCAGTGTAAATGAGCACCGACTTGCCGCTCTCGAAGACAGGCTCCCAAAACAGGTCAAATTCACTCTTTGTCCATTTTGGGCCCCAGGCCCACGCAGCCAAAAGCACTGAAAGCGTGGCTGTGGCTGCAACTCCCCACACCAGCCATCTGACCTTCCTTGGCGCCCTGGGAACCGCAGCGGCTGGCCTGGGTTCCGGCGGTTTCCCGTTGTTGTCGGAAGACGTCACCTGAGGCGGTTCGACTGTAGGACTCTCTTTGCATCCGCCGTTTGGTCTGGGGCGAAGAATGAAGGTGGGCCGATACGTCCCATGCGGGATTACGATCTGAACCGGGGCGCACTCAGCCTCCCGGCTCTCGTAGTATTGCTCGAGACGTCTGCGGAGTTGACCTACCCGAGACCGGACAATCGGGTCGTCGGCAGTTTCGTAGTCGGGCTTTCTGCCAAACACGTTCATCCCGATGATGCGCTCTTTGAGCACGTCGTCGTGCCCCTGGATCGAATTCTCCACGATGTATCGAAGCAGGGACTGCAACTGTAAGGCGTCCTTAAATAGGGCGCTGCGCAGGACCTTTTCCAGGGACTCGCTGATTGCTGGCAAATCCAGATGCCGAATCGTTGAATTGGGGTCTATTGCCATCTTCAATCACCTAGGTCCGCAAGACCGCACATCCCGCCACGTACTCAATGGCCATGCATGTCGTAAATCATTGAAAACTCTTTAACTTATGCCGCTACCGGGGGCAGAGTAACGGCAGTACTGCACATTGTAGCATCGAGAGCACCGCTCCCACACTGTTCCCGTCTGCACTTTACACCGTCATCAAGCCCCGAGTAAATTTTCCCCGGCTGAAGAGCATGGTCATTTCGGAAGCTGAAAGAAGCCCGTTCGGGGTTTCTGTTGGGAAAACGCGGCGGAAGCTCGGCCAAAGAATGTCTGAAGAAGTTGATGTCGCGAGAGGCACGATCTGAGCGTGCCGCAAATCCAAGAAAATAAACCGGGCCTTTGGCGCCAAAGGGAATGCGGAGACCCCAAACGAAACGCAATCAGAAGGTCCTTAATCAGGAGGAGACGCGAATGTTCAGGAGATTTTGGATAGGGCTGCTTGTTGTGGGCTGTCTGGCACTTTATTCGCCGGCACAGACCACGAACGGGCTCATAACCGGGACGATTTTGGATTCCACGGGGGCCGCCCTACCGGGCGCGCATGTGAAGGTCGTCAACCAGGACACGGCGCAGGAGAGGACAGCCGTTTCCGATTCGAGCGGCTTGTACGTCGTACCGCAGTTGGCTCCGGGTGTGTACACACTGACGGCCTCGAAAGAAGGCTTCGCTTCAGTCAAACAGACCAGCATTCAACTCCTGGTCAATCAAAGTCTGACCATCGACCTGAAGTTCTCGGTCGCTTCGGTCGCACAAACGATCGAAGTCAACGAGGCGCCGCCCCAGTTGAACACCACCTCCGCGACGCTGAGCGACGTCATCGAGCACGATGAAACCGTCGATCTGCCTTTGAATGGCCGCGAGTTCACGCAGCTTGCGCTCTTGACCCCGGGCGCCGCGCCGCAGGAGAACGGGCAGCAATCGGCATTCACTGTTTCGCTTGGATCGGGCGGCATCAGCCCCTCAGTGAATGGACAGCGTGGAGAGCAGAACAACTTCACTATGGACGGCGTTCTTAATAACAGCATTTTCACAAATGTATGGGTGGTCTCGCCGCCGCCCGACGCCATTGAGGAGTTTAACGTCCAATCGCACATTACGGATGCGCAGTTCTCGATCTCAAGCGGCGCCAACATCAACCTCGTCACCCGGTCTGGAGCCAACCAGTACCATGGCGACCTGTGGGAGTTTATCCGTAACGACGATCTGGATGCGCAGACCTATCCCGATACCTCGCGGCTTGCTTACAGGCAAAACCAGTACGGCCTCTATTTTGGAGGACCGCTCATCATTCCTCACTTGATCCACGGCAGGGGCAATACCTGGTTCTCCGGTTATTGGGAAGGATATCGTTATAGCAAGGCCTCCACTCAACTCGGCAATACGCTCACCGATGCTGACCGGAGTGGCGATTTCTCCGGAGTATTGGGGCCTCAGGCCAAGGATGCAGACGGCAATCCGGCAGTTGACAGCGAGGGCCGGCCTGAATACATCAACGAAATATACGACCCGACGACCAGCCGCCCCGATCCGGCCAATCCGGGAGCGTTTCTCCGGGATCCCTTCGTCGATGCTAACGGCAAACCGAATAACATAATTCCAAACGGCATGCTGAATGCTGCGACGCTGGCTTACATCAACGCCTACTACCCTAAGCAAAACCTGACCGCGGCCGAGGGAGTCTTTCCTAACTTTAAGGCGGCCAACCCCGCGACAATCAGAAGCGACGTCTTCGGCTTCCGGCTGGACCATCAGTTTGGGTCTAACGATACCGCATTCGTGCGCTTTAACCGTTCCATGTCACACCAGACCACGCCGGGAACCTTCGCTGCTTTCACTCCCATGCAGAACTTTGTCGTCAAGAACTATGGGCAGGTCGCTGCCCTCGGTTTTACGCATACGTTCAATCCGAAAACCATCCTGTCCTTCCACTACGGATTCAGTTACGTCAATGACTTTGGCAACACTGGAACTTCGGATCCAGCCACGGTTACGGCCATGGGCTTCGACCCGCAAATTCCACTGCATGACGGCCTGGTGATTCCTCCGAGTGTGTCGATGAGCAACAGCAGCTACACCGGCGTATCTCCTTTTGCCATTCCGTTGGGTCCCATCCAGAACATGGACTACCACCTGGACCTTTCCAAAGTGATCGGCAATCACACGCTGGGCGCAGGCGGCATGTACTACCACATCCGCAGCTACGACGACGGCTGGGGCACCAGTGTCGGATTCTCGGCCGCGGGCACCGCTCAGGATGGAAACACTGCAACCGACACGGGTTTCAGCCCTGCCAGCTTCATGCTCGGCACACTCGATTCCTATAGCCCCTGGGTTGGCAACACCGGGACGGATCAGACCGTGAATTGGTATGGGTGGTATGCCCAGGATACGTGGCAGGTGAATCACAAACTGGTGCTCACCGCCGGCATCCGCTGGGACTTTGTCTCCCCGCCCAATTATCACAAAATCGTCTCTGGCCTGAACATGTTTACCGGGCAGGCCTGTGTTACGGGTGTTGTTTCCCCGCAGTTTCCTGCGGCTACGTGCCCGGCCGGTTATTTTTACGACCAGTACAACGGCTGGGAGCCGCGCTTTGGCCTGACCTACAGGGTTATGAATCACACTGTGGCTCACGGCGCCGCCGCCATCCTCGACGACCACAACAATACGCTGGTACAGGAAAACCAGAACATTCGGCTTGCGTGGCCCAGTGCCGCGGAGCCAAATTTGGGCGGTATGGATCTCGGATCGCCGAGTGGCGCAAACTTTAGCGGCGCGAAGGATACCGGATCGCCAGCTTCAGCCTATTGGAGCGGCATGCCCGCCGCGACCTCTTTGATTGGGGCGAACAACCCGTTTTCAATCGGTTATGGGGCCAATCCGAAAAACAAGATCCCCTACGCCATTGAATTCAACCTGGGCATTGAGCAGCAACTGCAAGAGCATTTGACGTTGAAGGTCGACTACGTTGGTTCGATGGGCAAGCACCAATACGTCGACATGAATGCGAATACGGCCCTCACGCCCGGTCCCGGAGCGGCCGAGCAGCGTGCGCCATATCCGCAATACGGCGACTTCAGCGATTCGGAGAACATGGGAAGTTCTGCCTATAACGCCCTGCAGGTGGAACTCAACAAGCAGTTGTCGAATGGCTTGACCTTCAAAACTTCGTACACCTGGTCCAAATCCATGGATTATCAATCGGACCCATACGGTCTGGCGCCGGTCAGCTTCTACAATATGAAGCCCGACTGGGGCCCGTCCGACTACAACCGGCCTCAGATGCTCGTATTCAGCGGCATCTATCAACTGCCGGTCGGGAAGGGCAGGCGATTCCTGAGCAGCTCCAACGCCTTTGCCGACGAAGCCCTGGGTGGTTGGAACGTGGGAACTATCGTTACCCTCGACTCCGGTCAGCCTTTCGATGTCCTAGCGAATGGTGACATCGCCAACACCGAATGGCAATCTCAAAGGGCCGAGAGAATATCCGGTGTGAATCGGTATGTGTCCGCCGGCGGAGGGGGATCGGCAGCCTACAAGTCGTGGGTGAACTATGCCGCATACAAGAACCCCGCTCCCTACACGGTATCAACCACCGTCCGAAAAAACGACATGCTTGGTCCGTCGTACAAGAACGTGGACTTAAACCTGACCAAGAACTTCCACTTGTTTGAAACAGCCAATCTAATCTTCAAGTCCGAGTTCTTTAACATCTTCAATCACACTAACTACGCAACTCCCAACAATAATCTGGGAAACGTAAGCTTCGACGCAAACAACAACTACACCGGCAGCTTCGGCAACATATACGGGGTGAACGGCCAGGGCCGCCTGCTTCAATTTGGTTTGAAGGTTCAATTCTGACCTCTTCGAACCATCCGCCGTTAAACACACCTGGGCCCGCCCCTAGCGGCGGGCCCGGTGTTTGAGCCTAGAGCCTTGGATCTCGCCGCCAGCCGCAGCGAACCTACGGACAAGACTATCTCTCAAAACGCACCTGAAACATTTGGCCGGAGAATGCTGTGGCCCGGGAACATGGGCCTTGGCAAACCGGTGGAGCAGGCGCGCATCGGTTGCAAAGGAGCATGTATGAGGACTATGAATCTTCGGACGCTATTATTGGCTTTATGCGCGATTGTTTCGCTGAACGCTGCCACAGTGAGCAGTGGTGAACCAGCTACCGCTCTCAAGACTGGATCCCATGGTCGAGCCTCATTGGCCTCTGCACCCGGCAAAGGGAGCCAGAACCCTGTCATCTTCAAGCTTGGGAATTTCGATCGGTCGTCCGTGGAGTTTGCCTCCGGCGATCCTAAGAAGGCAGTGAACTTCGTTATCGGCAAGAGCGATCCAGCAAAAGACTGGTTCGCAAGTCATCCCGTAGCGCTTAACGCTGCCGCCGGGCAAGTCAAGATAATTGCTGCTCCGCGGGCTATTACCTTCTCATTGGACAGATCCCCAGCGGCGGCTTATCGGCTGCATCTTGCCCTGCTGGTCGAGAGTGCCAGCGTGCCTTCGATCAGGGTGGACATCAATGGCAAGATCGGGACCTTCTATCTTCAGCCGAAACTCGACTACAGCGGCGGGGACCAGCAGGACGCGTTCAATCCCTCCTACTCCTCGGCGGAGGTCGACTTCACGTTTCCCGGCAGTTATCTACACGCCGGCGCGAACTCCATCACACTGCAACCCGTAGCGGAGAGTGCCGAGGAGGTCCCCGACGCGAATATCAATTACGATGCCGTTGAGTTGTCCACTGCAGAATCGAAGGTGGAGGCCCACTTGCAATCGGCGCAGCTTCTGCCCACGGTCTTTTTCAAGCAGGACGGCGGGGAGTTGAAAGAGTGCGTTGAGGCGATTATTCGTTACGGGCAGAAAATGACCGGTGGAAGCGCCGACCTCATAATTGCCAACAAGCACTATCGTCAGCAACTGCGCGGAGGGAACGACTTCGGAGAAGAGAAGGCGCAATTCCTGGTCAGTGAATTTGCGCCGCAGTCCGAGGCTCGACTGACTCTAAAGATCAATGGCGGCCAGAAAGAATACAAACAGTCCATCGATCCCAAGAAGAAGTGGACCCTATATCTGGTCCCGCATATCCATCTCGATGTTGGCTATTCCGACTATCAGGCGAAGGTTGCCGCAATTCATGCCCGGGTGATTGACGAGGCAATGAAGATGACGGCCGAGCATCCGGATTTTCGCTTCAGCCTGGACGGCGAATGGGACCTTCAGCAATACTTCAAGACGCGTTCGGAGCCTCAGCAACAACGGGCCATCGAGGCCATACAAAAGAAGCAATTATTTATTCCCGCGCAGTACGCCAGCCTGCTAACCGGCATTCCTACCACCGAGACGCTGATCCGGTCACTCTATCCCAGCTCTAACATCGCCAGACGGTACGGGACGCCCCTGAACTATGCCAACATTACTGACGTTCCCTCTTACTCTTGGTCGTACGCCTCTGTCTTGGCCGCAGCCGGAATTCATAGTCTCATTGCAGGCAGCGACAACTACCGGGCGCCCGTTTTGCTTCAGGGGCGCTTAAATGAGAAGTCCCCGGCCTGGTGGGTAGGTCCTGACGGCAAGAAGGTTCTGCTGTGGTATTCGCGCATCTACCAGCAAATGCAGATGCTATTCGGATTGCCCCCGGTCCTGGCGGCCGGACGCGAGAGCCTGCCGCTGTTTCTGCAGATGTACGAAGGCAGTAACTATCACTCGAACGCCGTGATTCTCTTTGGAACGCAGGTTGAGAATACGGATCTCTTCCCCCAGCAGGCAGAACTGGCAGGGAAATGGAACGGCATCTATGCCTATCCTCACATGCAGTACTCCGGCTTTGACGAAGCGCTCAGAACGATTGAGACACAGTTCGGTGACAACATCCCGACCATTCGCGGCGACGGCGCGCCCTATTGGGAGGATGGCGCCGGTTCAGATGCCTACTACCTGGCCATGGAGCGCTGGTCCGAAGCGCGGGGGCAGACCGCTGAGAAACTGGCCACGCTCGCGCAGCAAATAAACCCGGTGCTCAAGGCAGACACAGCGGAATTGGGCCAGATGTGGACCGATATGGCGTTAATGGATGAGCACACCTGGGGCGCCTACAACAGCGTATCCGATCCAACCAGCAGGGAGGCCGTCGACCAACTGGCGATAAAGGACGGATTTGCGTCTAGTGCTGCGGCCGAAGCGGACTTTGTAACCAGGCGCAGTATGGAGAATCTTGCCGATCTCATACCGGTCGGCACGGGAAGCGTAATTGTCTTCAATACACTGAACTGGAAGCGGAGCGGCTCGGTGGCTATGGATCTCGATAAGGGGCAGGAGCTTGTCGATTCCAGCACGAATCAACCGGTTCCCACCGAAGTATTAGCGTCACTCTCTCACAGTAAAACCGGGTTGGGTAGTGAAGCCGCATCCAGACATATCCGGTTCATCGCCCTCGACGTTCCAGCCCTTGGCTACAAGGTATATTCTGTCCGGCAGATGTCGACTGAGCCGCCGGCTCCTAAGTCAGAACCGTCTCCAACATTGGAGAACTCCTACTATAAGGTGCAGTTGGATGCGGAGACCGGCTCGGTGCGCAGTATCTACGACAAGCAACTACAACGAGAGTTGGTGAGCCAGGACAGCCCCTATCGCTTCGGCGAGTATTTGTATGTAACAGGCGGCGATAAGGTTCCTAACACCATTCTTCACTACGACCGAGTATCTCCCAAGCCCGAGTTAGAAGTCCATCCTTCGGAAAATGGCAAGATCGTATCGGTTGAGCGGACCCCCTCCGGTCAAGTTGCGCATCTTGAGAGTACGGCGTTTAATACTCCTTCCATCAAAACTGAAATTCGACTTTTCGACAACGAAAAGAAGATTGAACTCGTTGAGGATGTGGACAAAACGGAAGTCCTCACCAAGGAAGCAGCGTACTTTGCCTTCCCATTCGACCAAAAGCACCCTCAATTCCAGTACGAAATTCAGAACGGAGTTGTCGATCCTTCGAAAGATCTCTACGCCGGCGCCGGCTATGAATGGTTCACCGCGCAGCACTGGGTCTCTGTACAGCAAGACGGAGTCTCGGGAACAGTGATGCCTCTGGACACGCCTCTCATCACCTTGGGCGATATAAATCGCGGCCTGTGGCCGGAAAAGTTCGGGGAACGCTCGGGCACTGTTTTCTCGTATGCGATGAACAACTATTGGGATACGAATTACCGGGCCAGCGAAGGTGGGCATTTCACCTTCCACTATGTGGTTACGAGTGCGCCTTCGACTAATCCTGCCGATTTGAGCCGCATGGGCTGGGAAGAGATAACACCTTTGGAAGCAGACATTGTAACTTCCCAGGACAAGGCTGCCATCAACTCGACACAGGAGCAAGCCAATGGCCAAAGTCAAACCATAAGCATCCCTGCGAATCTCAACCCCTCCTCTAACCTTGACGCCAAGCAGCAGGGCTTTCTGGAAGTTGAAGATCGCAACGTTTTGCTGGAGACAATGAAACCTGCCGAGGATGGGAACGGAACCATTTTGCGCTTTCTTGATTTTGGCGGGACAGAGCGCCCAGTAACGGTTCGGATTCCATATTTGCATCTTGCTCATGCCTGGCAAACCGACGCGGTGGAGAGGGATCAAGCGGCAATGCCGATTACTGCGGACGGCAAGCTCCAATTCACCATGCACCCCAACGAAATCGTAACCATACGGGTAACAGGACAGGGCAAGTAGGCAAGTTCACAGAAGGTGGCCTTCGAGGGATTGATGACAGCCATCGATTCCGGAGGGTCTGCTCGGCCACGCCAAGGATCAGGAGCGACGATTTGCCCGGCGCTCCTGATGCAACGCAATGCAAAGTCGATGACAGTCTGGTTTGCCATTGAGCGGCGAGATTTGCAGGATCATCTCGCATTGGCACGTCTCGGGCCAAGATTACGGATTCTCTGAACGCGGAGGGGAGTCGCCGGAGCCAGGCGACTTCTCCGTGTTCCAGAGATGATCCGGACATTGACCTGGGAATGTTGATCCGGTTGACAGAGGAAAGACCATTCCCAATACAATCAGAATTGAATTCTTGTGCTCGGCGAAAGGCTGGGGGCACGGGAGCCGGAAAGAAGCAACTGGTGGTGGGTTGTTTGACTAATTTACCCAGGCGCCGCGGTCCATTCCTGGCTTCTAGCTTGTTCAGAGCTTACTCTGCCCGAGAGGTGTTAGCGATGGGGCCAAACAGGTTGCTGCGGTACAGTTATTCGCTCGAGATACCTATCCTCACTCCGCTCGTCGAGTAGCTTCGGCTCCGCTAAGGCCCTAACCCGGAAGGCGGTCATCGCATTCGGTTCTAACTCCGCCAACACGAGCGTGCTTAGAGGTTACTCATCTCAACGATCATATCGAGGACTAGTACTCATGAAGATCTCGCGCCGCCAGTTTTGCTATCTTTCTTCTTGCACTTGGGCCTCGCGTATGCTGGGCCAGTCCGGGATGGCGTCCCGCGGCATGAAGCAGCAAACCCGGCCGGCGTTTTCGGGCCGTCCATTTAACGCGCACTTTACCGACATAGCTGCGAGCGCGGGACTGAAAGCCCCGACCGTTTATGGAGGAACCGATCGCAAAGAATACATCCTCGAGGCAGACGGTTGTGGCTGCGCCTTTATTGATTACGACAACGACGGATGGATGGATATATTCATCCTCACCGGCACTCGGCTATCGGGAGCGCCACCAGAGGCTACCAGCAGGCTCTACAAGAATAACCGCGATGGCACCTTTACCGATGTCACCAAGGAGTCGGGACTGGAACATACCGGGTGGGGCAATGCGGTCTGTGTTGGAGACTATAACAACGACGGATACGAAGATATCTTCTGCACATATTTCGGAGAAACCAAACTGTACAAGAACAACGGCAACGGAACATTCACCGATGTTACGGAGCAGTCGGGTTTAGGCGTTCTCAATGCCCAGTCGAGTTGGGCGTCAGGATGCTCGTTTGTGGACTATGACCGGGACGGCCATCTTGACCTGTTTGTTTCAAATTACATCCGATTTGACTTGAACGCCGTGCCTAAACCGGGTGAGAATCCGAATTGCAACTGGAAAGGTATCCCTGTAAATTGCGGCCCCAGGGGGCTTCCCGCCGGGTTTCCGAACGGGCACATTCTTTTTCATAACAATGGTGACGGGACCTTCACGAATGTTACTGAGAAGGCTAAGCTGGCGGGCAAAGCTGCAAACTACGGCATGACGGTGGTGGCGGCGGATCTCGATGAAGACGGTTGGCAGGATATATATGTCGCATGTGATTCCACCCCAAGCCTGCTCTACATGAATAACAAAGATGGAACGTTTCGGGAGGAAGGACTCTTCCGCGGAGTGGCGCTCGACGATGAAGGCGGGGAGCAGTCGGGAATGGGATTGGGGATCGGCGACCCCAGTCTGAGCGGGCACCTTGACCTCTTCAAAACGCATTTTGTCGAGGACACATGTAACCTTTTCCGCAACGATGGCGCGGCGAATTTCACGGATGTAACTCTCTCAAGTCGTATTGCGATCGAGACGAGTTATACCTGTTGGGGCGCTGGGATAGTCGACCTTGACAACGACGGATATCCAGATATTTTCGTTGTGAGCGGCAGCGTATACCCTGAGGTTGAAAACCACCTTCCTCAATACCCCGACAAATGCCCACGGATATTATTCAGGAACCTTGGCAACGGGACATTCGAGGAGTTGAGCGGACAAGCCGGGCCGGGCGTGACCGATCGTCATTCAAGTCGAGGATGCGCTTTTGGCGATTTCGATAATGATGGAGATATCGACATTCTAATCGTGAATTTGAACGAGCCGCCTTCACTGCTGCGAAATGATTTGCGGGGAAAGGATCACTGGATTAAGTTGAAACTGATCGGCACTAAGTCTAATCGCAGTGCCATCGGCGCGCGCGTGGTGGCCCACTATGGAGGGAAGGCACAGGCACAAGCTCTCACGAGTCAATCGAGCTACTACTCATGCAACGATCCAAGACTTCATTTTGGCCTTGGATCGGCGGTCAGCGTCGACCTGGATATATTCTGGCCGAGCGGGTCCACGGAGCGTCTGAAAAATGTCGCAGCCGATCACTTGGTCACGGTCGAGGAAGGCAAGGGAGTTATTGCGAGACAGGAGTTTCCACGCAAGGTCATGCCCGACCCAAAGGTCTGATCGGGTTCCGGCTTTGCAGTAAAGGTCATTCTTTCGTACTGAAGAAGGGATGAGAAGGGCAATCTTTCCTGCTTGGGACAGCGCAGGCCAATCGGCGTCTTTTCTTCGACCAGCGATTTTCTTGCCGCGGGTGAGATCGCTACGCTTGGCAGTCGTAAAACAGGGTGCAACAGCAGAGGACGATCTGGTGAAAAGTAAGATGTCGTTTATCGGTGGCAGCACGCGTGCATTCAACGGTTGCGCTCGGCTTCGCGGCTCGGCTTCTCAAAGGACCGTCCGCTTGAGCCTTTGGCATTTTGTGTTTCTCCTAGGAATGATTGTTCTTTCTGTGCGGCCTCTGACATGCTTCAGTGCGACTTCACTTCCGAGCTGTGATTCAAGACGGGTTTTTCAAGAGGCGGATGCTCTCTTGAAACGGAGACTTACCAGTCAGGCAAGAGCTGAGCTCAAACAACTCGCCAGCTGTAAAAACTTGTCACCAATCGATCGCTTTAACCTGGGCTGGTTTTACGGCCGCACCCATGATTTTGATGCGGCGATAAAGATCTTCTCTTCCCTAAGTCCCGATGTCCCCGATCCACAGACGCACAAGTATGCAATGGCGCTAACTCAATTCGAGCTTGCCGATTACAAAGGAACCGTGGCAACATTGACAACGCAGCCCGGTCAGCAGCCTTTACCTGCTGAGTCGGCGAATCTCCTGGCGGTGACTTATGCTAAGCTTGGATCGTATCAAGAGGCTTATGCCGTCCTAAGAGAGGAACTTACACGGGATAGGTCCGATCGACTTGCTTATTTGAATCTCGTGACCCTCTTATGCGACGAGGAGAAGTTCTCGGATGCCGCGGACGTGGCGAGCGAGGCGGTCGCGGCCTTTCCAAAGGACTCCGAGGTGCTGGTGGTAAGGGGTGCGGCCTATTCGTTGCTTGGCGAAGTGGCAAAATCTCAAGCTGACTTTGAGGCTGCAATTCGCATATCGCCAACACATGCGGCTCCGCGGTTCTTTCTGGCTGTTTCAGATTACAAACAAGGGAAATACGCTGCGGTTGCCGATGAACTAACTGCCGCCATTCGCTCCGGAGTGAAAGATTCTGACCTGCACTATCTTCTTGCTGAGGCCAGACTGAGACTCGATCCGGGAAATCTTCAAGAGCCCTTGCGGGAACTCGATCGTGCCATCGAATTGAACAGTAGATCGGTTTCGGCCCGTTCTCTTCGCGGTAAGTTGCTTTTACAAGAACACCATCTGCAAGCTGCGGTGGCTGATCTCGAGTTGGCGCGTAGCATCGACCCGGATTCGCGCAGCGCTACCTATAACTTGGCTCGAGCCTACTTCTCTATTGGAAAGAAGCAGGAGGCCAACGATCTGTTTGGGAAGCTGACAGAGCAGCCTGTTGATCCAGTAGATGAAATGAGCAACCGTAGACTGAAGGATACATTGCGGGGAGAGAGTATGTCCCAGCCTTAGTTAAGAGTTCAGCGACGGTTCAGCCTGACTCAGAAGCCGAGGCGACTCCGGCTTGAAGCAGGATACAACCGCTGAGGAGCGTGAGTTTGCGAACCCGCTTGGGAACCTCAATGAAAGTAGTAATGAAAAGGAGCATGTGCGAACGATGGGAAAGCGCTCGGAGTATTCGGCCCTCAACTGGCTGCGAGCTTTTAGCCGGCGGTCGTTCTTGAAAGGCAGCGGCGCGACAGCCGCATGGGCCATGGCGTCGTCATCAGGCGCCGTGGCGGACGCCACCCATCGATTGCGATCCCTTCCGACTCTCGAGGACCTTGCCAGCGATCGGATCACGAACGGCTTTCGCGACCTCTACAGTACGCCTGCCACGCAAAATGAATGGGGATACGTCAAGGCGTCAAAATCGGTCACGGGAATCAATGCAATCTCCTTTCCTCCGTTTGCTTGTTGCGGCATCCCAGAGACCACGTGGAGCCCGGGGTATCTGACCACCTGCGAACTGTATCTGGATGGGCGCCTGCTCGTGGTTTCAACGCCACAGCCCAGTGAGACAAGCTACACCTGGTATCCGCACCGGATTGTGCGCCAGGCGGTGGCAAACGGCCTCTCTTTCACTACTCAGACTTTCATGCCGTCAAAGCAGCGAGCGGTCGCGCAGTCGATAGTGGTAAAGAATCTGGGCATCGAGCGGCGGACCTTCACGCTTGAATTTGACCTGCGTGCTGCTGCGACGAAAAAGACTGATGCTTGGTTCGTCAATTCCCCGGGAGAAGCCGACAATCGCGTGACCGCGGACCTTGCACGCGGTTGCCTGATCTTCGAAGCGCAGCATAGCAAGGCCGTTTCTGTGCAGGGATTTCAGCCGAAGCCGAATGGCGTGCGCGACCTGCGCGTCCTGGTTTTCGGGCTGACGCTGGAGCCGGGAGAATCGAAAGAACTGCGCTACATGAATGCAATTGCCGGTGAGAGAGCTCAAGCGATCGAATTGTATGAACGCATGCAGGCAGGATTTCGAGACCTGCTAAGCCAAAATGAGGAGGCATTCACAGGCCTGATTCGCGCGGCGTTTACGCCTGGAAATTCTTCGTTCTCAGGCCATCTGCCCCAGCTGATAACCGACAACGAATCGCTCTGGAATCTCTACTATCGGGGATTTACAAATCTGCTGTTTGCACGACGCGCTTCCCCTGATTCCGCTTACGGTTCCACTTACATTACGCTCGGCGGGCGCGTTTTACCCACGCTAAGTTTCCCGTGGGACACCTCGTTAACCTCCCTTAGCCTTGCCATGCTGGATCCCGAGGCGCTACGGCGACTTATGGAGAACTGGATGGTCCAGGACATGCACAAACATCTTGCAACCGATTACGTCTCGGGGCAAGCCGTCGGCCCGTGGTATGCGGTAAATGATATGGCGATACTACGGTGTGCGCAGAACTATCTAAGAGTCACAGGCGACTTTGCCTGGCTCGACACGAAGATTGATGGAAAGCCAGTGCTGGATCATTTGGTTAGCCATGCCCTTTATTGGAAGCAGCTCGATAAGTCAGGTTATGGGCTGGCGGATTATGGCAATATCGAGGACCTGCTTGAAGTGGTGAGCACTTATCTGCACCAGGTGGCGGGAATGAATGCCGGGAATGTAAGCGGCATGCGCTTTGTGGCGGCGCTGCTTGATCGCAAGGGAAATTCAACTCTCGCGAACCAAATGCGCGCCGAGGCGGGCACGCTGGCCGCGCGTATCAACCGCGAGCTGTATGTCGAGGGCAAGGGCTACTGGCGCTGCAGACAACCCGATGGCAGCTACAACGAAGTCCGCCATTGTTATGACCTTCTCACTGTCCTCGACAACATGGCCGAGGATCTCAGCGCAGACCAGAAACGCGAGATGAGCCGCTTCTTCTGGAGCGAACTGCATAGCTCCTTGTGGATGCGGGCGCTCTCGGCCGGGGACGCCGATGCAACGTGGAACATCCGGCCCGACCACAGTTCGATTGGCGCATACCCATCCTGGCCCCCAATGACAGCCAAGGGCTTGTACAAGACCGATACTTCTGTCAAGGTTGCGTCGTGGATAAAGCAATTGGCGAAGGCAGGCAATCAGGGGCCCTTCGGGCAGGCGCACTTTGTCGAATCGGTTTTCCCTGCTGAGCATGAAGGAGCGCGCAAAGCTCCCGAAGATGCTCCTTACGAAAATGACTGGTGCTGCATTGCCGCCGGCAGCTTTATGGACCTGGTCATCGATTCGATTTTCGGTGCGGACCTAACACTCGACAAAGGCATCCGGGTCAACTCCCGAGTCCGCGACTTCGATCCCAATGCCAGGCTGGTGAATCTGCGCTATCAAGGGAAAAGCTTCGCTGTTTCTAAGAGCGGGGCGCAGCAAATGCAGGGCAACCAGTAAGGAAAAAGCGCGGATGTGCTTTGGAAAGAACAATAATCTCGGTCGTCCAGACCAATGGGAATCATTGCGGCCCGTTCAGCGATCGACAAAATGCTCTGAGGGATTGCGGAAGTTTCGGTTGGGGCATGCGGACGAGAACATCGGCGACCTCTGCGACAAGATCAATCAAGGCCTGGAATTCAGAGAGGGGTGGGCTGAAAAGTGCGGCTCCAGTTTCAAACTACCTTCAGTTGTGCCAAATGTACCGGAAATTGAAGAAAAACACAAACCGCAATTTCCGTTTAAGTTGTTGTTTCTAATTGAGATAGAATGGTCGGGGAGAGAGGATTTGAACCTCCGACCCCCTGGTCCCGAACCAGGTGCTCTACCAGGCTGAGCCACTCCCCGAACATGGGTTAATGGAACGCACTATTGGGGCGCGGCCTGGCGCTTTTTGCCCCTCTGAATGCGCTCCAACAAGTGTAGCAGAATCTCTGGTTTTGCGGGCCGCCAGCCGGCCCGCGTTCTGGATTGCTGGCGCCACTACTTCTTCACAGGTTCCACGGGCGGAACCGCGCCGGGGAAGATGCCTTCAAGCGGTGCGCGTTTCTTCTCTTCCATGTCAGGCTGGGGCAGCGGCTTGCGCGGCAGCATCTGGTCGCGCTGGGCAGCGTTGTACAGGAAGATCGCCTCTACCGTGGCAATCTGTTTCAGGTCGCTCGGCTGCAACCGCTCGTAGACATCTTCATTGGAGTGGTGGGTCCGGGTTTCGTAGTCCAGCATCTCCTGGATGAACTGGAATCCGGGAATGCCGGCTGCGTCGAAGCTTAGGTGGTCGGTGCCCCCGGTGTTGCGGTTCGTAATCGTGGTCACACCCAGGTCCTTCAGGGGGGCAATCCACTGTGCAAAGATGGGCGCGATGGCGGCGTTGCCCTGCGTATACACGCCACGGATCTTGCCTGTGCCGTTATCCACGTTGAAGTAGCCGGAGATGAGCTTTTGCTCCGGCTTTACTTCCAGCGGCCCAGCGGCCCGGCGCATGAACTCGGGCAGCTCCATCTGGTCAGGCGCGGTTGAGAGCTTGGCCGAACCGAAGTGCTGCGTTACATAGCCCTTGGAGCCGAAGATGCCCTGTTCCTCGCCGGTCCACAGGCCGATGCGGATGGTGCGCCGGGGCTTGATGTCGAGCGCTTTTAAAATGCGCATCGCTTCCATGGCTACCACTGTGCCTGCGCCGTTGTCGGTTGCGCCGGTTCCGGCGATCCAGGAATCCAGGTGCCCGCCCACCATTACAATTTGCTCTTTTAACTTGGGATCGGTACCGGGTATCTCGGCGATGGTATTGAACGCATGCTCGTGATCGCCGGTGAATTTGGTTTCTACATCCAGTTCGACGCTGACCGGTGCGTGAGCCTGGGTCAGCCGGTAGAGGCGCCCATAGCTCTCAATCGCTGCCACCACCACCGGGATTTTGACCTTCTTGTCGGCCACATAGGGAGTGCGGCCAAGGGTGGCGCCATTGTCGTCAAACAGCGTGCCGCCGGAACCGCCGCCATTTCTGGCATCACGGCTGGGCTCGATGACCGCGGCCACCTTTTCGTCAAAGAAGAACTGCGCGATCTTGTCGATGAGGCGCATGCGCTCCATCCGCTCGCGCATGCGGGCCACCATCTCGGGCGGCATACCGCCTGCACTGGCGCTGACGGGGTAGCTGGCGATATCGTCGAGCTCTGCCTCTGTGTAGCGGGAGAACAACGCCTTGTCTACCGGCGGAACTTCACGCATGGCGCCGAAGAGAACCACCTTGCCGGCCAGCTTGCCCTTGTACTGGTCAAAGTCCTTTTCTGCCTGGATGTTGACGAACGCCACATCCCCGGTGACCGGCCCGGGGGTCGAAGGCGACCACGGCGTGGCCTGAACAATCAGGATCGCGGTGTCTGGTGTGACCATGCGCGCCCAGGTATTCAGTTGCTGCCAGCCCATGCCAAACTCGCCCCAATCCTCGAGATGCGCGTTTTCCAGGCCGATTTTGGTCAGCGTGTCACGGGTCCACTCGCTGGCTTTTTTTCCGTTGGGTGAGCCGGTAAGCCGCGGGCCAATGCCGTCCATCAGCGCGCTGGCGAAATCCATCACGTGCGAGTGGTTCAGCCCCTCGTCGCGAATCCGCTGGTACATGTTCAGGTCAAGCGACTCGGTGGCGGGCTGCACTTCAGCATAGGGGTCCACAGCAACCGGCGCTGGCGGCGCGGCTTTTGCCTTGGGCTTATCGGCTGCGTGAACGTGAAGCGCCGCGGCCAGAAAGGCAACGGCGAAAAGGCGCATCATTTTCAAAGGCATCAGAAGAGTCTCCGGCAGGAAGGGAAGTGTGCTCCGTTGAGGGAATTGTAAGTCATTCCATTCGGGTTACGCCCATTTTGCGGCAATTTAGCGCACATGCCACGGCCAGGGGCATAGATTGCGGCGAGGCAATCTTACCGTGGATCCCTCCTGAAGCAAGGCACAGCGGCTCCCCTTCTTAGGGGCCGCTGTGTGCGTTCTCGGCCAGCAAAAGGTCGCCACCCGGCCCGTTACTTCGCCGGCGCGTCCGGCAGCTTCTCGTATTCTGTCCAGGCAAACTTCTTCGAGTCAGGCGCCCATCCGCCGGTGTTGCCCGATCCCTGGCCGCCGAAGAAGGTTTCCACCGTCTTGAATTCGGCGCCCTTCTTGGCCACTCCGTTCACCAGCGGCAAAACCCTGATCTTCATACCCTCGCCAATGTATTGGTGGTCGGGATGATCCATCGGGTAAGAGATGGTGTACAGCCATTTGCCGTCCGGTGAAACGTGCGGGAACCAGTCCTGCGCGTCGCCAAAGGTCACTCTCTCGGCGAGCTTGTCGTCTGGACCGGCGCCGCTGGCGGGCATGCGCCATCCATCCCATTTGCCTGAGCGGTTCGAGCAGAAATAAATCCACTTGCCGTCGGCCGAGTACTCCGGCCCGTCGTCTGCGCCCTTGTTCGTGGTCAGCAGCAATTCTCCGCTTCCGTCTACGTTCACCCGGTAGAGGTCGAAGTTGTCCTTGTTGTACTGCGCGTAAACAACGTACTTCGAGTCCGGCGACCAGCCATGCAGCCAGCCCAGATGCACTTCGTGCGCGTTGCTTCCGTCGATGTTCATGATGAAGAGGGGATTGTGAATATCCGCGGCACTGCGGACAGTCCCGGTTGGCATCCTTACGATGCCGGTGATGGCAATCTGCTTGCCGTCCCACGAGATGGCGTGATCGTTGGTGGCCATCATCTTCTGGCTTATGTCGATCTTCTCCGGCATGCCGGCCTTGTCGCCAGTCACCGCAATGCGATAAAGCGCGCCGCCCATGTCGGAGACGATGTACTTTCCGTCCGGCGTCCAGTTGGGTGCATGGAACTCGCCATCAATGGTAAAGATGGTCTTGGTGGTCCTCTTCTCTACGTCATAAACCACGAAGTGGGAGCGGTACTTGGGCTGCGGAGCCTGGCCGCCGGCGGCCGGCGGCGTTGCATTCTGCGCCGGTAGTCCGCTGGCGGCGAAAAGGAACCCCAGGCACAAGCCAGGAAGCAGAGCAAAGATGGAACGGAGCGACTTCATTGTTTTCCCTCCTTGATATGGGGCGCAACTCAGCCCGTCGTTGAAACCCTGTCGATGGCTCAGCCCTGTACCCGAGAGGCGCGGACGTTAAATTTTTTAGAGCGAAAATCGTCGAGAAGAGGTTCCGGCAAACCATCTTATACCCGCACTGCTGCGGCGGCAGAGTCCGGGCTTTAAATCATTGGCGGAGGTCCGGGCGAAAAGACAAAGCGGCAATTCCCTGAAGGAACTGCCGCTCCGTTTTCACTCGTTTCCGATGAGGGGAAATCCTAGTCGCTCTTCCCCTTGTCGTCGTCCATCACGGCTGGCAAGTCCAGCGCCACCAGGGCAAACCGCGTTTTGCCGTCCTTCGGCTCTTCGAAGCCCACAATATGCTGGTGCCGCTTGGAGCCGGCTTTCATCTCAAAACCGCCCTTGTGGATTCCGTAATCCCCCTGGTCCACCTGCACCTTGGGGTTCTTGTCCTCGGAGCAGGTCAGCCCTTCAGAGGTGGTGGTTGGCGTGCCGATCGGCGCGTTTCCCTGGCAGGTAATCACTTCGCCGTAGCGGCCCAGCGCCTTCTTGTAGAAGGCTGTCACCTGGTCTTTGGTGTCCGGGGTGGCATAGCTGACCGCGCGAACCCTCAGTTGCCACTCGCCAAAGCCAATGTGCACGTCGGCCGACTTGTGCTTGTCGTTGTCCGTGACCGCCTGGGCGCCCGGATATACGGGTAACCCAAGGTCCGCGGCCGTGGTCTGGTCGGTGTTTACATGCACGCCGCCAAAAGGCGTATCCACCTGAACGGTCTTGTCCTCACCATTGGCGCCCTTGTCCACGTGGACTCTGCATCCCGTCACTCCGGCCGCCAACGCCAGGCCGGCAAGCAAAACTGCCGCTTCACGCATCATGACAATCGCCCTCGTGCCCTGTTATACGCCAGCCGGGATTGAATTGTTCCTGAAATCGGTCCACCCCCGCAGAGGAGCAGGCCGACCCTCGGCGGGCCATCAGCCAGCGCAAGCGCAAGTTGATCGAGCGGGTCTTCGGCTGGTCGAAGCTGGATCGCCCATTGCACCAGGTGAAGCTGCGCGGGCTGGATCGGGTGGATTGGTTCTACCGGCTGACCATCGTGGCGTATCACCTGGTGCGGATGCGGAAATTGATTGCGATGGATTCGCTGGCCCACTAGGGCCGAAGTGTGCCTGGAGGCCAAAAAGAGGACATCCAGGCGCCAAACGAAGAGAGGGAACCGCGGCGAAACAGGCCGAAAAGACGAAAAAATCCGCTCCCAAGGAAAAGCAAAATGGGAATCACGGGGTTTTCCGCAGCCTGTTTAGCCCGGCATTTCTTCTTGCGATCGAGCGGCACGGCTGAAGCCGTGCCCTTTCAAAGCAGCATCGCTGAATGCTGACCACCAAGCGCTAACCACTAATCACTGTTTTTGGTACTCTACGGGCAAGGAGCTTGCGCAATGGACTTTTCTTCCCCGCTTTTTGTGATTGCTGTCATTCTCGCCGTCTTTGCCGTGGCCATCTATATTGGCGCCACCACCAGGGAAGACGGCCCCCCGGCGCATTGATCCGGATTGACCAGGAGACGAGGCCTGCAGATACAGGAAGCGCCGCCGCTCGGCAGCCCGCTTTTGCAGATTCCGCTTCGCTTTGTATTTCTTGAAGAGCGCGTCGAGTTCCGCCTCGAACTCGCAGCTCTTCCCCGCAGAACGAGCAGCAGATGCCGCGCGCTCCAGCAACGCAATTCCTTCGTCGTAATTGCCCGACGACCGTAGAATTGTATCTTCGCCGAGCCTCAGATACACGGCCTTGGCGTCGTCCGGTTGTTGCTTTTCGCGTTGTTCCGCCATGCGCAACCAGAGACTGCTGCTGCATCCGCCGGCCTGTGCTTCCACCCAGGCCTCCTCCGGCTTTTGCTCGTAGAGGAAAATTTCTACCACCAGTGAGCGGTCCTGCCGGTAACGCCAATTGTGCACCAGTGCTGCCGTCTTGCCAGGCTTGTTGTTGCCGTTCGAGAGTCTTCTGCGTAGATAGGCGAGCGCTTGTCCCCGCCAGTCATCCCAGTCTTCGTCCGCGCGGGCATAGTCCTCCAGACGCTTGTAACTCTCCAGGCTCGGGTTGTCGCGGAACTCAAGCCAGACAATTCGCAACGCATCCGCATAGCGATCGATGTGCCTGTACTCTTCGGCAACGAACAAGCGCAGCCCCGCGCCCTCATGGCCGGGCATTGCCTTCATCCCGCGCTCCGCCCAAGCCAGCGCCTGTTCGCGGTCGCCCGCGTCACGATAGAGACCGGCAATGTGCTGATAATTGAATGCACTGCTCAGGTCGCGCTCCAGCACGGCCACCAGCTCTTCCAGATTCCCTGACCGACGAGCCATCGACTCCATGATGGACGTGATTCGGTAATAGTTTTCTCTGGCGTTCCCGGCGTCCCGTTCAGTGCGCACCGGGACTTTGGCCCAGGCCGCTTGCGCCAGCGAGCGGTAGGCGGCAAGACCGTGCTCACCCAGTACCTCGGCATAACTCTCCAGGCAATTGCTCCACTCGCCAAAGCTGCCGCTAATTTCAGCCTTAAACAAACTTGCCGCCAAGGCCACAGGGTCCGGCATCACCTCTTTGCAGGCCCGCAGGTGCAGATCTTGAAGCCGCTCCATGAGCGACGTCATATATCCGTCGGAGTCATCTACCTGTTCAATGGCCGTTGAGAGCCAGCGCACGCCGGTCTCACACAGGTCGATGATTCCGGCCGCCTGGCCACTCGCGAAGAGGTCCTCGACCAGGTCGATTGCCGTATCCACCGCGGCGGCATAACCGCGCATTTCGCGGTAGTCCATATACCGGCGGACGCGGATCGCCTTCTCGAGAGCCCGCTTGGCAAACGCAATGCCGGTCTCAGGACCTTTGCGGCGAGCAGCCAGTCCCATCAGCTTCTCTTTGAGAGCCGCGTTCTCCTGGGCCCAATCCAGAATGAGCCGCACCAAAGCGGCCTTATCCTCGGCGTCGAGTGCACCGGCAATGTCTTCGTCGGTAATTTTTGTCGAGTTGGATGTCTTGGCCGGGCGGCCGTTGTTTGCCGCCGCAATTTTTCCTTGCCCATCCAGCCAAGCCAGCGCCACGGCCACGCAATGCTTGCAAAAGGCGTCGTCCTCTCCGAGAGGGCAGTTGCACTCGTGCTCCAGCTCGCCGGACTTGACCGAGAGTTTCACCACATATTCTTCGGTGCCTTCGACTGTGGCTTCAACGCTATCGCCAAAATCCTCAAGCTCGGTAACTCGACCTTGCCGGAAGTAATTTACGCCACGCTCGAAGTAGCGATCCCCGGCGAGCTGACGAATGAGTTCTTTAGTGACAGTTTGATTCATGGGTTTGGGTTGCGGCATTGTGGTCAACGCCATTGTAGCCAAAGGACTCGCTGAATTTGCAATTGCTTCATCCTGCATCCGCCCCTCGCAAGCTTTAGATTCAGAAGTAGACTGGCTGCAAATGGTGGTGCTTATTCCACTTGAAGCCGTCCAATGTTTTGCCAAAGCATCGAGAGACAACAATCGGGTGCGTCCCAGCATCGAGGGAAACCTGCAGTGCGCTACACTAACCACTGGCAGGAGGACCGGGCGGTCGCTGCCGGTGGGTCCGCGCAAGCGGAGTTCACCGGGGGAGGAAAGTCCGAACTCCGCAGGGCAGTGTGCCGGATAACGTCCGGGACGCGGACTTCAAGGTCCGTGGACGGCCAGTGCCACAGAAAAGATACCGCCCCGGCTACCCCTCCTGTTACGTCGGGAGGGCCTCCGGAATGGCTCTTCAGGTTCGCCTGGACGGCCAGTCCTGCCGGGGTAAGGGTGAAATGGTGCGGTAAGAGCGCACCGCTCCGGTGGTGACATCGGAGGCAAGGTAAACCCCACACGGAGCAAGACCAAATAGGGAGGGAAGCGCAAGCCAAGAGTCAGGCTTGCGTTGCGCATCGGCCCGATGCGCCCAGGCGGCTCTGGCGGGGTTCCCGGCGACAGGTCTTCGTCGCTGGGGTGCCTCGCAGCAATTGCCGAAACCTCCGGGTAGGTCGCTGATGAGTGTCCGCGGCAACGCGGCGCCTAGAGGAATGGCCGCACACGACAGAATTCGGCTTACAGGTCCTTTTGCCGAGATTTCTGGCGCACCACGACAGCCCCGGCCGGGAGAATTTCCAGGCCGGGGCTGGCCATTTTTGACGACATATATTTGGTTGGGTTTTTGTCGTTTGCCGCCGCACCAACGTCGGGTGCCCCAGGTCCCCGGGGTCCCCACGGATGGGTCTTCGTCCGTGGGGTGGAGATCCCGACTCTGGGACCTGGGATAGCACGAACCCCGACCAGCAGGCTCGCTCTCTCGCTATAGGATGAAGAGATGCTGCGAGTAAAACTGTTAGAGAAAAATGCACGCGCGCCGGAAGTTGCCCATCCTGGCGAAGACCTGGGCTACGACGTGTTTGCGCTTGAAGGCGCTGTCCTGGCTCCGCGTGCCACGGTGAAGGTCAGGACGGGGATTGCCGTCGAGGCCCGGCACCCTGTAACCGCCGTTCCGCTGGGGCTATTGGTGCGCGACCGGTCGTCGATCGCGGCGAAGGGCATTGTCACTACCGCCGGCGTCATCGATGCAGGCTACCGGGGCGAAATCCTCATTCTGATGACCAACCTGGGAGAAATTGCCGTCGAACTCAGGGCAGGGGAGAAGATTGCGCAGATGATACCCGTCCCCATTCTCACCGGTCCGGTCCAAAAAGTAGAGAGTCTGGAAGACTCGGCAAGGGCGGAGAAAGGGTTTGGTAGTTCGGGGCGTTGAACCGCGCTTGGCGAAGGTTCGTGCTATCCCATGTCTCAAAATCGAGACCTGGGCACCCAGCTTACCTGGGACAACGCATGTAGAAGCTAGTGTCCTGAGTCTGGAATTCGCAACATAAAAAAGCGCTGTCATCCTGAGCGAAATTTGACGCGTTCTTTGCGTCAAACGTAGTCGAAGGACCCGCGGTTGTCTTTCGTCATTCTCTGACGAACTTCAGACTCACCACGCTAAATCAGCTCCGTGTGCCCGGTGATGCTCAGCTCCTTCACGATTTTGCCCACGTCCTGCGAGTGGTCGCGGTGGACGATCAGCAGCGCATCCTCGGTATCCACGATCACCAGGTTCTCAACCCCCACCAGCGCCACAAATTTCTTGGGGCTGAAGATGTAGTTGTTGCCGGCGTCAATCGCCATGTGGCCGTCGGATTCGGCAACGTTGCCATCGCCGTCGCCACGCAGTCGCGTCTCAAGCTGGTATTCGTAGAGCGAGGCCCATGAGCCCAGGTCGTTCCAGCTAAACTCCGCGGGCAGACAATACAGATGCGACAGATGTTCGCCCTTGGCGCTGCGCGGCTCCAGCACCGCGTAATCCACGCTGATGTTTTCGCACTTGGGATAGAGGCGGTGAAAGACCTCTTCAAACTGCGGAGTGCCGTAAGCGGCGGCAATCCCCTCCAGCAGCGGAGCGGTCTCCGGCAGGTGCTCGCGGACGGCGTTGGCCAGCGTGCGCGCCGACCACAAAAAGATGCCCGAGTTCCAGTAGTACGTCCCCGCGGCCACAAACTCCTCGGCGCGGTTCTGGTTGGGCTTCTCAATAAAGCGACGGACGTGCAGGGCGGCATCGTCGCGGGTGTAGTCGCCCGTCTCAATGTAGCCGTAGCCTGTTTCTGCGCGGCTGGGCTCAATGCCCAGTACCACTATGTTGTCGCCCGAGGCGGCCACGGCAATGGCTTTCTGCAGCGTCCGAAGAAAGCGCGGCTCGTCGGAGATCACGTGGTCCGACGGGAAAATGCCCAGCACCGCATCGGGATTCTGCTTTTCGATCAGGAAGGCCGCCAGGCCGCAGGCAGGCGCAGTATTGCGCGCCACCGGTTCCTGCACGATATGCGCGGCGGGCAGGTCGGGCAACTGGTCGGCAATCTCGTGCGCCAGGTATTCGTTGGTGATCACCCAGGTCTGGTCCAGCGCGGCCAACGGCTTCAGCCGCTCCACGGTCTGCTGAATCATGGAGCGCTCGCCATCCAGCGCGAGAACCTGTTTGGCGCGCGCGCGGCGCGAACGGGGCCAGAAGCGCGTACCACTGCCTCCGGCAAGAATAACGGGACGGAAATCGACGATCTTGGACATTGAAGAGTCATCCTATCCGACAAGCGCCACCTTTGCACAGTACCGCCATCACTTTTTCGCGAAAAACGCCCCGGCTGCGGTTTACAGGCCGGGGCGCGAGAGAATTCTCAAATTGTGGTACTTCAAATTCGGCGAAACCGGATCTCTGACGGCTTGTTCCAGCTCCGATGCTGGGTGCCCCCGGTCTCGATTTTGAGACCGGGGATAGCACAAAGCTCAATCGGAAGAAGGATATTCTCGAGCTCAGGCGCCTAGCTGAGCTTCCCCAAAAACTCCGCCATCCGCCGCACGCCCTCGTCGATATTCTGCTTGGTCACCGGGTACGAGATGCGGATATGCTCTGCGGTTCCGAAAGCCTCGCCCGGCACGGTGACCACATGCGCCTCGTGGAGCAGGCGGGTAGCCAACTCGGTGGCGGACTTGATGCCGCCCCTGCCAATGAAGGCAGACATGTTGGGGTAGACGTAGAACGCGCCCTCGGGCTTGGTGCAGGTGACGCCCGGAATCGTCGCCAGCTTGGCCAGCATGTAGTCGCGCAGGTCGATGAACTCAGCGCGGAAGTCGCAGACGCAATCCTGCGGGCCGCTGAGCGCCGCAACGGCTGCCTTTTGCACCATGCTGGCAGCGTTCGACGTGGATTGCGACTGTAGCTTGCTCAGGTTGGCTACCACTTGCTTTGCAGCCAGCGCAAAGCCAGCGCGCCAGCCGGTCATGGCGTAGGTCTTGGAGAGCGAGCCGAGCACCACGATATGTTCTTTGGCCCAGGTAAACGAGCCGCCAGAGACCGGCTTGCCGGCATAGTTCAGGTAGACGTAGCACTCATCCAAAAGCAGGAAAATACCGCGGTCGTGCGCCAGGTGGACAATGCGTTCCAGGTCCTCGGCCGACACCACCGAGCCCGCCGGATTCGACGGCGAATTGAGAATGATCGCCTTGGTTTTGGGGGTAATGGCCTTTTCAATCGCGTCGGCCGTGATGCGGAAGTTCTCCGCCTCGCTGGTCTCCAGAAACACGACCTTGCCGCCGGCATATTGGATGATGTCCTTGAAGCTGACCCAGTAGGGCACGGGTAGAATCACCTCGTCGCCGTGATCGACAAGGATCTGCAGGGTGTTGAACAGCGCCAGCTTGCCGCCGGTGGTGAAGATAGCCTCGTCCAGGCCGTAGTCCGAGCCAAAATCGGTGGCATGCCGCTCCACGATGGCCTTGCGCACGTCGGGAATGCCCGGCACCACGGTGTACCGCGTAAAGTTGGCGTCAATGGCGGCAATGGCCGCGTCCTTGATATGGCGCGGGGTGGGGAAGTGGGGCTCGCCGGCCCCAAAATCAACCAGGTTGGCGCCTCCTGCCCGCAGTTTGGCCGCTTCGGCGGCTACAGCCATGGTGGCGGAGACTTCAATGCGGCCGATGCGGTCGGCAAAGACTTTTTGAGGGGCGGATACGGTCATAGTGCCTTTATCTTTACAGATTTTTGGCCAATGACCAAGAACTTCCGCCATCGCTCCATTTCAGCCCTGGAATGGTTGGTCGACCGCCGGCTTTCAAAGTTCCACTGAAAATAGCTCAACAGGCTTCGGAAATACTCTCCGTCGCCGCAACTCTTGCTTGTTTTGTAGCAGTCGCCCACCGGCATCGCCGACCCGCGGGGAATGAAACAGGTCATACACAAAGCCGTCGCATCAATCCGGCCCCAGAGGGGCCGTGGAAAATAGCCCAGGCCGGGGTCCCCGGCGACAGGTCCTCGTCGCTGGGGTGGAGGACAAGCGCAGCGCAGTCCTGGGGAAGCCCGAAGAATGACCCAAGCCCCGTAGGGGCGACGGAATCATCGCCGTGAGTTTCTGTTTACGGCATGAATTCGGTCGTGCCGCAAGTGGTGCAAAATCGATGCCGGGTTTCAGCCCCTGCTAAGGCTTAATCCAGCGTCCACTCGAACTCGGCCTTTTTCCGCATCCTGTCAAGCCCGTCGGCTGGCCCCCAGTTTCAGGTTCCTCCGGGGGTTGACAGAGCACAACAACCTAACCGGTAAATCCATTTTTTACTTCCAGATTTCGAGAAGCGGGTTAAACTACGGTGGTTGCCTCGCTTAGCCGCGCTGCAGCACCCCGTTAAACTTCCCCACGGTTTCCGGCTTTTTCTTAAGACAAAACCACCGGAGGTCTCTCATGCGCCTGAAACTCAGAGCGTCCACAACCCTCGTTTGCACACTCCTTCTCACCGTTTGTCTCGCGCAGGCCGACACCTGTGCGCAATTGATGAGCGCCAGGGGACGAGGGCTCAACTATACAACCCTGAAATCCGCACTGCTTCAGGTAGTTCCCGCCAACTCGCCAACCACCACGCCGAATGGCGGCCTGGGCTTCCCCATGTGGCTTACCCTGGTCGACGGTAGCGGCATCGTTTGCGCCGTTGTCACCTCGCTCGACGGAACCAGGAACAACGCTGACGTAACCGCGGACATCTGGCTGGGCAGCCGTCTCATCTCCGCGCAAAAGGCCAATACGGCGAATTCCTTCAGCACCGGTCTGCTGGCGCTTTCAACGGCCAACCTCTATGCCGCCGTGCAACCGGGTGGAAGCCTGTTCGGCTTGCAGGCCAGCAATCCCGTAGATGCTCTTGAGGCCTACCAGGGCAATGTTGCCAATTTCGGCACCTCTGACGACCCGCTGGTCGGAGTTCGCGTGGGCGGCGTAAACGTCTTTGGCGGGGGACTCGCCCTGTACTACGGCGGGAAAAAGGTGGGCGCTATCGGCGTATCGGGTGACACATCCTGTACCGACCACGTCATTGCCTGGAAGGTCCGCACCTTGATTCATGGCGGAGCGGTTCCGGTAAACGGCGTATTCGACAAGATGATTCAGGACATCACGTTCGACCCAGCCACAGGCCTGATAACGAAAGCCAGTGCAAGCGGATTTGGCCATCCACCCTGCCTCAACAATCCCACATCCGCAAACAGCGGAGGATCGATCATCCAGTAAATACGGGGTCCGAGGCTCCGCAAGCAACTACCCATCCTTGCTTCGACTTCTTGAAGCAAGGATGGGACACCTCGAAAATGCAATGTGCATCTGCCGGCTTTTACCGCATTAGAGCAGTTTCAAGAGTGTTGTACCCCACATCGATGGGTGCCCCATCCTTGGGACGCCTTTGTACTTGTCCCAAGGGTGGGATACCACCACCGCTGGATACAGATTCTCTGGTTCTGGCTCAACCGGAGATCGGTGCAGAACCTGATGTCGAGTTACCCATCCACTCGCTCAGATTGCTCGCCACCACCAGCAGGAAGACCACGTACAACAAACTCAGATCGCGCAATTCGCCCGGCCAGCAAAAAAGAAAGTAGAGCGGAAGATTGATTGCCGCCGCGATTTGCCCATGACGCTTCACCGCGCGCGGCAAATGCCCCCATACCCGCCAAACCGTCCAAACCAGCAAAAGCATCGGGCCCAGGGTATACGCCTTTGGCGTCTGCACGCCGTAGGTCTTCTCCGCTCCGAAAACCAGATCCCTGGGGTGCATAAAATACTCCAACTGGTCCCGCCAGTGCACCTCAAGGGCGCCCCCGGGATTGTGTGCAAACCCGCTTCGAACTGCAAGGTACACCGCAACGCAAGCCAGGCAAAGCACGCCAATGCCCACCGCGGCGCTCAGTCGGGAGCTCCGCCGCCGCAGCAGCGGATAGAGCGTAGGAACGAACAACAGGAAAGATTCCTTATTCCATGTTCCCAGCACGGCAATGGGCAGAATCCACCACCAGTCGAACTTGAGCGCAACCCACACCGCCAGCGCAAAAAACGCCAGCTCCGGATAGTCGTAGAAATAGCCCCCGCAGCTCTGCAGATAGGGAACCAGCAAGATGACGATTGCGGGCGCAATCACCGCAGCCGGCAGCGGCACTTGCATCGCGCGGCATACCAGCTGCATGGCGCAGAGCCCAAGCAGCGCGAATCCGAAGGTGGCCAGGTATATCAGCAGGTAGCGGAAGAAATAGACCGGGTTCTCAGCGGTCGGGGAGTCGAAGAAGGCTTCCTGCTGTGTCTCCGTCCCCAGGGCCTGATGCCCATACAACCAGGCCTTGATGGATGCCGGCACTTCGCGGTCCATCCAGTTTGCGGCCGACGGCAGCAGTTGCCGGTAGACATAGGGCCGGTACGCCGTTCCGTCCATCATCATTTCGAAGTGAAATCTCGGATCTTCGCCGGCTACGCCTTCCTCGCCAAAGTGCCACTTGTCGTAGTAGCCGTTGAACGAGGCCGAAGCAACAACAAAGTAGACGACGAAGCAACAGACCCTGAAGTAAAGCCGGGACGCGAGAGGCTTCTGGGGCATGACGCCTTCCATCGAGGAGAGAATCGGGGTCAGCTTGTGCCGATGCGGCTGCGCAGGCGTTTCAGCACGTTGGGTGGGACCAGGCCGGTCACGTCGCCGCCAAAACTGAAAACTTCTTTCAACATGCGCGAACTGATAAAGGAGTAGCGCCCGGCAGGCTGCAAAAACACCGTCTCTATTTCCGGAGCCAGCCGCCGGTTCATCAACGCCATCTGGAACTCGTATTCGTAATCCGAGATGGCGCGAATGCCGCGCAAGATGGCCGCGGCGCCCTGCTGGCGCGCAAACTCCACCGTCAGGCCGTCAAACGTGGCTACCGAGACGTTGGGTATCCCGGCCGTTACCTCCAGCAGCATCTCAACCCGTTCCTGCACTGAGAACAATGGGTTCTTGCCCGGGTTGTTGAGAACGGCGACGATGAGGTGCCCGAAGAGCTTGGCGCCGCGCTGGATGAGATCCACGTGTCCGTTGGTCGGCGGGTCAAAGGTGCCGGGATAGAGGGCTTTAACGGTCATTCAGTTGGCTCAAATGAGATTCTACGGCATTGCGCCTCGGTGAGCCGCTGGCCAAAGCCCTTAGCTTTTGCGCATGACCCCGTCGCTATTGTGTTTGGCACTGGGCGATGCCAGGTACAGAGACACGACCGTGATGTCGTCGGTCTGGCCGAAATGCCGGGCAGTTTGCGCAATGTAGCGAGCCGATTCATGGCTCACTTGCTGGGTGCGTTCGAACCCGAAGAGTTCTCCGTGCTGGTCCCGCGCCTCTACCACTCCATCAGAAAGAAAAACCAGCCGGTCGCCTTGACTCAATTGGAAGGCCGCCTTTTCGTAGTGCGTATCGGCCACCACTCCAAGCGGCAATCCGGGAGGCAATTCCAGCTCGCGACCGTCGCGATACGGGCTCAGGTGCCCTGCGTTGGCAATCGTCAGCGCGCCATCGGGATAAATTCTGGCGCAGAGGCAGGTGGCAAAGCAGGGCGGCGTATCCAGATCCGGCACCGCTCCGGGCGAGGAGACGGCGCCCAGCAGAACGTGGTTCAGGTGGTCCAGCACGGTGGCCGGATCGTGCGAAAGTTCGTTGCGCAGCGCGCCCACCAGGGTGCTGGAATTCATGGCCGCCTGCAGGCCCTTGCCGCTCACATCACCCACCACGATCAGGAAAGAATCGTCCTTCAGCGGAAGCACCTGGAAGAAATCGCCGCCCACTCCGTTGACCGGCAGGTAGGCGCTCTCCAGCATGAAATTCCGATTCGAAGGAAGCTGCGTGGGAATCAGCAATGCCTGCACACTGCGCGCCGCGGAAATCTCCGCATCGTTGCGCTGTTCCACTTCGCTAACGCGGATGAAGCGGTAAAGAATCACAGCTACAAGACTGCCCAGGAAGACCGTATAGGCCACGGTGCCGATGCCGAACTCGATGGGTCCGACATGAAAACGGTACATCCCGAATTGTTCCGGGATCCAGTGGTGATAGGCGGCGTATTGCAGAAAAGTGTCGGCCGAGTCGGCAATTGCCGCCAGAAAGAATGGCAGCAGCATGATGCCCGCCTCGCCGCGGCCGCGCCGCCAGCCCCGGAAAAGCAACACGCAGACCAGGGCGCAGAAAACAATCTCAGCACTCACTGAGAGAACTTCGTACACCTGGCCCAGATGCAGAAGATATACAGGCGCCAACAGTAGAACTGAAACCTGGACACCCCGGACAACTCTGCGCGATTCTCCGCCCGTGAAGCGAAGAATAAACTCCAGGGTGACGGCCATAAAGATGCGGCCGGTCCATACGCCAATGACCTCGTACACCGGTAGAGAAATACGCGCCAGGCCGAAGGCGGCATCGCCCATTGCTTCGGCGGCAGCCGAGAGGCAAAGAAGCGCCAGCCACAGGTACTCGGAGTGATTGCGCTGCGCCCAATAAAGCGCCGCTCCCAGGCCCGCCACGCAGAGAAAGAGAAACGTCACCACAATGGGCGAGATGGCATCCTGGTCCCAACGGCGGGCTTCAGCCATGCTCAGCCGGTCGGCAATGTCGGGCTGGAGTCCAAGCTCTACCTTGTCAAGCAGCCCGCGGTTGATCGTCGTATCGGGGCCGGCCCAGCTTCGAATGGCAATCACCATCCCGCCCGACGCGGAGACGGGGACGGCAAACGGCGGCGACATGTACATGACCGGGCTCTCGCTCATGCCCCGCGTATGGCCCGCATAAACGCCATTCACGTAGACCGCGATTTGCCCCACAGAGTTGGGCGTGATCAGCAGGACAGGTTGCTTTCCCGAGGAAACGTTTGCGAATTCGGAGAGCCGTTGCGCGTCGACGTGGAAGCGGTACCACGCGTACCCGGAGTAGCTGTCCACCCCCTGCGATGTCAGCGGCTGGTCCAGCGTTACCGCTTGCCAACTCGCGTCGTTGAATCCCGGTTCGGTCCATTGCGGATCGTCGCCGATCTGAAAAAGCCAAGGCCCATCCAGCTTCAGAACTCCGCGAATGCCGGGCGCCGGCGAGCTCGTGGCGGATGTCGCAGGCGCGTTGCCGGGTTTGCCCGCAGCCGTCCCGGGGATCTGCGCCAGCGCCGTCGCGCACACACAGAAAACAGCGAACCAACGGGGAATCAACCGCGGCGGATACTTTGCTAACGCGACAGCGGTCCCACAATTGCTATCCCTCGAAACCACCGCCTTAGAGTGGCATTTTTTCAAGAAAATGCCACCTCGCATGGTGCCAGAAAGGGCACGTGTATTGTGGAACCGCTCTGGCAAAATGGCCATCATTCGCTTTATAAGCTTAGAGCAGAAGTGCTGAAAGAGGGCTGATTCCAGTCAAATTGATGCATCTTTGCAGCGAATCCCATGACCCGAAAGGCCATGGGATTCGCTGGACTTGTGATGCGCTTGATCTTCTATCCCTTGCGCGGCCTGACCGCTTCCTTGGCTTCGGCGGGACCCGCGGCGGGCACTTCGGGAACCTCGGCTTTGATGGCTCCGATGTTCAGCTTCTTGCGCAACTCGGCATCCATCCGGGCGAAGATGTCCTTGTTCTCCTTGAGGAAGCTGCGGGTGTTTTCGCGGCCTTGGCCGATGCGCTCGCCCGAGTAGCTGTACCACGCGCCGGATTTTTCCACGATGTTCGCGGCCACGGCCTGATCCAGCACGTCGCCTTCCTTGCTGATGCCCTCACCGTAAAGGATGTCGAACTCCGCCTCACGGAAGGGCGCGGCCACCTTGTTCTTGACGATCTTGACCTTGGTCCGGTTGCCCGTAACCGCGTCGCCTTCCTTGATGGCGGCAATGCGGCGGATGTCCACGCGGACCGATGAGTAAAACTTCAGCGCCCGGCCACCGGTGGTGGTTTCGGGGTTGCCGAACATCACGCCGATCTTCTCGCGAATCTGGTTGATGAAGATCAGCGCCGTCCGCGATTTTGAAACCGTGCCCGTCAGCTTACGCAGCGCCTGTGACATGAGCCGCGCTTGCAGGCCCACGTGGGAGTCGCCCATTTCGCCGTCCAACTCGGCCTTGGGCACAAGGGCGGCAACGGAATCCACCACCAGCACATCGATGGCGCCACTCCTGACCAGGGCCTCGGTGATCTCCAGGGCCTGCTCGCCACTGTCGGGCTGCGAAACCAGCAGGTTGTCAATGTCCACGCCGAGCTTGCGGGCATAGGCGGGGTCCAGGGCGTGCTCCGCGTCCACAAACGCCGCCAGGCCACCAAGTTTCTGCGCCTCAGCGATGATCTGCAGGGTGATGGTGGTCTTGCCCGAGGACTCGGGGCCGTAGACCTCGGTAACCCGGCCGCGGGGAATGCCGCCCACACCCAGGGCCGCGTCAAAGCTGATGGATCCGGTGGAGATCACGGCAATCGGCACCAGCGCCTCTTTTGACCCGAGCCGCACAATCGACCCCTTGCCAAACTGTTTTTCGATCTGCGCCAAGGCTAGTTCTACGGCTTTCGTCCGGTCGTCGGCAATGGCCATTGGGAGTGCTCCTCAAAGTGCTCGTCGAGCGTTTCTTCTGAGGAAACGGCAGGGCGGCTTAGTTTTTTGATTTCGAAGGGATTGTAGCAGGGCTGGAAAGACAATGACAGAAGAAAATAGCGAAGATATGGAGAAAGTGTATCGACCCTGCTATCTCTCACTATTCATTGGTCCAGCGCTGCGTTTAGACGGTGTACGCCCCAATCCGCGTCTCACGACTGGTCAGGGCGTCGCTGGCGCGGTCGATGGTTTCGTACTCCGCGTCGTGGTCTTTGCGGAAGGCACGGAAGGCCTCTTCGCTGGCCCAGCGGTCGATGGTCAGGTAGCTGCCGGGGATGTAAGCATCGCGCAACAGTTCGGTGCCCTGGTAATGGGGCGAAGTGCGAAAAAGTTTTGCCCAGGCGCCCTCCGGCCCGTAAGCGGCTTCAAAGGCGGGAACTCCCTCTTCGGTTATCTCGAACTGCCATACGACAACAAACATGTGCGGCCTCAATGTTGTCTTTATGGTAGCGCAGGGACGGCGCCGTGGGGTGAGGATGCCTGCAACAATCCCACATCCCCGCATCGACGCGTTGCGGCGTCCCTGCTCGTACTGGAGCAGCCGCCAAGGCCGCCCGCTTCACCGTTGCAGCAGATCGATAGGCTTGGTGAAGTCGGTCACACGGAAGTATTTCGCCAGCGTCGGATGCTGCCGCTCCAGCGCCAGGTACATCTCCCAGGCCACGCGGCGATAGCTGAAGTGCCCAGCCGGGCCGCTGCGGAGTTCTGTGATGTACTGCGCCTCGGCAAAGTCCATTTTGAAGAGGCATCGAACCCGCGTGGCCAGCGGCAGCAGATAAAGACTTGAGATAGCCGCCTCAGGCGCAGTTCCCGCGCCGATGCGCGCGCCGGCTGCATGAGCGGCCTCAATCGCCGACTGGTACTCGCCCACCACGCCAGCTTCAGCAAGAAGATTGATGTCGGGGGCAAGATCGCCGTTAGTCGGGGTCTCGTAGCCGTGCGCCGCCGTGAATCCCTGCTTGATCTGCGTAACGCGGCGGTGCCGATGCATGTCGCGGAAGCCGCCAATATCCATAAGAATGTCAAAGCGCAGCCCGGCCCCGGCGTGGAAGACGCGCAGCGCCTCGTCGTGCTTGCCGCGGTGCCGCAACCCCAGCTCGATAATCTCTGAAACCTGACACCCTGGTAGCCCCGCGACCACATCGCGCACCTGCCGGTAAGGATGATGGCTGGCCCAATAAATCAGTGTCGCCGCCAGCTCCACTTCCAAGGTCTCCGTCTGTTCCACCAGGTCCACCAACGGAGCCGCGGCGGGCGCGATCCCGTGAAGCAACTCAGCGGCGGCGCGCTCCAATTCGGCGCGCGTCTGCATCAGGTACTCGTTCGGCTCAGCGTACTTCACCAGCGTGGGCGCGGTGCGAACCTCGCGAGTGAGCAGCTTTTCAGCTTCGTCCACCAGGGCCCCATCGACAGCGGCAATCTTCTCCACCAACTCCGCGCCGGCCTTGCCATGCAGATTCCATGCCGGACCGGCCGCAGCCTCGCGCAGCTTTACCCCTAAATCCCGCACTTCTGCCGCCGGGTGCGAAAGCAGCCGCGACACCTGTGTCTCCAGCGTGCGTGCATTCACAATCTGCCCCAGTGAAGTATTGGTCGCCAGCGGCAGCAGGTAGCGGGCCACATCGAAGGCGCGAGCCTTCAGCGTGCGTTGGTAGGCCTCGGGCTTCATCTCCGCCGGGCAGGGAATGCGCCGCAACAACGCCTCGTGCACGGCTGCGGTGGTGCGCTGGTAGGTGGCAAAGAGATTTTCAACCGTCTCGGCATACAAGTGCGCTGAGGCCGTGTCGGCCTCGAAATCTGGGAAATACCAGCCGGACTTGAGAAAATTCTGATAGCGCGTTGACCGCTCCTGCCCGTCCCACCTCTGCTCGTCAACCAGCACGATGGCGGCCAGCAGGCTCAGCCGTTCCACGGCCATGGCCACGTGCGCCAGGTCGGCAATGGAGCGATGGCCGTACGCGAAATAGAATGTAGACAGGAATTGCTCGGCCTTCTGCGCGCTGATCTCAGCCAGCGACTCGCGCATCGAAAGAGCAGAGCGGGAGTACTTGGCCATGGCATAGGCCAGCACCTCAGGGTCGGCGCCATGGACCGCGAAGACCTCAGTTTGGTTGCGTGCGCCGGCGGGGAGAAAAGTTTCGCTGGACATAAGTGTGGACTCGCGACCAGAATACGGCATTGAGGTGTGGAATTGGCTGTGCATCTCTGGTATTCCTTTTCTCAGGGCCCATGCGCTCGGCACGGGATAGACGGGTAGGCAGGAGCAGCGCCCATGCAGGAATATCTTTTTCGGACCTCCCACAGGCCGCGGCCGTTGCCCTCCGGCCGATGGCTAATGACCCAGCGCTGGAACGATTTGCTGTTTGCCCATTGGCCGGTGCCGGCGCAGCAAATTGCTCCTCTTCTGCCCGAGGGCTTGCAGGTAGATACCTTTCAGGGCTCGGCATGGCTGGGCGTGGTGCCTTTCTGGCTTGACCGCATCAAGATCAACGGCATCCCCGCCATCCCCGGCGCCCGCAGCTTTCCTGACCTCAACCTGCGCACCTACGTCCGCGACGAGGACACCGGGACCCCCGGCGTCTACTTCTTCTCGCTCGACGCCAACAACCTGCTCGCGGTGGGGGTGGCGCGCGGACTCTTCCACCTGCCCTATCACTGGGCTGAGATGCGGCTTGAGCAAAGGTCCGAGCGCGAATTCAGCTTCTATAGCCGCCGGCGGTTTTCTTCCCCGCCGGTGCAATTCAGGGCGCGCTACCGTGGTCTCGGACCCACCCGCAAAACTGTCGAGCACAGCAGCGGCACGCTGGAGTACTTCTTTACCGAACGCCACTGCCTGTTTTCCCGCAATCGGCTCGGCCAGGCCACCCGCTCAAACCTGCACTATATCCCCTGGCCCCTTGAAGAGGCTGAAGCGGAAATCGAGCACAACGACCTCGCCCAAGCCATCGGCATCCACCTGCCCAACCAGGACCCCGTCCTGCACTACTCCCGCCGCCTGGCGGTCTACATCTGGCCTGAGAAACTGGTCAAGCCCGCCCTCGCCGCGCGCCCGGTAGCCGTGGCAGCCACGCCGCTGGGATAAAGAATACGGTCATTGTTTGAGTTTGCTTTCTCGTTCTGCCGGCGCACCGTCACCAGAAGCGCACCTGTCTGCGCAGACCGCGCAACAGCCCTACTGTGCTATCAGGTCGATCGATTCCGTTTCCTGTTCGGTGTGAATCGGCTTCTCCATCTGCAGCTTTTGTGCAGATTCAGGTTTCTCCGTCTGTCCGCGGTTTCCATTCCACGTTGCATTTGAAACACGGTGATCATCCCGTGCCAGGCGCAGCTCGATTGGCGTCTGGTACTGGAGATAGGCGAGTCCCACGCGCATATTATGCAGCACAGGCCCCGGAATCGAAATCGCCACGGCAATACCCAGAATCGCATGCGCAAAGCCCAGCGAAACAACGCTGCGGAAGCGCAGAAACAGGAAGCTGGCTGCGAGTCCCCAGAACAATGCCATCACCGCCAGAATCGTATTCGGCAGGTGCGCCACGGCAAACAAGCCCGCCACAATCGCAGCGGCCCAACTCTCCCGGCTGGTTACCTGCGCCAGGCGGGGCAGAAAGTATCCCTGCAGCAGCCATTGCTGCACGATGGCCCACACCGCGTAGCCAACAAATGCTTCCGCGCGGCTCATCGGCCCGTAGGGCTGTTGCAGCGTATGCATCCGGGCTGCGATCGCCACTGCGGAAGCTGCCAGCATCAGCGCTGCGCCAACAATCCACAGCGAACGCCAGAACCCTGTCATCCGAAATTCAATCGATCTGTTCCGGATAAAGGCCACTGCGGCCGATCCACCGATCCACGCCACAGCCGCCCAATAGAACCATTGCTGCGCGGGATTCGATGTCCAGTTAGCGGTCAAAATCAGTCCATAACCGACCAGCGACTCCACTACGCCCCATGACCAGTTGCGCGCCCGATTGCCTTTTTTCGCATCGTGAATGACAGTACCGCTTGATGCCGAAGTGGAATTCTGCAGGACCATCTCTTTCCTTTCCCGGTCTCCACACAAGCGGAGTCGCGCGTTTGGCAATCTGGCTTCCCGAGCCCTCGAATGACCTCCATCCCGCTTATCCAAACACGGACTGGCCAAAGGTGTTTCGATCATCCCGATCCATTGCGATCGGTCGACACAACTCAACATCGACGAATTGGCAAAACGCCAACAGCATTACCTCTGCGTGATTCGATTACTTATGTGTGATTCGCAACAAAGCGATTCGGTTCCAGAGACAACTTCCCATGCCGCTCCAGGGCGCCATGCGCAATATGAATGTGGTGTGAATCGAGTCCGAGGTCGTTCAGGGTTTTAAGCGTTCCCAAAGACGCTCTTCCCTGAAGGGATATCTCTTTTGACGGAAAATAATCGGAAAGGTCCTTAAAACAAGAACAAACAGCACCTAAGCCAATCGCCGTCTCATATTGGTCGTCCACCGGCTTTGCCGACCGGGGGGAATGAAACATGGCATATACTAAGCCGTCGCACGAATCCGGCCCCAGAGGGGCCGTGGAAAATAGCCCAGGCCGGGGTCCCCGGCGACAGGTCCTCGTCGCTGGGGTGGAGGACAAGCGCAGCGGAGTCCTGGGAAAGCCCGCAAAGAATGACCCAAGCCCCGTAGGGGCGACGGAATCACCACCGCGAGTTTCTTTCTAGACGAAGGTGATCGGCACTCCGTTCGGCGAAACGAACTGAGCGTTGGCTCGCTGATTTCGTCGCTGTCGGCCGCGAGGGTTTTGCCGTCGCGCGAGCTGAGCGCTCAACGAGTCTGAGATCGAGTGCGATTTCTCTACATTTTTGTACGTCGTTTCGTCGTGAGCGGCGTCTGTTCAGATACCATGAACGCTCAATTTCCCCTCTCTCCCAAAAAGATTCTCTCGGCGATTCTGGTTGTGGCGACGTCTCTCGCTTGGGCGGGCGCGTATGCATACGCGTTTCCTCAGCTTGGTTTGCGGGGTAGGCCTCGGCCGCTGCTGGTTGGTTACTTCCCGAATTCCACCATCTATTCTTCCGCCCCGTTTTACGTGAAACAACTGGTCACCAGCGGGAGCGCGGCACGGCTCGATCAGATCAACTACGCCTCGGCATCGGTGAAGAACGGGCATTGCTCACTGGCCGACCCGGTGGCCGATCTGCTGACGCCCTTCGGTGCAGCGAATAGTGTTAACCGCGTGGCCGACGATCCCAAGTCGGCTTTTCGCGGCTACTTTCACCAGCTCCAGGAGCTCAAACGCAAGTACCCACGCCTGAAGATCCTCATCTCTCTCGAAGGCGCGGCGGCGGATTTCGCCATGGATGCGCAGCACGCGAACCGCACCGCCTTTGTGAAATCGTGCGTCGATCTGTATCTGCGCGGACACTTCGCAGACGGCATCGCTGAGCCGGGAGTTTTTGACGGCGTGGACATCGATTGGGAGTCGCCGCAACTGGATGATGCCGCGAATTTTCAGGAACTGATCAAGGAGTTCCGCCGGCAGATGAATGCGGTGCGCCCCGGGCTGCGGCTTGCCGTGGCAGTGGATCAGTCGCCAGCCACACTGCCGGGGACCGATTTCGCCGCCATCGCGCCGCTCGTCGATCAGTTCGGCATCATGAATTACGACTATGCCGGGCCGTGGAGCTCGACCACAGGCCTGCTGGCGCCGCTGTTCCCCAATGCGTCGCCGCACGAACACGACCCAAGCATCCAGAGCAGCATTGCCGCTTACAAGGCAGCCGGGATTCCCGCGCGAAAGCTCCTCATGGGCTTGCCGTTTTACGGCTACGGATGGACTGGGGTCAACAGTTCAAACCACGGGCTCTTTCAGACCGGAGTGGCTGTGCGCGAAGATCGCCCCTATCATGCGATACGCACCATTGCGCGCTCGTCGCAGGTCTTTCGTGACTTGCGCTCGCAAGCGCCCTGGGCCTTCGACGGGAAAGAATTTTGGACCTATGAAGATGTTGTGTCCGTTCGCTACAAAGTCAGCTATGGCCTGCGGCAGGGAGTGGGCGGAGTCATGATCTGGGAGTTGAGCGGCGACACTGCCGATGCCGAGTTGCTCAACACCGTCTACCGCTCGCTGCACCGTCCGCTTTCGGCACGAGTTTTCGCGCGAGCCTTGGAAGCGCGGCCCGACCAAACGGTCATCGTGGCGCAGGGATAGCCGGGTGTCCCCTGTCCCACCAACCACAAATGAGCGGGTGCCCCAGGTCCGACCAACCCAAATGAGCGGGTGCCCCATGCCGACCAACCACAAATGAGCGGGTGTCCCATGTTCGACCAACCACAAATGAGCGGGTGCCCCAGGTCCCTCGCTTTTGGGGACCTGGGATAGCACAAACCCCTCTTTGCCACAGATCACTCCGGGAAAACGCCGAAGGG
>Ga0181517_10000472_pt1 | contig 54060 bp, 44 predicted proteins | sample PEATcosm2014_Bin_31_FD_119748 | JGI IMG/M metagenome (GOLD analysis project Ga0181517, IMG submission 119748) | Peatland microbial communities from MTU Mesocosm Facility, Houghton, MI, USA - PEATcosm2014_Bin01_30_metaG | ecosystem: Environmental > Terrestrial > Soil > Wetlands > Peat | place... | reverse complement strand
GAGCTGTAGAGATCTCGCAGTTCATCCACGTAAAGGCTTTTTAGATTATTTTCAGTCATTTAAATCCCCCTGTTGCTGCTGTAGGTCGTGTCAGCGACCAGATTTTCGTGATTGCATGATTAGACTAGGCTTCCTTCATAGCCTTAGCCATAAAGCAAACGCTGTAGGCTTCGTTCCAGGTTCCGGTAGGGGGCAGCTAGCGAACATGCTGAAGCAGTGGCGCCGGGAACCGTTCCCGGAAAGCGCACTTCTTGGCAGCGCTCGGTACGGAGTGCGTCAGGCGAAATGTCCGGTGCAGCTAGGTATTGCGCTGTATTCCGAGCGCGAGACATTGTCTCCACTATGGATGAGCAGTTGGATATTCAATTCAGGAGGCTCAAAATGAACTGGGATCAAATCGAAGGCAAATGGAAGCAGTCGGTGGGGAAGGTGAAAGAGAAGTGGGGCAAACTCACCGACGACGATCTGACCGCGATCAACGGCAAGCGCGACCAACTGATCGGAAAGATTCAGGAGCGCTACGGAATCGCCAAGGACGTGGCGCAAAAGCAGGTCGATGAATTCACGCGTGCTTACCAGACAGATACGGTAGTCCAAAGCCGCGCCAAGAGAGCCTGATCGGTCCGTCGCTATCGATTGACGATCCGGCCAAGAGGAGGAACGTGATGGCAAGATACGGAAAAGCTGCCGGCAAGAGCGTGAAGAGCGCCATGCATCGCGAAAAGCGTGGCACGCTGCGTTCGGGCAAAGGTGGCAAGGGCGGCAAAGTGACCAGCCGCAAACAAGCGATTGCGATTGGACTTTCCGAGGCACGCAAGAAAGGCGCTAAGGTTCCGCGGAAAAAGTCCTAGCGCATTTCGTGGGTTGAACCTGCAAAGTCCTCGTTGACCATCGGGGCCGCGGCTTCTGCGGCCTTGGTGGCCAGCGGCCATAAGTGGCAGTCAATACATCCCTTCCCCGAAAACCCTGGCTCTTGCGGCAGAAAATCCCATTTGAAAATTCTTTCAGGAAAACACAAACGGCGGAATCACTCGCACTTCGTGGCCTGAAAATGGGACGAGGGCATGAGCCACATGGCCCATTCCCTCGCCTTCATCACGTCAGAGATACCCCAAGAATTATTACTTGGGCCTCGCCGGTGCAGCTGCACGCGGAGCCGGTGCTTGCCTCTGCTGCAATTGTTGCTGCTGCTGAGAGTGTCTTTGAACTAGCTGCTGCGTCTGCTGCTGGTGCTTCTGCTCCACTTGTTGGGTTTTCTGATCATTGGCTTTCTGCTTCGCCAGCTGTTGATGCTCCTTGTCCTGCTGCTGCTGGAGCTTCTGGCGTTCCTTGTCCTGCTGCGCGGCCAGCTTGTCCTGCTGTTGTTGATACTTCTGGTCCAACTTGGCGTTCCCGGTGTTAGGAGCAGGAGCGCGCGTGGCAGGCGGAAGATCGCGCGGGTGTACGGCAGGATTGGCGTGACCGGCGGCATTTTCCGCTCCGCGCTCGTTAAATTCTCCCGGTCGGGCGGTTGCGGCGATCGGGGGGTTGCCATGGTTGGCGGAAGCGCGCAGAGCTGGATTTGCACGCGCGGCGTTCACGTGCTGCGTTTGTGCGGCGACCGGACCGATGTGCCGTTCGTGCGCGGCAGCTTCTTCCTGCGCCGTCGGACGAGCGTCGATCCCGCCGTGGCCGTTATAACTGACGTGTACATCGTTTCGCACGTCTACCTTCGTTTCGTACACGTTGTGAATCACATTGACGTCTATGTTGGCTACGGCGCGGTTGTAAAAGAAATGGCCGTGGTCCCAGCGCCCGCCTTCAAAGCCGTGGCCGAAGTAACCGAAACCATAGTTGATGCCGCCATAGAACCCTACGGTCGGGCCCCAATAGCCGTCATACCAAACAAAACTGGCGCCGCCCCAACCCCAGTAGCCAGGCGTCCAGAAGAAACCTACTTCCGGAGCTTCGATCCACGTGCCGGGCACCCAGTAATAACCGTCGTCGCCCCAGCCCCAATATCCGGGCGTCCAGATGTAGCCGTCACCGGGGCAAACCGGCTGCTCGTAAACGGGAAGCGCCGGAGGCGCGATGGTGATCGCTACACCGATTTGCGCGAAGGACGCGGAAGAAAGAAATAGCATTGCGATTGCGAGTAGAAAAGGACGAATAAATCGGCTACGCATCAGAGATCATCTCCTCTTGAACGATTTCCGCCGGTTGCCCTCTGGCGGTTTCTCCGGTCGGTTGTGTCACGTAAGTTGCGAACAGGGAATCCAGGGCCGATGTAAAATACCAAAACTCCAGCAATACAGTCGAATATATTCTTCCTTGCGGTAACTAGCTATAGGGTTATGCCTGTAAAAGCGTGAAAAGCATTTCGTAGGCCGCTGCTCAAAGATGCCGGGACATATTTCGCCAACGCCGGCTGTTCATGAGGATTTATTCAGACACATCGCAAGTCACCGGCTACCGGCGCGGCAGAAAATCTCAATAGGCATTCGCCGCAACGGGGGCAGTAGTTGGCGCGGTTTTTAACTCCTCGATAAATTCTGCGAGCGTGCTGAACGTTTGCGAGCCTTGCGTCAGGCCGAGACGGCGGCTGATCTTCAACGGATCGCCGGAAAAATGCCACAAGCCGACAAAGATTTTTAATTGCGGTTGCTGGGCGCGTAATTTCGCATAGAGCGAGCGCACATGCGGCACGGCAAATGGAGGAAGCGCCGAGATGCAAATCACGTCAGGCTGCGCTTGTCTTATTTGCTCGAGCATTTCACCGGTAGCGTCCAACGGGATACACTGCGCTCGATGTCCTGCTCGTTCCAAAACCTGCGCTAGCATGGTGGCTACAAGTTCGTCGGCCTCATCTCGCGCAGGCAGGCAGAGAATATTCAGCGAGGGCGCAACGTGCACGGGATGAGCTTCATAGTTGAGCGATAATCCCTCCCCCGCTCCGGATTCGTGAGCATTATAGGCATCCTTCTCGCGCGGTTCCCACAGGTCTTCGATCAACTCGCTGATGCTCTGGCAGATGAATTTCTGGCTGGCGTCGTCCAGTCGATCTTGGTGACGATCGTGCTCCGCCAAACTCAGCGCCGGAATTAATACCGAATCGTAGAGCTCTTCCAGCGTCTTCCCTTCCAGTTGCCTCTCCAGGACGCGGCGCGCATCGTCGTGATCCATGGCCAGCAGGCGTTGATAAAAACGAGAAGACGGTGTCAAGACCGGCTCGTCGCCCAGAAGAATGTGCAGGAACCTGAGCCGGGGAACGTGACGCCCCGCGACCAGCAGACAAACGGTCAAGGGCGTCGAGAGAACGAGTCCGATGGGTCCCCAGATTGCGGTCCAGAAGATCGCCGCAACCAGAATCGCCAGCGACGAAATCCCCGTGTGAATTCCGTAAAGCATCGGTTCGATAAAATTGGAAACAATTAACTCGGTGACGATGAAAAGCCCCAGAGTGAGCAGGGGCCGCGTCCAGCCATGGAAGACCGCGAGGGAAAGAAGCAGCGGCATAATTCCCCCCAGCGGCGGACCGATGTAAGGCAGAAAGCGCAGCACACCGGCGAGCACGCCCCACAACAAAGCCCCGGGCACGCCAATGAAATGAAGACACGCACCGATGAAAATTCCGTAGCAGGTATTCACGACGAACTGCAAAAGCAAATATTTGCTGACGCGCGCGCTGGCGTCGTCAAGAGTTTGCGTCACCAGGTGAAGATGGCCTTCACCCGCCAGTGAGATCAGGCGGTTCCGCAAGTCTTCGCGGCGAATCAGCATGAAAATCGTGAAGACCAGGACGATCACTGCGCTCCCTAGCAGTTCAAAAACGCTCTGCACCGATTCCAACGGCAGCGCCGGAGCCTTAACGACTTCCACGGGAAGGGGCCGAGCCGCCGGAGTGGAGTGAGTAGCCGAAGACTGCGCGGCTGCCGGACTGGCGGGATGCGATGCGATGGGACTGGTGGCAAGATCCTTGCTGATTTCCGTGATCGTCTCCGAAGCACTATCCAACGAATGATTCGCGGGCCAATGCAGAGAAGCCAAGCGCCCCTTGATGTTGGATTTGTAGGCCGGAAGCTGATTGGCGACCTCGCTGAGTTGCTTCGCGACGGTCCACCCAACGGCGCCGAAAGCGGCAACGGCGAGAGCTACTACCAGGAGCGTGGAAGGAATCCGCCGAAAATGGATGCGCTCCAGGATCCTGACCACGGGCGTCAAGATGAACGTGAAAAGCAGAGCCAGCGCGAAGGGAATCAGAACGATCTTGGCAAAATAGAGCGCCGCGATTGCCGCGACCGCGACAACCACGGCGAGCAAATGGAAGAGATCGCGCGAGGCGTGAGACCGCGGCGCGACTTCGCTGGCTGGGCCCGGAAATTTCACGTTCGGCTGACGAGACCCATAACCAAAGAAACCAGGAACAATACCAAGAAAAGATAGAACAACAGCTTCGCAATCCCAGCGGCGGCCATCATGATGCCGGCGAAGCCAAATATTCCGGCTACGATTGCAACAACTAGAAAGATTAAGGCCCATCGCAACATGACGTTCTCCTCTTCGCGGATTTTACCCGCGAGCTTGCGGGGAAAAGGTACTGCGCGGGCCTGCCGATGAACATCAACGGAACTCCCTAGATACCTGAGGGAATCACCGTATACAGAAGCAGTTACGAGCCGGGAATCCACAGGCTGTTTCGGCGCTGAGTAATCGCGCACCCCTCCCTAGGTATTCCACTGTATTGAACGAAATCCGCGAAAACGTAAAGTGGAGGACGGCGCTTATGCACTCTCTTTCGAGCCGGAAGTAACCTGACCTTTTTCGCAGCACTGGGATCGTGGACGCCATTTATTGTTGGTCACCCTGGGAGGCATGCGATGTACACATATCTTTGCTGCAGATGCACAAAATGCGCCGCGCGGATTGTATTGGAGGAGTGGGCGGAGTCCATGTATCTGCTGCACAGACCCGTGCGCTCGCGGCCGCGGTATCAGATGTGCCCATTTTGCGAATCCGCGTTTGCTCCGGATCGGTATTACGTGACGGAGAGCGGAGCGCCACTCTCGGTTTCCGGCCGCACTGTGGAAATGCGCGATTCTTTGCCGCCGTTAAGCAAGACGGCGTGAGCACGTCGAAAAGCTCCCGAAATATTTATCCGCTGTAATAAATCCTCTCACCTGTCTCCTCCAAAAAGGGGCTGCCGCCGAGAATCGGGAGCCCCTCCTTCCTTTTCTGCGACGCCGTCCGTTCAAATTTATTCGCCAGCACATGCCGCAAAGTTCAGTAGAAACTCAGCGTGTACAGCAATTCCCCCTGAACCTTAGGAAGTTGTCCGTATTCCTCCTCGCCGCAGTCCCCGGCACAATGCGCGGCGTGGGAGAGGAATGGGAATCGGGTACCTTGCGAGAGCAAGGTATGAGGGCTGGGCCGGTTCCCCTCCTCTCCTCGCCAAAACTTTTCAAATGGGCCACGCTATCAGTGAAGGAGCAATCGCTATGCCGACCTCGGATGATCAGGAAACCCTGGAACGCGCGCGGGAGGATCTACGCGAGGGGAAATCTCCCTCGACGCAGGCAGGCGAATTCGTACGCGAAGAAATTGACCACGTACGGGAAGGCAAGCATGGCGCCGCCAGTGTGAAGCAGGCGATCGCCATCGGTCTGTCAAAAGCGCGCCGCGCCGGCGTGAATTTGCCGCCGCCAACGAAAGGACCCGCTTCAATCCGTCAGCAGGCACGACGCGATTTGCGCAAGGGCAAATCTCCGCAGCGCAAGGTCTCGAGCAAGCGGTCGCGCGCCACATTACGAGCTTTGCAACAGGAAAGCACTCGGTCGGCATCGCCTAAAGCGCTTTCCGAACAGGCACGCACAAGCGCCCGTCTTCGCGGACCGACGGCCAGGCGGAATGCAGCTGCGAAAGCGGTGCGCACGAAAGCAAAGACCGGCCGGCGCGCAGCCGCACGCAAGGCCGCCAGCACACGCCACCGGCCCGCTGCCTAGCGCTATCACGTCCATGCCCCCAATCCACAAAAAAAGCAAAGCCCGCGAAACGCTGCTGGACGTGTTTCTTCTTTTGAATTCCTTAGTCATGCTTTTTAGCCATTGGGCGATGCCTCGCAAATGAACCGGACTGACGTGCCTCGCGAGGAGCAGCTCGATGGCGAGTCCCAAAACGCAGGAGGTTCCGAATGTACGTTCCCTGGCAAGTTGTGATTGCTTCATGCGATGTGGAAGAGCGTCGCGCGATGTGCAATATTTTGGCGAAGCAGGGGCTGGATCCGATCCCCGCCTCGACCGTGCGTGAGTGCTCGAAGATCATGGACCAGGAAAGCGTGGGATTGATCTTCTGTGCTCATTCACTGGTCGATGGTGATTACCGCGACTTGCTGCTTGTCGTGCGAGTCGGAGGGTGCAAAATCCGAGTCGTCCTCACGACTCGCCTCACGAATTGGGATGAATATCTGGAAGCGATGCGGCTGGGCGCCTTTGACGTCATCTCGGCTCCCTGCCGCCCGACCGACGTGGAATGGATGGTCATTCAGGCGCTACGCGACGAGCACGCCCGAACGAGGCAGATCACCCTTACACAACGAGTCGCCAGAAGTCTTCAGGGCGCGAGCATGTCCAGGTCAGCTTGAAGTCTTACATGGGAACGCGAGTCACGAATATATCTCGGGAGCTCGATGGATAGCGTAGCCTGCGAATCAGGGCCACCGGACTTCAGCTTCGAGCTGCAGCAGAAAGCGCATCACCTCGTCCGGATCCCGTACGTAATATTTCGCGTAGCTCTTTTGCACTTTTCCCACACGGATAGTGATCTGATCGCCTAGCGCGCAAAACGCGGTTTCGTCCGTGCCGTCGTCGCCGATATATATCGCCGGCGTGCTCGGCGGGAAATCGCTGAGCAGGTCCCGCACGGCGCCGCCTTTTCCACGGATCTCGTTGGGCACAACCTCCCACACCATCGCGCCTTCCAGAACTCTTAAGGTATCCCGCAACGGCGCGACCACGTCCAGGAGGCAGGCTTTTGCCGTGCGCGCGATGGGAGCGCTGGCCTGCCGATAGTGAACTGCAAAGCTCATCCCCTTGTCTTCGATGCGCATGCCGCGCATTGCGGCCATTCCTGTGCGCGCGCCTTGTTGCGCCCGAGCAAGAATTCTGGCCGATTCGTTGCTGATCTTCGTCTGCTTGCCCTGTTCTTCAGCTCCGTGAAGGCCAATGAAATGCAGGGTCTCGACCCCGATGCGTGTTTGCAAATCCTGGCAGCGGCGCCCGCTGACGATCGCGACGAACAATCTCGGATTTCGCGACAGGCGCTCGAGCATGTTCTTGGTGCGCTGCGGAACACGCACCTCCCACGGGTTTCGCTGCAGCTTTACCAGTGTGCCGTCGAAATCCAGCAGTAGCGCGCACATCTCGGCGTCGCGAATGCGCCCGGCGATTTCAGGCCACGCACGAAACAAATTGCGCGGCGCATAGACCGCAGTATTGCCATTCGCGCCACTCGCAACTTCGAGAGCTCGCGTGTGCTCAGAAGCCCTCTTTTCCTTTGGCTTTATCTGCAATGTGGGTTTAGTTGCCGTGCGAGTTCCGTTCATAGGGCGTGCCCGAGTTCAGGCTGCGCTTCCTCAATGCGGATCTCAGAAAGCTCCGTGATCAGGCTGCCCGCCCATGCAAACACATTATGACGCATGACATTGCTGCGCATCAGCCTCATGCGTGTTTGGCGTTCCGCCGTATCCATTTCCAGCGCGACGCGAATCGCTTCCGCCAGCTGCTCCACGTCGTAGGGGTTCACGATTATCGCATCGCGCAATTCACGGGCCGCCCCGGTGAACTGGCTCAGAATCAGCGCGCCTTCTTCGTCATCGCGCGAGGCAACAAATTCCTTTGCCACCAGGTTCATTCCATCATGCAGCGAAGTGACCATACAGAAGTCCGCCGCGCGGTAATACGGAACAATTTCTTCGTGGCTGTGGTGGCGCGTGAGCAACGCGATGGGCTTCCAGACCGGCGTCTGCCAGCGTGCATTGATTCGCGCCGCTTCGGCTTCCAGCTCCGCCAGGAAATCGTGGTAGCGCTCGATTTCCGTGCGGCTGGGCGCGCCGATCTGCACGAAGGTGAATTTTTCCAGATATGCCGGCCACTTCTCCAGAAATCGTTCAACGCCGCGCAGTCGTTCGAGCAATCCCTTGGTGTAGTCCACGCGGTCCACGCCGATTCCAATGAAATTCGCCTTAATGCCCAGCTTGCTCAGTAGTTCACTGCGCAGCACGTACGGCGACACGCCTGGCTCCAGGCCGCGTTGCGATTCGCGAAAATCCACGCTAATCGGAAACGGCTTGACGAAGGTGAGGTGTCCGCCGCGCTTCACTGCAAACCGCTCCCATTCGATTTGCGATTCCAGAGCGGCGTCCACCGTCTCCAGGAAATTATCGCAATGCGCTTGTATTTGGAATCCGATCAAGTCCGCGCCCAGCAGGCCGCTCACAAGTTCACGTTGCCACGGGCATATCCCGAACGCTTCGGGATTCGGCCACGGGATGTGCCAGAAAATTGCCACGCGCGCGTCGGGCCGCGCTTCCTTCACCATGCGCGGCAGCAGTGCGAAATGATAATCCTGCACCAGCACAAGCGGATGCTCGACGCCCTCGATTTCATGTAGTACTGCTTCGGCGAATTCCCGGTTCGCCTCCTGATAGGCTTGCCAGTCCGAAGCTCGGAAAATTGGCCGGGTATGCGCGATGTGGCACAGCGGCCATAACCCTTCGTTTGAAAATCCGTAGTAATGGCCTTTTTCCACTCCTTTCGAGAGCCAGACGCGGCGCAGAGTGTAGTCAGGCTTATCCGGCGGAACACGGATGTGATCTTGATCGTCCACGGTTTCGCGGTCGGCGTCGCCCGAGCCCGAGGCAATCCAGATTCCGTCGCAGGCCCGTAAAATCGGTTCGAGCGCCGTGACCAATCCGCTCGCCGGTACCAGCAGCTCGATGCCCTTTCCTTTGTGGACGTGCATGTAGGGCTCGCGATTCGATACAACCACAAGCGATCCCTGCGAAGCTTTTCCCTGAATGCTTACGCGCAATCGTTCCGCGGTCCATACGGATTCGCCGGATTCACGCAGCCGCGCTTCCTCTTCAGCGGCAGAGCGCGCATCAGCGAGGCTGCGAGTGAGATTCATCACCTCGTTCGTGAATGGAGCGAGAAAACTTTCCTTGGGGCCCGGCGGACTGGGCATCACGCGGCCGCGGCGAATATCTTTCATCCACTGAGCTGTCCGCGAAATCGGCAGAACGATCGTCCAGCGAATGATCAGCACGGTGATAAGAACGATCAGCAGCACCTCGGCGATTACGTGCCAAAAAGTTGCGCGCCACATACGCGCGCTCTGCGTTTCGATGTAGGCCACATCGTGAAAAATTCCCAGCACGCCGGTGACGGCCCCCTTGTCGTGCAGCGGCATGTAGTACACATGCATTGGCTCGGAGCCGATCGTCACAAATTGGCTCAGGCCGTTTTGGCTTGCAGTCACCTGTGCCAGCGGAACAGGAGGAGGAACGAAGCGGCTCTGCAGATTGGAACTCTCCGCAAGCACTTGCCCGTGGTTATCGTAGACCACGACGCCCGCGAGCTGCTCGCGATTGCCGAAGCGGTCGACGATGCGGCGCAGTTGTTCGCGCGAGCCCTTCTCCAGGGCCGGTTCCACGATTTCCTGCAGGCTCTCTGACAGAATTTCGGCGCGATGCACCAGGTCCGTGCGCAAGCCGCGCTTCTCCGCGCGAACTTCGTTTTTGGACACGACGAAAGTAACGATGGTGACGCCCGCAACCAGAAATAAAATCAGGCGTAAGCTTAGCTTCACGTTAACCCCAAGTTGGATCTGCCATGATCCAGGCAAGCTTCGCTATTGCATTCGTAGCACGAATATTGCCAGTTAGGTGTAGCGCTTGTTGTTCACAATAGGACACTTACGCCGGCCGTCGAAGATGAGGCTGTGGAGATTATCCGAGGGCCGGGTAGAATCTGCTGGGATGCAGCTGCAAGCATCGCGCACCCTGTCGCTGGATTGAATCCAGCATTCACCTGATATTGTCTCGGGGCTGGCTGGCCATAAACTTGGTTGGCACGGCGACTCGCACACTCACGTGTGCTGGAAGGAAAGGATGTCTCGCGCGCTGAATTCGCCTCGTGTGATTGCGGGAGAATTCTCGATCTGCAGGTGGTTCTGCCTGGCGTTCACTTTTGTCCTGTTTTCGGCTCCCTGGCTCGATGCGACGTATACTGAGCCTGCGTTCCACGACCATTCTATGAAGAATGAATTTCAGCACTTCGACGATGTCCAGCAATACATCTCAGTAAGTTGGGACCACCTCACCCGCTCGCTCGACAAATGCAAGACCTATGAGGACCAGAAAATCGGCGACGAGCAGTATTTGTATTTCCCGGCGGATTTCCAGAGTTTGCCGGCTTTTCAGGAACTGGTGAAGGATTGCCGAGTGCGCGTCGAACGTTTGCCGGAGATCATCAGCGACCCCAACGACGTTCATTTGCACAAAATTTCCAAGGCGGGGCTGCTATATCTGCCTCATGCCTACGTCGTGCCGGGTGGCCAGTTCAATGAGATGTACGGCTGGGACAGTTACTTCATCATTCTCGGCCTGCTGCGCGCCAATCGCCTGGAACTTGCCAAGGGGATGGTGGAAAACTTTTTTTACGAGATTCAGCACTATGGCTCGATCCTCAACGCGAACCGCACCTATTATCTGACGCGCTCGCAGCCTCCCTTTCTCACTTCCATGATTCTGGCGGTGTATGACGCGGAAGACCCCTCTTCGCAGCAGAAAGATATTGCGTGGCTGCAGAAAGCCTACGATTTTGCGGTGACCGACTACGAGCAATGGACTCACCCGCCTCATTTGGCCGGCGAGACTGGCCTCTCTCGTTACTTCGATCATGGCGAGGGCCCCGTGCCCGAAATTATCGGCGACCCGAGCGATTATTACCGCGGTGCCGCGCAATACTTTCTGCTTATGAACGGCGCTAAAGACCCTCATCTTGTGCCTGTGGACAAGGATCATCCCGTCGAATCTACTGTCGGGCCGCTCTTCCCTGTCTTCACTCACGACGGGCAGGCGGGACAAGACTCGAAGGATAATCCAGCGAATTCACATGCGCCGGTGGATCAGGTCACGCTATCAGCGGACTTCTACAAAGGCGATCGCAGCATGCGCGAATCGGGATTCGATGTTTCGTTTCGCTTCGGCCCGTTCAGCGGCGAGACGCACCATTACGCGCCGGTGTGCCTGAATAGCCTCCTGTACAAAACTGAGAAGGACTTGGAGCGCATAAGTATTCTGCTTGGGCGGCCAGACGAAGCCGCGAAGTGGAACGCCCGCGCGATCGAGCGTCAAAAACTAATCCAGAAATATCTTTGGGACCCGAAGCAAGGCCTCTACTTCGATTACAACTTCATGACCCACACGCTATCCACCTACGAGTACGCCACCACGTTCTATCCGCTTTGGGCGGGATTAGCATCGCCCGAGCAAGCGCAGGCGGTGGTGAAAAATCTTTCATTGTTCGAACAGCCCGGCGGCCTCGCCATGAGCCGCGTGGAGTCGCAAGCGCAGTGGGATTACCCGTACGGCTGGGCGCCCATCCAATTGCTTGCGGTGGACGGGATGCGCCGCTACGGCTTCGGCGCGGACGCCGATCGCGTCGCCTATAATTTCCTGAGCATGGTGATTGAGGATTTTGTGACCGACCGATACATTCGAGAAAAGTACAACGTCGTTAAACGCACTTCCATCACTCGTATCGTGAAGGGCTACAGCCAGAACGTGATTGGATTTGGCTGGACCAACGGCGTCTTCCTGGAAATGCTCCACGAGCTGCCGCCCCCGCTTCTCGACCGTCTGAAAAGAGAATAGGACTAAAATCCTCGCCCGCGAAATTGTGCCGTTGCCGGAAGGACGCTCCGCCGACGCCTTGCGCTTACGGTCGTGGTTTACTGAATCGCTAGCGGGTCCCGTAAGAAGGGGGGAGGGAGGATGGGGGAACATCCTCCCGGCGTGCAGACTGCGTGTTTTACTGGGGAGCCTGAGTTCAATATGGACCTCCCCTCGATTCCGCTCCATACATTAACCAACGTATTTTTGGCCTCTACCGTCCTGACGCTAATTCAGGCATGCCGTCACGCCCAGAGCTATTCAGCCTGGTCCTTCCCAGAACCCGCTGATTCTCCAGCGCCCGTCCCTGCGGGATCCGCAGGCCCCAGCAGCGCCTCAATCATTCCCACCATGGGAAACGCGTTGGTCTTGGAAACGACCGATCGGATACCGGCTTCTCGGGCGTGCCGCTCCAAATCTGTGCTGGCGTGTTGCGTGAACAGAACGATCGGTACCGCCGGCGCGATCTCAGCCATGCGCCTCGCTGTTTCGATACCATTCATGCCTGGCATTTGAAAATCCAGGATCACGATATTGGGATGCAATTCTTTGAACATGTCGACGGCGCTCTCACCATCAGCCGCCTCACCGCATATCTCCCAGTCGGGATTGGCTTGCAAGACGGTGCGCAGCGATTTCCGGACGAGTTCGCTATCGTCCACGATCAGGAATCGAGTGCGCATCAGAGCTCTCCTGCGCGTCTCGTCGGGGTGTGCAACCCCACAGGCGCGAACATTTCCATTCGCAAAACGTCACAAGCCGAAATCATAGAGTTTTCACCATCGTCTTATGGACGGGGACAGCCGCAATCACCTTCGTGCCGTTCTCACTCGATTGAACGTCCAGCGTGCCGCCGAGTTCGCGCAAACGCTCACGCATCCCGCTCAATCCCACGCCATGATTTGATCCCGGGGATGCCGGCACGCCATGGGTGCGAGGCATGCCCTTGCCTTCGTCGCAGACTTGCACTGTGAGCAGCTTATCCTGGGTAGGCGCGATCTTGATGCGAGCGGTTTTACTTCCCGAATGGCGGTACACGTTGGTAAGGCACTCCTGCACGATTCGAAAAACCGATATCTCCACGTTCGGCGGCAGCCGGCCGATCTCCGGCGACAGTTCGACGTCAACCTTGACGCTGCTGCGCTCGGCAAAACCTTCCGCGAACATTTTGATTGCGGGCAATAGGCCGATCTCGTCCAAAAGCGGCGGATGGAGCAGATGCGAAATGGTGCGAGTTTGCTTCGAAAGCTGTTCCACCAACTGATTGTTCTGTTCCAAGGCCTCGGCAACCTCAGGTCCAAGCTGTTTCGTTCGCTGCGCCAGCATTCCGTTGTTCATGGAGAGCGCCGCGATCAAAGGTCCGATGCTATCGTGCAAGTCGCGCGCGATGCGGCGGCGTTCCTCATCTTGCATCGCAAGCAGCCGGGCGGAAAGTGTGCGCAAGTCGCGATTGAGCGATTCCAGCTGGTTCGTTTTGCGATGCAGATCCGCAAAAACTCGCACCTTCGCGCGCAACAGTTCGGGAACCACGGGCACGGAAATGTAATCCACGGCGCCGCGCTGGTAAGCGTTGAGCCGGTCGAGGTCCGTCAAGTGCACCGCGGAGATAAAAATAATCGCAATCTTCTGAAACCGCGGGTGCTGCCGGATCATATCCGCCAGCTCGAACCCGTCGAGTTCCGGCATGCTTACATCCATCAGCACGATCGCGATGTCCGTCCTCAGTAAATGGTCCAGCGCTTCTTTGCCCGACCGCGCCTTTATCAGATTTTCGCCTAGCTCGTTGAGGATGGCCTCGTAGGTGATCAGCTTGCCCGGCTGATCGTCCACCATCAGAATATTTACTTTGTCCTGCTCGCCCATTTTCTTCCTCTCGCTTCAGACGGTGTTGGGCCGTCCTCTACGATCGAGTCGCAATCACCCGAAACCGGAATCATGCTACCGATGGAACCACATCCGCAATGCGGAAAGCAGTTGCTCGGTGTTCACCGGTTTCGCCAGATATTCGGAAGCTCCCGCCTCCAAGCATTTTTCGCGGTCGCCCTTCATGGCTTTTGCCGTCAATGCGATGATCGGCAAGCGCCGGAAGGAAGGATTGCGACGGATGATCTGCATCGTCTCGTATCCATCCATGTCCGGCATCATGATGTCCATCAGCACGATCGCCACATCCGGAGTGGATTCCAGCGTATTGATCGCCTCGCGGCCGGTGCCTGCAGTCAGCACCAACATTCCGCGGCGTTCCAGCACGCTGCTGAGCGCGAAAATATTCCGCACGTCATCGTCCACCACCAACACCTTTTTTCCTACCAGCGCTTCATCGGAATGATGCAGCAGATCCAGCATCTTCTGCTTTTCCGGCGGCAAGTCGGTCACCACGCGATGCACGAAGAGCGCGGTTTCATCCAACAGGCGTTCCGGAGACTCAACACCCTTCACCACGACGCTGCGCGCCAGCAAATGCAGACGCGCATCTTCTTCCGGCGACAAATCCTTCCCCGTAAACACCACTACCGGCAAATCGCTCAGAGAAGGAGTGTCGCGGAAGCGTTCCAATATCTCAAATCCCGACATATCGGGTAGACGCAAGTCAAGCACGACGCAATCAAACGGCTGCTCGTCGATCGCCGCAAGCGCCTGCGAGCCCGTGGCCGCGATTTCCACGTCAATATCTTCGTACCCGAGCAATTCGCGGATGCTGAGTTGCTCGGCCGGATTGTCTTCTACCACCAACAGGCGCTTGCGCCGCGGCGCAGTGTATTCCTTCATGCGCGCGAACGCAGTCTTCAGTTGTTCGGATGTCGCCGGTTTGATCAAGTAGGAAAAGGCGCCACGCGCCAAACCGTGTTGGCGGTCTTCATCCAGCGTCAACATTTGCACTGGAATGTGACGCGTGCGCGGATCCTGCTTGAAGTGATTCAGCACCGTCCAGCCCAGCATGTCCGGCAAGAAAACATCCAGGGAAATAGCCGTCGGCTGAAATTCATGAGCCAGGGCGAGAGCTTCAGCGCCGCGTGTCGCGGCGAGCACCTTGAATCCGGTATCGCGCCCGAGATCGCATAGCATGGTGGCAAAGTACGGATCATCTTCCACAATGAGCAGAATGGCGTCTTCCGGCTGCAAATTTTCGCGATCGTCTGCGATGGTGATCTGCTCGATCGCACGCTTGGATGCGGCTCCAGGTATCGGCTGGCCAGTCGCAGGCAGAGCCGAGGATTTGGATTCGGTCCCGCCTACGCCGGTCGAGGGTCCCACGTAGGTTTGCGGCAAGTACAACGTGAACGTGCTGCCTTCATCCGGTGTGCTGCGCAACTGAATCTCGCCGCCCAACAGACCGGCGAGCTCGCGGCTGATTGCGAGGCCCAAACCAGTGCCGCCATATTTGCGGCTGGTGCCGGCGTCGGCTTGCTGGAACGCCTCGAAAATGATGCGCTGCTTCTCCGGCGGAATGCCGATGCCCGTATCAGTGACTTCGAAGGCGACGACGGACGCTGATCTTCCGAGAACCGGGTGCTCTTCGGCCCAACCGCTTTCGGCTGCGAAGACAGACAGGCGCACGCCGCCCTTCTCGGTAAATTTGAAAGCGTTGGACAAAAGATTCTTCAGCACCTGCTGCAGGCGCTTGGAATCGGTGACCAGGCTGCGCGTCAATTTCGGATCGGAGTGAACTTCGAAATTGAGATGTCGGTTCTCCGCTTCGTGGCGGAAGGGGCGAGCGATCATGTCCAGCAAACTCGCGAAGAATACTTCTTCAGCCTGCACCGAGACCGTACCGGATTCGATCTTCGAGAGATCCAGAATGTCGGTGATCAGGTTCAGCAGGTCCGTTCCGGCGCCGTGAATGGTGCGCGCGAATTCCACCTGCTTGTTCGTCAAGTTGCTGTCGGGGTTGTCGGCCAGCTGCTGGCCCAAAACCAGGATGCTATTAAGCGGTGTGCGCAGCTCGTGAGACATGTTGGCCAAAAACTCCGACTTGTACTTCGACGTAAGCGCCAGCTCTTTGGCTTTTTCTTCCACGGCACGGCGCGCCTGCTCGATTTCCTGGTTCTTGCGCTCGACTTCCACGTTCTGTTCGGCCAGCTGCTGCGCCTTCTGTGCCAGCTGTTCGTTGGTCTGCTGCAATTCGGTTTGCTGCGTTTGCAGTTCGGTGGCCAATTGCTGTGATTGCTTCAGCAGGCCTTCGGTCTGCATCGTGGCCTCGATGCTGTTCAGCACGATGCCGATGCTGGAAGTCAGTTGGTCCAAAAACGCCAGATGCGAGGCGGTGAATACGGTGAGCGATGCCAGCTCGATTACGGCTTTCACGCGGTCCTCGAAAAGAATCGGCAGCACGATCACGCTGCGCGGAACAGCCTGGAATAATCCGGAGCGTATCGGGACGGCATTCGCGGGCACATCGGTAATCAACATGCGCTGCTTTTCCGCGGCGCACTGACCGACGAGACCATTGCCCACGTGCAAACGGCTCGGATGCCCATCTTGATCGCTATCCGCAAACGCCGATAGCAGCACCATGGTTCCCGATTCTTCCGACTCCATTTGATAGATCACGCCTTGCTGCGCGCTGACGAGTGGAGCCAGCTCGGACAACAGGCTGCGTCCCACCGTCGTCAAATCGCGCTGCCCTTGCAACATGCCGGTGAACCGCGCGAGGTTTGTCTTCAGCCAGTCCTGCTCGTTGTTGCGGTCGGTGGTGAGCCGAAGATTGTTGATCATGGTGTTGATGTAATCTTTCAGCTCAGCGACTTCGCCGCTGGCTTCCACTTGAATCGAACGGGTCAGGTCGCCTTTCGTGACAGCCGTGGTCACTTCCGCGATGGCGCGCACCTGGTTCGTGAGGTTGTCCGCGAGCAGGTTCACGTTTCCGGTCAAGTCCTTCCAGGTTCCGGCGGCTCCCGGCACGTTCGCTTGACCGCCCAGGCGGCCTTCCACCCCTACTTCACGAGCGACGGTCGTTACTTGGTCCGCGAATGTCGCGAGTGTGTCCGTCATGTTGTTGATGGTGTCGGCCAGCGCGGCAACTTCACCTTTGGCGTTCACCGTGAGTTTCTTCGTAAGCTCACCGTTCGCGACGGCGGTCACCACTTTCACGATACCGCGCACCTGTTCGGTGAGGTTCGCGGCCATCACGTTCACGTTGTCCGTCAAATCCTTCCACGTGCCGGCGACGCCGGGCACTTGCGCTTGGCCGCCCAGCTTGCCGTCGGTGCCGACTTCGCGGGCCACGCGCGTCACTTCCGCGGCAAATGCGTTGAGTTGGTCCACCATCGTGTTGATGGTGTTCTTCAGTTCGAGAATTTCGCCCTTCACGTCCACGGTGATCTTGCGCGAGAGGTCGCCGCGCGCCACGGCCGTCGTCACCTCGGCGATGTTGCGCACCTGGCCGGTCAAGTTTCCGGCCATCGCGTTCACCGAGTCGGTGAGGTCCTTCCACGTTCCCGCCACGCCAGTAACGTTTGCCTGACCGCCCAGCCGGCCCTCGCTACCCACCTCGCGCGCCACGCGTGTCACTTCGGCGGCGAAAGAGCGCAACTGCTCGACCATCGTGTTCAGCGTTTCTTTCAGCTGCAGAATTTCCCCGCGCACGTCCACCGTGATCTTGCGCGACAAGTCGCCGCTCGCGATCGCCGTCGCCACTTCCGCGATGTTGCGCACCTGGCCCGTCAAGTTGCTGGCCATGAAGTTCACGTTGTCCGTCAAGTCTTTCCACGTGCCGCCGACTCCGGGCACTTCGGCTTGGCCGCCCAACTTCCCTTCCGTGCCCACTTCACGCGCCACGCGCGTCACTTCGCCCGCGAACGCGTTCAGCTGGTCCACCATCGTGTTGATCGTGTTTTTCAATTCAAGGATTTCGCCCTTCACGTCCACGGTGATTTTGCGTGACAGGTCGCCGCGCGCGACGGCCGTTGTCACCTCAGCGATGTTGCGCACCTGGCCGGTCAGGTTGCCGGCCATCGAGTTCACCGAGTCCGTCAAGTCCTTCCAGGTTCCCGCGACGCCAGGCACGTTCGCCTGACCACCGAGTCTTCCTTCGCTGCCTACTTCGCGCGCTACGCGCGTCACCTCGCCGGCGAACGCGTTCAGCTGGTCCACCATCGTGTTGATCGTTTCTTTCAGCAGCAGGATTTCGCCGCTGACGTTCACTGTGATTTTCTTGGAGAGGTCGCCGCTGGCGATAGCCGTCGCAACTTCCGCGATGTTGCGCACCTGGCCGGTCAAGTTGCTGGCCATGGAGTTCACCGAGTCCGTCAAGTCCTTCCAGGTTCCGGCAACGCCGGGCACCTGCGCCTGGCCGCCCAATTTTCCGTCCGTGCCGACTTCGCGCGCCACGCGCGTGACTTCGGAGGCGAACGCGCGCAATTGATCCACCATCGTGTTCAGCGTGTCTTTGAGCTCGAGGATTTCGCCCTTCACGTCCACCGTAATCTTGCGTGACAAGTCGCCGCGCGCGACGGCCGTGGCTACTTCCGCGATGTTGCGCACCTGGCCAGTCAAGTTGCTGGCCATGAAGTTCACGTTGTCAGTGAGGTCCTTCCATGTTCCCGCTCCAGGCACCTGCGCCTGGCCGCCCAATTTTCCTTCGGTACCAACTTCGCGCGCCACGCGCGTCACTTCGCCCGCGAACGCGTTCAGCTGGTCCACCATCGTGTTGATCGTGTTCTTCAGTTCGAGGATTTCGCCCTTCACGTCCACCGTGATTTTGCGCGACAAGTCCCCGCGCGCCACAGCCGTCGTCACTTCGGCGATGTTGCGCACTTGCGCGGTGAGGTTTCCGGCCATCGAATTGACCGAGTCCGTCAAGTCCTTCCAGGTTCCGGCGACGCCCGGCACGTTGGCTTGACCACCGAGCCTTCCTTCGCTGCCCACTTCGCGCGCCACGCGCGTCACTTCACCGGCGAACCGGTTCAATTGGTCCACCATGGTGTTGAGCGTTTCTTTCAGCTGCAGAATTTCTCCGCGCACGTCCACCGTGATTTTGCGTGAGAGGTCGCCACTCGCAATCGCCGTCGCCACTTCCGCGATGTTACGCACTTGGCCAGTCAGGTTGCTGGCCATGAAGTTCACGTTGTCCGTCAAGTCCTTCCACGTGCCGCCGACTCCAGGCACTTGCGCCTGTCCGCCCAACTTTCCTTCCGTGCCGACTTCGCGCGCCACGCGCGTCACCTCGCCCGCGAACGCGTTCAGCTGGTCCACCATTGTGTTGATCGTGTCTTTCAGCTCGAGAATTTCGCCCTTAACGTCCACCGTGATCTTGCGCGAGAGGTCGCCGCGCGCGACGGCCGTCGTCACCTCGGCGATGTTGCGCACCTGGGCGGTGAGGTTGCCGGCCATGGCGTTCACGGAGTCCGTGAGGTCCTTCCACGTTCCCGCTACGCCCGGTACGATCGCTTGTCCGCCGAGTTTTCCGTCCGTGCCTACTTCGCGCGCCACGCGCGTTACTTCCGAAGCGAACGAGCGCAACTGGTCCACCATCGTATTGATGGCTTCCTTCAGTTGCAGAATTTCGCCGCGTACGTCCACCGTGATTTTGCGCGAGAGGTCGCCGCTCGCCACCGCCGTGGCCACTTCAGCAATGTTGCGCACCTGCCCAGTCAAGTTGCTGGCCATCGAGTTCACGGAATCGGTGAGGTCCTTCCACGTGCCAGCCACGCCGGGCACTTGCGCTTGTCCGCCAAGTTTTCCGTCCGTGCCGACTTCGCGCGCGACGCGCGTCACTTCCGCCGTGAACACGCCGAGCTGCTGAATCATGGTGTTGACGATCGTAGCCGAACGCAGGAATTCGCCTTCCAGTGGGCGCCCGTCGACGTCCAGTTGAACCGTCTGTGTCAAATTGCCTTTCGCCACGGCCGCGATGGCGCGCGTAACTTCGGTCGTCGGCCGCAGCAAATCGTCTACGAGCGTATTGACCGATACTTCCATCTCTCCCCACGCCGCCTTTGGAAGGTGAAACCGCATGCGCTCTCGCGTTCGGCCTTCTTTACCTACAACTTGTCCGACGCGCTTTAATTCCTTCGCCATCTGCTGATTGGCCGTAACGATGTCGTTGAACGTGTCGGCGATTTTTCCCGCCAGTCCGGTCCAGTCGCCCGGCAGCCGCACCGAGAAGTCGCCATCGCGCATGGTCTGGAGGCTTGCGAGAATTACGCTCAGATCCGCGGAAACCGGCTCGTTCTCGACAGCGCTCCGCCCGTTACTTTTCGCGCTGGGTCCGGGGCCGGGAATTGTAGTCGTGGTCGTTTTACTGGGCTCGGTTCGTTTCATCCTCTTCTCCGCTGTGCAAGGTCAACTGGCGCCGCCGATTTGCACGCTCCCGACGCCACAGACCTACATATGAATTTCGACTGACTGCGCAAGGCAGATAATCTCCAGAAATAAGCGCACAACATCGCCGCAAGCTTAGGTTTAGCGCCATTTCCATCGAAGAGGAATTCATACCATAAAGTTGTTACGCGCCATCTACAGTAAACAATGTATACGCGGCGAAGCGTAGGAACCGGCAAACGAGAGGCAAAGATAGGCCTGCGGCGCTAACGCTTGATGGGATAGGGTTTGTGTGTCCTTGCCTTGCGCTTGTAACGCACCGTAGGGCCGGATAGCAACGATCCATCCTGGATTTACACGGATGCGTGTATTTCGGCTGCACACATTCGCGGCTATAACCGTACAGTGGGAGGCGCCGATGGATCTCCGAATCCTGGTGGTCGAAGATTCAGAAACGACACGGCGCATCATTCGCGCAATCCTGGAAACGCGTGAGTGGAAGATTTGCGGTGAAGCGAAAAACGGCCGTGCAGCCGTGAAGCAATTTCGGAAACTCCGCCCAGACGTCGTAATTCTGGATCTCGCCATGCCCGGCCTCAATGGCATTGAAGTCGCAACTCGACTCTCGAAAATCGATCCTCTGGTGCCGTTAATTCTATTTACCATCGCCGATGTAGACCAGCTGCATGAAACCGCCAGCAGCGCCGGAATCTTCGCGGCAGTGTCCAAGGCCCGTGCTTGGGACTTGATCAGCACGATTGAATCTGCAGTCGCACGCCTCAGTACCCTGGGCCAACCCATTCAGTAGATGACACAATCGATGTCGCCCCGGACGTGAAGTGTCGCATGACGAGACGGGCAATCGAGCTGGAGTAGGATCGCAAATCCCGCGCGTAAGCACCGGAAGAATTTCCTGCATTCGTTACGCCATGCACGCTGGCAAAGCGTGAACGCCCGAACTGCCTGATCGCTGCCGCCGCACACAAAAAAGTTCCTTCCGAATGCGGCCACGCACTCGGAAGGAACCGGGTAGAACTTTTGCGCAGTTCGTCTACTGTCCGTGCTGAACGACGTGTTTCGGGGTCCTGGCGTCCAACGTCGCGATCAGCCTGTGGGCCGATGGGGGCACCGTTGTATCGTGGGCCAGCACGATGTCCTTGGCGGAGATCTTCTCACCGTAGATTCGTTCGTTGGCATCATTGTCGGGGCGGATGGTGGAACCTTCGAGCGAGATACCAGCGAAGACGCCGCGGGCCCGCGAGTAGCTCAATATCTCAGCGCGCATGGTGACGTCCGTTTCGGCTGAGGCATCGCGGCCGACTGGGCCCGCAGCCACTGAAGCATCGCCGCCGAGCTTCACTTTGCTGCTGAGGATGCCGTTGGCGCCGCGGTCATTCATCACCAGCAGGACGAAGTCTGTGGCTTGTCCGCCGATCTGAAAGCCCACGCTGCCACCTTCGAGAGCCATCATCGAAGGCGCACCCCATCGGCCCGTAAAGTTCGGGCCCCGGCGGCAGGTCATCGCGCCGCGGCCATAGCTTGCGCCGACGACGAATGCGGCCTTTAGCACGGAAGGAAATACGACAACACAATCGGCCTTGTCGAGCAGGTCTTGCGGTATGTCGTCCGGAACATTCAGGATCTCGTGCAGGACGGTGCCGGAAGTCTGCAGGCGATCCTGATCCTTTTCGGTGTCGTCTGCCCAACCGGTAACTGCCAGCAACAACAATGCGCTCATCGCGCATGCGAACATCATCTTCTTCATCTCAATCTCCTAGAACGCATGAATTGTGCGGATTACCGGCCGCACTTTCCGGATAGAAACTCGAGCTAGTTCCCCGCGGTGTCGCGGCGCAAGAGATGCATCAGCAGCGTGACGAGAAAGACCGCAAGAAATATAAAGAACAGAATCTGGGCAATGCCCGTTGCGGCAAAGGCGATGCCTCCGAATCCCAGGAAGCCTGCGACCAGGGCGACGACCAGGAAAATTACTGCGTAATAGAGCATGTGACCCTCCTGGCGCTTCCGAAGTCGAGCAGCGCGCAGATTCTGCGCAGGTAGAAAGTAAGCTGGAGGCGTCTATCGAGCCATCGGTCGAATGCTGTAAAGGTCCAGGGATTTATGCGGTACGTCGGGCTCAGAATGGCCGAAAAACTAGAGGTGAGAACGGGTCGCGGGTGATTGTTTTCATTGGTTTACGTCGTTTTCTAATACTGGGGCACTAGAGACTAGGATGGGTTGGTCCGCCAAGGCGGCCTGGTTTTCGCGCTCTGGTTGGGCGGCCTGGACGCGTTCGGCGTAGCTGCGGAGTTCGATGGTGGGATTATGCAGGGTGGTCAGCGCGAAGCGATCGTCGCGACATTTTCGAAAGAGTTTCATGTTCTCTCTCCTCACCAGCGGTAGCATTCATGGAACGAAAAAGCAGCTGTACGGAAGTACGTACAGTGAAAAATATGGGTGTACTTTTGTACAGGCGAGGGACAGTTCTGGTACTCACTCGCCGAAATGATTGGAGGGGTGGAGCTCGCTGGGTTGGCCGGTGGCGGAACGTCTAAATCCGCATCCTGCAAAAAGCGAAGGCTGCGTCAGCCGCCCGTTACGATTTAGGCTTGTTCAGCGAAGCAATCAGAGTCTTGCTGAGAACGTGCATCACGCGAACTTCGTTTGCTGTTTGCTTTGATAATTCCATTAATCTCTTAATTGCATTTTCGTGGCCCGGTACCGTCTCCCGCCAGATAACAGCGCCATCCGGCAGAACCTCAAACAAGTCATAATCGCGATCCATGCCGCTCCTTTTCGGGTGGGCAAGATATCGTGCCACGCGGGCGTCATTGTCGGCTGTCTAACATTGAACAGCAATGGTATCGCAAGATTGCGCGGGAGCGCTAATTGGCGACGGGCGCGAGTGGAAGCGAGCGTTCGAATGGCGTCTTGAACGAGAGTGCGGCTAATCCTGAGCCCTTCAAAAACGGAAGGGTACGGGACCGGAAAATTCAACGTCTTTAGGTGGTTTGGAAGGGTGCACCACCCGCCGCGCCCAGACCGACATCGTCGGTTATTCACTGGCCTCGCTTGGGGCGGTCCGCGCTGGATATGGCGCGCGTGATTACATTTTTTTGTGGTTGAGGCGCAGGAGTTGTTCGAACGGGGGGACGGCGGGCAGGCGCCATTGGGTGGGATCGCAGGGTTGGCGCAGCCAGGTGGATGCAGTGAGCCAGAGCTGGCTGGGTAGTTGGAGGAGGAGCGCGGGAGGCGGGGCGCAGGCTGTGGTGGTGGCTGCGACGACGAAGCTGTTGGTCCATTTCGTGGCCCAGCGCAGCACAAGGAGGGGCTGCGCGGTTGATGTCGTCACGCGAGAGCTCTGCTGTGCTGATTTCGCCTCTGGTGATGCGTCCGCATGTGGGGAAGGCGCTGTAGCATTGGCGGCTTGGCTATCGGCCGCGGTGGAAGCCCTTGCGGGTGGCGGAACCGGCTGCTCCTGCAAATCGATTGTGGGTTCCGCCGCTGGAGCGGACGCGGGCTGCTGCGATAACCCGATGGCCGGCTCCGCAGTTAGTTTACCGATGACTTCCGCGAAAAACTTGTTCCAGTCGGCGAAAAACTTTGGGTGGGAGTGCGTTGGCCGGGGCGCGGCGAGTTGCGGGAGCGGGCTGAAGACGTTGTCTGGCGGTGCGGCCCATCGCTGCACGACTGGCTTGGGCATTCCGGATGGAAGAGGCGCGCCGGTTAGCGACGAGAGCGCGTTCATAAATCTGGAGTGAGCGGCAATCTCGGGGGAATGCGCGGCAGGCGGGACTGAGGAAAAGGATGAGGCGGCGAGCGATTTGATGGGGCCGAACTGAAATTGGCGAGCGACTTCGGCGACGAAGTGCGGCGGCACCGGTTGGATTCGCTCGAGGCTGGCGTTGACGAGCGCGTGCTCGCAGAGCAGGTTCACGACGCGAGGGATTCCGCGCGAATAAAAGTAGGCGGCGTCCATGGACTGCGAGGCGAAGATGGGCAGGCCGTTTCCGCCGGCGATGTGCAGGCGCGTTTCAATGTACTGGTGAGTTTCATGGCGGGAAAGAGGGGCAGTTTGACAGCGCAGGGCGATGCGTTGTTTGAGCTGAGCGAGAGCGAGCCGCTGGAGCCGGTCGTCGAACTCCGGCTGGCCAGCGAGGACGATCTGCAATAATTTTTCACTGCATGTCTCCAGGTTCAGAAGCAGGCGAATTTCTTCCAGGACGCGATCGGCGAGGCCCTGGGCTTCGTCCACGATCAGCACGGGCGTGTGGCCGGCGCGAAAACTTTCGAGAAGCCATTGTTGCAGGCGCAGCGGGAGATTGTCGTTCGGTGCGGCGGTATCGAACTTGATGGCGAAATCCCGCAGGACAAAATCGAAGAGATGGCTTACTTCCAGGTGAGAATTGAAGATGAAGGCGGCGGGAGTGCGCTGCCGTTGCAGGCTGTCGAGCAGATGGTGGAGGAGCGTGGTCTTGCCGGTGCCCACTTCGCCGGTGAGCAGGAGGAGGCCTTTGCGAGACTTGATGCCGTGGGTGAGGCTGTCGAGCGCTTGCTGAGTCTGGTGGTTCAGGAACAGGAAGCGCGGATCGGGGTTTACGTTGAAGGGATTTTCGCGCAATGCAAAAAATTGGTTGTACATTTTCTCCGGCTGGAACAGTAGAGATGCGATGGAAAGAGCACTCCTGCGGCCAACCATTGGGTTTAGGCGGAGAGGGAGCAGCTTAGAGGTTACTAAGGCAGCGGAATGTTCGAGTTTGCGGGATTTTGTGGAGGAGTTGGGACGTGCTGGAGAACCGAGCGCGGACGCGAGGTGTTTCAGTTTGGGAATAAATGGCTTGGCGCGACCCGAATCGAGACTGGCGGGGCAGTAAGGTTTAAGGATACAAGACGTCGCGTGGCATACCGCTACGAAGCAGCGGTTACGTCAACGACGCCCAGCTAAAGCCGGCCGCCACGGATGCAACGCCAACTCCAAGCGCGAAGAGCCGGCAGGACGCCGGCGCTACGACGTCGGGCTGGCAACTTGCCAAGTTGGAGCGCAGCGCTTCGATTCGGCACCGCCGAATCTCAGGATGAATAGCGCTGTGGCGCGATTCGCAAGGTCAAGATCAAATTCAAAAGAAAGAGCACTGCGTGGCGGTGGCGCACCGGGCCAAGCGCGTGATGTCGCATTTTGCACAGATGTAACTGGTTCTTCACACTGGGGCGCTGGGCGATTGACTTTGTGGAATTACGGTGGACAATAGGATTCCCTTCCGGAATTATTTCTCTGGCAGCGACTGCCCTCTTCAGTCAACCGCCGCGCAGTGTAGTGGTGTGCATCCATAATCCAAAGGAGAGACAAAATGAAGAGGACGCTATTTTGCAGCACGGTTTTGCTTGCGCTGTTGACCATGGGTTGCCAAGAAAATCCCCCGGTGACGCCGGTTGCGGGACCTCCAGGGCCGACGGGACAATCTGGACAACCGGGAGATCCAGGTGCGGCTGGACAAACCGGCGCGCAGGGACAGGCCGGAGATCAAGGCGCGCAGGGAAACACGGGCGACACAGGGGATCGCGGACGAACGGGACAAACCGGGCAGACGGGAGATCAGGGACAACAGGGTCAGGCCGCACCGTGTCCAGCGGGCCAGCACAAATATACGAGTCAGGACACTGGCAAAACGATTTGTGTGCGGGACTAACGCGCCGCGGAACGGAAATTTCTGCGTTGTAAGACTTGCGTGAGAATTTGGCTGCCGGGAAATCACCGCTGATTTGGCGGGAGGGTGCGGGTGTGGTTGTTGTGCTTGGCGAGAAGACGCGTCAAGCAGCGGGGCGAGAAATCATTTTGATTTTTCGCCCTTCTGGGGCGCAGCAGCGAGCAACTGATATTCCCCCGACAGAGAGCGAATATCTTTCATGATGTCTTGGTACTCGGGGCTATTCAATTTCGTGCGGCCCAGCTCCACCCAAAGTTGTTGAATGCGCTGTAGCCTGGCCGAGGCTGGATTGGTGCGGGTCATGCCGCTAGCTCCTGGAGCGGGCCTCGAGAAAATGATGCTTTCCGCGAAGCCGCTCAATAACTTCCGGTGCTTGCGAGGCAAGTGGCTGTGCGCGCAGATTATCGCTCGAATGCGTAGTCGTGTAATCGGATAAATGCAAAACTACGGTTGATCGCGTGTTCCAACGTCCTGAGATTGCGTATGATTTCGCTCGACCGTGCGGTGAATACGTATAGACGATGCGTGGCCGGTCGGATAAGACTGTCAGGGTTACCCGCTTTCGCACAGGCCCCGACAAAGTCCATCCGGAGAGGTGCCCTGTTAAGAGAGCGATGCTCTGAGGCCGGGAGCTAAGCGCGCCACTTCAACGCGAATGTTCCCGGTTCGCTTCTACCAAGGTCGCTTGGTACAGGTTCAACTACAGGCCGACTAAGGGGCGGGCGGCCGATCGGGCTGGGGTTACTTAGATTGGCGCGTTCTTCTTTACTGCGGTTGACTCCGCCAGCCCATGGTTCACAATGAAATTGCCTTCCAAGATATTCCCATCACATATGGGTGGCCCCTTCCACCATTCGCGCGCCCGTGCCACCGCGCATTTGAGCCGTAAGGAACGCAATTATGCCGATCGATATTCTGCTGGTTGAAGACAATGAGGGCGATATCAGACTGCTACGAGAACTTTTGCTGGCGGCCAATAAGGACGCGCGTCTTCACGTGGTGACCGACGGCGCGGAGGCAATGGATTTTCTGCAGTATCAAGGTAAGTATCTAGCAGCGCCTCGCCCCAATCTGATATTGCTGGACCTAAACCTGCCAAAGCTGCACGGGCACGAAGTGCTGTCGCGCGTAAAGTCCAACCCCCATCTGCAAACGATACCGGTGATTGTGCTGACGAGTTCCGAGGAGGAATCGGATATCGTGACGAGTTATCAAGAGAGGGCGAACTGCTACCTGAGAAAGCCGCAGGAATTGAAAGAGTTCGAGCGACTGGTGAAGAGCTTGAACGATTTCTGGCTGGTTAGGGTTAAGTTGCCGGCGCGGGGACAAGCTATGGGACCGATTTGAATGGAGGCGTGTGTTTCGGTGGGGAGAAGCTGGGAGCGGCTACGCGCTGACGGTGGCGGTCGCGTTTGCCCCGCCGCTCACTTCGAAAAAGCGCAGCAGTTCGGCGGCGACTATTTCTGGCTTGTTCAATGGAATGAAGTGGCCAGAGTCGACCGTGATGCATCTGGACTGCGGAATCAGGGCGGAGGCGCGTTGCGCGAAGCCCTCGGGGACAGCGGTATCGCGCGAGCCCTGAAAAATCAGCGTGGGGAGCAATAGTTGCGGCAGCATTTCCGGAACGGCGGCGAGAACTTCCGCGGGATTGCCCCAACGCAGCACAGACATCAGGCGCCAGGAGCCCAATGGTCCGGAAAATGGGGCGCGGAACTCCTTGACGACGCCGCGAAGTTCGGCGCGCTGCTCTTCCAGAGCGTAGCGCATGGCGATCCGCCAGAAAATCGCACTCACTGCCGGCGCGAGCAATTCGCCGAGGATCGGAGTGCGCAGAATGCGGAAGAGGTGGAACGGCTTCAGCTCCGGAAATACGGCGGGCGAGAGGAGCGCGAGATGGTCGACGCGATCCTGGAAGCGAAAGGCGTAATGGATAGCGACGGCCGCTCCGGCGTCGTGGCCGACGACGTGCCACCTCTCGATGCCCTGCTGGATGCGGAGTTGTTCGATGCAGTCGGCGAGCACTTCGAGCTGCTTGGGGCCGTGGGGAATTTGCGGCGTCTTGCCGAGACCGGGCAAATCAACGGCGTGGCAGGTGAATTGGCCGCGCAGTTTTTCGATGATGGGCGTCCAGAGTTGGCCGCTGGTGGGCATACCGTGAATGAATAAGACCGGATAACCTGCTCCGCGAGAAAACAGATACATACAGTTCTCCCTTCACAGCAAGACCGGTTCAAGCGGCAGATTCGGCCGCGCGCGGCAAGCGTTTGCAACATTCCGAAAAAATCCAGGCGGCGGCTCGGCAGAGGGCCAGAGCCAGGCCGAACAGGTACGTCTTGAAAATTCCCTTGGGCTTGAGGCGCGCGTAGGCCAGGTTCATGCTCCAGGCTGGCGTGGTGTAGACCGTGCCGGAAGCTCGAGCGCCGATGCGATTTCTGACGGCGGGCTCGTAGAGGATTTTTTCGATGCCGCTGTTGAAAAATTTGGCCATTTGCAGGATGCGGCGGTTGTAGCAAATCCGGGCGTGCAGCGGCAGCGAGCCGCGTTTGCGAAATTTCAGAATCAGCGCGGAGGCTTCGGCGGCGTGGCGCAACGCGGCCGTCATTCCGTTTGCGGTGATCGGATCGACCATGGACGCGGCTTCGCCGGCGACGAACCAGTTGGGGCCAGCCACGCCGTCGTAAACGCGCGAGCGAAAAGAGGTGACGTTGCAGGGGCCCAGAGATCCGGCTTGCAGCAGCGGTTCGAAGCGCGGGAACTTCAGAAGTTGCTGGCGGAAAATTTCCTCGACGCTCAGACCTTGTTCCCGGCGCGCCTTCATTGCGGCGCCGGTGGTGACGTATCCCACGCTGACGACTCGCGTGCTGATTGGGATTTCCCAAACCCAGTCGAGATATTCGGACGGCAGCGGCTCCATGTATAAAGTCGTGCCTTCCACCAGATCCGCCAGTGCGAAGTACGTCCAGATTGCGACTTTCGCGGGGCCGAATTGAATCGCGGGAAGATCGAATTCGCGCGGTAGAAGAGAAGCTGCGAATCCGGAAGCGTCAATGAACCACGAAGAAGAAAACTTTTCGCCACCCGCCGTGTGTACGGCTGCGAGCTTGTCTCCGTTCCGCTGCACTCTCACAACCGTGTCGCGAACTATGGTTGCGCCGCTTGCGAGCGTGCGCTTCAGCAGCTCTTCGTCGAGGCGCGAGCGGTCCACGTGCAAAGTGCGTAGCTCGACACGGAAGGGCGGAGTGGCCAGCCAACCGCCGGGAACATAGTGCTCGGAAGAGCCGTCGCGCAATTTCATGGTCACGTGGCGCTTCCAAGTCGCCATTCGCTCGCTCACCAAATCTTGCATCGGCAGGCCCAGCCCGCTCAGCAGATCCGGTGCCGACCAATCCAGCGATTCGCCGACCGCTTGACGAGCCGCATCGGCTGGCTCAATGCAGAGCACGCGCAGACCGGCCGTCGCCAGCTGCATGGACGCCGCCTTGCCGCACAAACCCCCGCCCAGAGCGATAACATCGTAGACAGCGGAAGGAGACGACACCGCTGGAAACTATCATTGGAGGCGCAAGCCGACCAATAGTACAAATCAACTAGTGGCGCGCTATTGGTCATGCGGTTTGAAACTCAGTGATTCAGGGCAGAAGGTACGAGCTTTTGCAGCGTGTCCGCGACGCCTTGGGGCTTGAAGCCGAAGGGGCCGGGGCGCGCTTTGTAGGCCACGCGGCCTTCGCGATCAATCACGTAGAGACGGTCGGGCCAGCCTGTGTAGTTACGTTCGGTGGCATTATCGAAACCATCCACCACGGCGGGAAAGTGAATTCCTAATTTTACGACGCAGAGCTGGCCCATTTCGCTGCGCTCGGCGATATTTTTCGGACTGGCGAAAATGATGTGGTCGTCCAGATTGTCGGGATCCTGCCAGACGTCGCTGGTGTGCGCTTCGCGGATGTAGACCACGTAGAACGCCACCTGATCCTTATATTGTTCGTAGAGCGTGTTGAGAGCGGGAACCTCCCGCCGGAAAGGAGGTCACGTATAGCTGCCGAAAACCAGGACCACGGGTTTCAGGCTGCGCATGGAGGACAACTGAAAAGTGCTCTTGTGGTCAGGACTTTCGAGCGAAAAATCCGGGGCCATATCACCCACGTCCAAATGGCCTTTGCGCGCGACGTTCCAAAGCGGCTTGAAGGGCAGGACCATGAATGCCGGCCACGGAACATACCGCATGGTGCCGGCGAATCTGTCCGGCGATTGCAGCATGATGGCGAAGAGCGCGGCGGTGATTACGGCGTATAAGGTGACGAGCGCGCCCGCGATTTTCAGAAGTTTGCTGGCGACGGAAATCAGTTGAACGTTCAAAACGAGCGTATCCGTTTTATTCGCGTGGACGACATCGCAATCTCCTCGTGGCTAAGACCATCCGCAGCGCTACACAGTAGAACCCGCCAGGCAACATGTGTCTGTAGTATTTTTCCATTATTGCCGGGCGACATAGGCCACCAGATATGGAACGGCTACGGCGTGGACTTTCCGAACACGATGGGGCGGGCGGAGACGATTCCGGAACCTTCCTTGACGGAGATGAACTGATTTGCGCTTATTTTTGAAATAGCATCTTTTTGGCCGCTCGGCCAGATGACCTCAATAGCGACGGTCTTGCCGGCTTCCGGCTTTCCCAAACCAAACGTTATCGGCAATTCACTCTGCGACGCGTAACTGGAACCTGTTTTCACCATGCGGAATAGGCGCGTGCCCTTGCTGGTGGTAAGTGTGACCTTGGCGCCGATGCCGTCGCGGTTGGAGCGCGTGCCGACGAGCTTCACACGCAGCAGGTCGTTCTGATTGCCGTTTTCGTTGCGCAGAAGGCGCGCCGGGCCATTGTTTGCGGTGATAACCAGGTCCAAGTCGCCATCGTTATCGTAATCGAGATACGCCGCGCCGCGCCCAACCACCGGCTGTTGCAATGCGGGGCCTACTTTGGCGGAGGCGTCCTCAAATTTGCGATCGCCTTTATTGTGAAACAGGATCGCGGGTTGCGCGTATTTCAGCGTGGGTTGAACGACGCTGATGTCGTCCGAAACGTGACCGTTCGCGGCGAAAAGATCAAGGCGGCCGTCGAGATCGTAGTCGAAGAAGAAGCAAGCAAAAGTGAGCGCCTGGAGAGACATCTGGCGAATGCCGGATGATATTTCTTCATCAACAAAAAGGCCCGAACCATCATTGCGGTAGAGCGACATGCTTTCATTCGTGAAATTTCCGATGACGAGGCTTTGCCAGCCGGAGCCGTCATAGTCTCCCGCGTCAGTGCCCATGCCGGCGCGCACGCGGCCGGATTCGCTGAAGGCCACGCCCATCTGGACGGCGACGTCGGTGAAAGTTCCGTTGTGATTATTGTGGTAGAGCTTGTTCGGCTCGGTATCGTTCGCAACGAAGAGATCCATCCAGCCGTCGTTGTCGAAATCCAGCATGGCCACGCCTAGCGATTTGCTGGTGGGGTCGCGCAGGCCGGCGCGCTTGGTGACGTTTTCGAATGTGCCGTCGCCCCTATTGTGAAAGAGCGTGGAGCTTTCGCCTTTGTAGGTTTGCGGCGTGCAGTAGGATTTGTTCTTATTGTCGAGCGTGCAGTATTGATCTTTCGCAACGGACCAATCGATATAGTGAGTTACGAAGAGATCCAGCTTGCCGTCGTTGTCGTAATCGAACCACGCAGCGCTGGTGGAGAAGCCGGGATCGGCGACGCCGGCTTTCAGGGTGACATCCGCGAATTTCCCGTTGCCGAGATTGTGGAAGAGATGGTTCGAGCCGACGGTGGTGAGGTAGATGTCCTCGAAGCCATCATTGTCGTAGTCCGCTACGGCGCAGCCGAGGCCGTAGGATTCGATCTCGAGACCGGCTTCGCGTGTGACGTCTGTAAATGTGCCGTCCTTATTATTGTGATAGAGCGCGGGATAGGATTTCGACGCGCCTTTGTGTCCGGGCCAATCCATGGAATTGACGAAGAGGATATCCTGCCAGCCGTCGTTGTCGTAATCGAGGACGCAGACGCCGCTGCCCATGGTTTCGGGAAGATATTTTTTGCCGAAGGCGCCGGAATTGTGTTTGAAGTGAATGCCGGACTGTTTGGTGACGTCTCGGAATTCGACGGGGCCGGAGGGGCGCGCGTGCGAAGAAGCTGCGGTGGCATTGGATGGCCTGGGAACATAGCTCATGCACAGAGCGGCAACGGCCAACAGCGCAGAGCACATTTTGCGGCGAGCTTGCATCAATGCGTGATTTCCTTTCACGAGACGATTCGCACTTATCTCATAAATATTCTGCCGCGATCGTAACGTACGGCTTCAGGGGCTAAAGCCCTTCTCGTTGCTGGGTTGGACGGCGGGGCTGAAGCCCCGCCCTTCCGGACCGACCATTTATGAGAAAAGTTCTCCTGTTTTTCCGATGGCGGCAGCGCCCGTGCGCGCATCGCCGCTACCATCACTTGCTACGCGCTGGCGGCGGCACCCGCGCCGACGCTCGGTGCCGGCGTGCGGCGTGAATCCAGCCACATCTCCACCAGCATCGCCGCCGGCCCCACGATGAAAAGCGCGTAAAACGGCGCGTAAACCACCTGGTCCAGGCGCAGCAGGAATTCAGCAAACGCCACCAGAAATACCACGATGCACTGGCCTTTCTTGGAACGCACGGTGGTCTTCGGGTCCGTGATCATGAAAAAAATAAAAAGCTGGTACATCGGGCCGGTGAGCGGCGCGATTTCCGACTGCCATGGACTTCCCGTGATGAAACTCCGCAGAAAAGCGAAGCCGATGAACGATACCACGTAGGTGCCGGTGATGTGGAAGCGGCGCAAGCGCCAGATGATGACCGAGCCGAGCGCCCAGATGACCATCATCGGCAGAAGATAATTGCCCCACTGAATGCTCAGAGTGGCGACCGTCTCCGGCACGAGAAACAGCATCGCCGAAATTCCGAAATTCGAGGGATTCCAGATGTGGCGGCCCTTCAAGCGCAACACGTATTTCGAGGTGATGGAAATCACACTGCACAAGAGGTACGGCCAGAACGCCGGCGAGCGCACCAGAATGCCGACGCTGATCCCGGTGATGTAGGCGCTGGCCAGGTTGGGCCATTTGCCGAAAAAAATGCGGCCGAGCACTAGATCCGTTGCGATACTTGCGACGATCGCCAGAGCCGTCTTCTGGTAGCTCTCCAGCATTCCGAAGGAGAGATGCCCGCCAATCAAAATGCAGGTAATAAAAATAGGCGGAACGTAGCGATTATCCAGACTCAGCCAACGTTTCCATGGACTTGCATCCGCTTGGAGCGCGGGCGGCGTGACGGGCGCGGCGGTCTGGTCGCTCACGCCGGCTCCTTGATCTTCAGAATTTGATTCACGGCGGGATTGTCGATGGTTTGGATTTTGCCGGACGGCCAGCGGATCACAGCCTTCTCCACGTGCGGATCTTTGCCCAGGCCGAAATGCAGGCGGCGATCGTTCTGCGCGGCGAATCCGCTGCCACCGGAAACTTCCTGCTTTTGCTGGCGGCCGTTCCAATAGAGAGTGACCTGGGTACCGATCGCGCTGCGATTGCTCGCGGTGCCCTCGAGCGCGAATTCGATCCACTTGTTTTCCGGCGTCACGGTGTTCTTGTAAATCAGCAGCGGGCCTTTTTGGTTGGCGACGACCGCATCCAGAACGCCGCGATTCCACAGGTCCACTAGAGCCACGGCGCGACCGTCGTAGGTGTCGGTGACGCCGACCGCCTGCGCGACGTTGATGAATTTTCCGGCGCCGTCGTTCAACCAGACGCGCTTCTGCTGATATCCGGACAGGCTGCGGCCCTCCATCGCCGGCCAATTCTTGGCGTCAATAATAATGATGCTGTTGCCGCCGGCAATTTTCGAGAAGTCGTACCAGTAGCTGCGGTTGCGGTCGAGCGAGACGTAGCCGTTCGTGAGATATAAATCGAGATTGCCGTCGTTATTCAGATCGCCGAATTGCGCGCCGAAGCTCCAGCCGCCGAGCTCGACGCCCAAGTCACGCGCCAGATTTTCAAACTGGAGCCCGTCGCCCGAAGTTCCTTCCTTGGGCATCCAGAGATTATTTCCCTGAATCAGGATGCCGTCTTCGGAGATGTTAGAAACGTAAACTGCGTAGCGGCCGTCGTTGAGAATATCGCCGAACGCGGCATTCATTCCGCTCTTTGGGGAGAAGCCTACGCCGGTTCGGGCGCTCACGTCGTGAAAATGTTTACCGTCGTTGAAATATAATTCCGAGACGCCATAATCATTGGCGATAAATAAATCCGGATGACCGGTGCCGCGCAGGTCCGCCGCGGCGGACGCGAGCGCCCAGCGACGACTATTGATGCCTACTTGTGCGCTGACTTCCTCGAATTTGCCGTTGCCGAGATTGTGGAACAGATATTTGCGGCCGCCGTTTTTCGCGTACTCGAAACTATCGGGCATGATTTGCGTGGTTTTCAGATGCCACAGGTCCACGTCTTCCGAATAGTAGCCGCCGATGAAAAAATCGAGCAGGCCGTCGCCATCGTAATCGAACCAGAGGGCGGTGTTGGCGTTCACCCATGGGGGAAGTCCGGCTTGGTCGGTGACGCGGGTGAAACGGTGGCCAGCGTCATTGTGATACAGCTCGGGGCGCCCCCACTTGATGAGGAGGAGATCTTCGTAGCCGTCGTTATCGTAATCGCCCCAGACCGCGCCCATGGAAACGCCGGTGCCAGGCTGATTTACGTCCGCGATGCCCATTTCTTCGGCGACGTCTTTGAACGTGCCGTCGTGAAGATTGTGGTAGAGGGCGTTCTTGCTGCCTTCGCCGCTGTTGGTCACGTAGATGTCCGGCCAGCCATCGCGATCGAAATCCACAATCGAGACGGACGCGCCCATAGAAGCCACTTGCGGCATGATCGGCTGCAATTGAGGATCGAGCTTCGGCGCTTGATGGATGAAGTTGACTCCAGCGGCGCGAGAAACTTCTTCGAAATAGAAACCGTGACGAGCCAGGGCCGACTGCGCATCGAGTTTCGATGCGCCGTTGCGGCGGGCGGCCAGCCACTTGATGACCAGGGGAGACGCCAGCATCGCAACAAAGAGCACGCTGACGATAATCCGTGCGGTGCGATTTTGCTTCACCGGGGAGGATCGCTCCTCAGCGCGTTCTGGAAAACATCCGGTGTCATGTAGCGGGTGTGATAGTTCTGCCAGTCTTCGGGATGCTGGCGATAGGGCAATTCGTCCTCGAGTCTGCCCGGACGCGTGGTGTATTCCTGCTTGGCGTGGTAGGGCAGAGGCAGGACGGTTTTCGAGAACGTGGAATTGAAGTCGCCATCTTTGATCCAGCCGTCGCCGATGACGACGTAGTCGCGCAGCCATCCGGCTGGCGGCGCGGGCTGCTCGGGGAAGCGCAGTGACATTTCGTCGCCGGAATTTACGATCACGTAGCGGTCATCAATTTTGGTAAGCAGTTCGCGCACGTCGCCATAGCGCGTGTAATAGCCGACCATGTCGCGCCAGTACTGCTTCGTGCTGACCAGTTTATTGTAATCCGGCACTTCGGGCGCGCCGGAATCCGGCCGGCTGATGCTGGAATAGCCGCGATAATGAAGATCCGCGTAGCTGGGTTCGAGGCGAACTTCTTTCAGCGGCGCATCCGGCATACCCTGCGCCCATTCGATGCAGTCCCAGTAAATTTCCAGGTTGGTGCGAATGCGCACGCGGCGCGGCGTGCCGGGCCGGAAAACGTCCGTGAGATTAAAGAGAACAGTTTTTTTGCGGCCAGCGGGAAAACCCAAATTCGATTGCGCCGTGAACCAGCCGCCATGGCCGTCGGGGACTTCGATGCTCATGCCCTGCGCGCGCCAGCGATGGCCTTGGGTGATTGCTACGTTCAAGGACGATTCCGTATCGTGAATCGAGCCTTGGCCGATCAAATAGAGCGGGCCGGTCTTGGGCGCATCGGCGCCCAGGTCCACTTCCAGATAATGATCACGCGTGATGCCTTGATACTGGCCGCGCCCGAAATCATCCAGGGCTTTTCCGTCGAGAGTATCAACAATAGCGGTGACGTCTCTTCCGGTGTCATCCGTCGCGCGCGCGATTTTGTGCGGCGTGGCGACCGTCGTGACGCCCAGTTTCGGCGGCGGAATCGAAAATCGTTCATCGACGTAGATTTCCGTTCCCGCTGGATGATCTACGGTCATTAGAGCCAAATAATCGTAGTAATAAACTTCCCAAAGTTCCGCGGTGATGCGCAGATCGTAATAGCCGTCGTGCGCGACGAGCTGGTCGCGCCGGATTTTGTACCATTCTCCGGTCGTTTCGACGCGCGCGGTGCCAATCGTGTTGATGCGCAGACCAATCGCCGAGCCCCAGGGCACCGCATCCTTGATGAACTCCATGCCTTTGCCGTTATAGGCATAAAGGAACGGGCAGGAGGCTTTCAGGCGCTGTTCGGTGACGACTTCGGTGTCCGCGGCCACGCCGAACTCGGCGCGCATCGTACCGTTGGGCCAGATAACGCGGACCACGTCGGTGCTGGTTTGATTGCCGAGGCCAAAATGTACCTGCGGTCCGGTGATCGGCTGCTTCTGCACGAGCATTCCGGCGCGAATTTCGACTTCACCGCCAACGCCGAAGGGATTGATGCGCTGATCGCCGACGGCTTGCTTGGCGTGCGGGCGAACGACTTGCCAGTGATAATTTTTTGAACTGTGATTGATGGCCTGCAGCGGCTGGCCGCCGGGCGTAAGAGCAAGCAAATCGAGGTGGCCGCTACCGGTGAGATCCGCTGCATCGGATACCAGCGCGGGCGCCTGGCCAAAGGGATGGTCAAGCAAAACAAATTTGCCTTTTTCGTCGCCGAGCCAAATCAGGGCCGCGAAGGCGTTGTGGTCCGCGTCCGGCGATGCGTTCGTCAGAAACAGATCGAGCGCGCCATTGTTGTCGAGATCAGCTACGTGCAAGCGCACTTCGCCGCTGAGGTAAGCGGGAACATTCGGGCCGCTGGGAACGCGAGCAATCTCCGCGACATCCAGGACTTGACCTTCGTGCTTGTCGGAAATTCGCACAATCGCGCCGTCCGCCTGCACGGCCAGCAGATCGAGAACGCCGTCGTCATCAACATCGGCTACGCTGAGAGCCTTGACCATCGGGAAGTTGGCGGGCAAGGGCAGTTCGCGGAACTGGGCTTGACGCTCGTTGTGAAAGACGTGGAGATGGCCCGCGCCGTCTACTAAAGCAGCGTCGGGATTGCCGTCGCCGTCGAAATCCGCCCAGGCGAATGCACGCAGTCCGGTCACGCCCGGAAACGGATGAATCGGCGTAAACGTGTCATCGCCATTGTTTCGCAAAACCAGCGGAAGGCCTTCTTTCGCGCCCAGCACGATGTCCAGATCGCCGTCCGCTTCGATATCCACCGCCCATGCGCCGGTGTAAGCGGCAGCGGTGATAGCTTTCGGCAATTTCGCTTGCGCCGTCACGTCCGTAAACAATTTTGGATTGTCCTGGCGCATCAGGCGCACACCGCCGGCTCCGGCAAGCACGAGGTCGTTGTTGAAATCATAATCAAAATCGATCGGCAAAATGCCTTCGGGGAGTGGCGCCGCGCTGGAAGGTCCACTGGGAAATGGAAACGTGGCGCCGGTGGAAACATGCACTTGGCGGCCATTCGCTTCGACGATGACGGGAGGCCCGGCGCTGCCTAGCGAAACCGCGCCGATCCAGGCCCAACGCGTTGCCCCGGGATTCGCGACGGGCTGCGGCGTAAACGTCAGCGCCAGGTCCGCAGGCGCCGGAACGAAGTTCGGCGATTCCAAGCGCAGAAAATGAGTGAAAGGCTCAGCCTCTTCGCCGGCGGCCGCCTGGAGAACGCCGAGGCTTTCGCGGAACTCGGGAACGCGCATCAGGGTGTTGCGCAGAAATGTGGTGCGTGTAGCCGCCGCACGTATATCCGGACCTGACGCGGCGGCCTGCAACGCCGCCAGCTGCTGCTGCACTTCTGGGGGCCACTGGGAAGACTGCGCAGCGATTTGCGCGAGCGCGGTTTTGAGAGTTGCGGCGTCGCCACGCTTTGCCGAGGCGCGCGCGAGTTCCACCAACGCCGCCAGATTATTCGGCTGGGCCTTCAAAATGTTCTGGATCAGAGACTCAAATTCCGCGTCGCTGCCCGGGCCACCTTCGCGCTCGACTTCCAGCGCCAGCTGATACGCGGCGCGATAGTTTTGCGGATTGATGCCGACGGCTTTGCGCCAGTCGGCGATAGCTTCCTTGGAATTGCCACGGGTGCTCTGGAGAATTCCCAGCAGATAATAGACTTGATCGTTCTTGGGCGCGAGCTCGCGGGCGCGATCGTAACGTTGCGCGGCGACGTCGAAACTTCGCTGGCGGAAGGCCAGGACGCCCCAGTTGGCCCACCCGGCCGGCTCGCCGGGCGCGAGCTGCGTGAGCTGCGTGAGTTTATTCTCAGCGGTAACGTCGTCGCCCACCTGCAGCGCCGCCAGTCCGGTGTAAAACGCGGAAACGGTCTCGGCATATTCTTTGGAAGATCGATCAGGCAGTTTACCGCCAGCTCCGCATCCCGCGAAGCCGATTGCAATCGCGCAGAGGCAAAGCGCCGGTGCCGTTTGAAAGCGCAGCGACGAAGCTCTGCGCGCAAATTGTAAAGTAACGTGGAACTTCAATCCGACACCTTCTGCAGCTGGCCTTTCCGATACTTGCGCTTGCGCATGATCACATGAAACCACAGGAATCCCACGCCCAGAAACGGGAGCGAAAACATGAGCAGGTCCCAGCGACCCAGGCCGGGCGGCGTCACTTCCACGTCCGCCGAGGCCTCGCCATCGCCCTGCGAGCTCTTTATGAGCAGCCGAACGTGCCACAATTCCTGCTGATCGAAGTCGGCTTCGGTTCTGTATTGTACTTGTCCCCGCTGGTTTTCCAACTGCGTCGGGTAAATTACTTCCGCCAGACGTCCGGTCACCGGGCGCACGCCAATTTCGATTTTCAAGTCCGGCGGGATCGTGCCGCCCGGCGGCGGGTCCACGATTACGTAGAAGAGTCCGGTGCCGACGTCCGGATGGGTCCACAGCGAAACCACGACCGGGCCGACGCGCTTATCCGAAATAATGGGAAACGGCGGGCCGTTGTGCGCGCCCAGCGGAGAAGCGGCGAGCAGCAGCAACATTAGGAGCGATGCGACTTTCCGCAATGCTGTTCCGCGCGGATTGAGGGAAGTGATCATCGCTATCGTGCGCAATCTCGAAAATCGGGCGGCCAGATTATCCGGCCGAAAATGTGCCGCGCATGTCCATCGGCTGAAACATCATCCACATCGCCGCGAGCCACAAGACCACGGACACCGCGGCCCACGGCAGGAAAGCGCGCATGGGATGTTCGGCGCAATCGCCTTCCGCCAGTTGATGGATCACCAGCAACGATCCGGCGAGGCCCAGGATCAAAAATCCAATCTCCAGCGGCTGCACGAATCGCGTCGGAATTCCGAGCAACGTCCAGCGTGGCGAGCCAAAGACAGTCCAGCCTAACCTTGCTGCGGCGCTCTGCGTTACCGGCACCACGGTGAAAAGCCCTGTTAAGAAATGAAAACTGTAGTGCGCCAGCCACATTCCAAATCCGAGCGGAACTAATCCGTATGTGTAACGCACGGCGAGGGGCAGGAGCGCTCGCCGGCTGCCTCCCCAAATTTGCGTCAGCCAGGCGGCCACGCCCAGCAACACCGCCGGCTCGAGCACAAGAAATAGCGCAAACAGCAACCCCAATACCGGAGCCTTGCTGTTCACGTGCAACATGCCGGCAAGCCAGCTCTCCAGTGCATATACCGGGCTAACCATGCCAAATGCATTCAGCAGCGCGCCGAAGCTGAACACAATTGCGAGCGCCGCGAGATCCTTGCGCTGCGAAAATCGGCCGATCCCGGAGCGCCGCGGATCCATCATCAGTTCGCTGGCGGGCATGCGGCTCATGATTCCGATGTTGTCATGCGGGCAAGCGTGCACGCAGTCCAGGCAGAAAGTGCAATCCATATTCCCCACTTTCAACGGCTGGAACAGTGCCAATTCGCAGCCTCGCTGAACCACTACCAGGTCGGGACCAGGCGCGCGCCTGCCGCGGATGCAATCTTTTGTGGCGCAGTCGTCGCAAACCTCCGGATCGCGGACCTTCACTTCCAGGGGCGAAATCGTGGAAGCGACAAAATTGAATTGGCCGAGCGGACAAACAAATTTGCAAAAAGATGCATGCTTGAAAAGTCCGTCGACCAAGAGCACGGCCAGGAAATATCCCAGGATCAGCCAGGCCGTCCACCACGGAGAGGACCAGAGGCTGAATTCTTCGTAGCAGTATAGAATCAGCGCGAAGAGCGCGACCGAGAGCCACTTGTTGCGCAATTTTTGCGGCCAATTCAGGCGCGGATGAAAAAATCGCCGCGCCATATTGCGCAGCAACATGAAAGGACAAGCCAGGCAGAAGAAATTTCCGGCGCAGAGCAGCACCAGCACCAGCGCGCCGCGAAAATGCACCCAGCTCAAAGTAGTAGCCAGATTTTTCGGCGCTAGCGACGGCCCGAGCAATCCGTCCAGGATCATCGCGACGCTTACTACCAGCAACGGGATTTGCAGCACGGTGCGCAGGTGACGCCAGTGGAACAAACGGCGCAACACGGGCACTTGCATTAAATCAAACTGAGGTGGTTCATCAGCGATAGACGGATTGTGCGTGGGATTCGACAACGTAGTCTAGTTGGAGGTGACGCCCGGCACGCTCAGCTGACGCTCCAGCCTGCGACCGTCGGGCAGCGCAACATGAATCAGTACGAACCAATCGCCCGGCATCGCAAATTCGAGGGCGGCCTGATATTGGCCCGCGGCAATTTCTTTCGCGTCAGCAAACAGAGGAGCCATGCCGGGGTGCGACATGTCCGCCTCAAGATTGACGCGCGCTCCCGCGACCGGTTGGCCCGCGGCATCGCGCAATTTCACGTTGAGAATAGCAGGGCCAATCCGGACTGGCTGAGGACGAATCGCGTAGTCGATCGCGACATCCGATTGCGGTTCGACCGGCTTGCGGCATCCCGAGGCAAGCAAGACCGCAGCGCAAGCAACCGTCCGAAGAACCCCAGCCCGCCGCCCGCGCCAGATTTCGATTCCAAAGCCGCTAGGAATACGCCGCCGAGATCGCGTGATTCCGGAACGGCTCGACGCCGAGCAATACTGCAAAATCACGCCTCTTGAACTCGGGCCAATCCTTTGTTCCAAGCGCAAGTGCACGCGTCATGGTTCACTTCGCCCTCGGCCGGAAACATGTGGTAGTACATGCCGATCACCATGGGGACGAACACAATCGAGTTGTAGAAAAGGTGAAGCTCGACGCGTGGCACGAAGAATTGAAGCACGCTCATGGGAACCGGTCTGCCAAACAAATTGTGGTGCAGAGTTGCCTGCGTGATCAGCAGCAGATGTTCAATGTGATGCCAGAACTGAATCACCAGCGCCACGGTCCACCAGGTGCGCGCCTTGCCGCTGAATCCCTTGCGCAGCACCCAGAGGCCAATTAGCATCACCAGCGCGTACACGTAGTGCAGCACTTCTGACTTGATCAGCCAGGGATACCATAGTCCGAGTATGCCGTTCGCCTTTGGACGCGGCCAGCCCATCACATAAATCTGATAGGCCTGCACCAGATGCTCACCCCAATGCGCCAGCACGATAAACATGAAGACCTGTAACGCACGCTCGTGCCAAACGGTGTTCAGCTTCTCGTAAAAACTGGGGTGCGCGGCGCTGTCAAAATGCGCACTTTGAATACTTGGACTGGATACTGCCATCGCTCCGGCCTCCTTGCAAAGCTAACATGAACGCCGCAGGAACGGGTGCGCGGAAGACTGGCACAGCCGTAGAGCCTGTTCAATAATCCATTTATATTAGTACAAAGGCCACGTGGGCGCCCCCCGGGTGCCGGTGCGGCGCTGTAAGCGGCGGGATTCGACACGCACGTCCGCACTCAGTATTCGATGGTGCACCGTATCCTAGTGAAAATAAGCTATCTACGCGGGGAGGCGTGCAATGGCGAGCTCTGTAGCTATGTCAGCCCACCTCGACCTTCGAATCGAGCAGAGACTCGCTCAAAAGTCGCTGCCGCTGAGCCGTCGGATCATCGGGCAGGTCGGCTTTACTGGGCGAGAGGATCCTGAGCGTGACAAGCACCGCGGGGACGAGAAAAATAATCGTCACGGAAACCCACATCAGTGCCGCCGCGCATTCTTGATCTGCAAGCGGAGTAAGTCCAAACACTCGGGGCGCAGAAAGATATGAGGGGTAAACGACGCGGTCACAAAATGAGAGGAAGCCGGAGAGCGCGTCGCAGGGTAGGGTCGCGGCGAAAAGATACAGAGGAATGGACCATTGGGGCCATCTGGGCGTGCTGGGCCAGGGCTGAATTACCGGCCACCAGAACAGAAGGCCGGCGCCTAAAAAAGAAGCGTGCTCGAACTTATGCAGCCAGTCCCAGCGCAGGGCCAGCTCAAACACCGCAGGCATATGCCATCCGATCAAGACGAAAGTGGCGACAAGCCAGCAAAACGCGGGATGGGAGATCAGCTGGCCGAATTTTTTCGTGAAAGGCAAACGAAGAAATGGACTCGCGACGTTGCGGGCGAGCGATTGCGGAATTCCGCGAAGGAGCGGGAGTTCGGGAGCACCGAGCAAGAGCAACGGAGGAGCGATAACTGCGAGGAGCAGGTGCTGCACCATGTGGACGGTGAGCGACACATCGTCCAAGGCTTCGAGCGGTGAGCCAATTGCGATCCAGATTGTGACTAGTCCTGCGAAGAAGGACGCGAGTCGCCAGACTGGAAATTGGCGGTTGGCTGCTTTGCGAACGCGATTCCAACCTCTTGCGTAGAAAAAAGCTGCGAGACAAAGCGATGCATTCACCGCGAGTGGAGCGGACCATGATTGCAAGACAAGTTGGGCCAGCGAATTCATAATGAAGTCTAGGGAGAGGGTGAAGCCGCTCCGCGATTTTCAGCGCCGAGCGCGATGGTGCGCGATGCGTCATGCGCCGGCGATTGTCCGGCGGGATGCAACGACTGCAAGAATGCGACGAGCGCCGTGGTTTCGGCGGGACTCAAATTTTTGCCGTAGGCGGGCATGTTGCCGCCGCCCTGAATCACCTGGCGAATCAATTGGTCTTGCGTCAGGCGCACGGCCACTGCATCGAGGGCTGGGCCGCGCTTTCCACCCTGCTCGGCGAGCGAATGGCAATTGTGACATTGTTTCTCCTGAAAAACCAAGGCGCCCTGCCGCTCGAGCGCTGTGCGATTTTTCAGAAACTGGTTGGGAATGGGGATGCCACTCCATGCGTCCATCACCGGACTCCATGGAGTGTGCTGAGCCAGATGCGTGAATGTAGCAAGCGCTACTGCCACCAAAAGGACTGTGAGAACTGCGAGGGGCCTGCGGCGCCAGCTCTTTTCACCTTCGCCTGCGAAGAACGGCAGAAGAAGGAGCGCGAGAATCCCGACGACGGGGCCGATCAGCAGGGCCGGAGTTTCCATCGAGGCCGGAAGGTAGGAGAGGATCGCATAGAGCCACAGAAAAAAGAAATCCGGGCGCGGTGACGTCTGAATAATGGTGGGGTCGGGGGGACCTGACGGACCGAATGGACCGAAGTGATAGGCGCAGAGGGCCAGCGAGAAAAGAATCAAGGCAGAGAAAAAAAGATCCTTCCAAATCGCGTCCGGCACGAACGGCATTCCGTCCTGCTTCGTCAGCTCGTGATATTCCTTTATGTATGTGGCTTTGCGCACCAAGCGCCCGGGCATCGGCCACTCGTTGATGCCGAGCTTCACGACCATGAGGAGGTGAACGCCGACAAAGGCAATGAGCAGGCCTGGAATGACGAAGACATGAAGAGCGAAGAAACGCGAAAGAGTTGCGCCTGCGATAATCGGGCCGCCTAGCAGGAGATTGACCGTTAGCGGGCCAAAGACGGGAACGCGGCTGGCAATCGAAGCTCCAATGCCCAAGCCCCAATATGCGTCCTGGTCGAATCTTAAAACTTGGCCTGAGAAGGCCATGCCGAGTGTGACGAGCAGAAGGAATACACCCACAATCCACGTAAGCTCGCGCGGGTATTTGTAAGCGCCAAAGAGAAAAACCTGAATCATGTGAATCAGGACGATGGCGACCATGAAATCCGAGCCCCATCCGTGGAGCGCGCGGATGTACCAGCCGAGCGCGACACTGTGATTCAGCGTCTGCAGGCTGTTCCATGCCTCTCCGGCGGACGGCACGTAGATCAGAGCGAGCAGGATGCCAGTGACGATCTGCAGGATGAAGACCGCGAAAGCAGCGCTGCCAAAAACATAGAACCAGCTGGAGGTCTTGCGCGGAATAACATGCTCGGCGGTCTCACGGATGGTGGAGGCGAGCTGCAAGCGCTCGTCGAGCCATTCGCCGATGGATGAAATCAGGCGCATGGCTGGATTCCCTTTACGATATTCGAGGCCTGGCCCGGTGTGGGCATTTCGCCGGCCTGGATTAACAACCTTCCGGCGTCGATTTTGTAGTGGTATTGGAACAAGCCACGTTCGGGAGGGCCGGAGGCGCGTGAGCCATCCTGGTAATAAGCTCCTCCGTGACAGGGGCACATGAACAAACTGGACTGCGGGAACCAGCGGACCGGACATCCGAGGTGCGCGCAATTGATTGCGAATACCTGATAATTTTTCCCATCCACGTTGCGAACCCAGCAGGCGATATCGGCGGTATCACCGTCCCAAGCATTCACTACGGGGTTTCGATACGTGGCCAGGCGCGTCTCTCCAGAAGGAAATTGATCGAGATTGCCGAGCGGAACCCAGGATTCATAGCCGTCTTTGCGGCCGCGCGAGACTGGAGAAAGAAGGTAACGCACGACCGGGAATGCAAGAACCACGGCGACGAGGCTGTTAAAGAAAATGCCCAGGTTCATGAGAAGCGCGCGCCTGCTGAGTGAAGTCATCGAACGTCTCCTGACGATTTCGGAATGCTTGGGTACGGCTGGCCGGGGAATTGGGAGCGCTGCGAAGCAAGCCAGGCCACGACATCGGAGACGTCTTGCGCGGACATCGGTGTGCCGGGAACATTATTACGCCAATCCGGAGCGCCCAGATCCGGGCGGCCGACAATTACGATGGTGCGAAGCTGCTGATCTGTGACAAGAGCGAGAAAAGATCCTTCGACGATGGAACTTGCCTTCGGGGATCCCTTGCCTGCAACGCCGTGGCACGAGGAGCAGAACTTTGTGTAGACCTGCGAACCGCGGGCAGAGTCGCCCGGAGTTGGGGAGGAGTAGGGCGGCGGGTTCGTGCCACTCAAAATGTTGGGCTGCGACCAATGTTCGCGAACTCCGCTGACGATTAGATCAATTTGCTTCGCCGTGAGCATTCCGCCGGCGCTCTGCGCGAAGGCGGGCATGGATGTGCCGGGGATTCCATTCGTGGCCGCGTGGCGCAGGATCGTGTCGTCCGCGATCGCTAGATAGACCGGATCACCGAGCGGGATCGCGGCGCCGCCGCGGCCGTCTGCTCCGTGGCATCCGGCGCAGTTTTCACCGTAGAGGACGTTGAAATCCGAAATGTCGTTGGGGTTGATCGGAGTGCTGGAGTTGAGCGGTTTTCCCGATGAAATGCCGCAGCCGCAGATATAAGTGGACAGGAAGAGTGCCGCGGATGCGAGAAGCCCGGTGTTCATCCCGCTCTTCGTCCGGCTCTTCATCGGGGCTCATCCTTGCCGCGTCTCTCCGACATAATTCCGGGAGCCTCGACACCGGCCCGCATTGCAAAGGGGATATTCTCGCGCGTAGAGATGCGCTCCTGCCGGATGACGACGAGACCCGCGACTACGCCAAATGCCACCTGGGAAGCCATGAACCAAACCCAATCAATGTGGCTGGCGAGCAATGGATTGAGAAGATTTAAAATCGAGTACAACAAGCCAGACCATAGCACCGGAGCAATCAATCCTCCCAGCACTATGGGTCGCCGCGGAAACATTGGTAGCATGGCGCCGTAGAGCAAACCCACGAGCGTGGAACCGATACCGTGCAAAAGCACAGCGATTGCGAAGCTGCCCAAGTGAAATGAGTTCAATTGCGAGGGATCGAGCTCTAGCGATTTCGCGGACAAAGTCGCGGCAAGAAGATTGATTGGATACCAGATGCTTCCAGTTTTCAGAAGCCCATAAGTGCACGCGAGGACTGCCATCGCGACGCTCCCGGCCCAGCCCCCCTTCACACCGGCTGATATTGGGTAGGTCTCGACCGGAAGCCAGGCGCGAACGAGTTCTGGCGCGATGGGAAGACGCGCGACAGTCTTGCGCTCGACCGGGATGCGGAGTTCCTCTGCGACCACCGGAACGGCCACTTCCTCTTCGCGAGGCAAGACTTGCCTGAACCAGCCGACGCATCCGGACAAGGTAAGGACGAGGCCGAGAATGCTGAGCGACACGTTGGTGAGCAGGCCTGCGAAAAGCAAGGTGAAGCCAAGAGCCAAAGCGAGCGGCCAGGCCGTAGGCGCGGGCATTTCGACCACATCAGGGGGCCGTGAGCTTTCGCCGGAATGTCGCGCGGATAAGTGCATGCTCATTTCTGCTCCTCAGCGCCCCACGATGTAGACGACGGTGAAAACTACGACCCAGACTGCGTCCACAAAATGCCAGTACATGGAAAGAGTTGCGATGCGGGCGGATTGCTCCACGCCCACGCGATCGGCGAGACCGAAAAGCAGCACGGCAGTGAGCATCACCAGGCCCACAGTGACGTGCGTGGCATGTAAGCCGACGAGCGAATAATAGGTGGTGCCAAAAAGATTGGTGGAGATGGTGAGCCCGTGTTCGAAGATCAGCCGGTGCCATTCCATTGCAGTGCCGAATAAAAAGAGGGCGCCGAGCAGGATGGTGATTCCCCAGAGAATGAGGAAGGTTTTGCGATGATCGTTTTCAAGCTCTTTGGCCGCGAGATGAATGGTAAGGCTGCTCGACAATAGACAGATGGTGAAGAAGATCGGCGTCTCCAGTACTTCGCGGGGAGTGGGGCCGGTGACGCTTTTTCCCAAGTAAAAAAGATATGCGACTACGAAAATCGTGAAGATCGCAGACTCGGCGATAATGAGGCAGGCCATGCCGACCTTGCCCCTGTAGGGGAGTTTCCACTCGAGAGGTCTTTCGAGGGCTGGACTGGTGACGGCGCTCATTGCTCAATCCTTTTAGTCATGGCGTTACTCGTAGCGACTGTCCGGATCTTCCGGGTGCTTCAGGTCCCACAGGGGCCGGCGGCTGGCAACCACAGGAATGACGGCAAAATTGTAATCCGGGGGCGGTGAACTTACCGACCATTCCAGAGTCCATGCGTCCCAGGGATCGTTGCCCGCTTGCGGTCCTTTGAAATAAGAATAAATAAGGTTGGCGACGAACACGAGTATGGCGATGCCCTGGATGAATGCGCCGATGGTAACGATCAAGTTGAGAGTTTCCCAACCCGGACGGGGCTCGTAGGTGTAGATGCGGCGCGGCATTCCGAGAATACCGGGAATGTGCATCACGTCGAACGTGAGGTGAAACCCGAGCAGGAAAAGCCAGAAATGGAGCTTGCCCAGCGATTCGTTCAGCATTCTTCCGGTGATTTTCGGATACCAGTAATAAAACGCGGCAAAAAGGGCAAAGATGATTCCGCCGACAATTACATAGTGAAAGTGCGCCACGACAAAGTAGGAGAGGCTGAGCTGCCAATCAAAAGGCGCGGAGGACATCATGATTCCGGTGAGACCGGCGATCAAAAACTGAAAGAGAAAGGCGATGGAAAAGAGCATAGGCGTCTGGAACCGAATGCTTCCACCCCACATGGTGCCGAGCCAATTGAAAATTTTGATTCCAGTGGGAATGCCGACACACATGGTGGTGATGGCAAAAAAACTGTTGGCGTAGGAATTCATTCCGATCGTAAACATGTGGTGCGCCCACACGCTGAGGCTGACGAAGGCGATACAGATGGTGGCGCCAACCATAACGGGGTAGCCGAAGATCGGTTTGCGCGAAAATACCGGAATGATTTCGGACATGAAAGCGAAGCAAGGAATAATCAGGACGTAGACTTCCGGATGACCGAAGATCCAGAAGAAATGCATCCAGATGGCGGCCGAGCCGCCCGCCTGTGTGTCGAAGAAATGGCCTCCCAGGTACCGATCCACCAGCAGCATGATTTGCGCCGCGGAAAGCGGGGTGATCGTGATCAGAACCATTCCGGACATCACCAGGTTGAGCCAAGCGAGCAGCGGCATGCGGTTGAGCGTCATTCCCGGGCAGCGGAGGCACATAATTGTCGCGATAAGATTGATGGCTGTGCCGATGCTCCCGAAACCGGAGACGAGAAGAGCGATCGTCCAGTAGTCCGAGCTGGGGCCCGGCGAAAACGCTCTCGCCGCCAACGGCGCGTATGCCCACCAGCTCACGTCAGGCGCGTTGCCGGCGCCATAAAGTCCGTTCCCACCCAAGAAACTGAAATAAAGGAGAATGCCTCCCAAGGCTGTGAGCCAGAAACTGAACGCATTCAGGCGGGGAAAGGCCATGTCGCGCGCGCCGATCATTATTGGGACGAGATAGTTGGCAAAACCAAACAGGACAGGCATGGCCACGAAGAAAATCATGGTGGTGCCATGCATGGTAAACATGCGATTGAAAACTTGAGGTGAAACAAAATCGTTGTGCGGGCGAATCAGCTGGATGCGAATGATGGTGGCTTCGATCCCGCCGATGACGAGAAAAATGAGCGCATAGACGATGTAGAGAATTCCCAGACGCTTGTGATCGACTGTGGTGACCCATTCATGCACCACTTCGACCCAAGGCCGCGCCTCCGCTGTGGCATTTGGAATGGCCATTGCGTCCGATGACATAAGTACTCTCCCAAATCCTTTGACTACCGAAGCGTCTGGAGATAGTCGACGAGCGCATCCAGATCAGCGTCGCCGAGTTGCATGGCGGGCATGAGCGAACCCGGCTTGATGGCATCCGGTTTCTGAATCCACAAGCGAAGGTTCGCCTTGGTGTTGTCGGCCGCACCTGAGGCAATTGTTTGACGGCTCATCAAGTGCGTCAGGTCCGGGCCGAAGCGCCCGTTGGCGATGGTGCCGCCGACGGCGTGGCAGTTTACGCAAGCCGTTGTTTCGAAAACGCGCCTGCCGGCGGTTACGTTTGCGTCGAGCACCGCGGGCTGCTGTTGAGCCTGAACCCAGGTGGCAAAGTCCTGAGAGCTGTCCACGTAAACCCGCAGCAGCATCTTGGCGTGTTGCGTGCCGCAATATTGCGCGCACTGGCCGAGGAAGATGCCCGTTTGATACGGATCCATCCACATATGATTCACGCGATTTGGGATCAGGTCTGTTTTTCCGGCCAGCTGGGGGATCCAGAAGCTGTGATCCGTGTCGGCGGAAAGCAGAGTCAAGAAAGTGGGCGTCGGGTGGGCGGCTTCGCTTACCGGAATGTGCAGCTCGTTCGCAGTGACGACGCCTGACTGTGGATAGCGGAACTCCCACCAGAACTGATGTCCGATGGCGACGACCTCAACGGCATTCTCGGGCTGCGGAGCGTCCTCAATCGAGTGGATTACACGCGCGGTTGCGAGAAACAATACGACTACGATCAAAATTGGAATCACAGTCCATGCCAGTTCAATCTGCGTGCTGCCGTAGACCTGGGGAGGCTCGCGACCGTCATCCCCTGGGCGCTTGCGGAATTTCACGACCGCATAGGCCAATAAACCGAAGACAATCGCAAAAATCAGACCGGTTATCGAGAGAACGAAGTGTGAGAGATGAACGATTGATTTTGCCGGCGTGGAGTGCGGGTCATAAATGCTCGGGAGCGGGGAAGGATCACCGGGAGCGGCAAAACAGAGCGATGCCGCAAGCAGCGCTCCTGCGAGCAGCACGGCGATTCCCGCCACTTTACTGCGCGGCTTTAGAATTCGGCGAATTTGGTCGAAACGTACCATGAAGTAAAATTCAGCCTCATCCCAAGTGAGACCAAAAATATAGGCACTTCTCAACCCAAACCGGGAACGCCTTTTGCAGTGCTGTAACGCCACTTAGTTCGCGGTTACGGAGTCGCGATAATAGCCGGATGTCAACCGGCTGACAAGTGTCCAGCCGTCATCATCGGGCCGCAAGCAAGTGCACATGGATCGAGAGTTTTCCCGAGTGCGAAAGTTGGATGCTTGCCGAGGCGTGACGGACCTTTTTTTTCGCGGTTAGACAGTGCGAGGTGGAAGAGGGTGCGCGCCACGGCGTTGCCATGAGCACCGCACCTCCCGGCATGACCAACATCAAAAAAGCATCGCCGCAGGCCACGGCGAAAAAGGTTTCTCCGTGGCGATCCCCGCCCTGCAAAAGCAGCAGCGGGGATCCGCCATTCAACTGTGGCGGCGGTGTTCTTTCTCCAATATCGGTCTAGATCGCCTCCAAAGACTCGCGGACATGTCGAACATTGCCCTCGATTGTGGCCACGACTTCCTCGATGTTGCCGGAGAGGATCATCTTTCCCATGGCCAGCGCGAAGCCTACGGCTTGCGACCGGTCGGCATGAGAGGGTATCGAGAGAGCGTTGGCATCGGTGACTACATCGATGAGAGCGGGCCCTTTGTGCTCCAGCGCCTTCTTGAGGCCCGAAGTCACATCCGCGGGGTTTTCGATTCTTACACCCATCATGCCGACGGCTTCGGCAAGCTTAGCGAAGTTCGGATTCTTGAGGTCCGTTTGATAGTCGGGAAATCCGGCGGTTTCCATCTCGAGCTTCACCATCCCGAGAGCGCCGTTGTCGAACACGAGTACCTTAATAGGGAGGTCGTACTGTGTGATCGTCAACAAATCACCCATCAGCATTGCGAAACCGCCGTCCCCGGATAGGGAGATCACCTGTCGTCCGGGATAGGCGCATTGCGCGCCAATGGCCATGGGAAGTGCGTTGGCCATGGACCCGTGGTTGAAGGAACCGATGATGCGCCGGTTCTTGGCGGGCTTGACATGCCGGGCGGACCAGACATTGCACATGCCAGTATCCACTGTAAAGATGGCATCGGGCGCGGCAACTTCACTGAGCGCGGCGGCGACAGGCTCGGGATGCATGGGCGTGCGCGTACCCACATGGTCAACGTACACATTCATTTTACGAAGTTTCTCTTTGTGTTCGCGGACCGTGGAATCGAGGAACGCGCGGTCCGGCTTTGCATCCAACATCGGCAACAGAGCTTTCAGCGTCTCGGCCACATCGCCCCAAATTCCGAGATCGATTTTGCTGCGCCGTCCCAAACTCTCGGCTCGGATGTCAACTTGCGCGATCTTGCAGTTTGTGGGCAGGAATTTGTCGTATGGAAAATCGGTGCCGAGGAGCAGCAGAAGATCGCATTCGTGGATCGCCTCGTAACACATCCCGAAACCAATCATGCCGGTCATTCCCATCTCGTAGGGATTGTCGTATGCGACGTATGGCTTCCCTCGGTAGGTATACCCGACCGGAGCTTTCACTTTCTCGGCGAGAGCGATCACTTCATCGTGGGCGTTTTCGCAACCGATGCCGCAGAAGAGCGCGACTTTCTTGCTGGAGTTGATCAAGTCCGCGAGCCGCGCCAAGTCCTTTTCGTTGGGACGGATGCTCGGTCGTTTGGTTACCAGGGAACGCGAGCCGGCATGCGCCGGTACTTCCGTTGCCGCCAAGTCGCCGGGCAGTACGACCACGCCTACACCGCCTTTTCCAATGGCACTCTGCATGGCGATGTGCAGAACCCGCTCAAACTGGGCCGGATTCGAGATCATCTCGCAATAGTGGCTGCATTCCTGAAACAGATTTTGGGGATGCGTTTCCTGAAAATATCCCGTGCCGATTTCACTGCTGGGAATGTGCGACGCGATTGCCAGCACCGGAGCATTGCTACGGTGAGCGTCGAAAAGGCCGTTGATCAAGTGGAGGTTGCCGGGTCCGCAGCTCCCCGCGCAACAGGCGAGCTTGCCGGTGAGCTGTGCCTCGGCGCCGGCCGCGAATGCGGCGACTTCTTCGTGGCGCACATGGATCCACTTAACTTTGTTGTTCAGCCGCAATGCATCGGTAACAGGGTTCAAGCTATCGCCGACTACACCGTAGATCCGCTCGATACCCGCTTCAGCAAGTCTCGCTACCAACTGATCCGCCAATCGATGTGCCATTGCCTAAATCCTCCTTTTAAGCTTTCATTATTTTTGCGCGAGTGCAGGTTGGGGTTGCGCCGCACGTCCAGTTTCACGAAGAAAGAAGCTCACGACAATTGCAAGCGCACAGCAAGCAATCCAGAACAGCGCACCCCTCTGAAAGTGCACCGCCAGGTTTGGCACGTTTCCGGTGCCCCTGCCGATACGATGCGCGTAAACCGGGCCCAGAAACGCTGTGATCGCGAAAACCAGGAAATTGATCCCGCCGGTTGCGCTGCCCTTGACATTGTCCGGATTGACTTCCTTGATGATGCTGTAGGGAATCATCGCGGCGCCGGATGCCACCCCAAAAATGAACATCCCCAGCCTCGCTGAAATCGGCAACGGGTGGAACGCGATTTGCGCGCCCGCCAGCATCATCACCGCCGCGCTCCCCACGATTACGGGCTTGCGCCGTCCGATTCGGTCAGACAGCCAGCCGAGCAGCGGACATCCGAAGACCCAGCCGAGAGGAACCATGGAAGCGATCACCACTGCGTTGTGGTAGGAAAATTGAAGATCCTTTTGAAATGCTGCGACTCCCCAGATCATGTCTCCGATTGTGGTGGGTGCGAATAGCAAGCCGGCGACAATTCCGCAGAGATACGACTGAGGATTTGAAAATACAATTTTGTAGGGCGTGAGCAGCGAACCGAAGCCGCCTTCCTGGAGGTGCGCTCCGAGCTGTTCTTTGGGGGTGGAGATATAGAGTAGAACTGCAACGACTAGGATGATTATTCCTATTCCGATCCAAAAAGTATGAACACCGAGACCACGCTCAATCATCGGGCCGACGACATTCTGTCCAGCCGAGCCGCCGAGCATCCCGACGCATTGGGTGGCGCCGATAGCAGTAGCCAGGTAGCGCGCAGGGAATCCGCGTGCCGCCAAATAGACGGCGCCAGTGAATGCAAATGCAGAGCCCGCACCCTGGCAGAGGCGTCCAATATCTCCTGCCAGCACTGCCGGCACGCTAAACAGCAGACAGCCTAAACCCAGAATCGCCATTCCCACCGGCACGGAACGCTTAGCACCCAAATGGTCCAGGGCTGCGCCTGCGACAAGACTCATCGAGGAATAGGTGTAGTAATAGACGCCCAGAATCGAGGCAATCCCGAGCGCCGTGGTGCTGAAGTGGTCCTCCAATCCCGAAATCATCACGGACGGCGATGACCTCACCGCATATTCGAGGAAATAGAAAATGACGGTGAAAAACCACGCGACGATGAATGCTCGTGTTTGAGGCGCGATCTGCTGTGGCTGCGCGACGGGTGCGGCTGCGGACGTAGAAGCAGGAACTTGCGCTCGAGCAGCGCTGGCGGTTATTGGAAGCGGTTTGTCAGCCATGGTCATCTCCTCCACCAACTCGAAAACGTGTACTGCGTTTACCAGGAATTTGCTCTAAACGAGACGATAGGTTCCGGCCTGTCACTGTTCGTCTGATGCAGATTGTCAAACCGTGGTGTCATTTGGATTCGGTGTTCGGGATGCGGAGTATAAAGCCTGACGTCGAAGGCAGGACGTAGCGAACACCTGCATACACCATGCTCAGATGGGCATCCCTCGGATTGTCTGGGGCTATGAACCATGGAGCGCGAGTTAGATAAGAATATTGCGTGTAATACTGGAGCGCTCCGTGCATATCGCTCTTCCAGAATGTCTGCAGCCAATCGAATGTAATTTGCTGTATGGCTCGGTTGTTGGTGTTCGGTGAGCCTGGACCGCCGTAGCCTATGATCGTCCCAGGCGCGGTGGTGTTCGTGGTGTCGGGGAAGAAATTCCGTCCGAAATAGTCCGCTCCGTAATAAACGGCGAAAGCGGACTGTTGATTCGCTATCCACTCGAAGCCGACGGAACCTGCTCCCGCATGCACCAGGGAAGGAAAAATG
>Ga0181517_10000468_pt1 | contig 54243 bp, 29 predicted proteins | sample PEATcosm2014_Bin_31_FD_119748 | JGI IMG/M metagenome (GOLD analysis project Ga0181517, IMG submission 119748) | Peatland microbial communities from MTU Mesocosm Facility, Houghton, MI, USA - PEATcosm2014_Bin01_30_metaG | ecosystem: Environmental > Terrestrial > Soil > Wetlands > Peat | place... | reverse complement strand
GCACTGGTGGTGCGGCGCACTACCAACTCCAATTCAGACTGCTCTTCAAGCGTAAGTGCAATGCTGCGGGCCTTCATGCATTGCACTATACACCATTCGCTCATTTATGCAACTAGATACTAGCCCCCCAGCATTCCCCCAAGGGCTAAACAGGCTGCAGAAAAAGTCCGTGTTTCTTGCAGAATACGTGAAAAGCATACCTCAGGGCCTAAAGGCCGCGTTCATTTTACGGGGTTTGTGTCCGGGATAAATCCCGGACCTACCGCCCGAATGAGTTTTTCCGCAGCCTGCAAAGCCCACAATGATTTTTCTGCCATTGCGGCAGGCTGAAGCCGTGCCCTTTCAAAACATCGACCGGATCGGAGGCTCCCAAGTGCGACAATGTCGGGTGGGGGGAACTCCATGAACCTGTTCAAGACCACCCTTCTTCTGACCGGACTTACGCTGATTCTGGTTCTTGCCGGGGAGTACTTTGGGGGCAGCGACGGCGCGCTGATGGCCTTTGCCCTGGCAGCGGCGATGAACTTTGTCAGCTACTTCTACTCCGACAAGATTGCATTGAGCGTGTATCGGGCGCAGCCGGTAACGCGGGAGCAATTGCCGCGGGTGTATGCGGTGGTGGAGCGGCTCACGGGTCGCGCGGGCATTCCCATGCCCAAGATTTACGTCATCCCGACTGAATCGCCCAATGCCTTTGCCACGGGCCGCAATCCCAATCACGCCTCAGTGGCCGTGACGCACGGCATTCTGGCGCTGCTGACCGACGATGAACTGGAAGGCGTATTGGCGCACGAGTTGAGCCACGTGCGTAACCGCGACATCCTCACCAGTTCAATTGCCGCCACACTGGCCGGAGCCATCACCATCCTGGCGCGCATGGCATTCTGGTTCGGCGCAATCGGCGGCGGCGGAGACCGGCGGCGGGGCGGCGGACTTGGGGCACTGTTCATGCTCATTTTCGCGCCCTTCGCGGCCATGCTCATCCAGTTGTGGGTTTCGCGCACACGCGAGTACGAAGCCGACGCCAGCGGCGCGCACCTGACCGGAAATCCCTATGCGCTGGCCTCGGCCCTGGAGAAGATTTCCGCGGTCAGCAGGCAAGTGCCGCTCATGGCTTCGCCCAACTCGGCGCACCTGTTTATCATTGCGCCGCTGCTCTCGGGCGAGACTTTTGCCAGCCTGTTCTCGACCCATCCGCCAATCCAGAAACGCATCGAGCGGCTGATTGGCAGGTCGTCCGTGCTGGGAGCGGGAGCAGGAATCAGGAACTGAGACAGAAAAAGAGCATCGAGCCGGTCTGAAAGCTGCACCGGCCCGGCATCTGATCCCTGTTCCCTCTTCCCTGCCCCGATGTATTCTTGCCACATGAAAACTCTGCTTCGTTCGCTTCTTTACCTAGCCCTGATGGTGTGGCTGGGCGCTGAAGTCTTTTTCCCCATTGTTGCCGCCGTCGCCTTCAGCACTCTACGGCCGGATACGCACACGGCCGGGATGATCGTGCGGCAATTGCTGACCATCTTGCATGGCATGGGGCTGGTCTCGGGCTTGGTGGCCATGGCGCTGCTGGCTTTGGCCCCGGCATGGGGCATCTACAAGCCGCGCGCGGTGCTGGCCCCTATGGGCCTGGTGCTGCTGATGATTGCCTTGAGCGTTTATGCGCAGTTCGGGATTATTCCCGCGATGGAGCGGGACCGCATTGCGGCCGGTGGGACCATTGACGCGGCCGATGCCGCCAACACCAGCCGCATGGATTTTGAAAGGCTGCACAACCGCAGCGAGCACGTGGAGGAAGCCATTCTGCTGTTCGGGCTGGCCACGGTGGTGCTGGTGGCAAGTGCGGAGTCCAGGCGGGTATAGAGCATTTCTCCGTTCCCATCATGAGACAGCAGGCCAACCCACACTCCTTGTTCCCTGCTCTTGTATCATCGAAGAGGCCCTGAAGCGCGCAATGCATCGTGCAGGGGCTGAGGCAGGAAGCTCATGAAAACTGGAATTATCGGCCTGCCGCAGGTGGGCAAGACATCGCTGTTCAAGATTCTGACCAAGGCGCGGTTGGAGGAGCGGGGCCACTCGCGCCAGGAACACATTGGCGTGGCCCGCGTACCGGACGACCGGCTTGACAAGCTCTCCGCGCTCTACTCGCCGAAAAAAACCACCTACGCTTCAGTGGAATACGTAGACGTAGCGGCTATCGGTCAGGAAGCGCTGAAGGAAACCGCGTTCCTGGCCAGTTTGCGCCAGGTGGACGCGCTGATTCACGTGCTGCGCGCGTTTGAGGACGATGCGATTCCCCACGTCGGACCTGTCGATCCGCTGCGTGACATCAAGAACGTCGATTTCGACCTGATGATCAGCGACCTCACCCAGATCGAAAAGCGGCTGGAGCGGCTGGAAAAGGACCTGAAGAAAGGGCGCACTGCCGATCTGGAGCACGAGCAGGCGCTGCTGCTGCGGTCGAAAGAAGCGCTCGAAAAGGAAGTGCCGCTGCGCGAGTTGGAGATGACCAACGAGGAAAAGAAGCTGATCAAGGGCTTCATGTTCCTGTCGCAAAAGCCGATTCTCTACGTGCTGAACATTGGCGAAAGCACCACGCTGGGCACGGACCTGGAGGCGGCCGTGAGCCGCTGGAAGCTGGACGAAGTGGCCCACCGGCCCAACGCCGGCGCCACCGCCATCTGCGGCAAGGTCGAAGCTGAACTGGCGGAGATGGACGACGAAGAGGCGGCCGAGTTCCTGGGCAGTTATGGGCTCAATGAGAGCGGGCTGGTGCGGCTGATTCGCAAGAGCTACGAGTTGCTGGGCCTGATCAGCTTCTTTACCGCGGGCGAGGACGAGTGCCGCGCCTGGACGATTCCCGTAGGCTCCAAGGCTCCGCAGGGCGCGGGCGCGATTCACACCGATTTGGAGCATCATTTTATTCGCGCTGAAACCATCCGCTGGGACGCACTGCTCGAAGCCGGCTCTGAGGCCGCGGCACGCAGCAAAGGCACGCTGCGGCTGGAAGGCAAGGAATACGTGGTGCAGGATGGCGACGTGATGCACATCCGGCACAGCGGGTAAGCGCGGATGCTGGTTCATTCAGGAGTCTGGCATTGCCGCTTGGAATGAGAATCCGGGCAGGATGTTTCCTGTGGGGCTTGTTGCTGGTTGGCTGCGGTCCGGCGAGGCCGAGTGCGGAAGTGGTGAAGCGAGACCTGTCGACTGCAGTTCCTCTGCAATCGACGCCAGCACAAGTGCTCACCTACCTAACCAGACAGAGGATCGAACACACTGAATACAATCGTGACGCTAGGCAGGGCAATTTAATTCATGCGGTCGTTCGTGATCGGTCCAGATGGAATATTGTGAAGACCGATTGCAGCATCACATTCCATTTCGACGATCGGGATCGCCTCGTGGCGTTTGACGTTAGGGAGTGGTTAACAGGACCGTAGAGGCCGCTCCCGCAGGGGCTAAAGCCCGTGTAGTTTTGACGGATTTGCGGCACGACTGAAGTCGTGCCCTGTTACAGAGCGACGATTTTCCGTGGCCAGCCGGGCCATTACCTTCAAAGAACCACGGATTCAACCACGAAATCAGGGACGATGCTCAAGTTATCTCTATTGCTGGGTGCCATAGCCGCGCTGGCCGATGTGGCGGGCGGGTTTGTGTTGGTGCGCGCCAAGGGCGTAGAGCGCTATCTGCGCTATTTTGTGGCTCTCGGCGCGGGGTTCCTTATCGCCACTGCCATCCTGGAGATGATGCCCGAAGGGCTGCGCCTCAGTCCGCGGCTGGGGCCGGTGCTGATCATGGGCGGGTACTGCGTGGTGCACCTGCTGGAGCACACCATCAACGCCCACTTTCACTACGGCGAGGAGACGCACCACGATGAGTTCATCTCCCGGCACACGGGCAACTCCGTGCTGGTGGGCCTCAGCGTTCATGCGCTCTTTGACGGCGTGGCCATTGGCTCGGGGTTTGCGTTGCACGAGTGGCTTGGCTGGCTGATCTTTCTGGCGATTCTGCTGCACAAAGCGCCGGAGGGCTTCACCATGGCCAGCGTGATGTTGGCCAGCGGACGCAGCCGGGGCGCCGCACTTTTCTCAGCCGTGGCTCTGGCAGCAGCAACCCTGGCCGGCGTATTGGTCATCGGACTTGCGCCGACGCTGGTTCTATACGGATTGCCTGTTTCAGCGGGCGTGGCTCTCTACGTGGGGGCCACCGACCTAGTTCCCGAGGTCAATCGCGAACCGGGCATTCGCATGGCGCTGGTATTTTTCGCCGGCGTGGCGGGGTTCCTGCTGCTACGGACGATGCTGCCAGCGATTTAGTGGTGAGTCGGACGTTCGGTGGAAGAAGACGAAAAGCGGCCGCAGATCCTTCGCTTCGCTCAGGATGACAGTCCTTTTGTGATGCGAATTTAGCACTCAGGACACTGGTGTGCTCCACCGTTCCTCGTATTGGCTTCGAGGCATCCCACCCGATGCGCAAAAACAAAGACCCGCCGAGGGTGGGGCACCCGGCAACAGGCGCGAACAATAAATTTCAGCCTCGGCCCCAGAATGCGTATTTCGCAGCGTAAAGCCTGATCAAGAGCAAGGCGTAATCCCAGGCGACTTTGAAGTTCGCCTTGCTGGAACCGCGGCTGCGCAGGCCAAAAGCAAACGGTATCTCCGCGACCGATCCGATTTCGCCGCGCACCAGCACTTCAAGCAGCAGTTTGAAACCTGTCCTTTGAAAGATGCCCTGGCGCAGGCAGCAACTGCGCACCATGAAAAAACCCGACATCGGATCCTGGGCGTGGGCCTGCCTGGATTGCAAGGGCCATGTGACCCAAACAGCGGCGGCGGAGAGAAACTTGCGAACCGGGCTCCATTCCCCCAGTTGGCCGCCCTCGGTGTAGCGGCTGCCGATGGCCAGATCGCAGCCATCCTGAATAGCCGCCAGCAAGCGCGGCAGCAATTCTGGCGGGTGCTGCAGATCGCCATCCATCACTCCCAGAATCGGGGCGTCGGTGCGCTGCCATCCGTAAAGAATGGCGCCGGAAAGGCCCTTCTCGCCCTTGCGAACCAGCAGACGCACACGGGGATCCTTGTCGGCGACGGCGGAGACAATGGCCTCAGTGCCATCGCGGCTGTCGTCGTCTACGACCAGGATTTCGTAGGGGACCATGAGCGGGTCGAGCACTGAGCGAACGTGGTCAAGCAACCCACGGATGTTTTCCGCTTCGCGCAGGGTGGGAATCACCAGGGCCAGCTTTTGCAGAGAGCCCCGCGCACTTGCAGGCGCATTTGCTGCGTCTGGCACTGCACCAGCGGGAATATCAAGCGTGGCAATCATGGTTAGCGGGCGTCGCGTCAAGGATGCTTGGTTTCAGTATAAAGGACCGGCACACTTGCAGGCGATCTGGCCAAAAAATGTGGTCGGATCGCAAGCGACAGTAAGCCGCTTTGTCCTCTACAATCCTTGTTAAAGCGTCAAACAATCAGGGCAGGCGACCAATGAGGTACATGGGCTGAGCGACGTGATAGATTCCCGTAAACGCAACACCTTGTTGGTCTTGATATTCTCAGTCCTCTCATTTGTTGTGATGGGATACCACCCCGGCATGGAAGACGACGGTGTGTATCTTGCCGCGGTCAAAAACAGGTTGGACCCGGCGCTCTATCCGCACAATGCCGTCTTCGTTCGCATTCAGATGCAGGCCACATTATTTGATAATTGGGCGGCAGGATTTGTGCGCCTCACCGGCATTCCGGTTGCCTATACTGAGTTGTTCTGGCAGTTCGCTTCGATTGTGGCGATTCTGGCCTGCTGCCTGGGAATCGCAGGGAAATTCTTCAAGGAAGAGCGGGCACGATGGGCCGGGGTGGCCATGGTCGGAGCCATGTTCACGCTTCCAGTGGCGGGAACCGCGCTGTTTGTGATGGACCAGCATCTGCATCCGCGCTCCTTGGCCACTGCGCTGATTTTGCTGGCAGTGTGGCTTGTACTGGACGGCAAGCATCTGCCGGCCGTGCCGGTGCTGCTGCTTTCGCTCCTGCTGCATCCCATCATGACTCTGTTTGGCGCGTCGTTTTGCGTCTTCCTGGCAACGGCCGTTGCGGCTCCGTTTCACGAGTGGCAGTGGGTACGGCGCCGCGCGGGAGTCGGCGTGGGCGCGGCGGCGTTCATTCCGCTGGGTTGGCTTTTCGATCCGCCGCCGGCCATATGGCACAAGGCCGTGGACACGCGCGGCTACCTCTTCCTCGACCGATGGGCCTGGTATGAGTGGCTGGGCGCTGTAGCGCCATTGCTGCTGTTCTGGCTGCTGTGGCGGATAGCCAGCAAGCGCGGCGAAACCTTACTTGCCCGGTTTGCCCTGGCCGTCTTCCTCTTCGGCGTGTTCCACGAGGTTCTTGCCGTCGTCGTTTGGGGCATGCCGGCTTTGGTCCGGTTCGCGCCGATGCAGCCCATGCGCTTTCTTCACCTGGTCTACCTCTTCATGGCATTGATCGGCGGCTGCCTGATTGGCAAATATCTGCTGCGTGCCAGCGTATGGCGGTGGGCTGCGTTCCTGCTTGTGTTCAACGCTGGGATGTTTGCCGCGCAGCGGTATCAATTCAGCGGAAGCCAGCATCTTGAACTTCCGGGGAGGCCGCCGACCAATCCCTGGCTGCAGGCATTCGCATGGATTCGCCTGAATACGCCGACAGACGCTTACTTTGCGCTGGATCCTTATTATCTGGAGGCTCCAGGCGAGGACTATCACGGCTTCCGTGCGCTTGCGGAACGAAGCCAGTTGGCCGACGCCGTCAAAGATACTGCAGTGGTGGGACTATTTCCGGCGCTGGCTCCTGCCTGGGACCAGCAAATCGAGGCAGAGAAGGGCTGGCCGCAGTTTCAGCTTGGCGACTTCAAGCGCCTGAAAGCGGAGTTTGGCGTGAACTGGGTGTTGGTCTCGTTTCCCCCGCCGGATGGGCTCGTTTGCCGATGGCACAATGCCGGAATATCGGTATGCCAGGTGCCGTGAAGGCAGGGAGTAGAGAGTAGGGAATAGGGGTTAGGGATGATGCGGCTGGTTTGAAACTATGCGGAATCCATGCCGCGTGATCGTCCAGGCCTGACGATTGGCTCCCACATCCACTGCCACGGCCCGACGGTGAATCTGGTGAGAACCTCTAACCCCTAACCCCTATTCCCTATCCCCTGTTCTTTGCGTCTTGGGGGCTGTTTCCCGCAAAATGGAAGTACCACCCTTTTCCGGTATGGAGACCGGGCCATGCTCAATCTTACTCAGCGATTGATTCTCGGCTGCGTGTTACTCGCCGGCCTGACCTTCGGCCTGGTGTTCGCCACCCACAATGCCCTGGCGGCAGCAGGCCAGTTGAAGCTCGCTTCCCTGTTCGCGGGGGCCGCGGTGCTTGTGGAAGTGGTGACCATTGTGATGGTTCTCAGGCCCATCAGGAGGCTTGCCCGCGACGCCCGGTTGATCGCCCAGGGCAACCTGGAACACCGCGTGGAGTGGAGCAGCCGTGACGCCTTTGGACAGATCGCCGCAGAGATGAACCGGATCGTAGTGCGGCTGCGCGAACTGCGGGACTCGGAAGCAGGACGCCGCCAGATGGAGTACCAACTCTCCGATGCGGTTCTGCAGTCCATCTTTGAGCCCATCATTGTGACCGACGCGAAAGGCCACCTGCTCAAGGTGAATCAGGCCGCGGTGGAACTGCTAGGCGAGGCCGCCACCGACCGCATGGCACTGGCCAATACGCCGGGAGGCGACAAGATTCTGAGCGCCATCCGCGACGCCGTTTCGATGCAAAAGGCGGTCGCCGCTGAAGACGAGGCGGCCATGCTGCCCATGCGCATCGGGAAGAAAGAGCGGAGCTACCGGCTGCGCACCACCCCCATGCGCGATTCAGAGGGGCGCCTACTGGGCACGGTGACGACGCTTGAAGATGTAACCAGCCTGCAGGACACCGATCGCTTCAAGACCCAATTCATCGCCGTCGCCAGCCGCAAACTGCGCGACCCGCTGACGCAACTGCGCCGCGGCCTTTACGCGCTCGGCCAGGGCTTTGGCGGGGAGTTGCGCCCGCTGCAAACCGAACTGGTGGCAGAGGCTAGTCAGGAATCGGAGAAGCTTGACGACCTGATGGCCGACTTGATTGAAGTGGCGGAGCTGGATACCGGCAAGCGCGAGTTCAAACTGGAGCGACTGCGCCCGCTGCAAGCGCTGGGCGAGGCACGGGACCGCTATTGCGACGCGGCCACCCAGAAACACATTCGAGTCGACGTGCAGGCCTACGCCGACCTTTCTGTTGTGCAGGCCGACCGCAGGGCCTTGCGGTCCATCCTGGATAATCTGCTGGCCAATGCCATCCGGTACACACCTGAGGATGGAGAGATCCTGCTGACCGCCGAAGAGATCAAGGACTACGTCCAGTTCACGGTGCGGGACACGGGCCGGGGCATTGAGGCGGAACGGCTCAGCACCATCTTCGACCGCTTCAATCCGTTCTCGGAAAGCGGCTCAGGGCTAGGCCTGGCGCTGGTACGGCGCCTGGTAGAGTCTTTGGGTGGGCAGATTGCCGTGGAGAGCAGGCTGGGACACGGATCCACTTTCCGGTTCACCTTGCCGGTGGCTGCAGTTGAACAAGTACGTCATCCCGTCGAGGCGGGCTAAGCCATGGCAGAGATCGTATTGGAGAAGAAGCCGGAACCGGCCAAGCTGCGCATCTATGTTGGAGCGGCGCCGGGGGTGGGCAAAACCTACCACATGCTCAACGACGCCTACATGATGAAGCATCAGCAGGGCGTGGATGTGGTGATCGGCCTGGTTGAGCCGCACGGACGCAAAGATACCGAAGCGCGGATTCGAGATCTGGAAATTGTGCCTCTGCGCGAGATTCCCTACAAAGGCGTCACCCTGAAGGAGATGGATGTTGACGCCATTTTGGCCCGCCACCCGCAAACCGTAGTGGTGGACGAGCTGGCCCACACCAACGTCCCCGGCAGCAAGAACAAGAAGCGCTACGAGGACGTGCTGGAATTGCTCGATGCCGGCATCAACGTGATGGCCGCCGTCAACATTCAGCACCTTGAAACGCTGAACGACGCGGTAAACCGCTCGGCAAACACCGTCATCCGCGAGACCGTTCCGGACACCTTTTTCAAGCGCGCCGACGAAGTGCTGAACATCGACATCACGGTCGATGAGTTGCGCACCCGGCTGCGCGCGGGCAAGATCTATGCCGCGGAAAAGGTGGAGCAGTCGCTGGCCAACTTCTTCCGCAAGGGCAACCTGAACATGCTGCGCGAACTGGCGCTGCGCACCACGGCCGAGCAGGTAAGCAGCAGAGCCTCGGAATATCGCCGCACCCAGGGTCTTGAGCAGGCGCCGATCCCCGAAAAGGTGATGGTGTGCCTCAGTACCCGGCCGGGAACCGAGCGGCTGCTGCGCATTGGCGCCCGCGTAGCCGGCCGTCTGGCCACCAACTGGTACGCCGTCTACGTCACGCGGCCTGAAGACGACAAGGGGCACGGAGACCCAGAGAGGTTTCACCGCCTCGAAGAGTACCAGCGCATGGCTCGCGACCTGGGAGCGAAGGTGGTGATGCTCACCGACCGCAACGTCTCCGACGCGCTGATCCGCTTCGCCCAGCAGGAGAACATCTCTCACGTGATCTTTGGGCAGTCGGCCCGCTCGCGCTGGGACATTCTGCTGCGCGGCTCGGTGCTGAACCGCTTCCTGTCCGAAGTCCGCGACGTATCGGTGCAGATTGTGCCGATGGCGAAGCCGCTGCGCAAGGCGTGAGAATCGCTGCCGCCGTTCGATCGCTCCTGGCACTGTTCCACTCTGATGTCCAATTTCCATGCTCCTACCGTCATTACCACTGTCATTCTGAGTGAACGGGGCCCCAAACGTTTTTCAGTTTGGGGGTGGTGAGCGAAGAATCTGCGTCTCCCTTCACTAGCCACTATTTCGTCATGGTGATCTCAAAGCCGAGATCTTCTTCCAGAATGTCTACACGGCTGAAGTTGGTTTGCGCCAGCATGTGCTGGAATTGCTCCCGGGTGTAGGCGCTCTTGATCAGAAAATATCGAAAGACGAGCTTGGTCATCATCCGGTTGATCCGGGACAGGCCCAATCCATCCACGTAGCGGCTGGCTGTGGTTGGTGACGCGTTTCGGCTGAGATCGATGATCAATACCTTTCCTCCGGGCTTAAGAACGCGGCACATTTCCTGCAAGGCAAGCACCGGCTGGCCAAGGTTCTTGAAGGCCGCGCGGCACAGCAGAAAATCGAAGCTATCTTTCGGAAAAGGCAGGTTGGAGGCCGAGCCCTGCATGAAGTCCACCTTGACGCCTGCTTGGGCAGCCTTCTGCGTTGCAATCTCGACCATGGTATGGCTGATGTCGAGTCCAGTAATGGCATAGTGGCCGAGCTTTGCCAGTTCAATGCAGAAGTAGCCAGGCCCCGGCGCTACCTCGAGCACAGAACTTCCCGGCTGGATTTCACCCGATATGCGGTGCGCGAGTTCGATGAATTCCTTCATCATCTCGGCCGTGTTGGCCGCGTACCACTTCGCCGTCAGGCCTTCAATGCCGCGGTCTCGATGGGGTTTGGGCATGGCAATCGTTGTCATTGTGTCCTCCAGATGGTTGGGCGTGTATGGATTTTCTATGGCGACGGGAAGCTAGCCGCCACACGGACTTATTCGCAGAAGACCCGCACCTTGGTGGCGTTGCCATCTTTGCCGTCCACGTCCACGGTCAGGTCCTCAAGGTGATCGATCAATTCCTCAAGGTTCTCAGGCTTGATCTGCGAGAGAGTCAACGGGACGCCATGGCGGTTGAGTGCATCGTCCAACTGCTGATGGGCCTGGGCGGGGATAAGGCTGGCCAGGCGAACCCCAGCCCGCAGCAGTTGCATGGGCACGCGGACGTTCACCGTGGTCAGGCCCTTGTTCCCGGTCATGGATTCGTCGGCCTCCACCAGTACGCGGAGATATTTGGGTTTGCCTTTCGGCTGGGCGTCCTGGCCGACGGCGCCGTTACCGGACTTTGGCTGGTCTTCAAGCGCGGCAATGAGCCGCTCGGCCTCGTCCGCGGTAATCTTTCCGGCGGCGAGCATTTCAAGGATTTGGCGGCGATTCTCGTTCATGGCATTCCTCACAGGATTTGGGTGATGAGTGACAGTGCGTGATGGAGTGACTCTGGACTCCACGGCAAAAGCGCCTGGGCGGTGTGGAGAAGGCCGGGCAGCAACTGGGGCAAACGAAATTGGGTCAGGAGCAAGATGGCAATGCAGGCAACCAGCGCACCCAGGGTTTGCTGTCCTTCATTCAAGGCCATTAGCAGGCGCTCGGCCTGGGCGGGCGTGACCCGGCCCATGGCGACCAGTTGCAGTACGGCGCGACGGTGATTGTTCATGGCGACCTCTACAGGATGCGAACCAGGATTTTGTTGCCTTCGGTGCAGACGCGGACATCGGTTCCCGGCAGCGCGCAGGAGAGCGCCCAGAAGGACGCGATGGCGCGCCAGGGGCTGATGCGGCCGGCCAGGCACAGGCCGCACACGACGATGAAGATGAGCGGCGAGAGCAGGATCAGCGGGATCCAGAGCAGAAAAAGCGGAAGCCACAACCGGATCGTTCTCCATTGCGGGATTGCGACGTGCACGATGGCAATGCTCGGGGTCACTTGAGGGCCTCCAGTGCGCGGATGGCCTCGGCGGCGTCGATCTCACCGTTTTTGAGCCGCTCCAGCACCTCCGCGCGGGATGGGGAGGGGTTGTTGTCTACATACTCCAACCGTCCGGCAATCCGGTTGAGCCTGGCCTTGATGGTGGGATAGCTAACGCCGAAGACCTGCTCCATCTCTTTGATGGAGCCGTGCGAGCGCAAAAAGGCGGTGATGAAGACCTGGTCGTCGAAGGTGAGGCGCGCCAGTTCGGGCAGCATGAACTCCCCTTCGATGGCAATTTGCTTCTCCGGGAGGCGCACGCGTTCAACGACCAGCGAACAACCCTGGGCGATACGCAGCAAATCCTGCCAGTCGGAGGCGGGTTTTGAGGGTAGCGGCATTGGAGAACGAACCTCGTTTCTTGGGTACAGAAACGAGATTAGTAAACTTAATTAAGTTTGTCAATGAGATTTATTAATATTATTTATTTAGATCTCGGTACATATTGATATTTTCCTTCAGCAGCAATCAGAGTTCTGGTTTGTCGAAGGAGCGCCGCCAACGGCATGAAGCGGAATTGAATTCGGTCGATGCAGCGGCAAGTTGACGCAAAAAAGGGAGAAGATGCAGGCATCCCCTCCCTTAATTTCAACAAGCAGAATCGGTTATGGCACGGTGAAGGGCCGCAAACCGTCGGTTGGAAACAGCCCGGTCGGCGAGGTGACCGTGGAGGGCTGAGACCGGAAAAGATAACGCACATAGAAGCCGGCCGAGACGGCGGAGTAGTTGCGGGAGTTGTTGGCGCTGAAGAACCCGCCCGCGAACCAGTGCGGGCCAATCTGGTAGGCGGCGTTGGCGCGCAAATCGTAGTTGGGTCCAACGCTGGTCAGGGCTGGAAGGGCCAGGTTGCCGGAGCTGACTTCAAGCGACTTTTGCCCGGCCAGCGGGAACAGCGCGGCAAGGTCCTCCTGGAAGGCCTGTACGCCCAGACTTCCCAAGACGGTATAGTGCCAGCGGGTTCCAGAGTGTCCGGCCCAGGTAAACGGTACGTTGGCCAGAAAGTACGACGACGGACTGAAATAGCCGCCCATGCCGTACGTGAAGGCCTGCTCGTTGTGGCCATAGTGCATGGCGAAGAAGTTCACGCCGATCGAAAGGTTGCCATACTCAGGCGAGGTAAGCAGGCGCCAGTACGCTCCGCCGGAACCGTCGAAGCGGGTGTTGGTCTGCACATTGTAGCCGGTGATGTATTGGCCGCCGCCGCCTATGTAGAAGCCTGACTCGGCATCGCCTCGCGAATACTGGGCGTTGAATTGGTTGGCAACTACCCCGCCCCAGATATTTCCGGGGAAGCTGAGGCTGGCCGAGCCGGGATCCCGCAATCCGCCATAGGAGAGCTGCGTGTCTTTCACCGAGTCGCGAACCGCCGAGAAGGTGAAGGGTCCGTTGCCGGGCTTCCAGGTGGCGCGCCCGGTGAAGGTAGCCACCAGGAAACCAGCGGGCGTGTATCCTCCTGCGATGGCCAGGTGCGGGAAGCTCAACTGCAGTTCGCCACCGAGCCCGGCTGCATTCTGTTGCGGGGGTGGGGTGGCGTCAGTGGCCATCAGGGTGCCGAGGGGGTTCGGAATCGGAGACAGCTTGGTCTGGCCCAGCGTGGTGACCTGAATCACGCTGGTGCCGTCGGCTTGTCCGGAGTCGAGAAAGACGGGCTTGGCCACCACGGTGAAACGCGTCTTGAAGCCCAGCGGGAACGAAGCCTCAAACGGCGCCTCGAGCGCAGAGAGATGGTCGTATCCCAGATCGCCGGAGCGATAGTTGATGAGCCCGGAGCCGCCAATCCAGCCGCTGTACCCGCTCTCAATGGAGCGCAACTGCATCTCTGCTTCGTCGCGGGGGCTGGTGGTCCGCTGCTCGCGCTGAATCCGCACCCAGGGCCCGCGCAGGGGCGGCAGGTTGCGCTGCTCCAGTTCCTGGTCGCTGAGGCCGGCGCCAGTAGTCGACTGCGTGGCCGCCGGCGCATCGGTCACCTGTGTCTGATCCGGATAAGGCGTAGTTGGGGCATTGGAAAGCGTAGGCGCGGGCTGTTCGGCCGCTGTCTTCCGGGCTTTCTTACTCGTCCTGGTCTTGGCCTTGGGCGGCGCCATCTGCGGGGCAGGCTGCGGCGGCTGTGGGGCGGGAGCCAGTTGCGGCGTGGTCTGCTGGCGAGGCGCGGAGTAGGCGCCGGTGGCCGCATCCTGGGCTGAGGGGGTGTACTGCGCTGTCCTGTACTGCGTCGCACCTTGGGGCGCTGCGCTTTGCGCGACCGAAGAACTGGCCGAGGCCGCGGGCAAGGCGCGAATGGCGGTGGCGGAGCCCTGCGTAAGCTGGCTGTCAGTCTGCTCGGCAAATAAAACCTGCGCGCGAGCGGCCACGGAATCCATCGGCTGCGAAGTGATTCTCAAGCCGGCGCCGGGATTGGAATCGTGCCCGACGATGCCGGTTTGAACCTGCCACGTGTGCGCGCCGGGAGGAGAACTCTGCCCCTGGTTCTGCCCTTGTGCGCCCGCAGACGCGGGTTCGGTTGATTCGACGCTCTCCTCGGAGGGCGGCAACTGCACCTGCCCCGAGTAAGTGCTTGCAGCGGAAGAATTACTGCTTTTCGACCCCTTGCCGGCCTTGGGCTTGCTGGTGGCCGGCTTGATGTCGGCAGCCTGCGTGGCGCTCTGCTCAACGAATGAAGCTTGAGCTTGCGCTCCCGGGTTTGCGGGGCGCGGAATATAGACTGGCGCGCTGTTTGCGGCCGATGCCTGTGTGCCGGACGCTGAGCGGGAAGCCGGACCGGATCCGGGCAGAGGGAGAAGATTCGCGGAGGGCCCCGGCGTCCAAGGGGTTTGCGGCTGGCTCTGCTGAGGAACGGGAAGCGGCTGCGACGGCGTGCCGGGAGCAACCGCGCCATATGGGCTGGAGTGATAGGTGGGCAGCTGGGACTGTCGCGGCGTGGAGGGTGCCGTCGCATTCGACGGATCGAGCAGTTGCTTCAAATCGCCGGACTTCAAAGCGCGACGGACGCCTGTCGCTTGCTGGGGATAGACGCCTGCTTTATTCAGGTCCTGGGCCGACGCTCCGGGAGGCATGGCGGCCAGCGCAGCCCGCCAAAAGTCAGTGGCCCGCTCATCGTTGCCGCGCGCCTGCTCAAAGCGGGCAGCGGTGGCCAGAATTCCGGGATCGGCGGGAAAGCGGTCAAGCGCCTGGCGCAACCATTTCTCCGCCTGGGCCATGTCCTTGGCAATGAGCGCAGCCCCGATGGCCGCCTGGAAATCGCCGGCGTTGGCGTCCTGCATGGAGATTGACTTGAAGATGGCCAGGGACTCGGCGCCCTGCCCAGCCTTGACGTATCCGCCAGCGAGGGAGCGGCGCACATTCAGGTTGTCAGGGTAGTCCCGGGCGGCGGCCTCAAGGATTTCAAGGGCCCGCTGGGTGTTTCCGGCATCCATCTCCGCGGTTGCGCGGCGCAGGCTCCAGTTTGCCCAGACGGTCTGCACTTCCTGGCGTTGCGCGGCGGTCAGATCCGAGCGGCGGTCCAGGCTCCGGAGGGCAGGATACAGGTCGCGATCGTTGCCGGTGTTCAACAACAGCCACGCGTTCTGCACGTCGATGCCGGCTGGCGGCGTAAGGCGGCGCATCATGTAGTAGTTCTGTACCCGGTTCAAATATTCCGTGGCATGGGGAATGTCGCCGCTGGCCACGTAGAGGCTGGCCATGGCCTGCATGAATTCCACATCGCCCTCGAGTTGCTGGCGGAGGTCGGCAGGAATCTGCGCAACTTCCTGCAAGGCCTCGGCGGTGCGGTTGTTGGCCAGCAACGAGAAGATCAGCCCCTTCCAGGCATCGCCGGCCGCGGAGTGGACAACGGGAGCAGTGCTCTGCGCTGGCTGGGCGGTTTGATTGTTGGCCTGGCCGGGAGCCATTGCCTGCTCAAGGCCGGACTGCGCCGACAAAGGCTGGGTGGTGGCGGGCAGATTCATGCTGCCCTCATAGCTGCGCTGGTCCTTTAACTTCTTCGATTTTTTGGCACCTTTGGCCGGCGGCAGTTGGCTGTCGACAAGCTGCGTGGTGCTGGGCTGAACTGAAAAGGGCTGGATGGCTGTGGGTTGGGTGACGGAAGAACCGTTGTCGGGCATGCCGGCATAGGTGGAACTGGGCGCGGGTGCAGCGGCGGTGGGGGGTGGCGCGGCGGGCGGCGCGTTGAACCAGAAGCTCTGCGGCTGCGCCGGCTGATCCTGCTGCGGACTCTGCTGCAGGGTCTGGTCCGACGGTTGCGTTGAATACTGCTGCTGTGCGGGCCGCTGTTGAGAGAGATTGACCGGTGCCCCGGGAGTGTAGGGATCGCCGCCATAGGCCGGCAGCGGCGGCACCTTGGTGGTCTTGGCAAAGGGCTCGTAGTTGGGATCGAGCAGGTGCTGCAGGTCGGCCGCGGTCACGACGCGATGCGCTTTCATGTCCTGGTCGGGATAGACCAGGGTGTGGGCCAGCCGGTCGGCGGGCGAAGCCTGGGGCATGGCCGCCAGCGAAGCCCGCCAGTATTCAGCGGCCCTTTGATTGTCGCCGCGAGCCTGCTCAAAGCGCGCGGCCAGAGCCAGAATGGCCGGGCTGCGCGGAAAGCGATCGAGAGCCTGGCGCAGCCAGGCCTCGGCCTGGACCTTGTCATTGGCTGCCAGGGCCGCCCCAATGGCTCCCTGGTAGTCGCCCACGGTTGCATCCTGCATGGGGACGGTCTTGAACAGGGCGAGCGACTCACGGGCGCGACCCACCTGCACATACCCGCCGGCAACCGCCTTGCGCACGGTCATATTGTCCGGGAAGGCTTGCGAGGCGGCGTCCAGAATGTCCACCGCGCGGGCCAGATCCTTGTTCTCCATGGCCGCCGCGGCGCGGCGCACGCTCCAGTTAGCCCAGATAGTCTGCACCGTCTCCCGCTGGACGGCGGTGAGGTCCTGGCGTCCGCCGAGCCGCATCAGCTCCGGGTAGAGCGCGCGATCGTTGCCGGTATTGAACAGCAGCCATGCATTCTGAATCTCGATAGCCGCGGGCGCCGTGGTTTTGAGCGTGGCGTAGTGGCTGTTGACGCGGTTCATGTACTCGATGGCGTGGGCATTGTCACCGGAGGCCGCGTAAAGGCTGGCCACACTCTGCACAAACTCAATATCCGTCTCAAGCTGCTTGCGCACCTGGGGAGGAATCAGCGCAATCTGCCCCAAGGCCTCAGAGTTGCGATTGGTGGCCTGCAGGGAGGCAATCAGGCCTTTCCAAGCGTCAACGCGCTCAGGGTGCGCCTGAAGAACCTGGCGGTAGATCTCATAGGCTTGTGCGGTCTTGTTCTGCTGCAGATAGATGGCCGCCATTTGCAGTTGCAGCGGGATGCCGGGCTGGCCGCCCGATGCCATCTGAATTTTTGCCGAGCGCTCCAGCATGCCCTGGGCGATCTCGAACTGATTGGCCTGGGCATAGATTGAACCCAGCATGGAGAGGAATCCGGGATCGGCAAGCGCGGACTCGTAGGTGGCCGGAGGCATTTTCTGCACTTCGGCTATTGCCTCATTGTCCTGGCCCAGTTCGTGGTGGGCGCTGACCAGGCCCATCCATGCGGGCAGGTTGCCGGCGTCGTCGTTGAGAATCTGCGTGTAGAGTTCCGCGGCCTGATCGAAGCGCTTGGCTTCCATGAGGATGCCGGCGTATTGCAGCCGCGTATCGGTCTTGAGATTGGTTCCGTTCTCAGGGAACGGCAGCGCCAGCGCCTGCGACAGCGCACGTTGAGCCTCTACGGGACGGTTCTGGGCGTGGTAAATGGTAGCCAGGGTGCGCAGATACTCCGGGTCCTTGGCCAGCGAGGTCTTCACCGGCGCCGGGAAACGGGCCGAGACGGCCAGCGCCTTCTGGTTCTGTCCGTCACGCGCATAAGACAGGAAGAGGCCGCGCCACGCATCCTCTGAGCGGGGTTGCAGCTTGGTCAACTGTTCATAGATCTCTGAGGCTGCCGCGTACTGCTGCGCTTTAATGTAGAGGCCGGCGAGGCCGTTGAGAGCCTCGGGACTGCGGGGGCGCATGGCCAGCGCGGCGCGGAACTTGGCTGCGGCCACATCCATTTGGTTGTCGTCGAAGGCCTGCGTGGCCTCGCCCATGGTGTACCAGAAGCGCGATGTAACCAGCGCGTCCTCCACCGCCTTCACCTTGTAACCGTTCTGCTCGGCCTGGGTGAGGTAGCTGATGGCGCCGCCGAAGTTGCTCTGCTGCATGCGCAGGAATCCCATGCCGGCGGCGATGCGGCCATTATTAGGATCCTGCTGCAAAATCTCAGTGAACCGGGTTTGAGCCTCATCGAGTTTGTGCGCGTTCAGCGCCGCAAAAGCGGCTCTCTCAGCCGGCGTGCGGGCGATGCCGGAGTTCATCTGCGCCAGCTTGGACTCGTTCTCCTTGAGGCGCCCGGTGAGTTCGGTGTCCTGGGGATGGTCCTTGAGATATTGACGCAGTTCTTCTGCCGAACTGGGGTTGGAAGAGTCCCAAACCAGCGCCTGGCGCAGCGCCGTTTGAGCGATCGAGTCCTTTGGAAACCCTTTCAGAATACGTATACCTTCAGCGCGAGTTTTGGCGTCATAGGTAAGCATGCGGCCCAGTTCTACGGCAAAGCGGGTGTCGCCGGGGTTGCGCTGGGCCAGCGCGCGCATGGCAGATACGGCAGCCTCTTTGCCCAGCGGCGTGCCGTACAGGGTCTGGTAGTAGGCCAGGGCGATGTCGCCGTCCGGTGGATGGTCGCCATACAGTTCGCGGTAGATATTCATGGCCGCTTCAGACTTGCCTTGGCGGGCCAGTTCGCCGGCTTCGCGAAGCCGATCGCTTTGTACGCGGGTGCTGGTCAGCGCCGCGATTTTTCCAATATTGGGATCGTTCGGATTGATCGCGCGCAGGCGGCCGAGGGCTTCATCGGACTGGGCCTTGTTGCCGATGAGCTTGTAGTCCTTGGCCAATCCGGCCAGGGCGTCGGTGCTTTTGGGGTCGGAAAGCAGAATCTGCTGCCAGAGTTGGATGGCCATATCCGGCCTGCCGCGCGCCTCAAGGGCGCGGGCTTTGTCCACGAGAATCAGGCGTGTCTGGTCCGGCGTGCCGACGGCAGGCTTTCTTTGAGCAAAACCCATCTGGAACAGCAGAACCAGACAGACCGCAACCAACCATCTGCGCTTCCAAGCCCTGCTGACAACCCTCATGAGCGTGTCCATTCCACTTTCAGCTCTCCACCCGCTCCAAACCTAAATCTACCATCCAGATAGCCGGTGGCGAACAAGGCAAGATTCTGATCGTAATATGTCAGGTCCTTCCCATACAAACCGGTTGAGGGGTCCCTCAGCCTGCCCAGACGAACGGTCTGCCGCGCGCTGGGCTGCTCCATATTCGGAAAGGCCCTGAGATACGGCAAAACCGCCGCCGAAAACCCTACAGGTCCATCTTGCGCCAAGGGAATCCCCTGGTCACTTACCTTTTCCGGGGGGGCATCATGATTGCCAAGGTAGGCGCCCATGCCGGGAATGGCGTCGAGCAGGGCGGCGCGCTTCTTCCCGCTCCCATCCAGCATGCCCGCCCACAAGTAAACGCGGATGGCGTCATAGCTGCCGACGGCCGGCTCCGCATCTTTACCAGGACTCTTCGAGGCCGGATAGAAGCCGTCGCCGGGAACATAGTCCACCCAGTCCATGACGAAGCCGTGGCGGGAACTCTGCTGCAGCAGGCGCGGAACACCAAGCGCGATGTGCTGCCACGGACCGGCTGGATCCACGACCGCGAGCCGCTCCAATACAAATAAAGGCACATAGCTGGGATTGAGCGTCCAGGTCTTTTCGTGCACCCAACCGACCGGGCCGGGCAACAGCATGGGGCCGAAACCGGGCAGGTCAGCCACCTCGGTCTTGGCTATTTGCGCCAGCATGGCGCGGCCCAGATTGGCGTAGAGAGGATGGTTCCACAGCCGGCCGGCCTCAAGCAGGGTATAGGCGAACCAGAGATCGGCATCGGACGCCGGGTTGGGGTCGAGCGTCTTCCACTCGCCATCCTTGGTCTTTCCCCAAAGCCACGCAGGAAGATGAGTTTGCAGGTCGCCCCCGGCCAGGTTGGCCTGGGTCCAGGTGAGGACGCGGTCAAAACAGGCGCGATCATTGTCCGCGAGGGCGAAGAAGAGCGCATACGCCTGCCCTTCCGATGTCGTGCGCGACCCTCCCTGGGGATCGATCACTCGTCCCTGGGAGTCAATAAAGCGCGCGGAATAGGCATCCCAAAGCGTCCAGGGACCCTGTTTACAACCGCCGGTAGCGCAAAGCATCAACAAAGACGCAAGCAGCAACAGGCGCTTCCGTAGCCGAGGTATGGGAAGACCCATCGCTACAATTCTCCGAATTCGCAGGCATCGCAAGTGCCCGGCTGTTGGTTATCCAGCGATGCAATCCACCGCTAGTCTTCAATCATTTTCAGGCGCGCTCTTGCTCTTGCGCGCAGCCACTGCCTGGTCCAGATGGCGAGCAGGAACGCGAGAAGAATCACCACCACCGCGGCCAGCCAGGGCACTTCCATAAACCAGAGCGTAAGCCGGGTCCACCACGGCAACACGCCCACATGATAGACCTCTGAGCCGATTCTGAACGAATGAAACTGGGTTCCATGCAATACCGAAACCGAACCGGAGATGTCGCTGGCCTGCTGTACATTCAACAGCGAAGACATGAAGGGCTCGAACGTGGATGCATCCCTCAGGTGGATGGCCACAATGGAGCGGCTCCCACCGGGATCGAAAGGCGACTCGATGCCTTCAATCACCGAATCTGGCACGCCGCCGGCGGTCAGGTCGCCCGATTCGGTGTGTTCATCGGAACGCAGCTTCCACCAGGCGTGATGCAAGGGCGCAAAGAAACCCTGCGTGTCGTGAACCTGGATCTGGCCGCTGCGCAAGGCAACTGGCAGGTTGTTGGAGAGCTTGTCGAATGCCGGTTGATCGTCGGCCATTCCCAGGATAAGGAAGTCGGTCCTTGCACCCTGCTGCAGAGCCTCTGCACCGGCCACGGTGACCCTCAGAACAGGAAAACCAGTCTGGCGTCCGAAATGGCCCATCAGGGTAACGAAGATCTCAATTTCCTGTTCAGTGGGGGTAGCCGGCAGCACCACCGTGGTCTCGCTCAGGTCGGCGAGCCGGGTGAACGGGAAGCCAGCGTTGGCAAAGGTCTCCAGGTTGGGCAGCGGCGCATAGTGCGGGTAGCCGCGCAGGTCGAGGTACGTGTCGCGCAGGATGGCGCCCTGCATATTGATGGGCGTGGTGTCCTGGCAGCCGCCCTTCTTGAGCAGTTGGAAGGTGAAATCGAAGGACAGCGAATTCGAGAATGGACGCAGGTTGACGACCGGCACGGGCACGTCGGTCTCGATCTTTTTCGATGCTTCCTGGCCGGGGATGAGCGGCACCGAGCCGAGGAAGGCGTTGTTGATGCGCACCTGCATGCTGGAAATAGGGCCGATGGGAATCGAGTTGTAGCGATACGAGAGGCGCAGTTTGGCGTTGGGCCGCTCGGAGTAGAAGATGTCGGGAGCGATGCGGAAGTAGACGTTCAAAGGCGCCGAACCATCGCCTTGCAACTGGTCTGCGGACGCATAATCCCACAGCGCGATGGTCTGGTCGGTGCGCGCCCAGCGCGGCGCTCCGTCGGGTTGCTGCTTGCCGGGCAGGGTTAGCGCGTCAATGGTCGCTTGTGAGCCCTGCAGCAGGTCGGTTTTCAGGGCCACGGCCTGGGCGGCGCGCAGCAACTGGTCCGGGTCGGAACCGGCCACCACCAGGACCTTGCTGTACGGGTCAGTCGGATTGGTGCGCATGGCCACGGTTGCCGAGGACACCGAGGCCAGGTTCAGGCCGGGCGGAAGGTTGCCCGGACTGGCCGAAATCACGATGGCGTTGCCTGCGGGAATTGGCCCGATGCGGACCGGGAATCGAACCGGACGATTCTCCGAGATCATGCCGAAATAGCTGGTGACGATGCCCGCCGCCTGAATTTCCTTGAACGAGGGCGCGGAGGGAAACACCACCGGAATGCTCAGCGGTTGAATCACCGCCGGATCGAGAAAAGGCATGGGCAACTGCTTGAGATCGTCGGCCAGCGGCAGCAGATCGCCCTGGATGTCAAGGAAGGTGGTGCGGTGGACGCGGGCCCAGAGGGTTGTATTGGCCGGGTCCTCGCACACCATGGTGTAGTGGCCAATGAACTGGATGGTGAGCGTGTTGTTATGAACCAGCAACTCAGGCGGAATGGTGAACTCACCATCCGCGTCCTGGCTGCTTGAGCCGCCTACCTGGCCCGGCGTGGGCTGGATGGTGGCAAACAGGGTTCCGTTCAGAATCAGCTTCAGGTGGCTCAATTGCGGCAAGAGACTGGGAGAGAAGGCGTAATAGACGTGGACCTTTGCCGATCTCGCCACATGGGTCTGCGGCAGGGTGAAGTAGATGCTGTGGCTGGAGTCGATGCCGTGCAGTTCAATCTGCGGCGAGCCGGCGTCGTTGAGGGTAAATGTATCGCGGAATTGGCCGGGAGGAACGGGCGGGTTTTTATCCGTGACTCCTTTATCCAGCGCTCCGGCAAAACCCGGAACCTGCGCGCGAACCGGCCGGGGCGCGCCCATCAGCAAAGCGGCAAGTAGGAAAATCACCGCTGAATTCACCGCTGCAAGCGCCCGGCGCTTTTTCGCATTTCCATCCTTCCCGGTAAACAGGCTTCGGAATGTGGATACCAGGCCATGCATCGAAATCTGGAAGATGCGGCCCGCGCTGCGCATCACATTGTCGCTCTCGCGGGACTCGCCCCAGCCCAGCCATGAGTCTGCTCGTGAATATAGAACCATGGTCAACACTTCCTGTTCGGCTATGTTCAGGTCTTCAAAGCGTACACGCAACAGGGTTCCTTCTCCTGAAACCACAGTCGCCGGCAAATCGGTGACTGCGGAGGGAAGCGGAAAGACCAGTTGCACCTTTGATAAAGCGAAGGCTTCAACTGGCTCGGCAAGCCGAATGCATGTGCCACCCGAGGACATATCGGTGGTTTCACCGGAGACCACGCGGCCGTCTGGCAGCTTGACGATGACCGGGGAAGTAATACTGATGCGAACCGTGGTCCGCAATTGCCTCATCTCCCGCGCCACAGCGGTTGTGACGCCGAGGATAACGACGTTGAAACAGCACCAGATCACGTTCATGATGACCGTGCCCGGGCGATCGCGATCCCAAAGGAAGTAGCGCGGAATGGCCACAACCAGTCCCGCCAGATTGAACATAAGCATGATGAGAAACGGCTGCGCGATTTTACTGTCAAAAAATGTGCGCTTCACCACGCCGCCCTTGGCGGTCACATTGAACTTGCCCAGTTTGGGGTTGATCATCGCCATTAACGTGGGCAACAGAATGTAAGGCGAGAGAACCGTCTCGTAAATCTCGTTCCACCAGGAGTGCCGGTGCTCGCCTTGAATGCGCGAGTTGGTCACGTTCGACAGCACCAGGTGAGGCAGGGCGTAGGCCAGAATGGCCGCCCAGTATCCGGGCACGTTGGTGTGGCTCAAAAGCAGGTAGATCAAAGGCGCAGTTAGAAAGATAAGCCGTGGCACCGCGTACATGAAGTGGCACATGGCGTTGAAGTAGCACAGCCGCTGCGGCCACTTCAGCCCGGGCGCAAAGAGCGGATTATCGGTGCGCAGAATCTGGATCATCCCGCGGGCCCAGCGGATACGCTGGCCCACATGGGCCGAGAGCCGCTCGGTGGCCAGGCCGGCCGCCTGGGGAATATTGATGTACGCCGTTCCCCAGCCGTTCATCTGCATGCGCAGCGAGGTATGCGCATCTTCGGTCACGGTTTCCACGGCGATGCCGCCGATTTCGTCCAGTGCGGTGCGGCGCAGCACGGCGCAGGAGCCGCAGAAGAAGCTTGCGTTCCAGAAGTCGTTGCCGTCCTGCACGATTCCATAAAACAGTTCGCCCTCGTTGGGAATAATGCGGAACTGTCCCAGGTTTCTTTCAAAGGGATCGGGCGAATAGAAATGGTGAGGAGTCTGCAGCATGGCGAGCTTCTTGTCGCGCAGGAACCAGCCCATGGTCATCTGCAGAAAGCTGCGGGTTGGCACGTGGTCACAATCGAAGATTGCCACGTAGGGCGATGTCATGCTCTTCAGGGCGGTATTGATGTTGCCGGCCTTGGCATGCTTGTTGTCGCTGCGAATCTTGTAGCCGAGACCAGCCTCGAACGCGAACTGCTCAAACTCCTTGCGGCGGCCGTCGTCAAGTATGTAGACGTGCATCTTCTCCGCAGGCCAGTCCATATTCAGCGCGCCCAGGGCGGTATAGCGCACCACGTCCAGCGGTTCGTTATAGGTGGGGATCAGAACGTCGACGTGCGGCCACTCGTCGGAGTCGTCAGGCAGCGCCACCGGGGCGCGGCGCAGCGGCCAGATGGTTTGGAAATAACCCAGGAAGAGAATGAAGAACGCGTAGACCTCGGCCAGAATGAGGCTCATGATGAAGAACGCATCCAGCGCTCCCCAATGATTTGCCGGATCTTCGAAGAAGCGCACCGTCTGCGTGATGCGCCAAAAGCCATAGCGGAAGGTGCAGAAACAGGACATCATCATCAAGGTGAGAGTGATGAGGTAGGAGTCCGTGCTGCGCGCCAGCGCCATGGACATGAGAAGCGTGAGCAGACCCAGAACCGCCTGTTGCGGCCAGGTGAGGGGCAGCACCGCCAGAAAATAGAACGCCACGCCCCCGGCAATGAGGAAAACCATGCGAATAAACCTGGTGAAGATGTTCTCTCCAGCCCCAATGTCCTGCCATAGGCCCGATGCGGTCATCGTTCACTCCAGCGAACTCCGCGAAATCCGGTGGTCGCGGGCGCGGCAAGGCTCTTGACCCATCCGGCCAGGCTGCCAAAATCCTCAGCCACGGCAGAGTTAGGCGCGTAGTCCATCACCGTCATGCCCTCGGCCAGCGCTTCGCTCACCGCCGGCGCCCGGCGAAGCGCGAAGGGCAGCAGCCGGTCGCCCACCTGCTCGCGAAGCACCTCGCGCACATCCAGGTGCAGCGGAAGCGAAGGGTCAAACTGGTTGAGCACATAGTAAGGCAGAACCGGCTTTCCGGCGGCCGAGTTGTGCTGGAAGAAAGCGTCGATGGAACTCACGCTGACCATCGAACTCATATCCGGAACCACGGGCACCAGCACCGTGGGCGCCATCCGCATTACGCGCCGGGTGGTGGCGCCGGAGGCGGTGGCAAGATCGACAATCACGCGATTCACGGCGCGCGCATTGCGGACGATCTCGGTGGAGAGGGTTTCCTGGGCTGCATTTTCTGGGCCCATAGAGTCAGGATCGACGGTGATCATCTGGATGGGAGCGTCGCCACTGGCGATGGGCGGGCTGAAAGTCCGCAAAACGCCGGGGCGCTGGTCGCGAGCGCCGAAGAAAAACGGCAGTACGCCGTAGGCCGCTGTATCCACCAGCAATACGCGCTCGCCGCGGGCTGAAAGTGCGCGGCCCAGCGTGGCTACCAGGCTGGTTTTTCCTACGCCGCCGGCCAGCGAAAAGACCGCAATAACCGGAGCGCGCGATGCCGCTTGCGCCGGAACAGGAGCCGCGTCGGCAACCGCGCTCGATCCCTCAAAAACGCCCTTGAGGGCAAACCAACGGGAGGTCAAACGATCACGCGACCCTTGCAGCGTGTCTTCAGGAGCCTGGGGAACCGGCAGAGGCGCAACGTCGGGACGGTCAGAGGCCAGCCAGGCCGGGCGGCCGTTGTTTTCTTTTGGTTCCGGGGGAGCCCACTGGTTGCGCTGCTGCAAGTAGTTCTCTTCGCGCACCGGAGCAAGTTGCGGCAGGGCGGGCGCCGGCCGGTAAGCCGGAGGCGGAGCAAAGGCTGCAAAATCCGATTGGGGAGCAGCCGCCGGGTACTGTGTAGCCGGGGCCGTGTACTGGGGCGCAGGGGCCGAATACTGCGGCGCAGACGCGGGATATTGCGGGGCAGCGACCGGATACTGCGGAGCAGGCGCTGGACGTTGCGCAGCCGGATAGCTCTGGGCTGGAAAATAGGGCGCCGCTGGCGCCGGAGCAAAGTTCTGGGCAGGGGGAGCGGCATAGCGGTCTGGCTGCTGTTGCTGCTGCCAGACGGCCCGCTGCTGCGCGGCGGTTTGCGCTGCCTGCCCGGCTTGTGCAGCCTGGGCGGCCTGTTGTGCTGCAAATTCGGCGTGGCGGGCTGCCTCGGCGGCGCGCAGTGAGTCCGAGGCGCGCTCGGCTTCGGCGGCCTTCTCGACCTCAGCCTCTTCGTGGGCGCGGCGACGTTCCTCGGCAATGGCTTCTTCTACGCGGAGCCTGGCTTTCTCACGAGTTTGTGCACGCGAAGCCGAAAAGTCCCGGTATTTTGCACCATGAAGGTTGGCCCACGAGTAGAGTGTCGCCACATCCTCGGGCGTCTCGTTCTGATCGACCAGCGCTTTGCGATCCGTCATATTCCACCCATGCACCCTTGCAGTTCAGGTTCGATCCCCTTCATTCCGCTGCCATTGTCCAATGCGGTCTATCGGGTCTCGATCCTCTGTGCCGAGGGTATCGTTACCAGGAATCGTAGTCGCAACGCTGTTGTCGGAACAATAACACTTGCACGGTTACCGCCCTACCACTTTCCTGCCATGCCAGGGGGGCGAATCGCCCTGTTTTGTTCTCAATACAAGACTTAAGAGCTGCTCCATTCCCTATAGGTCGGTGTTTTCTTGACGATACTATTCCTTGCGCCGTTTATCCACAGGAAAACAGCCTATTTGGACTAATTGGTACTCAATAGTCACGGGCAGGCTGACGCGCAAAAAACCTGTCCTGAATTGATTTGCGAGCCGGAGTGCCCACGGCGCACTCATTCCGCACGCCGGGAGACGGCTGGCTCCGCAGGATTGCATCCAGGATGCGAACCGGCGGCCTCCTTTTCACATCCCGGAGCGGCCAGCCTCCGGACGCGAACGTTGCCCGGGATCAATGAACGGCAAGTCAATGCAACCTATGATTATCCAATATGTTACGCGGTGAAGCTCCTGATACTTGGAGGGCGCGCGTATGCCCCCGGGGGGATTGCCCTTTGGCTGGAAGCACTGCAGTTAGTCTACGTCGCAAGTGGGACCGCAAGGACCATACACAACCGGACACGTCCAATAACCTGTGACCTACATCACATTTAACCGGTTATGATGCTCTGAGGAGTACTGGACGGCAGAATCTCTTGTTCCTCAACGCACGAGCGAGTTCGGATTGCGGAGTATAAATGGCAGCTTTTGGTAGTCTTTCTCTTCTTATCGCCCTTGCGCTTGCGGTGTACAACTTGCTGGCTGGGGCGGTTGCTTTGCGGATGCTGGCCGTCGGCGGCAAGGCACCCATTTCGCCCGAGCGGCTGGCGGACACGGCCCGGCGCGCGGGAATCGCCGGCTTCGTGGCCGTAACCGCTGCGGCCTTCGCACTCATCTGGTCGGTCTTCACCAACGATTTCTCCATCGCCTACATCACCGAGCATTCCAACCGCGCATTGCCCGGCATGTACAAGTTCTCGGCGATGTGGAGCGGCCAGGAAGGTTCGCTTCTGTTGTGGGCATGGCTACTGGCCACCTACGGATTTGTTTTGCGGCTCACTCATAAAACCGATGTCAGGCTGTATGCCTACGCCGGAACCATTCTCTCGGCGGTGCAGGTCTTTTTTCTCGCCATCCTCAACTTTGCCGCGCCGCCCTTTGCGCTGATGAGGGGCGAGATTCCCGCGGACGGCAACGGTTTGAACCCGCTGCTGCAATACCCAGAGATGGTGATTCACCCGCCCATGCTTTACCTGGGCTATGTGGGCTTCTGCGTGCCCTTCTGCTTTGCCCTGGGCGCGCTGATGATGCGCTATCCCGGAGAAAAGTGGATCAGGATCACCCGCATCTGGACCATGGTTACCTGGATGTTTTTGACCTGCGGCATCTTTCTGGGCATGCACTGGGCCTATGCGGTTCTGGGCTGGGGCGGCTACTGGGGATGGGACCCGGTGGAGAACGCCAGTTTTATGCCCTGGCTGACCGGCACTGCCTTTCTGCACTCGGTGATGATGCAGGAGAAGAAAGGCATGATGAAGACCTGGAATGTGTGGCTCATCTTCACCACATTCCTGCTGACCATGCTGGGCACGCTGCTGACCCGCGCGGGATTGGTCAGCTCAGTACATGCTTTCGCGCAGTCATCCATCGGCACGTGGTTTGTGACCTTCATGCTGATCACGCTGGCGGTGTGCATCTTCACGTATATCTTGCAGCATAGCCACCTGAAGAGCGAACACCGGCTGGAGTCGCTGGTGTGCCGCGAGTCGAGCTTTCTGTTCAATAATCTCGTCCTGCTGGTGGCCTGCTTCGTCATCCTGTGGGGAACGCTGTTTCCGATTCTAAGTGAATACGTAGTGGGCAACAAGGTGACAGTGGGCGCGCCCTGGTACAACACGGTGGCGATTCCGATTGGCCTGTTCCTGCTGTTTTTGACAGGCGTGGGACCGCTGCTGCCCTGGCGAGCCACCTCGTTCCGGACCATTCGGCGCAACTTTGTGCTGCCGGTGCTGGTGCTTTGGGCCACGGTTATTGTTTGCCTCGCCGTGGGGGTTTCGCCTTGGAAGCACGGCGAATTCAGCTCCGGTAACTTCTACGCGCTGGTGGCCTTTGCTTTGTCGGCGGCGGTGATGACCGCGATCCTCTCCGAGTTTTACGGGGGGGCCAAGGTTATCTCAAAACAAACGGGCCGCAACCTGCTTTCCGCAACTTACCTGCTGACCCGCCGCAACACGCGTCGTTACGGCGGCTACGTGATCCACATCGGCGTGGTGGTGATTGTGATCGGGCTGTCGGGCGCTGCGTTCAACCGCAATCAGGAGCAGGAGATGGGCCTGCACGACAAGATGGTCCTCGCTCCGTACACGCTGGAGTGCGTCGGGTTTACCCAGGATACGAATCCGAATTACGACTCTGAATACGCGGTGATGGATGTCTACAAGGGCGGCAACAAAGTCTTCCAGATGACTCCGGAGAAACGGGCCTACCATGCCAGCGGACAGCCACAGACCATGGTGGCCATTCACTCCGTTCCGGGTTGGGATTTGTACGTGGTCTACGAAGGCACCAATCCGGCAACCAACCAGCCCATCATCAAAGCCTTCCTCAATCCGTTGGTGGGATGGATCTGGTTCGGCGTGGCAATCATCGTCTTTGGAACCGTGGTGGCGCTGGTTCCCAGCCTGAGCCCGGCAACCGCTTCGCTGCGCGTGCCGGCACGAACCGCGCCCGTCGAGCCGGCGCTGGGAGGTGGCATTTGATCGCCCGTACTTCGGCGCCTTCTTCTCTTTGGTTCAAAACATTGCAGGCGGCGTTCCTTGCCGTTGCAGTCTGCTTCTCAATCGGCGCCACCGATGCCGGTTCGCGCTACAACAACCTGAACCACCGGCTGATGTGCACCTGCGGCTGCGCGGAGCTGCTGGGCGAGTGCAACCACGTGGGCTGCCAGTCGTCCGGACAGGAACTGGCCGAACTCAGCGCCGGCATCGCGGACGGCAAAAGCGACCAGCAGATTCTGGATTCTTTTGCCGCCAAGTATGGCGCGACGGTGCTGGCGGCGCCCACCACGCATGGATTCGACCTGGTGGCCTGGATTGCTCCTTTCGCCGTCTTCCTTGCCGCGCTGCTGGGCACGATCTTGCTGGTGCGGCGCTGGTCGGCAGGAAAGCTTGAAGTGACGCCAGCCAACCCGGTTAGCGAGGCCGTACGCGAACAGATCCGCCGCGAAACCGGCGGCGATGGAGGTTATTGATTGATGACTGAAACCCAGGGCTTGATGGCCGGCCTCATCCTGATGTTTGCCTTGTTCGTTTACACGTTCTGGCCGGAGAACGCTTTTGCCAGCCAGCGTGAGAAGTCGCGCCTTGACTACCTGATGGAACGAAAGGACCAACTCTACGAGAATCTTCGCGACCTGAACTTCGAATTTCGCGCCGGCAAGTATCCGGACGAGGACTACCAGGTGCAGCGCGCGGTGCTGGAGAACGAAGCGATGGTCTTGATGGAAGAAATCACAACCTTGCAGCAGATCCGGAATTGAATTGAGCGAACCCTTGCATAAGTCGCTGTTTTGAAAGGGCACGACTTTACAGGATGCGGAAAAGGATCCGAATTCGAGCAAACGCTGGAATAAGTCGTAGCAGGGGCTAAAGCCCGGCGTTGATTTTAAGCCGGTTGCGGCACGACTGAAGTCGTGCCCTGTTACAAAACAGCTGCAGGACGGTGCGACGGTGAGTTTTTCCGCAGGGGCTAAAGCCCTCGTTGATTTTAAGGCGGTTGCGGCACGACTAAAGTCGTGCCCTGTTACAAAGCACGCGGGTTGCGGCACGACTTAAGTCGTGCCCCGTTACAAAGCAGGCGAAAGACAGCACGATGTAGAGTTTTTCCGCAGCCTGTGCAGCCCTGCGGGGAAGTCGGCACGATTCGAAATTCACCAACACCCAGGGCTCACCACGCAAGGCTGCAGAGTCTCGTAACGGAAGAGCGCGAAGGCTGGAGCGTTTGCTCTCTGTCAACCCATGCAGTACCGACAAAATAGGATGATTTGATGATGATGAAGTGGCCGACGTATCTTCTTCGCTCTGCTTTTTTGAGCTTGTTCGTTTCCGGCGTGATGGCTCACGCCGCGACCATCACTGGAACAGTGACCAACAAGACCAGCAACAAGCCCTCGGCGGGCGACACGGTGGTACTGGTTGATGTGCAGGCCGGCATGGCCGACGCCGCCACCACCACAACCGATTCCCACGGACACTATTCGCTTCAGTCGCCGGGCGGAGGCGCCTACCTGGTCAGGGTCAATCACCAGGGCGGGACTTATTTCATCGGCGCGCCGCAAGGGGGCGGATCGGGCGACGTCTCGGTCTACGACGTTGCCGCAAAACTGGATGGCGTGGGCATTGACGCGGACATGATTCTCTCAGAAGGCGCGGGGGGCACGCTGCGGGTGCAGGAGCGCTACCTGGTACGCAACCGGAGCCTGCCGCCCAAGGCGCTGTTCAGCAGCAACACGTTTGAGTTCGTGCTCCCGCCGGATGCGATACTGGATGGCGCGTCGGCGACGCGGCCCGGTGGAATGGCCACCAATACGCGACCGGTTCCGCTGGCGGCCAAGGGTCATTACACCATCAACATTCCCATTCAACCCGACCAGGGCGAGAAGGAAACGCTGTTCGAGCTGCAATACCACGTGTCGTACAGCGGGAAATATACCTTCAATCCGCAACCGCAGATGCCCACTGACAACCTGGTTGTTTATCTGCCCAAGGGCATGACCTTCACTGCCGGCAAGGGACCGGCCTTCAATCCTGCGCAAGAGGACCCGCGGGTGCAGACATTTGTAGCCAAGGGACTGCAGCCGGGACAGACGGTGTCGTTTGCCATTGGAGGCGAAGGCCAGATGCCGCGCGAGGCGCAAGGAGCCGGACAGCAGCCAAGTGGCGGCATGGGCGATGCCGGCGCCGGCGATGCAGCCAACCGGCCGGGCGGCGGCATCGGCGCCCCCATCGACACGCCCGACCCGCTGAGCAAGTACAAGTGGTGGATACTGGCGGCCCTGGCTCTTCTGCTTGCCGCCGCGTCAGCCTTCCTGCTGCGCCGGCAAAGCGCGTTGACGGCCGGTGCGCCCGTGCATGGGGTCGATACACCACCCTACGAGCCCAGAACGATTTCTCCTCCGGATCGCGGAGCCGCACCGGCAACCAGTTACACCGCCCCGCCCGTCTATTCCGCGCCGTCCGCCGGTAACCAAACGTTGATGAACATTCTCAGGGACGAGTTGTTCGCGATTGAAAGCGAGAAGATCAACGGCACTATTTCCCCGGCCGAATACGCCGAAGTGAAAACGGGCCTGGAAGCAGTTCTGAAGCGGGCGCTGAAAAAGAAGTAGCAAATCGCTTTGCAGTGCGATTCCGTCCAGCCTAACTCAATAGAGAAGCAGGCTGGGCGGAATTACCTTTTTCAGCAGATCAAAGCCGAGTGACCGGTCTGCCGCTGGGTGCGGTTTGCAGTGCAGCCTTGACTGCATGGACGCGGCATACGATCGGGTAACATGCAGCCGGTCCATCACCACGTACCGGGTGCGCAAGCCGCCAATACTCTGGGGCAACTGGGCAGGAAGATTTCTGCGATCGACGAAGATGACAAGCGCAGCATCGCGGGGGTTGTCGAGACTCTGGCCCACGCCAACGCCAAAGAAGCTGGGATTTTGTTTCATCAGCGCGGATGCGTACCGCGCCTTCACGGCAGCCGCTGCATTCAACGCTGCTAGCGACAAGGTTGGCAGGGCGGCCGTGTTGGCCAGCGGTGCGGCCCCGAGAGCCACCGCCTGTCCGCTGGTGGCAATCACGACGGTGCGCACACCACCCACGATTGCCGGAACACTTGCCGGCTCATTCTCGTCCACATAAACAATCACCGCGGCTTCTCCGGGATGATCGCTGCTCTTGCCGGCCGCCACGCCCAAAATGCCGGGGGAAGTCTTTACCAGCGTACGAGCCGGTTCCACTGCCTGCTGGGCGCGCACAATCTCGGTATCGGCAAGCATGCGGCCCTGCGCGGCCGCCACCGTGCCGTCGCCATAATTGAGGCAGCTCACCTGGTGGTCTTGCGTTCCCACAAATGTGTACGTAACGCCATTGCCCACCTGGGAATCCAGCTCGTTGAGCACCTCGGTGGCGGGGCTGGCGATGGCCTGGCTCACTCCTGCTGAATCGATTCCTCCGGCAAAGTAAAGGCCAACTGGTTCGGCGTTGCCGCTGTCCAACACCAGCGAGCCTGAGTCGCCGGCATCGCTGAAACCGTCGCCGCTGATCGCGATTTGATTTGTAAAGGTCTTGCTCAGATAGGGAACGGTCTCGGCGCAATCCTGGTAATAGTCCACATTCACATCGAAGTCGAGCGCGGAGATTCTGGCGCAGGTCTCGCCCGTCGTTCGCCCGCTCTTGGCTACCCTCAGTTGCAACGCCCCGGATTCGCCTCTGCCGCCCGTGGAGGAGATGCCGGGGGGTGCGGCGGCAAGCGTGCCGTCAGGCTGCCGGACGCCCATTTCCAGAATGCTGCCTGACTGGTCCACCGCGTCCGATACAACCTGAGCAATCGCCGCATCCACATTGGTGGAGCTTGATTTCAGCGCGGGCCAGCCGCTCAATGTGGCTACGGGTGCAGGCCCCGAGCCTTCCTGACCAGGTTTGCAGTTGTTGTCGATCAGCCCAGGCTGAATGATCGGATCGCCCACGCCTGCATGATCGCTGCGCGCCAGCACGTGATTGTTGCTGAGCAGATATTTCCTGTTGTCGGAACCCCTGAGGAGCGCGCCCAGCGTTCCGCTGCAGCAGTCGACGATCTGATTCCTTGCCAGGTCGTAGTCGTTGTTGTTGCCGCCGGAACTGCCCAGTTGCACGGAGGTAGGCTGTTGCGCCTGGTGCGTCGCCGGATTGCTGGATATACCCGCGGTATTCAAGAGAATCCGCATGGACATTTTTGAAGATGTGTTGCCCGCTCTTGCAACAACATACGTGGCATTGGTGGCCGGCACCACCGGGGGCGCCGAATAGGTCACCGTACAAGCTGTGAAGGCCTGGCTGTCGCGCTTGCAACTGGTCTCGCCCAGGGTTCCAAGACCCGCGCCGGTTCCGGCCGGTGAGCCCGCCAACTCGAAATGGATGCTGGTGTCGCCACCGGCTTCTGACACAAACCCGGTGATGTTCACGCTTCCATTCGCTCCAAGCGCCACATTCTCCGGCGTGAGCGGTTGAAGAAATCCCGGCGTGATCTTGAGGATTGAAGTGGCACGGATGCTGGAGTCGGAATCCAGAGCTGCAGTGATCTCAACCTGTACGCTGTCTTCAGTGAGATAACTCGGAGGAGTATATAGGCCGGTCTCTGAGATGGTCCCGGGGCCGCTGGTTGCGTCGCCACCACTCACCGACCATGCCACCGGAGCCGCGCCTCCACCGGAGAGCGTCGCGCTGAACTGCTCCACTGCACTGCCTCGTGCGTCAACGGAATTGCAGCCGGTGCAATTGGTGTCGATGGCAGCAGCATCCACTGCGCGTGAATCGCCCGCAGCGGATCCGAGTGTGACGGAGAATGTGGGGTTGGAGGAGTTGCTGGCGGCGATTCCATGCCCGCAGCCAGAAAGGGCTGCAATCGCGGGGGCCAGCAGAATCGCGCAGACGCGAAGCAGCAAGTTGCGCTGGTGCTGGGTTCGAGCGCGGGGGAAATGCCTTTCAGTCCCGATTTGCATGGCTTGCAGCAAGTCTTTTCCGTGCTTCCGACTATGGGTTTTGAGCCGTATGGTCGAGGTCTCCGGGATCGAGCCCGAGTACCGGTCGCTTCAGGCTTTTGGGGGCGCCGTTCTGCCTGGGGAAGGCTGCACTTGCAGGGGGGAAACAGGCCAGCCCAGTTTTGAGTCTGGCCTGTAAAAGATCCCCTCGCAGTTTCAGATACTTGCACAACCTGAAAGGGAAAGTATTTGCATTCGAGCAAAGAGCCCGTTTCTATTTTTTTACTGCGTCCAATCGCAAACCGGGCCCGTTTAGAGAGGCGAGAGAACGCATAGCTTCTGATCGTCGCGCGCGATTTATGCGGCGCGAATTGACCTTCCGCAATGACTCTTGAAAATACCGAACGTAGATTCTTTCTATAAGGGTTTACGCGCCATTGCGTACGAGGCGACATGATAAGACTACGACTCTTGCTGTGTGTGATTCTGGCCGGGACCAGTCTGGCTCCGGTGTGTGCCGAAAGTCCCGAATCCGCGTACAAGGCCGGTGAACGAGCGGAAAAGCAAAACGATCTCGATTCTGCATTCCAGGCATACAAGAAGGCGTATCAGGCCAAGCCAAGCGAGCCAAAGTACACGGCGGCTTACCTGAAGACGCGCCTCTACGCCGCGACGGCGCACATCCGGACGGGCCAGTCGCTGGACGATCAGGGCAAGCTGCAGGAAGCCATGGCGGAGTTTCGCCTTGCTGCGCAGATTGACCCCAGCAATTTCGAGGCTCTCGGCCAGGTTAGGCGAGTTGCGGATCAGATTCAAAGACAGATCAGGGAAAAGGAAGTTGCGGCTCTGCCAAAATCGACAACCTCCGCCCTGGAAGCCGACGCCAAAAGTGCGGCCGGCCCAGTTGCCCTGGACCTGAAGTCCGATGTGCCGGTCTCGATCCACATGACCGCGAACGCCGACGTGATTTACAAGTCGATCGCCAAGCTCGCCGGCTTCAATGTTCTGTTTGATCCGGATTACAAGCCGCAAAAGGTTACTTTTGAATTGAAGGATGTTAGCCTGCGCGATGCCCTGAGCATGATCGCCATGCAGTCCAAGACATTCTGGCGTCCGCTTTCTTCCAACACCATCATGGTCTCTTCCGACAGCGGCGCGAGGCGCAAGGACCTGGAACAGAGCGTCATGAAGACGTTCTACCTGAAGAACGCGGCCACGCCCGCCGATTTGCAGCAGGCTGCAGGAACTCTCAAGGGCATTCTCGACATCAGCCACATTCAAGTCACTCCCGAGCTGCGCTCGCTCACCCTGCGCGGCACTCCGGATCAGATGGTGATGGCGCAGAAATTGCTCGGCGATATCGACAAGCCAAAGTCCGAAGTGATGATCGACGTGGTGGTCATGGAAGTGAGCCGCGGCAGGCTGCAAACCCTGGGCACGGTTCCACCAACGACGGTCAGTGTTGCCCTCGCTCCCGGTGGCACATCCACAACCTCGGGCTCATCGGGTTCCGGGCTCACATTGAATTCGTTCTCAGGCATCACCGCCAACGACATTTCCGTCACCGTTGGCGGAGCTAGTTTCACGGCGCTTGCTTCCGACAGCAACTCAAAGGTCCTGCAGCGGCCTCAGATTCGCGCCATGGATAGCGAGAAGGCCTCGCTTAAGATCGGCGATCGCATTCCGATTGCCACCGGGTCTTATCAGAGCGGCATCACGTCAGGCGTCAACACCCAGTTCCAGTACATTGACGTAGGCGTGAACATCGACATCACACCTTATGTCCACGCCGGCAACGAAGTCACGCTGAAAATGTCGCTTGAAGTTTCGTCTGTTACCGGCGAACAGACCGTTGACGGCGTCACCGAACCGACCATTGGACAGAGACGCATTGAACATGAGGCGCGGCTGGCCGACGGCGAGGTCAACCTGATCGGCGGAATCCTCGAGGACACGGAGAGCAAGTCGCTGAGCGGGTATCCACTGCTGATGAAGATTCCGATCCTCAAGTACTTGTTTGGCCAGGAGGCCAGAGACCGCGAACAGTCCGAAATTGTGTTCGCGATCATCCCTCATATTCTTCGCTCGACCGAAGTTACCGACGAGAACCTGAAGATGGTCGATCTCGGCTCCGCAAGTTCAATCACCTACCGCAAAGCCGAGATGAAAACCGAGCCAGCGCCAACGGCGCCCAACGCTCCTGCTCAACCCGCTGCAGAGAAGCCGGCAGCCACACCGACAGTTCCAGTTACCAAGTCGTCGGTAAAGCCGGCAACCCTGCCCCAGGCGTTTTCCCCGGCAATCAAGTCCCTGGGGAGTTCCCCGTTCTTGTCTCCAGCCACAACGGCTCTCACTTCCGCTGTAGCCGCGGCGCGCCTGCCATGGCCTGCTTCCAGCGGGAGTTCTCCACCCCTGTTGCCTGGGCCGCCGGCGGTAGTCTCCGCTGGAACCGCGACTGTTCCGCCTGAGACGGCCTCCGGCAGCACCGAGGGATCGGCGCGGCCGCTGATTGCTGACGCGGTGCAATCGCTGGCCAGTTCCTCGCTCCTTTCACCCACCGTTCCGGAGCTCAAAACCCTTGTGGCTGCTGCCCTGCAGCCAACCTCCGGGAACAGGTCGCAGGTCAAACACGCATTGACATTGCCTCCTGTTTCCATCGCCATATACGAGTCCGCGACGAAGCCTGCGCTTGGCAACTGATGCACGTGAAGAGGCTGAGTGGACAGCGATAACGCGGAAAAGGAAATTGGCTCAGTTTCCAGTGGCGCAGACACTGTTGAAACATACCCCGAAGCACGCCCTTGCGGACCGACCCTTAAAACTCAAGACTGCCTGCCCGGCATTAAGCCGCGTGAAAGCCAAGATGGCGACGTGCGAAAGTCCTGCTGCATCATCCTTACCAGCACATCTCCAGACCCCTTACAGCGTTAGTGCAGTTCCGAAATTGCTGCCCCCCAGACCTTTGTGGTTCTGATCGGTCGGCATTTCTGAAACTTCGGCACCTTGTTTCGATGTAAGTCTCCTTGATTCTGCAACCGGAATTGGCTACCGGATTGCACCTTGTCACAGAGAGGCGACGATACGCGGCTCCATTAGCAGGATGACCTACGAGAGGTTCACCTCCGCTTGTCGTTTGCCCATGAAAATCATGGAGGAAACAAAACATGAAAACTGTACTCATCACCGGTTGCTCTTCAGGCTACGGCCTGGCGACCGCCCGCCGTTTTCACGCGCAGGGCTGGACCGTGATTGCCACCATGCGAACCCCGCGCGAAGATGTTCTGCCGCAGTCGGACCGCATGCGGGTGCTGGCGCTCGATGTAACCAAGTCCGAAAGCATTGCGGCTGTGCTTGAGGCGTGTGGCCCCATCGAGGTGCTGGTTAACAATGCGGGCATTGGCGTCGTCGGCGCCTTCGAGGCCACGCCAATGAACACAGTCCGCGAGGTGTTTGAGACCAACACGTTCGGAGTGATGGCGATGACGCAGGCTGTGCTGCCGCAGTTCCGCGCGCGAAAGTCGGGCGTGGTGGTAAATGTGACCTCAAGCGTGACGCTGGCGCGGATGCCGTTAGCGGCCGCGTACACCGCGAGCAAGGCGGCCATTGAAGGGTTCACCGGGTCGCTCGCGTTCGAGCTCCAGTACTTTAACGTGCAGGCCAAACTGGTGGAGCCGGGCTACGGCCCAACGACGAGCTTTACAAGCAACGGTGCGGCGCGCATGGCTGGGCTGATTCCTGCGACGTATTTGCCGTTCGCTGAGCCTATCTTCTCTTCATTTGCGAAGCCAGCTGCGGTGACGACCGAGTCGGATGTGGCTGAGGTGGTGTGGCGTGCCGCGAACGATTCGACTGGACAACTTCGATTCCCAGCCGGCGCCGACGCGTTAGCACTGGCTCAGTCGAGGTAAACGTCGAAGGCGCCGGGCTTCCGAAATGACGCCTTCGGGAGAGCACGAACCTCCGGTCGGCCGGCCTTTCAACCCCGGTTGAAGCCCTCCCTCCCAACGACGAAGACCCACGGCCGGGGAGCCGCGGGTCTGAGGGTGCGCCGTCTTGGCAATGTTACGGTTGCGGTTTTGCCGGCGCTGTCTGACTCTCAATCATCTGGCGGCGCTGTTCAAACAACTGCTGCATGTTGGTGATTTTGTCTTCGGTGACCTTATCCGGAGCTTGGTTTGCCGAGGTGCTGGCGGAGGCATCCGCGACAGGCTGAACCGGCGGCGCGGCGGCATCGGCAGCAGGCGAGGTAAGGGCGGCCGGCGTCGCGGCGTTAGCCGCTGAATTATCGACGGGGCTGGCTGGAGTCTCGTCCTGGGCAGGTGCATCCGATGCCCCGTCTGCAGAGGAAGCATCATCGCTGACGTTGCTGCCGTTATAAACCGCTCTGCCGTTCTTCTGCGTCAACGCCCAGGCCCGGCGCGCAGCTGTGGGAGCAGCGCCCTTGTCGGCAAGAGTGGCCGCAGACTTGTCCTTATCGGAAGCGCGCGGGATGAGGAGCACAGCTTCGACCTTTTCCGGGTCCGCGACAGAGGATTCAATCACGTAATTGAAGTCGGTGCCATTGAGCAGCGACGCAAGCACCTGGCGCGCCGGTCCCGGTCCCAGCTGATCGAATGAGCGGGTTGCGGATGCCCCTTCGGGAATATCGATCAGTACACCGGTGCAGGCGCGGATCGCGGTTAGAACGCTACTCAACGTAGAGTTATCCGCAGTGACGGTGAGTTGATCGCCCTTGCAGGTGACTTTGGGCGGATTGGGCGGCGCCATGGACATGACCTTGGGCGGTTCCGCAGCGCTCGCGCCCGGAGCAGAAGCTGCCGGCTCCTGGCCGACGCACAAACTGGCCGAGAGCGCCGCCAACAGGCCCGTAGAGAGCAGCCGCGCCGCGTTGTTGTTCGCCATTGTTCACCTCATCTTCTGCGTCGTGCGTGCAGCCAGGTTATGCGCATTTGCGCTTGCATCTCAGTCGCCGGCAATCGGAAGGTTTAACTCGATCAGATACTTCGAGTCGTTGCCGGGTTGCATCTTTGCCGGGGCGTCAGATTTCTGAATCCCCTTGCCTCTCCACAGTTCGTAAATGGCCGGATAGACAAGCAACTCCAGGATGAACGAAGTGAAAATGCCGCCAACCATGGGGGCGGCAATCCGCTTCATTACGTCGGAGCCGGTGCCGATGGACCACATCACTGGGAGCAACCCGATGCACGTGGTGGCAAAGGTCATGAATTTTGGCCGGAGCCTTTTGGCTGCGCCGTAAACAATCGCCTTGCGCAGCTCGTTCACGGTTCTGAGACGGCCTTTCTCCTTTGCCTCCTCGTACGAAAGGTCAAGGTAGAGGAGCATGAACACCCCGGTCTCGGCATCAATGCTCAGAAGAGCGATAAGTCCAACCCACACGGCAACGCTCATGTTGTAGTGCAGGAAGTAGAGCGACCAGACAGCACCTATGGCCGAGAATGGAACCGCCAGCAAAACAATCAATGTCTTGGTGAACGAGCGCGTGTTGATGTACAGCAGAAACATGACCAATGCGATGGTGGCCGGCACGACAATGCGCAAACGCTGATTGGCCATCTCGATTGCTTCGCTCTGCCCGCCCCAGGAGACGGCATAGCCCGGCGGCAGGTTCACTTTCTGGTGCAACAGGCGGCCAGCCTCTGCCACATAACTGCCCACGTCGCGGTTGGCCAGGTCGACGAACACATAGCCGGTAAGCATGCCGTCTTCATCGCGGATCATTGCCGGCCCGCCGGTGGCATTGATGGTGGCCAGTTCGCTGATGGGCACCTGGGTGTCGCCGCGGGCCGGGACCAGAATGTGGCCCATCTCATCCGGCGTGCTGCGGAAGTCGCGCATGTAACGGACGTTGACCGGATACCGCGCCGACCCATCGTAAACAGTGGTCACGTTGTCGCCGCCGATTGCGCTGTCAAGGACTTCCTGGGCCTTGTCCATGCTGACACCAAAGCGGGCCAGTTCTTCACGGCGCCAGGCTATGTCGAGATAGTAGCCTTCATTGGTCCGCTCGGCGAAGACGCCGCGCGTACCGCGAACAGAAGTCAGAAGCGATTGAATCTGCTGCCCTATCTCTTCGATTTTTGCCGGATCGTCGCCGGATATCTTCAGTCCGACCGGAGTCCTGATGCCGCTGGTCAACATGTCGATGCGGCCCCGTATGGGCATGGTCCACGCGTTGCTGACGCCGGGAACCTTGATGGCCGCGTCCATCTGGGCGATGAGTTCTTCCGACGAAATGGTGTCGGGAGTGATATGGCGGAGGATCTGCCGCGCCCACTGCGGGGCCCACGACGAGTACCAGGTGTCAACATGGCGCCACTGGTCTCGCGGCTTGAGCGTGATGACGGTTTCAAGCATTGAAAGAGGCGCGGGGTCGGTGGCCGACTCTGCACGGCCCGCCTTGCCGAGAACCTGATCCACTTCAGGAAACTGCTTGAGGATCAGGTCGGTTGCCTGCAACACGCGATGCGCCTGGGCAATGGAGATTCCGGGCATGGACGTCGGCATGTAGAGGATGGCCCCTTCATCCATGGGCGGCATGAATTCCGATCCCAGTGAAAGGAAGACCGGGATCGTCGCAACAATCAGAATCGCGGCTGCAGAAAAGACAATGCGCTTGTGGCGAAGGGCCCACGAAACGGCGGGCTCGTAGATTCGCATGAGGAAGCCACTGATCGGGTTTCTCTCTTCGGGACTGATTTGACCGATGAGAAGAGAATTGGTGATACGGCAGAGCCAGGCGGGGTGGAAATCGAATCGCTTGATTCGCGTAAGTAACAGACGAAGCGCCGGATCGAGGGTGATGGCCAGAACCGCTGCTGCCACCATCGCCAATGTTTTTGTGTAAGCCAGCGGGCGGAACATGCGGCCTTCCTGGCCCTCAAGGGTCAGCACGGGAAGGAACGAGATGGCGATTACCAGCAGGGCAAAGAAGGTGGGGCCCGCAACCTCCTTGACGGCGGAAAGGACAACATCGCGATGCTGGCCGTGGCTGCCATCCTTCTGCCAGCGCTCCAGTTTCTTGTGGGTCTGCTCGACAACCACGATGGAAGCGTCGATGAGTTCACCGAATGCAATGGCCACGCCCGCCAGGGACATTACGTTGACGCTGATGCCCATGAGCCGAAGGGGAATGAATGAAATGAGCACCGCTGCGGGCATGGTAACCAGCGGAATGGCAGCGCTGGGAAAATGCCACAGGAAGACGATGATGATGAGCACCACCGTAACCACAACTTCAAGGATCGTCTCCTGGGTGCTGTCGATGGTGCGGTGGATTAGTTGTGAACGATCGTAGATGGGAACAATCTTCACCCCTGCGGGGAGGGTCTGCTCGATATCTTTCAGGCGCGCCTTCACCCGGTCGATGACCTGCAGCGCATTCTCTCCGCTGCGCATGATGACGATGCCGGAGACAACCTCTCCGGCGCCATTGAGGTCTGCGATTCCGCGGCGCAGATCGGGTCCTACAACAACTTCGCCAAGATCCTTGACGACAATGGGCGCGCCATCCTGCGGGGTGGCGACAACGATGTTTTCAAAGTCCTGGATGGAGGTAGCGTATCCCCTGCCGCGGACCATGTACTCGGTTCCACCAAAGTCAAGCAGGCGGCCGCTGGTTTCGCTGTTGCCCCCACGCACCGCTTCCACAACCTGGGCAATGGTGAGCCCATGCCCCTTCAGCTTGTTTGGGTCGAGATTGACCTGGTATTGGCGAGAGAATCCGCCAATGGGCGCCACATCGGCAACGCCGGGAACGGATCTAAGCCGATACCGCAGGTTCCAATCTTCGTAAGCCCGGAGATCGGAGAGGCTGTGCTGCCCGGTGGTATCGACAAGCGCATATTGAAAGATCCAACCCAGACTGGTTGCATCCGGCCCGAGCTCGGTGTGCGCGCCTTCAGGCAGCTTGCCCAGCACGCCGGAAAGATACTCCAGTGTGCGCGAGCGCGCCCAATAGAGATCGGTATTGTCGTCGAAGATTACATAAACATAGGAGTAGCCAAAGTCGGAAACGCCGCGCACGGCCTTGACGTGGGGAGCGCCAAGCATGGCCGTGACAATGGGATAAGTGACCTGAGTCTCTACCAGCCCGGGACTGCGGTCCCAGCGCGAGAGAATGATGACCTGGGTATCGCCAAGTTCAGGAATCGCGTCCAGGCGCGTATGTGCAATCGACCACCAGCCGAAGGCACTCGCGAAAACGACTGCCAGAATAACCGCGAGCTTATGACGAATTGACCAGTCTATGATCCGATCGATCACTGTTGAAGCCTTCCCTTCGCTCGGCTAACTCGCCTGGCACCGGCGACACGAGCAATGCTGCGGTCAACGTTGAGACACTCAACAGACTCGACTCCTGCGACTCGGTCGTACCATACCGGCATCCAGCCGTTTGTTGCGAACCCTCAGTTGGCGCGGCTGCCCATTGGTGAAGCGGAATGCGCCATGCCGTCACCAGGGCTACTTGATTTGGAAGCCATTTGCAGCCGGCTCTCCGAGTCCACCAGAAAAGTGCCGGATGATACGACTATGTCGCCATCCTGCAGGCCTTTCAGAATTTGCACTCGTTCATCAAGCCTCCACCCGGTCTGCACTTCGCGCGATTCGAAGTGGCCAGGAGTGGTCTGGACAAATACACGCTTTGACATTCCGGAATCGAGGATTGCATCGGCCGGCACGGTGAGCCCCGGAGGAAGCGCAACAGGCATCTCAACATTGACGAACATATTCGGCCGCAGTTTGAAGCCTGGATTGTCAGCCTCGAGGCGGGGCCGCAAAGTACGCGTCGCAGGATCCACTTCAGGGAGTACGTTGCTTACCACGGCCTTCATGCTTACGTCGGTGTCCGGGAGAGTGATGCGCGCCGAAGCGCCGGGACGGAAAGCCTGCACATCTTTTCCAAACACTTCGGCCTGAATCCACACATGACTCAGGTCGGCAATGCTGTAGAGAGGCGTTTGCCTTTCAAATCTCATACCGGCCGAGATGTTTCTGGAAAGGATGAATCCATCGGTTGGAGAAACAACATAAACATCTTCCGGAATGGAGCGGTTCCGGGTAATCTCGGCAATCTGCATATCGCTCATGCCCAGATTGCGGAGCCTGTCTGCACGGGCCTGAACACTGGCTGCGCCCTGGGTTGTCGATGCCGCCGAGTTATCGCGCGGCGTGGTTGTCGCCCCTGGCCCATGCTCATTGGCGGCCAGAAAGCCACCTGCCACGGAGAGGAACTCAGGAGAGTAGACGGTGGCCAGGCGCTGGTCCTTGGTGACATGGTTGCCAACGGCATCGTCCTGGGTCTGCTTTACGTAACCGTCGGTCCCGAAGTCGATTTGAAACACCCGGGTCTCATCGGGCACCACTCTGCCGAAGACCCTGATGGTTCCCTGCCCTGTATCTTTCTCTACCTTTGCCAACTTGATGCCGTAGAGTTGCTGAGCCGCGGCATCGATCTGCACCTCGGTGGGCATTTGGGCCCCATCGGAGGGTAGGGATTTTGCCGCGTCCTGGGCATAAACCGGAACCAGGTCCATGCCGCAATCGGGCGCTGTTCCCGGCTTGTCAGAGTGATAAGCGGGATGCATTGGATCCTGATAATAGAGGATCCGGTTTGCGGCAGCCGCCGTTTTTTCTTTGTGGCGGAGGTGGCCCAGAGTAAGCCCTGCGGCCACCACCGCGACGAGAGGAAGAAGATAGAGAGTCTTTCGCACCACCAGGCACCTCCCTACGGATGCGAGTAACTTGCAGGAGTTACGGTCTTGACACCGGCGGCAGCAGCTTCAAGCTGAGCCTTGGTAAACAGAGAGTCATTGAGCGGCGGATTCACTTCGACTTTGTCGAGAACAATCTTCTCAGCCACCATGCCCGGGGTCTTGGAGCCGGGAGTGTTCATGGTATTCAAGACCCTTGTCTCGAGAAGAAAAGGAACCTTGAGAGCGCCCAGGGAGCGGTAATCGCGGTAGTAAATCTCAACCGGGTGGTACGTGCCATCGAGCCTTCTGGGAGCACCCGTGGTTTTGACTTCGAGGAACGACTGCGCGTCGATCCAGAGATGAACCTCTTGCGAGCCCTTCAAGGTGAGCTTGAGTTTGTATGCATCGTGGTCTTCAACCTTCTCAACGCCTTCGAGTTCAATCTTCGTGCCCTTGGCCGCGTAGTCCACGAGCGGACCATCAAGTTCCGATTGGAGCGGAACAGCCTTCATCTCTTCGGGCGTGTAGGGTTCGACATCCTTGCGATTCAGGAACGGGCGCAGCTTATAGCCATTGGTTCCATCGAAGACCTGGATGGCGGTTTGCCCCTTGAATTGGATTTCGATTCTCTGCTTCATGGGGCGCTTGAGTTCCATGGTGAAGGGCAGTTTGGTCTGCTCTGCCGGCCGTGGCGGAGGCATGGTGGCCTGAGTCCCGCGGCGAACCGGGGTGGGGATGACGGGACCGTTGTTTCCACCGGCCTCCATGTTGCCGCTCATGACCATGGTGTGCACAGTCCGCCACGCCTGGAGTCCGCCACGCGCGGCGATATTCTTGTCAACAATTTCAGCAGCAGAAAGCCGGGCCTGCGGCTGGGGAGCATCGGTGGCCACAGCAACAGAAGTTGCGACAACAAAAAACGTGAATAAAGCCTGCGTCTTACGAAACATCGTTCTCTCCTTGCACTCGCATTTCCTTTTTGCTGGATATGTCAAAGGCGGCCCTGGTAGGGGAAGGGCGTAACAATCTGAACTGGAGCCACGCCCTATTCGAGCGCTGTTGGCTAGCGGACAAAGAGTCCGTCTGCGTGAAATTGCCCGATGACGATCTTCACCCTGTCTCCGGGCTTGACGATCTTGCCCTTATTGGAGAAGACCATCCAATAGGATCTGCCCGCTTCAGGGGTGCTGCTCTGGCGCAACTGGCCGGCGTTCTCCATGGTCGGCACCTGAAGGCTCACACCCGCCCGTTCGTCAATGAGCACCGGGGTCGCCTTCTTGTCGTTCAGTTGAGCGGCCTTGGCGATGTCCAGAATGCGGTAGCCAAATCGGATCAATTGACCCGACTCCACCGACTTGACCTCAAGCGCATCGATGCCCCAAATGGACTCGTATCGATTGGCGGCGTGAGTGGTGAGAGAAGTGGTGTGGTAAGGGGAGATTGAGTGGCGCGCCGGCGCCGAATTGGGAGAAGAAGTAGCCGGGGCCTGAGAGCTGCTGCCCGCGGACTGGGGAAAACCTGCTATGGCAATCACTCCGCTAAGGAACACCGCACTGGTTACGACCATGGTAAAACGTAGTGCCGACTTGCTAAGGATCACGGGTGCATCCTCCGTTCTTCGTTCTTTTCAAGTGTGTTGAGTGCCGAACTGGGCCGTACGTATTGGGGTTGGCGCTTTGTGCCGATTAGCTACGCCGCGTCAACCCCAAAACTCGTCTCTTGGTTATTTCGCAGTACCCGTCAATGCGGCGGACTGCGAACCTCCCGTGTAACCTACGGTTACTGTTGCTGTCTTGGTCCCTGCCGCCTCGGTGGTCAGAGGCTTGAACTGGACAGTGACCGTGCAGCTCGCATTGGCAGCAAGCGTTTTGGTAAACGTGCCGCAGGTTGTGCCGGCTGCAGCAATTGCGAAGTCGGCAGTGTTGGTCCCTGTCAGGGTGGCTTGCGCTATTCCTGTCAGAGGTACGGTACCAAGGTTGGTGAGAGTGAATACTTGCGCTGGGTCAAGTGAGCAGGCAAGTTTCTGCGCGTTCGTTGTGCCAGGGCAGTTCCGGGTCTGGCTGGGAGTCCAGGTGGACGGCGCGAACCGAACGCTTGAAATCCCGGTGCCGGTGAGGGCAACTGGAGAACCGGTGACGGTTACGCTTCCAGAGACGGTCACCGTACCTGCGGCAGTCCCTGTCGCGGTCGGAGAGAAGACGACCTTGATCGTGCAGTTACTGTTGGCAGCCAGAGTCGTTCCAGTGCAGGTTCCGCCGTTGGCGCCGGTTAGCGCTGAGAACGGAGCGGTCACCGCAACGCTGTAAGTGATTGCCGCATTGGTGTTGTTGGCGAGCGTCAGAGTCTGGGCCGCACTGGTTGCGCCGGTCACGATTGAACCGAAGGCCAGCGAAGTGGGCGAAACTGCAGCCAGCGGTATGAATTCAACCGCACCGATGGTGGGCAGGCCGAGCGAGCGCGACTTGCCGTAGTAATCGGTGGCAGGGGCGGCCGACGCATTTGCCGGGCCGATGGCTGGCGACGAGGCGGTAATGCCATAGTTGCCCAGCACCGGACCGCTGCCGTAGTTTCCGTTGGACCCGGTAACGGCTGCGTTGGTGAGTGAGAGCGGACCCCACTGGATATTGATCCAGTTGTTGCCCTCATCGACGGTTGCCGCCGGGGTCAGGTTGAAGATCGGGTTAGGCACCTGGGCATCGGAGATTCCCGGGGGCACCTGGTAGCCATTGGGGTTGTTCTTGTTCTCCGGAGGAATGCGGGCGCCGTTGCAGTACTGGCTCACCACCTGAGGATTGCTGCCCAAGTTGCTTCCGGTCGCGTAATCGCCGGCATCCGTAAGGATCGAGTTCAGCGGGTTCAAAGTGAATGTGGAGGCATGGTTGGCAGGACCGGTGTCTCCGCGAACGCCGATATCCCAGTAGTTGGCGCCGCTGGCGCAGGAGCCCGTGGCGGTCTGGCTGAGGGTCGGGTATAGGGTGACAATGTTTTGTTGCACCGTCGGGCTGTAAGAGCCCACGCCGATGTTGAAGCTACGGTTTTGCCAGAACAGATCGTTCACAATGCGCGGATACGAAATCTGCCGGCAATCGCCGTTGGTCACCTGTTGCGTTGCGCCGCGGCCGCTCGAGTGTCCGAGGGGGCACAGGATCGTGTTGGGCAACGAGGCCACCAGGTTTGAGGTATTCGGCATGACCACCAGGCCGGCAGGCAGAGGCGTGGAGAGCGTAACCGAGGGGCAGCCGTTCTGCGTGGACGCGTTGGCGTTGTTGGGATCGCAACCCGGAGGCGGGGTACTGGCCAACGGAGCGCCGAGGGTATTGAACAACACACCCGAGGAAGCGGTGGAATCGTTCGAGACCACGGTGTTGTTTATGAAGTCCACCTTCAGAGCATCCTGAAGCGAGACTCCAGCGCCGTCCCATCCGGAAACGTTGTTGGCGATGATGTTGTTGGTGATCGTCACCCCATACCATTGGTTTGGCTGGGTCGGGAAATAGCCTATTTCCAACCCGTTGACCAGTTGCAGCCGGAGACCGCCTCCAGAGCCGCTCTCAGCCGCGTTACCGAGGATGAGGTTGGCATCGATGACCAGCCCGGGGCCAGTGCCTTCACTGAGTCCAGGCGCGCAATCGGCATCGGTGATCGTGTTGCCGCACTCCTGGCCGTTGGGAAGCACGCCGTCTGGAGCCGAACCGGAGACATTGATGCCGCCGCCGTTGGTCGGGATGGTGGGATTCGTGCTCTGGTTGAAGATGATGGTGTTGTGCTGGATGAGGCCACCGTAGTTGAAGCCAAGGTGATCCAGTCCGCCGCCATCGCCAGCGCTTACGTTGCCGCAGAGCCAGTTATTGGTGAACTTGTACCAATCCGAACCGTTGTTGAAGGTGACGCCGCCTGCCGCAGCCGGAGTAGCCGAGAAGAGTTCGTCGCCGTAGGAGGTGTTGCCTACGATGGAGTTGTTGTGAACATTCACATACTCCTGCAGGCCGTAGGGCTGCTGAATGTTCTGAGCGTTCAGAGTTGGATCAGGAACTTCGCCTTGGCCGATGACCATGCCGCCGGACAACGTTCCCGCATTGTTGAAGACCCGGTTGTTTGCGATCTCCAAATAGTGGCTCCAGCCGTGGAGGAAGATACCGCCGCCACCCTGGGAGCTGTCGGTAATGGTCAAACCGTCAATTCGCGACGGAGCGCAAAGGAAGTTGCTCTGGTAGCCGGTGCCGCCTGTTCCGTTCGGACCGATATTGCAATCCTTGGCGCTGTTGGTGAGCACAACCGTTCCGGTTGGGAAGTCGCCTTCGATGGCGGTCCCGCCGGAGAACTCGCTGACGCCGGCCGGGACGCGAACGCCCTTGGCCAGAACCGTGATGCCGGCTCCCTCATAAGCGCCCATGATGGTGGGCTCCTGGAGGAGCTGCGCCAGGTTTCCATTGAGGTTGGTGTCCCAACCCACAATGCCTTCAAGCGGGATGCGGTCGACGGACAACTGTTGGTTCGAGGGGCACGTGTAGGTGTTGGACGGATCGAATGGATTCGCGGGAGTGTTGCCGCTTGCCGGAGCAATCGGAGTACCGTTGACCGCGATCCCGAAGAGGCAGACCACCTGGCGCCGCCAGGGATCGAGTTTGCCGGAAGGCTGTGGAGTTGCATCGATGATGGAGGAGCCGGCGGCGACACCTTGCAGCCGGACAGGCTTCCACATCAACACCATTTCCTTGTAATAGCCGGGGCCAACCAGCAGCAGATCGCCGGGGCTTGCATTGTCGATTGCGGACTGGATGGCGTTGTTGGCGGCGTTTTCGCCGGCGATCGCGGTCGGCGCCTTGCCGCCCACGGTGACGGTTACGGCATCGACGGAGCTGTTGCCGTTGGCCGCAGTAATGACGAGTTCACCGCAGCGGCCAAATGCTGCTACAGCTTGAGTCGCAGAAAGCGCCGCGCTGTAGCTATTGGCGCATGGAGGCAGGCCTGTAGGCACCTGGACCTTGATCTGCGAGTCGGACCATGCGGTCACCTGCGCATGGATGCCGCCGATGGTTACCGTTCCTTGCGCCGGACCAAAGCTGTAAGTGCGGTTGACGGTCTTTTCGTTGAAGGGCGCGGCGGTTGCGCCCGGTCCGGAGTAAGCGTTGTTGATGACCGCCTGCGTGCCGAGAGCGTTGATGGTGAGGACGCCGCCATTGTAGAGGTTGGCCGTTGCGGCCGCGCCGGTGCCGCTACCGCCGCCGCTGAAGGTGATGCTGGGTGCGGTGGTATACCCGGAACCAGCGTTGGTGAGGGTGATCCCCGTAACCTCATGTTGGATTGCCGCCGAAGCGCTTGCACCGGAGCCTCCGCCGTGCGAGAAGCTTACGCTTGGGTTGCCGGTGTAGCCCGAACCGGGGTTGGTGACGGTTACTTCGAAAACTCCCTGCGAGAGCGTTGCAGTTGCCTGGGCCGACGTGAAGCCGACGCCGCTGCCGCCGCCGCTGAAGTGGACGGTAAGCGTGCCCGCGTAATTTGAGCCGCCATTGGTGACGCTTAACCCGGTCACCCTTCCCGTGCTCCTGTTGATGGTTGCGTTGATCACTGCCCCGCTGCCACCGCCGCTACCGGTGACGGTGACCGTCGGACTGCTGGTGTATCGAGCTCCGCCGTTGGTGATATTCACCGAGCCCACAACGCCGGTGAGGGTGGCCGTAGCTGTTGCGCCGCTGCCGCCACCGTTGTTGAAAGTAACCGTGGGAGCGCTGGTGTATCCGGAACCCGACGAGGACACAGTCACGGATGAAACTTCACCCGTAACCGTTGCCGTGCCGGTTGCAGTGGCGCCGCCGCTGGGAGCCGCGCCGAAGGTCACATTGGGAGCAGACGAATAGCCGGAACCGCCGTTGCTGACATTCACTGTGGAAACCGAGCCACCGACGCCAGCCACCCAGGGCCCGGTCACGTCTCCGTCAACTTCCTTGACGGCAGGGGTGACATCGGGATAGGAGCAATCGGGGTGGTTGTATCCCTCAGAGAACGCTGCCGTGGGCACAACAGGCGTGTCGAAGTAGCCGGTTTGGCCTGGCATAAAGGGCAGTTCATAGCAGAACTGGCTATAGCCGGGGTTGAAGTTGGGGTCGATCATGGTCTGGCCCGGATTGTTGGGATCGGGGATGGGGCCGGAGTCGTTCATGCAGACGACCATCATGGTGGGCGCATAGCCGGTGGGGTTGGGAGGATTGACTTCCCACGTGGAGTAGTTCAGGCCGTCGTACTCGCCCCAGTTGTCGGCATAGATGCGGTTGATTTCATTTCCGGCCCAGTCCTTGATGGATACGGGTAGGTTGGGAGGCGAGAACTTCTCTCCGAAAGAGGGAGCAAACGGATCGAATTCAGAAGAGAAGTCGTCCGTGATCACGCCGGTGAAGTGCGAGGCGGCGTGTGTGGAGCTGAAGATGAAGAACTTGGTCTCAGCCGCCATCTGGTCCTGGAGCAGCACTTCCTTGCGGTCGCAGAGATTGCGGGTTGCGCCGGCGAACGGAGCAACTTCCCTTGAGCCGGGGAAGAGGCTGATGTAGTCGGGCACGGTACGCGCCTGGCCTACGCAGGGCCAGGAGATCTCATCCACGGGAAAACCGAGATCGTTGGTTGGGTTCTGCGCGTTGTTGGCGTTGTATGCAGAAGCAATTGAAGCCTGATCGGGCAGGATGAAGACATTGCCGATCGAACCAAACTGCTGAGTGGCCGGGGCAATGTAGTTGTCGCCGATGAGGATATTCTTGTCCTCTTCCTTGACCAGTTCGTAACCCGGAGGCACCACCACCTCGACCACGTACTTGCCGGGAGGCAGCATGGGGGTGTTGTAGTAAGGATCGCTGGGGTCGGTTGCGGTGTTCGGCGAGCACTTGATGCAATTGGTGCCAGTGGGCTGACCGGTTTGCGGATTCCTGCCGGTGACGCTGGGGAATTCGTAGTAGCCGTCAAATGGAGCCGGCTGCAACTGGTTCCAGTTGTGCATGCCGTCGTAGCACTTGAACTGGCCATTGGCCGGCAACATGGTGGGTGCGGGGCCGCCGTTGAACTGGTTGTTGTACCAGTCAAGATACTGCGGCGTGTTGTACAGCGAGAAGTAGAAAGGATCGGTTGTGGTCTGTCCGGGGCAGTTCATGTTGGGAATGCCGTCGGAGCGGAATCCTTGCGCCCAGTCGTCCCAACTGGTGGTCTTGGTGGTATCCACCAGGGTCAAGGTCTGCGTACCGTCGGGACCTGTGCCTTCCTGGTAGAGGTTGAGGGTTACGCCGGGAACCTCGGGCTCCCAGGTGTTCTGGACCATCAGGGTTGGATCGTCAAAGGGACGCGTGGATGAGTAGATGACATCGCCGCGGATGCCGCCGTTCTCGCCGACCGCAAAGGGCTTCTTGCCAAACTCGATGAACATGTTTTGGCCGGGGAACTCCTGCCAGCCTTCCATGAAGACCCACGGCGGATCGACTCTGCCCGTGGAGGGCGCTGCGGCGCTGGCGGCTACGCCGGCGGCGGTGCCGGGCTTGGTGCCGGCCTGGGTGATATCGGTGCAATCCGCGTTGGCGCAATACTCCGCGCCGGGGAAACGCAGATTGGTTGGCAGGTGGATCTGTTCCGCCGTGTTGGCCAGCAGGTTGCCAATGGTGGAGTTGCCGCACGGAGGCGCACCGGTGTTCCCGCAACCGGGGCTGCCGTCGGCCGGGCCGCCTGCATCCATCACCACGTGAACGCCGGTTTGCTTGTAGCGGAGCGTGTCAACCGACAAGACATACCAGTTGAACAGCGGGAAAGTTTCGTTGAAGGCGGCATAGCCATTCAGATCGGTAGCGCTTGAGTTCGAGAAGCTTCCATCCCTGAAATGAACGGTCATTGGAACCAGGGCCAGCCCCGGTTCGGCAGCCTGGGAAACGCCATCGCCGTTGGTATCGAAGAAAGTGCGGGTGTAGAGGTTGGGCTGCCACTGCTGCACGGGCACATCGCCCATGTCAACCGTGGTGCTGCCGGTAACAGCGACAGGAACGGAGAGGCCATCGAGCAGTTGGTCGTTCCACTGATCGAAGAGCGTAACCCGCCAGCTACCGTCGGGAACGCCGGTGAATACAAAATTGCCGTCTGCGTCGCATTTTACAAATTCGAAATCGGCGCCGTCGGGATCGCCCATGCTGACGTAGCACTGGGTAAAAGCAAAGCTGTCGCGGGAACCGCTGGAGTACATTCTCTCGTCGGGCGTACGGCTGAGGCGAACCGTGGTGACCTTGCCCTTGATCGTATTACCGAAATGGCCGGGTCCGGCTCCAGCTTGCTCCGAAGCCAGGCGGCCATTGATGATCTTCGGATTCGCAAACCCGATGACGTCGTGATAGCCGGAGGGACCATACTCCTGGAAGTACGCGGGACCGCCAATCTTGATGAAGGCGTCGTGTCCCTTTTGTCCGTCCAGAGTGTTGGTCTGCAGCCATTCCTCGCCGCGCGCGATTCTGTCCGCGCCGGGGTTGGCCACACTTACGTATCTTCCCGGATAGAGGTTGGCAATAATGGCCTGCCCAGCCAGCGGAGAAGGCGTCTTGCCGTCCGACTCAAAGTAGGGGCAGGTCACGACCACGCCCACGATTCCCTGCTGGGCGTTGGTTCCGGCCGTTCCTCCGCCTGCCGCAATGCCCGCCGTAGCTTGCGCGGAGAGGGGGCACGCATCGTTGCCGTTTGAAGGATCGACCATGCCCGCAAGCGAGTTGGAGATGGGCATGTTGAACATGTCGTAGGTAATCTGGCCGGTCGTATCACCAGTACCGCCGGCGGCGTCAAAGAGCCTGACCTCAAATCCGCCCAGGCCGGGCTCGAACGGAGCCAGCACGTCCACGCCGCCACCGGAATCCTGTTCGCCGTTCAGTGGCATGTCGTCTTCGAAAACAACCACCGAGACCTTTGCCGTGGGCAGAGGCGTGGGCTCCACGAGGACCGTTACCGCCGTTTGTCCAGGGGCGAGCGGAGCGCCACCCATGGTGTGGCCGCAACTCGAGGCGTTGGTCGTGTTCGAACCGTTGATGCAGTTCGCCGACACGTTGCCGGCGATAAACGGGTTGGCCGCATCTCCGGGAAGAATCGAGATGTAGTAACGCTTCTTGGGATCGAGATACACCTGGCTGGGATTCACCGAGAGCTTCTGCGAAGCTGTCGTCCGGCATACGCCGTCGTCAACATCGCAAGCGGCAGGCACACCCAGCAGCGTCTGACCGGACTCGCAGGCTAGAGTTCCATAGCAGCCTTCGGCCACGATCGGCATGTAGCTGGTGTGGAAGTTCGTCCCCAGCGACGGAACCGGGTTAAACGCGGTGCCGGCAACCGCCGTATTGGTTTGCGTGGCGGGATCGATGTGGAAGGTTCTGTCTTCCTCAATGATCCAGCGATAATCTGTAAGCACCGTTCCGGACTTGGGATCCTTCACCGTTACGGCAAGATTGCTCGGCTGGGGAAAAGTCACAGTAACCGTTGCGGCCTTGGTGGCCTGGGTTCCCTGCGAGTTCTGCGCCAGGTAAGTAAAGGTGTACGTGCCAGGAGAAGTGGCGGAGGCCGTAAACGAGCCGTCCGCATTCCCTACCACTGAAAGCCCGCCGCTGGGTGCAATGCTTGACACGATAACGGTCAGCGGATAGCCGAGAGTATCGTAGTCGTTGGCCAGCAGGCCGGGCCGGTTGATGCTCAGCTTTGAGGCCACATTCGAAGCATAAGAATCGTCACGAAGAACGATGCCCGAGGCTGCCTCGATGGGTGCAGTGGACAACGTAACTGTAGTGCAGAGCGCACCAGTGGTTGCCCCATTGCCACAGTAGCTGAACGAGTCGCCGGCGAAAGCCCCGGTAGGCGTATAGGTGAAGGTGCCGTCGGAATTCAGAATGACGGTTCCAGCACTTGGATTGGCAGCGATTGCCACAGAATTGACGTTGACGTCGTTCGCGGTGACACCCTTGCTGCGGTCGGAGATGGTCAGCGGGTTGTTGCCCACAACAAAGTAACTGTCCGGGTTGGCGACGGCTGCCGCGTTTGGCTTGGGCGGAACGCCGCCGTTGATGCTGATGTAAGCCTGCATGCCGCTGTCGCGCAGGCTGTTGGCTGACAAGCTCAACTCGCGGTCATAGACCGGAAGAGCGGCAGCGGCGGCAGGCGCATTCAGCAGTACGTCATAGGTCTTGCTGGCGGCCAGAAACACTTCGCCTTGCACACGGGTGTTTCCCGGAATCAGGTTGCCGTCTTCAGCGATCAGCGAGAAGCCGGGAACTGTTTTGGTGCCCGCATACGTGACCGCTCCCACAATCGAAGGAACGTGCATGTGCAAGCCGGCATTCACAAACCTGACCAGCACCTGGCCCGTGGTAGCGGGCGCAGCCACAGAGTAGGTGGACTTGGCGGTGTTGTTCTTGTCGAGCGCAACACCGTTAATGAGGTAGTAGAGCGGTGTGTAGTTGACAACGGGCGGGTAGCAAGTGTGGTACGTGGGAGACGTCGGGTTGCCGCAGCCTCCCGGCTGCCCT
>Ga0181517_10000466_pt1 | contig 54326 bp, 57 predicted proteins | sample PEATcosm2014_Bin_31_FD_119748 | JGI IMG/M metagenome (GOLD analysis project Ga0181517, IMG submission 119748) | Peatland microbial communities from MTU Mesocosm Facility, Houghton, MI, USA - PEATcosm2014_Bin01_30_metaG | ecosystem: Environmental > Terrestrial > Soil > Wetlands > Peat | place... | reverse complement strand
CGCCCACCAGCCGCCTTCGCGCGGGGTGTGCGGATCGCCTTCCTTGTCGCTGAGCTGGTGATGCACGCGATGCGTGGAGACCCAGAAGATGGGCCCGCCCTCAAGCGACATCGTAGCGAACACGGTCATGACATATTCGATCCATTTGGGCACCTTGTATCCGCGATGGGTGAGCAGGCGGTGATAGCACATGCCGATGCCCACGTTGATGGCGAGCACGTAGAGCACAGCCATGACGACAAGGCGCTGCCAAGTAAAGAGGAAGAGCGCGGCGATGGCCCCCACGTGAAAGAGCACCATCAAGAGGACCATCGGCCAGCTCAAGCCATCGCTGACTGCTGCGGCGCGGCCCATGCGAACATGCCGCCATGCGGAGGCAGCGAGCGACTCGTTGGCGGCGGCGGTTTCAGGAACTGCCGGAGTCATTGGGCCCGGCGTGACAGTGACGCTCTCTGGCGATGGGGTAGCTGTGACTGATGCCATGCGTTGGGGAATCCTTGAGAAAGTGGCGATGTGCCCACTTAGATCTAAGCTCCATTATATAGGAGATGTGAGCAGAATCACACTCGGAGAGTCCCTCTTTTGAGGGAGATGTTGATATGTTTTATTCGCTAACGGGAACGCCGATTTCGTCGGCGTTGCTGACGAAAATGCGGGTAGGGTCACCGCGCAGCACGCGGTAGAGGACGAATTGGCGCTGGGTCGCGCCGCGCAGCTCGAAGAGAAGGTCGCCGCGGTTGTCGGCCAGGGCATCGACCGCGTCCACGAGGCGCATGCGCGGCGTGTCGTCGAGGTGCGCCGCATCCGTCACATTCTTAATAAGAACCGTAACGTTGCCGTAGAGATCGGGTTGCGCGACCAGGGTCACAAACTTCTCCTGTGCGCCGGTGCCGTCGGTGTGCGCAGAGAGCACCATGGTGGCGCCAGAGCCGTAGGCCAGCTCGAAGACGCGAAATTGCTCATCGAGAAGTGGCGCAGGCTGCGGCGGCAGCGTGAGTTGCTTTGGTTTGTGGGCCGTAGAGGTTGTTTTGTGGGCGGGCTTGGGGGGCGCAGGAGGCGGATTGAGACCTAATGCGTTGCGCGCAAGATCCTCCATCGCGGATTTCATTTTGGCTTCGTCATCGGGGTTGGCCCAGGTGTAATCCCACACGTGCTCGGGCCGGTCGGTCAGGTCAGAGACAGCAACTTCCTGATGCATGTCGGGCGGCAGGCCGAACAGACTGGGCGTTACCTGCGCGTCAAAGCCGGCGGACTTGCCGCGAAACAGATGCGGGCGATCAGGATCGCTGGACTTGTCGACGCTATCGACGTAGCTTTCGTCTTCGTTCTTTTTCTTCTTTTTGAGCTTGGGTTGATTGGAGTCGCTCGGAGCCGAGCTGTCGGGCAAGCGGTGGAGTTGGGGTTGATTGGAATCCGACGCTGTGCTGGAAGTCGAGCCGGAATTCGAGGTGTTGCCGGTGCCGGAGCCCGCGGCATCGCCGCCCTTGTGGAGCGTGGGGCCGTTGGTACTGGAAGACTGCGTGGAGCTGGAGCCGCTGCCGGAGTTCGAAGTGTCGCCCGCGCTGGAGCCGGAGGCATCGCCACCACGATGCAGCGTGGGGCTGCCGGAATTCGACGCTGGCGTGGAATTCGTGCTGGAGGTGTTGCTGGCACTGGAGGCGTTGCTGCCGGAATTCGTGTTCGAGCTGGCCTCCGAGTTGCTGGCTGAAGCATCGCCGCCCTTGTGGAGCGTGGGGCGGTCGGGGTCGGGAGCCGGCGCGTTGGGGTCGGGGCCCGAACCGCTCCCCGAACCGCTCCCCGAACCGCTCGAAGAGCTTCCGGAAGAACCGCCGCCGCTCCCCGAACTTGCGTCGTCGGCATGATGCTTGCGGTGAAGGACGGGCGTGTCGCTCTGGGAATCGTCGTATTGGTCGATCTTGGCCACCTGTGCCGGTGCAGGATGCGCTGCAGGGATCGGCAGGTGCTTGCCGTAACCGACCCATGCCCCCTGCTCGCGGGCGGCGGTATCAACATCGAAGAGAGCTAAAGGTTTGCCGTCCTGCAACAACTGGTACTCGACGTCGCTCGTAAGCGCGAGTGGATATGGGCGGGCGAGATAGATATCCGCGTCCTGGAGCTCCTGACCGTCATAAATGCAGACAGGCACGAGGCGACCGGTCTTGGGATGGGCCTCGTCGCCGGTCCACTCGAAGACCGCGACGGCGCGCAAGGTGGGCGTGAGATCGTCAGGCTTTGTGATCTGGCCGGGATATTGCGCGGCGGCAGGGAGCACGACGGCCAGCAGCGCTGCTGCCGTTATCCACAAGCGACTTGTGCTCCACGATGACACGTTCCGCACCCTTCGACAATAATCAGGCAATCATTGAAACGGGCGGCCATCCAGCGGCCCGCAACCTCTCTAGCGAGGATAGTCCCCATGGAGCTCAACAAGAAAGTCGCCAACTTCACGCTCAAGACCGACGAGGATAAAACCGTAAGCCTTTCCGATTTTGCCGGCAAGCCGGTGATTCTCTTCTTTTACCCCCGGGCCGACACCCCGGGTTGCACCATTGAGGCCTGCGGCTTTCGCGATACCTTTAAAAAGCTGCAGGCGGCGGGCGCGGTGGTTCTGGGCATCAGCCGCGACACGCCGAAAGCGCAGGCCAGGTTCCGCGCCAAGTACGACCTCCCATACACACTCCTTGCTGATGTAGACGAGAAAGTGTCGAAACAGTTTGACGTGCTGAAAGAAAAGAACATGTACGGCAAGAAAGTGATGGGCATCGTGCGCACGACGTTCGTGATCGGGCCGGACCAGACGCTGCTGCACGTGTTTCCCCAAGTGAAGCCGGAGGGGCACGCGGAAGAGGTTCTGGCGCTGATGAAGGAATGGAACAAGGCGCACAAGTAGGGCGAAGCGAGTCTGCAAGTTAGCGGGTCGGCAAGTCAGCGTGTGGCCTTCCAACCTAGTTGCCCTTCGCCAACGAATTGACTCGTGCAACGGAGTGAGCCGCGTGGGGTTGGGCGAGAAGAGAGAGCTGCCGGGCGAGCAACTGATGCGCGCCTTCTTTGAGGCACCGCCGGAGCGCGTGGCGCGGCGGCTGCTGGGCAAGATACTCGCGCGCCGGACTCGTGCCGGATGGTTGTCTGGGCGCATCGTTGAAGTCGAGGCCTATCTTGGCCCGCACCGGCAGACGGCTGACCGGGCCGCGCATGCGCATCGCGGCCCCACGCCGAGGAACCTGGTGCTGTTCGGGCCGGCAGGGCATGCGTATGTCTACTCCATTTATGGGCGGTACTTCTGCATGAATGTCTCCTGCGAACGCGAGGGTCGCGCGGGAAGCGTGCTGCTGCGCGCGTTGGAGCCAGTGGCCGGGCTGGAACAGATGGCGCGGAACCGGGGCCTCAGCGGTTTCCCACCCTTTTCGCAAAAGGCGCGAAAAGGATGGGGCACGGGCCGCGGTCCGGGGTGCGAACCGGGACGCGAATTGACGAGCGGCCCCGGCCGGCTGTGCCAGGCGCTGGGTATTACGCGGAACGCGGACAATGGGCTGGATTTGCTCGATCCCAAGTCGCCGCTGCAACTGCGCGACGACGGGATGCGCGCCGGGCGCATCCTGGTGACGCCTCGCATCGGCATCCGCCACGCCGTGGAGTTGCCCCTGCGCTTTGCGATTGCCGGGAGCGACTGCGTTTCCGGGCCGAAATGGATGGGCCGTGCAAGCGTCTTTCCGGACTCCCGCTCCGTCAGCTAAACTGCAGCCACGCAACTTCCCGGAGTCTCCTCAAAGAACCTGAAAGGATTCCCTGCACGTGAAAATTACTTCCCTGCTTCCTCCTGCTGCCGCGGTAGCACTGCTCGCCGCGGCGGTTTTTGCCGCAACCACCGGGGCGCAGTCGCCGCAAGCCGCACCCGCGGCCGATCAGGCCGCTCCCGCAGCTACCCAGGGCCCTCCTCCGCAGGGCGCTGGTCAAAGTTCGGAGCAAGGCGCGGCGCAGGGCGGGCGGCCGATGCGCAATTATCCCGCCCCCACCAACCTGCAGGTGCTGCCCAAGGACCTGACAGGCCGCCAGGTACGCGACATCATGGAGACGTGGGCGGGATCGCTGGGCGTGAAATGCGAATTCTGCCACACGGCCGACCCAAAAAATGTAGGCCCCAACGGCCGCCCGCGCATGAACTTCCCTGACGACTCCAAGCCGGACAAGCAGATCGCGCGCATCATGTACACCATGACGCAGCAGATGAACCAGGACTACATCAAGAAGGCGATGGACCTGGACCCGGACGACATGGGGTCGCCGGTGACCTGCGGGACCTGCCATCGCGGCCACAAGATGCCTGAAGATTTCGTGATTCCGCGCGAGGAACACCGGGGTGGTCCGGGCGGAGGCGAGGGAACGCCGCCGCCTGCGGCAGGCGCACCACCGGCGTCGCATTGATCCAGGCTCCTCGGGCCGAGATTACACTGGCTCGATATGCGGCTGTTCGTGGGAGTTGCTCTGGCGGAAGCGGTGGTGCGCGGGTAGCTCCCGCTCATCGGCCCCTGAGGCATAGCCGGGACGCGCCAGGCACTGGTATACTGAAGATTCGGCAGGGCGAGGACGCGGGATTCCGGGTGTGCGCCAGACCGCTCAGGCGGCGCCGAAAGTCCTTGAAAAATCTGGAGTTTAACCATGGCACAAGTTTGCGATATCTGCGGCAAGGGTCCGCGCTTCGGCAATAACATTTCGCATGCGCACAATGTGACGCGCCGGCGCTGGAACGTCAACCTGCAGTCGGTGAAAGCGCTGGTGAATGGCTCCGCCAAGCGGATGCGCGTGTGCGCAACCTGCATCAAGAGCGGTAAGGTCGCCAAGGCGTAGGCGCTCCGCGCTTTCAGCCTCCGGTCCGGCATTGCACAGAACCCCGTTCCGCAAGGACGGGGTTTTGTTGTGCGCACAAAACGGGATGCGTGTCTGGGCGGCTTTACTTGTCCGCGTGAGTGAAGTTGAGCGACGCGGAATTGATGCAGTAGCGCAGGCCGGTGGGACGCGGGCCATCGGGGAAGACGTGGCCGAGATGACCGCCGCAACGGGCGCATGTGACCTCGATGCGCCGCATGCCGAGGCTCGTGTCCTCATGCTCCACCACGGCCTTTGAGTCGGCGGGGATCATGAAGCTGGGCCAGCCGCACCCGGAGTCGAATTTGGCGCCGCTCAAGAAGAGCAGTGCGCCGCATCCCGCGCAGTGGTAGTTGCCGGTCTCGTGGTTTTCCGTGAGCGCACCGGTGAAAGGCCGCTCCGTTCCCTTCTCGCGCAGCACGCGATACTGCTCCGGCGTCAGCCGGGCGCGCCACTCGGCGTCGCTATGGACGACTTTTTCTTCAGAATCACTCAAGGCGGACCTCCCAAGAAACTCGTGAACCGTGGACCGTGATTCGTATACCGCGAGCGCCGCTCGACCCCCGACCGCGGCTCACGAACCACGATTCAGACTTCGGCAACGACTTCGATTTCGACCAGCAGGTTGCGCGGCAGCCGCGCTACTTCAACCGTGGTGCGCGCGGGCAGAGTGTCGGAGTCGCTCTCAAAAAACGATGCGTACACCGCATTCATGGCCGCGAAATCGTTCATGTCCTTCAAGAAGACGGTGGCTTTGACAACCTGGCCCAGGCTGCTGTCCCCGGCTTCGAGCACGGCTTTCAGGTTCTGGATGGTTCGCTCCGTCTGTTCCTTGATGCCGCCGGGAACAACCTGCCCGGTGACAGGGTCGAGCCCACCCTGGCCGGCGGTGAAGATGAGGTTGCCGACGCGCACACCTTGCGCATAAGGGCCGATGGCGGCCGGCGCACCATCGGTTGTGATGACTGATCGTGCCATAAAAGGATTTTAGGGCATTTCCCCGACCAGGGCCTGTTCACATTACCGGGGTGGGCGGCGTGATGAACAGCCTGTGACGCGAGGGGCATTTCCCCTGAGGGGAGTTGCCCCTTGAATGCTTCGCGCCATGTGAGCCGCAGAGCGGCGCCGTGGTTTAGTGGAATGCCGCCAGGATCGCGCCGCCAACAGCCATGGCTATGAGCCAATATGCAGCGTTGATGGCCAGGAGATTGGCGCGCCGTTTTTCAAAGATGTGCTGTATGAAGAGCGGCGGGGCCATCAAGCCAAACCAGCAGACGATGGCGATCGAAGCTCCATCGACGGCCGTGATTGAGCCCGCCCAACCCAGAATATGCGCCAGCACGAACGAGATCACGAAGCAGCCGATAAAAGCGGCCGCCATTTCGAAGATCTGGTATTTCGAATTATGGTCTTCGGAGAGCCCGACGAGCGTCATCCAGGATTTCTTGAAAATCAATCCATACCAGAGGGCTCCAAGAAAACATTGCACTGCGGCCGAAATGACCACTACGGTCAGGAGATGCAAAGTCACTGGCGCGATGAACATCATCGCGAGGAGATTTGCCACGGGCATTTGTGAATCCTCCACAACAGGATCGATGCCGGATCTGTCACACGGAACTGCCATGCGCCAGAATCACTGCTGGCAGATCTGACAGGGATCGTTTGATTCACTCTGCGCGTGGCGAACAAGCGATGTCAAGGAGATTTGAGCCGGTGACCCACTGCTGGTAATCGGCGCGCATCCCTTCGAGACGCGCGATCGTATGCGGGAAAACAGAGCGGGCCAACGCATGGTCGCGATGAGGCCGTGAAGAATATACCCGGCCGAATGCGGGGCTTCCATGGCATTCTGCGCGCGGTGCCTGCCTCACACGTGAAGGGGCAACTCCCCTGAGGGGAGTTGCCCCTTGAACGTTTCGAGCCACGTGCGCCGCAAGGCGGAGCCGTGGTTTAGTGGAATGCCGCCAGGATCGCACCGCCGAAGGCCATGGCCAGAAGCCAATATGCAGCGTTGATGGCGAAGAGATTGGCGCGGCGCCCTTCCCAGATGTGCTGCGCGAAGAGCGGCGGGGCCATAAATCCCAGCCAGCAGACGACGCCCAGCATAAAGCCCTGGGTAAAGACACGGGCTCCCGCCATTTCGATGACGTGAGCCAAAACAAACGAGAGAAGCAGATTGGCGAGGAGGGAAGCGCACATGGCGAAGATTGCATTTTTCGGCATCCCGCCTTCGGGAATCCCGACCAACTTCACCCAGGACTTTTTGAAAATCAGCCCGTACCAGAGAGCTCCCAGTAGCCACATGACAACCGCGGCAACCACAATCCAACCGTAACTGATATGCATTCTTAATTCCTCCGCAATGGAGTTGGTATACGGCTCCCACTCACCAGTACCAGGAGATGGGGGGATAGACTGCTGGCCCCGCCTGAAAGGAGTCGCCGAAACCACTCTGCGGGAGGGACGGACGCTATGTCAAGGCAAATTAAGGGATATGACGCAGAAGTGTTACTCACTTGTTACCCGCATGTATCGCGCATTTCAAGCGTGCCGATCAGCGGCGCTTGAGGGTTTCAAGTTCGTCGAGAGTGCGCGGCCAGTCGGAGCCGAGCAACCGCGAAAGGCTGCGGTCGGCAAGGAGCTTGCCACCGGTCTGGCAGGCGGGGCAATAGTCGGTTTCGTTGTCGGCGTAGCGAATACGCTGAACGGGCGAGCCGCAGCGCGGGCAAGGCTGGCCGAAGCGGCCGTGAACGGCCATTTCCGAACGGAATGCAGTGACGCCTTCGGGGAATTTTCCCCTGGCCTCGGACGAGAGGCGGTCGATCCATAAAGAAAGCGTGCAGCGCGTGGCCGTGAAGAGGCGTTGCCACTCTTCCGGCTTGAGCTTGTGGGTGAGCGCGATGGGCGAAAGCTGAGCGGCGTGAAGAATCTCGTCGGAGTAGGCGTTGCCCACGCCGCTGACGATCCGCGGATCGGTGAGGGCGCGCTTGAGGGTGCGGTTCTCCTGGGTGAGTGCCGCACGAAACGCGTCCAGGTCCGAAGAAAAAACCTCGATGCCGCCGGGATCGATGTCGCGGAGCGCCTGCTCGCCGCGCAGAATGTGCAGCGAGGCGCGGCGCTTGGAGCCGGCCTCCGTCAGGACTAAGGTCCCGTCCAAAAAGTCAAAGCCCGCGAGGGTCTGGCGGCCGGAGAGTTTGGCTTGCGGCGGACGCCAGTGCAGACGGCCGGCAATCATGAGATGGATCACGAGCCATAGATCGGATTCGACGCCAATGACGATGCGCTTGCCGATGCGGCGCAGTTCGCGAACGGTGCGGCCTTCGACGGCGGTGATGGGAGGGTCCGCCGTGCGCAGGACAAAGACGCTAGCCAAGCGCACGCGCTCCAGCGTTCGCCCAAGAATGCGCGGCTCGAGCGCGGCGATGTAGGCGGTAATGTCGGGCAGTTCCGGCATTGCTTCAAGATTGCGGCTCGAACGCTCAGGTGCGCAACGGATTTCTTCCGTTGCTCAGCACAGAATCGCATTATCGATGAGGCGCGTGGAACCGACCCATGCCGCAACGGCGAAGAGCGTGCCTGGACTTGCGGTCTCGACGGGTTCGAGGGTGGAAGCGTCGACGAGCGCAATGAAGTCGATGCGCACATCAGGCTCCGCGGCAAACACGCCATGCGCTGAGGCGAGAAGCATGGACGTACGGCGCTCGCCCCCGGCGGCAAGCGACTCCACGTGGCGAACCGCCCGGCTGAGCGTGAGGGCCTGGCTGCGTTCGGCCGGCGTGAGGTACGCGTTGCGCGAGCTGAGCGCAAGGCCGTCGGCATCGCGCACGATGGGGCAGACGACGATTTCGGTGGCGAGCAGCAGGTCGCTAACCATGCGGCGCAGCACGGCAACCTGCGCGGCGTCTTTTTGGCCGAAGAAAGCACGCGCAGGCTCGGCGGCGATGAGCAGCTTGGCGACGACGGTGGCGACACCGCGAAAGTGGCCGGGGCGGGACTGGCCGTCGAGACGATTGCTCAATGCAGGAACTTCGACGTAGGTCGAATCGGGGCCGTTGAGATAAAGCTCTTCGACCGCCGGCGCGAAGAGAACATCGGCGCCCTCGGCAGCGGCCAGCGCGCAGTCGGACTCGAAGGCGCGGGGGTAGCGCGCGTAGTCCTCGTTGGGGCCGAATTGCGTGGGGTTGACGAAGAGGCTGACGGCGACGTGCGTCGAGGAGGCGCGCGCGGCGCGGATGAGCGAGGCGTGGCCCGCGTGCAACGCGCCCATGGTGGGAACGAGGCCGAGGGCGTTGCCGTCGGCCGCGTGGATTGCGCGGGACCAGCGGCGCAGTTCAGCTACGGTGCGCAGGATCTGCATCAGGCTTGATTCATCTCTTCGCGCGCATCTCGATTCACCACCGCGTCGGCGTTGTCGCGCGCGTCCGCAGCGTCGGGATCGATCGCAAACAGCCGGCGCGCGGATTCCGGCAGGTGATAGCTTTCGGCGTCCGAGGGAAACGCGCGATGCTCCACGTCTTCACGGTAGCGCTCAACGGCGGAATGGAAGAGCGCGGAGGCGTCGCCGTAGCGACGGACGAATTTGGCCGCCGGCGCGAAAGTGAGATTGACCAGATCGTGAAAGACGAGAATCTGACCGTCGCAATCGGGGCCTGCGCCAATACCGATGGTGGGAATGGGGAGGGCTGCGGTAATGGCGCCGGCCACTTCGCGAGGAATGCCTTCAAGCACGACGGCTCCGGCTCCGGCTGTGGCGAGCGCGAAAGCATCGGCCTGGAGCTGGAGAACCGAATCGATGCTGCGGGCCTGCACGCGATAGCCGCCCATGCGATGCACGCTTTGCGGCGTGAGGCCGAGATGGCCGACCACGGGGACCTCGGCTTCAACCAGTGCCCGCACTAACTCCACGCGCGGGCCCTCGATTTTGACGGCTTCAGCGCCCGCCTCCTTGAGGAAGCGCACGGCGTTGGCGATGCTCTCGCCGATCGTACCGTGATAGCTGCCGAATGGCATGTCGGCCACGACGAGGGCGCGGCGCGCGCCGCGGCGCACGGCACGCGCGTGGTGCAGCATCTCGTCCACAGTGACGGCCAGCGTATTTTCCTGGCCGAGCACCACCATGGCGAGCGAGTCCCCGACCAGGATGAGATCGATGCCCGCCTCGTCGACGAGACGCGCTGTCGGGAAATCGTAGGCGGTGAGCGCGGAGATGGGCTTCCCCTGGCGCTTCATCTCGCCCAGTGCGGGCATGGTGACTTTGGGAAGTGAAAGGCTGGGCTGCGCGAGAGGTGCGCCGGCGGAAAACTCGGTGAGACTCATGTTTGGCTCCAGTGCCGCTCCGCAAACTCAGGATGCGACCCGAACACTACAAGTATAAGATGCGCGGGGCGTGGGAGGGGAATCAGGAATGCGCGCGGTAGTGGCTGAGGTGGTCCGCGCGCACCGGCGCTCGACCTGCGTGAACTCATAAAATGCTATAAGGAATGAGGAATCAGGCGTATCGGGTGCGGGACCGAGGCCCGGCAACCTGCAAGCGCGGCGGAGGAAAGCATGGCCTACGATCTGGCGATCGTGCTGCCCACATTTAACGAGAGCGGCAACGTGGGCCCGATGGTCGATCGCCTGAAGAAGGCGCTTGCGGGCATTCACTACGAAGTGATCTTTGTGGATGATGATTCGCCCGACGGCACCGCGGACGTGGTGCGGCGGCTGAGTCGCGACCATGAAAACCTGCGCGTGCTGCACCGCATCGGGCGGCGGGGACTGGCCTCCGCGTGCATTGAGGGGATTCTGGCCGCGTCGGCGCCCATTGTCGCGGTGATGGATGCAGACCTGCAGCACGACGAGAGCATTCTGCCGGAAATGCTGCGGCGCATGCGCGAAGAAAATCTTGACCTGGTGGTGGGCTCGCGCAACATCGCCGGCGGCAGCATGGGCGAATTCTCGAGCTGGCGGGTGAAGCTGAGCCAACTGGGCAAGCGCCTGAGCCTGATGGGCGCAGAGCACGAACTCAGCGATCCCATGAGCGGATTCTTCCTGGTGCGCGTGGCGACATTCGAGCGGTTCGCGCACCGGCTGTCGGGCATCGGCTTCAAGATTTTGCTCGACATCGTGCTTTCGGCAGGACCGGACCTGCGCATCGGCGAGGTTCCGTACCGCTTCCGCCTGCGCGAGCACGGCGAAAGCAAACTCGATGTGATGGTGGGGCTCGAGTACTTCGAGCTGCTGGTCGATAAACACCTGGGCAACCTGGTGAATGTGCGCTTTGTGCTCTTCGCCATGGTGGGCGCATTGGGCGTGGGCGTGCATCTGCTGATTCTGAGCGCTCTTCTGCACGTGGCCGGACTCAAGTTCGCCATTGGGCAGGCCATCACCACCTTCATCGTGATGATCCTGAACTTCGTCTTGAACAACACCATCACCTATCGCGACCGGCGTCTGCGTGGAGGGCGGTTCTGGAAGGGGCTCGTCAGCTTTTGCCTGGCGTGCGGTTTGGGCGTGGTGGCGAACGTCTCCATTGCCAATGAGGCATTCCATCACGGCGTGCCGTGGTGGCTGGCTGCGCTCATGGGTTTGCTGTTCACGGCAGTGTGGAATTTCGCCGTGACCTCGATGACTACGTGGCGGCAGGAGCGGCGCTCCAGCGAACAACGCGCGCGGAGGCGCATGGCGGCTACGGTCGAGGCTGGGCCGAACGGCGACGGAAACTCGCCGGCCAAGACGGCCTGAGGCGCCGCGGTTTGCCCGCGTACGCTTCGCGGCGGCATACTGACAAGCAGAATGATCTCTTCTTTTGCGACCGGAATGTACGAGGGCCTGGGCGCTGCGGCAGGCGCGGGTCTGGCGGTAGGCGCGTACGCGTATGCCTCGCTGTGGCCGGGTTCGCGCATCTTTGGCACGGCGCTGACTGCGCCGGCGCGGCCGGGCGAGCTGGCGCTCACCTTCGACGACGGCCCGAATGCCGCGTGGACGCCGCGGCTGCTCGACATTCTTTCCCAGCACAATGTGCGAGCGACGTTTTTTCTGCTGGGTAGCCGCGCAGCCGCGCAGCCGGAGTTGGTGCGGCGCATCGCGGCAGCAGGACACACCATTGGAAATCATTCGTGGTCGCATCCCAACCTGGCGCGTACACGTGCCAGCCGCGTGCGCGAGGAGCTGCGGCAGACCAGCGAAACCTTGCAGCAGATCATCTGCGCACCGGTAAAGTTTTTCCGGCCGCCCTTTGGAGCGCGGCGGCCCGTGGTCTTCCGCATCGCACGCGAGTTGGGCCTTGAGCCCGTGCTGTGGAATGCCATGACCTCCGACTGGAGCGAACCCTCGGCAGAGCAGATCGCAACGGAATTGATGAAGAAGATTGACGGGCTCGAGCGGCGCGGACGCGCGGCAAACGTCGTGCTCCACGACGGCGGCCATCGCGATGCAGCAGCGAACCGCGAGCCAAGCGTGAAGGCCGCGGGACTGCTTCTGGATCGCTACGCCAGGAGCCATCGGTTTGTGACTTTGGATGCGTGGTGCGAACGCCCCAACGCGCAATAGCAAATCAAGAGGTAAATGCGGCGCGTGCCGCGGCGATGGTGGCTTCGATGTCGGCGTCGCTGTGGGCCGTGGAGAGGAACGCCGCTTCAAACTGCGAAGGCGGCAGCCAGATTCCCTGCTCGAGCATCGCGCGGTGGAAGCGGCCGAACGCGGCGGTGTCGGATTTTGCAGCGTCGTCGTAGTTCGTGACGGGGCCACCCGTGAAGAACCATGTCCACATGGCGCCGACGCGGTTGGTGGTGAGGGGAATCCCGGCCCGCGCGGCTTCCTGGGCGACGCTCTCAGCGACCGCGCGGGATTTTGCTTCGAGCTGGGCATAGACTTCCGCGGCGTGTTCCTGCAGATAGCCGATGGTCGCGAGGCCGGCAGCCATGGCAAGCGGATTGCCGCTGAGCGTTCCGGCCTGATAGACCGGCCCGAGCGGCGCCAGAAGATCCATGAACCGGCGCTTGCCGCCGAATACTCCTACCGGCAGCCCTCCACCCACAATTTTGCCCAGCGTAACCAGGTCGGGATCGAGCGCGTAGAGTTGGCATGCGCCGCCGAGCGCGACGCGGAAGCCGGTCATCACCTCGTCGACAATGAGCAAAGCGCCGTGACGCGCAGTGAGCTTGCGCAAGCCGGCAAGATACCCCTCGGCCGGCGGAATGCATCCGGCGTTGCCGACGATGGGCTCGATAATGATGGCGGCGATGGCGCCGGGATGGGCGTCGAAAGCGGCTTCCACGGCAGTGAGATCGTTGTAGGGCAGAGCCAGCGTCAGGTGCGCGATCTCTTCCGGAACGCCCGCCGATCCGGGAATGCCAAACGTCGCCACACCGGAGCCGGCTTTGACGAGCAGTCCGTCGGAGTGGCCGTGATAGCAACCTTCGAATTTGACGATGATCTTGCGGCCGGTGGCAGCTCGCGCCAGACGAATGGCCGACATCGTAGCTTCGGTGCCGGAGCTGACGAAACGCATTTTTTCGATGGCGGGATACGAGGCCACGATGCGCTCGGCTAAATCGGCCTCCGTGGCCGTGGATGCGCCGAAGCTGGCCGACTTGCGCGCCGCGCGTTCGATGGCATCCACCACCGGCGGAAAGGCGTGGCCCAGAATCATGGGGCCCCAGGAGCCGAAGTAGTCGATGTAGCGGTTGCCGTCGGCGTCGTAGAGATACGCGCCCGCGGCGCGGTCGATGAAAGGCGGTGCGCCGCCTACGGCGCGAAAGGCGCGCACGGGCGAGTTGACGCCGCCGGGGAAATAGCGCTCGGCGCGCTCCTGCAAGCCTCGAGAACGGGTGCGGAGGTTCATCGTTGGTTCAGTATAGAAGCCTGCGCGCCGAGATGGCGTTTGGCCCAGATGCGAACGAGTTGGAAGACGACCACAACATCGAGGGACGTGCCTATCCCTGCGCAAGCTCCGCGGCAGAGGTCGTCCGGCGCGGGAGCCAGATGGAGCAGCGACAAGAGCGCGCCAGGCCAGCCGGCGGCGCTGGCGAGGTCGATCTGCGCCACGACAAGCAAGGCGATGAAAAGCGGCAGCGATTTTTTCGGACTGCAGGTTTCGAGCAGAGACATAGGAGTTCCTTTCACGGACGAGTAGCGCAGCCGCCACTGCGGCGCGCAGACCAGAAGAACAGTCCAATGGCGAGGCCCAACAGCAAAAAGCGCAGGCCGTCGACAAGGACAGGGTGAGGATGGCCAACGCCGTGCTCATGAAAGAGCGTGGGCACGAAGCTGGATGCGAGACAGAGGCAACCGGCGGCGTGGATGCGGCGAGTTTTGGAATCGAGTTGGCGATAAGACAGGCACATGGAAGGCCTCCTTGAAAAGAGTTAGTTTCTGAAGCGGTACCAGAGCATAAAAGCGGCTTTTGCGGCGCCCATGGCGTAGATCACGGAGATCAGATCCCAGGGGACGCGGTGTTCGACGAGCAGGCGATACTCGAGCAGGACAAAGAGGGTGAGTGTACCGACGACGGCCGCAGCGCTGGTGGAGCGGCGTTGATGCTGACAAAACCTCTCGTCGGCAACGTGGTCGAGCATGAGAATGCGGCTGAGGACGGGATGGTTCATGAAGGTCTCTCCAATTGGAAGATCTGATCGGTGGGACAGGAAAAAATGCGGGCGAAGGTGAGGGCCAGCTCGAGCGAGGGCACGTAACGGTTGCGCTCGATGGAGTTGATGCTCTGCCGCGAGACGCCGGCGGCCTGGGCCAACTGTTCCTGGGTCCAGCCCTGGGCGATGCGAAGTTCCTTGACGCGATTGATAATGGTTGGGGCCATGTAAAGCTGACTTTCCATTCCAGAGTAGCCCAGAACCGATTTGATGTCAAGCCGACTCGACATTATGCACTTGACAAACCCACGGCTAAGTAGTATTGTTTAGTTATGGAAAACGGTGAAATCAACCTAATTCAACTGGCTCAACGCTTTAGCACCGAAGAGGCGGCGCGGGAGTACGTGGAAAAACTTCGCTGGCCCGACGGCCCGGTTTGCCCGAAATGTGGAGAGGTGAATAACGCTTATCGGCTGGTCCCGCAGGAGTCCAAGAAGGACAAGCACGTTCGCCCGGGAGTCTGGAAGTGCGGCGGGTGCCGTGAGCAGTTCACCGTGACCGTTGGCACGATCTTCGAGGACAGCCATATCCCCTTGAGCAAATGGTTGCTGGCCTACCACCTTCTCTGCTCTAGCAAGAAGGGCATGAGCGCCCATCAGCTTCACCGCATGCTCAAAGTGACGTACAGGAGTGCATGGTTCATGGCTCATCGGATTCGCTACACGATGACCCAAGAACCGTTGTCATCGAAGCTCGGCGGAATAGTTGAAATCGATGAGACCTACATCGGCGGGAAGCTCCGCATCCCGCGTCGCCGTCGGGACGGGGAGAAGCGCCCTAGCGTGGTCTCGAACAAAGCGGCTGTGGTCTCGGTGTTGCAACGCGACGGGCGCGTGCAGTCGCGCCACATCCAACGGGTCACAGCGGAAAACCTCAAGCCAATCGTTGAGCAGATGGTGGCCGAGGACGCCCATGTAATCACCGACAGCGCGAACGTTCTTGTCGGCGCACTGAGAAATCACAAGCACGATCAGGTGAACCACTTTGTGAAGGAATATGCCCGCTACGAGGACGGCGTATGCATCACCACAAACGGCGTTGAGGGGTTCTTTGGGTTGTTGAAGCGCGGCATCAATGGGGTGTACCATCATGTCGGTCAGCAGCACCTGCACAGGTACCTCGCGGAGTTTGACTACCGGTACAACTCGCGGAAAGACACGGATTCGATGCGGACGGTACAGGCATTGAAGAGCGTCACAGGAAAGCGGCTAATGCTGCGGGACTCAAGGGAGCAAGCGGCATGAAGAAGGGACCGAGGGATACTAACTGGCCAGCGGACGAGAAGATGCTCCCGGCCATTCCGCTACCCTTCGATGAGGTTATGTCGGACGTGCTCAAAATGAAGCCGCCCGAAAAAGCGCCACCCAAGCCCAAGCGCGCGTCCCGCAAATTGGGGATTCGCAAGAAGCAGAAAGTGGCATAATTTAGGAAGTCTGTGCCTGATGACGGCACCCCGTTCGCAAGCGAACAGAGTACCGTCACCATGGCCCTACAAAGGAAGCGTGGCACACGTCCCGCCTCCTTTCTCTTGGCATCACTCGCCTACCGACCAAAGTACGAGAGTGATCCCCAAGACCGCCGGAGAGGTTCGGATTTTGGAGGTCCGATCCTCTCCGGTTCCCGACTTGACGCAAGGCTTGGAGGTCTCACGTCAAGCTCAAACTGTTTGCGGCGGAATCCGCTCGTAAACGGTGGATTGTCCGCCTTTCCCTTTCTTGACCATTCTGAATGCCGGGGTCTTTCCGTGCGTGAGCTTATGAAGCGCGTCTCGGACAGCGCCCCTAGGGTCCTTAGCAGAAAACACGAAATCTTGGTTGATTAGCGTGGAGTACACATCCTCGCTCGTAAACCGCTGCCCTAGCTCAAGGCTCTTTATCTTTTCCTGGATGCCGTTCCCGGTCTTAAATCCCAAAGGAACCGCACGTACAGGGGAGGGCGCGAATCTGCGCGGTTCTCCGGGGTCGCCCCCATTCTTGAGGACGCTCACGATGTGACTAAGATCAGGGTCAACTAGCAGCTCTAGGAACTTTGAGACCTTAGCTGCCCTTGCGCGCTCGGCTTCTTGAGCAAGTTTTTGGAAATTAGCGTTCATCTGCGGGACCTTTCTAGGTCATTGTCGCGCAGGTCGCGCAGCGAAGTCAACGAGAGGTCCCGTAGCTGCGGGACCTAGACCTGTGGATAAATGGGCGCGGTCCCGCAAAGCAAGTATCTAGTTTGATTCCCTTTGGGTTTGTCAAAGGCATAATGTCGAGCCGACTTTCCATTTTTCTTGGAGGCCCTTCTGGCAAAGGCCAAACCGATGCGCCGGGAGGCCTTTCATCTACGCGATTCGTTTTGTGGGAAATGCTCCTGCAAATGCTGCTAGAATTCCTCTTTCCGGCAACTCCGCGCCGCGCAACTTCCACGAAAAGAAGACCTCGACCGTGCCTCAGGAAGCCTCAAGCAAATCCGTAACTTACGCCGATGCCGGCGTGGACATCCGCGGCGGCGGCCAGGCCAAGGAGCGCATCAAGTACCTGGCGCAGAAGACTTTTAACCGCAATGTGCTGAGCGGGATCGGCAGCTTTGGCGCGCTTTTCCGGCTGGATTTGCAGCGCTGGAAGAACCCCATCCTGGTGAGCTCGGCCGATGGAGTGGGCACCAAGCTGAAGGTGGCTTTCGAGCTGGGACTGCACCAGACGGTGGGCGTGGACCTGGTGAACCACTGCGTGAACGACATTGCGGTGCAGGGTGCAATACCGCTCTTCTTCCTCGATTACCTGGCCACGGGCAAGCTCGACCCCGACGTGATTGAGAGCGTGGTGAGCGGACTGGCCGATGGCTGCAAAGCGAACGGCTGCGTGCTGATCGGCGGCGAGACTGCGCAGATGCCCGGCTTTTATGCCGAAGGCGAATACGATCTGGCGGGATTCATTGTGGGCGCCGTGGACCGCGACAAAATGATTACGGGCGCGGGCATCAAGCCGGGCGACGTGCTGATCGGGCTGCCCTCCACCGGGCTGCACACCAACGGCTACTCGCTGGCGCGCAAGTTGCTGTTCGAGGTGGGCGGCTATAAGCCCACGCAATACGTTACGGCGATCAAAGAGAAGGCCGGCGCGGCACTGATGAAGACGCACCGCAGCTATCTGCACGTGATCCAGAAGCTGGTGACGGCGGGGCTCACCACGGGCATGGCGCACATTACCGGCGGCGGCATTACCGAAAATCTGCCGCGCATTCTGCCCAAGGGCGTGACGGCGCAGGTGGAGATTGGCTCATGGCCGGTGCTGCCCATCTTCGAGCATCTGCGGGACCTGGGCAATGTGCCGCAGGAAGAGATGATGCGCACCTTCAACATGGGCATCGGGCTGATCGCGGTCATTCCCGCGGCCAAGTTTACGCGCGCCAAAAACCTGCTGGACCGTGCCGAGGAGAAGTTTTATGTGATCGGCCGCCTGGTGAAGGGCGAGCGGCGGGTGCAGTACACATGAGCGTAGACGCGGCGGCGCAGGACAAGAAGGTCCGCCTCGGCATTTTGCTTTCCGGCCGCGGCTCGAATTTTCTGGCCATTGAAGAGTCCATCCACGCAGGAAAACTCCCGGGCGTTCAAATTGCGATCGTCATCTCCAGTGTGGCAGAGGCTGCGGGGATTGCCGCGGCGGCCGAACTCGGCCTGCCGCACGCGGTGCTCGCTTCAAAAGGCCGCAAGCGCGCGGAGCACGACGCTGAAGTCGCAGCATTGCTGAAGGCACACGGCGTGGATCTGGTTTGTCTCGCTGGCTACATGCGGCTGCTCTCGCCGGAGTTTGTAGCCGCGTTTCCCCATCGCATCCTCAACATTCATCCCTCGCTGCTCCCGGCCTTCCCGGGCCTCGACGCGCAGCAGCAGGCCTTCGACTACGGCGTGAAGGTGACGGGCTGCACCGTGCATTTTGTCGACGACGAGCTGGATCACGGCGCGATCATCCTGCAGCGTTCGATTCCCGTGCTCGACGGCGACGATGCGCACTCGCTTGCCGCGCGCATTCTCGCGGAAGAGCACATTGCCTACACCGAAGCCATTGCCCGCGTGGTGAGCGGAGAGTACGAAGTCCGCGGGCGGCGGTACGTGAAAACAGGGAGCGAGGGAGCGAGCCACCCCAGCGGGCACAAATCGCCCGCCGGGGACCCCGGCAGGGAACAAGGGAGCAAGTAGAGCAGGTAGAGTCCGGATCTGCTTCTCATTCCTTTACTAATTCGTCCCTTCACTCAATTCGCTCCGTTCACTTCTTTACTTCTTCACCGCCTCGCCGCCAAATTGCCTCTTCATCAAATGTCGCGCAGGTAGAGCCGCACCATGGTCTGGTTGAGCAACTGGTGGGCGATCTCCCCAAAGGTGATGGGGCCGGTGATGCAGCCGGTCTTTTTGCCCTCAAGGTGACCATACAAGTAATTGAGGATGCAGTTGCAGGAGAAAAACGGCCCACGGCCCTCCGCGGTAATCTGGCGCGCAAATGCGGCTTCATAATCCTCGACGGGTTTGGCGAAGCGATATTCGACGCCGGGGAAGACCGGCGCAAAGAGGTCGACCGTGCGGGCGACGGGATCGACTTTCTGGAAGGAGACGTTGATCGAGGTGCCGTTATAGTCCGCGACGAGGGGAAGCTCCGTGGAGATTCCGTTTTCGGAGATGTAGTCGGCCAGATTCACCGGCTTGCCGGCGATGCGGCACTGCGCCACGTGAAAGCCTGTCTGGTCGAAGCGGATCACTTGGCCATCCGCGCTTTCAAAGATGTTTACGATATCGAGATCGGCCATCTTGTTCGGCGGCAACTCAACGTGCAGCGCCGCGCAGCGCTCTTCCAGGACAGTTCCCGTCCCGCCGTTGAAAACCGCAGGTGAATCGAGGCCAATGCGGTCGACAGGGACGCCGGTTACCCAGCCCACGACGGGACGCATGAGAAAGCCGTCGAACGAGGGAGCCTGTTCGGCAAAGAGCCGGTGCACCTGGGTTCCTGCCGGCAGCACAATCAACGTGAAGCCATGCGCCGGGGCATCGCGGTAGATCCGCGCCAGTTCCTGCGGGCCGTAGTCTTCAGCACGGACATCGAGCGCGAAGGCCGGGATGGGCGTGACGAAGACACGGTCATCCGCTTGCCGGCCGCCTTCTTCGGTCATGAAATAAGAGATGGTGCCGCCGACCCAGTGGCCCCTGGGGAGCTGGCTGAGGGCGTTGCGGCTCCCGGCGAGGAAGAGCGAATCGCCGGCGGCGATGGCTGCCTGTACCTCGGGGATTGACTGCAACGTAGCGCTAATGGTGGCGGGCATGTCGTTTCCTTTCCTTCTATCGGAGGATTTGGGCTATTTCTGCGGGAAAAAGAGCCTCAAAATGGCTAAAAAAGCTATGCGTCTTTGCGGCCATGTGCTGAACATTCGCGGGGGACTGGTCCCGTTCGTAGCTCATCTTGTTGGAGTGGATGAGCAGATTCACCGTCGGCTTGTGTGACTCCAGCGGCCTCTTCCCGGTGGCGATCAGCTCCCACACCGGATGGCTTGCATCGGGCAGCATCGAACGCCCCTCCTGATCTGGAATTGCGCTTCCCTCTGCCTTTATCGGCGTTGCCGCCAACCTCGACAGCGACCGGGATTGTTGGTTTCCGAAGGTGGTACACCTCAGCAGGAGGCGGCCAACCGTGGAAAGCACGAACATGCGTTGTCAAACGCATTCCCGGGGATGGTGGGACTAAGCGATAGAAAACGAACCGCTTATAATTCCACGCGGTTTGCAGAGTATTTCCGGGAATTGCCTAACCTTATAGACAACCGGAAAAACAGCGGAAACCATGCGCGGGGCGACGAGTTAAGCCCTCCCCCCTGCGATTCCTGATTTCGCCTGCCCTTATCTCTGTGGGCAAGCGATCTGGCAGAACAGAGTCGAATCGCAGACCTGAGCGGTGTCGCGGCGCACGCTCGCGCGGGAAGCGAAAACTGCTTCGTGCGGGCGCGGGGACCGCTGTTGTTTCGGTGGGATGGCTCTCAGCCGGATGCGAGGGCCTTGAGAGCCACCCCTGAGCCTACGCAGGGCCGGTGACGGGTGCAGCGCCGGCCTGCGCAGGAAGAAGTTCTTCGAAGGCTATAAGGCCGGCAAGGAAACATCTCGGTTTCCCGCCCTTTTCGCAAAGAACGCGAAAAGGATGGGGCGCGGTGGCCGTGTGTTGTCGCCGGATCAATCGCAGGCACCCAGGAATCGTGCTGGCCGCAGCAAACCAACGCGGCGCGAAGGAGTTTTGACCTATGAATTTTTTGGCGAATATCTGGAATCATCCGAAGACATCAGTGGCAGGGCTGCTGATTGCGATAGCGAGCATTGCCGGAGTGCTGTCGCAGCAAGGCATCTCGCTGGGCAAAGCGGGAACGGGCACGGTGGTCTCGCTGGCAAGTGCGCTGGCCACGGCGCTGCTGGGATTGCTGGCAAAAGATCCTGAAACAGGGAGTCAGCAAGTGGGCGCGTCGGCGAGTCAGCGCGCAGGCGTAGCGAGCACTGGCGCAAAGCTGGGCGTGTGGCTGCTGATTGCGCTGACCCTGAGCGCAACCCTGCCTACCACCGGATGCACCGCGAGCACCAGCGAACTACAGTCCGATGCCACGGCGCTGGCCTCGGCATTGAACAATCTCGCCGCCGCGGTCCAGACTTCCGACGCGACCGCTGCTAGCAACCTGCGGACAGCAGCGGCTGCGCTTGCGGCAGCGGCGCAGAGTGGAATCACAGGGCCGGCTTGGGAACAGGTTCTTAATGCAGCGACGTCTGGGGCTGAAGTGGTGCTTTCGGCAATTCCTGTTACGGCTCCCTATGCGGCGCTGCTGTCCATTGCGGTTGCGGCGGCGGAAGCGATCATCGCAAATACCAAGAGTGGCAAGACGCAAGTAAAAGCGGAAGCGGCAGGCAACAATGCCAACCTGCTCTGGTATATGCGTACCGGGCGCGGGCTCCTCAGGCATCGTTTTGGCCGCGGCCCTGCGGGCGACTTCAAGGCATCGTGGAATGCTGAAGCGGCAGCCAGTGGATTTGCCGGGGTGGCCGTCAAGTGATCTACGAAAACATCACCCCGCAGCGGCTCGCGGCCATTGAGGCCAGAGCGCAACAGGAGCTTGGCATTTCCATCAGCGGCAATGAGGGAACGGCCACAAAGAACGGGATCACGATCGGTTGGGTGTACGACCCATCCGGCCAAACCCTGACCGTGGGCGATACGCGCAGACCGTGGTACGTTCCCGAGAGCAAGATTGATGAAGAATTGACGGAGCTGGTCAATGCAACCCAGCCTCCACAGGAAACTCAGTGATCCGTGGCCCGTGGCCGCTCCTGTGCAGATGAAACGAATCGGGCCGCTCTCCGCGGCGAGCGGCCCGACATCCCTCAGGGGCCAAAGCCCGGCAGCTTTATGTGCCATTTGTGGCACGAGTAAACTCGTGCCCTTTCACGAAACCATTTACGAGACACGCTCTAATCGCTCTTGCAGAATTTACGTGCTGGAGTCTCTGGCTTCGCCCAGGGTCAACTTGATCGTCATGCGGCGCTGGCCACGCAGAATCGTCACGCTTACGGTGTCGCCTGCCTGGTGCTTGTCCATCAAGGCGTTGATGTCCTGCGGATCGGTGACCTCCTGGCCATCGATGGCGAGAATGAGATCGCCGCCGAGCATGATGGGCGTGTTGCCCACGTAGGCCTGCTCGTTGCCGCCACGCAGACCGGCACGCTCCGCCGCTCCACCGGGCAGCACGCGCTGGATGAGCACGCCCGAGTCAGCCGAAAGGCCCATTTGCGAAGCCAGGTCAGGACCGATGGCAAATGAGACGATGCCCAGCGAGGGCCGCTTGACGCGCCCATATTTGAGCAAATCGGCAAGGACTGCCTTGGCGGTATTGATGGGGATGGCGAAGCCGATGCCCGAGCTCTGGTCGGCGCCGTTCGAAGCAATCATGGTGTTGATGCCGATGACCTCGCCGCTCGAATTGAGCAGCGGGCCACCGGAGTTGCCGGGATTGATGGCCGCATCGGTCTGAATGGCGTCTTCAATCGGCGCACCGTTTTCGCTGCGGATAGGCCGGATGGCGCTGATGATGCCGCGCGTCATGGTGCCGGCCAGGCCGAAGGGATTGCCGATGGCGTAGACTTTCTGGCCCACGTTGAGCTGCGAGGAGTCGGCCAAGGTGACCGGCTGCAGGTTGGGCGCGTCAATTTGCAAGAGGGCCAGGTCGTGCGTGCGGTCGTAGCCGATTACGTGCGCCGCGAACTTGCGTTTGTCGCTCAACTGCACTTCAATGCCGCGATTGGCGCCCGCCACCACGTGAAAGTTCGTCAGAATGTGGCCGGCCTTGTCGAGAATGAATCCCGAGCCTTGCCCCTGCTGCGGAACGGTCCCATAAAAGAAGTCGAAGACCAGCGCCGTCGAGGTGATATTTACCACCGAGGGCAGCACTCTCTTATAGATCGCGATGTTGTTCTGCTCTTCGGCGTCGTAGGCGGGCGCGGCCTGGGCCTCGGTGAGCTCGAGCGGCGTGGTCGAGCCGCCGTCGCCGAACAGCGAAAAGTGCCCCATGGAGTGCATCGGCTGGAGATACGTGGTCACCAACCAGAATCCGCCCAGCAGAAGCACCAGAATAAAAAGAATTCGGCTCAATCTCATGATTCAATTCCCTGAAAATACTTCCTAACGGATTTACGGAAGCTCGCGGACGAAGTTCCCCGACCATTGCATGGAGCAGGCATTGCATGCAGCAGCACTTTGGACTGAGGCCGATCGCCGGCTACCCCGTCCCATTCAAGCTCCGGCCATCACTCTTCTTATTGTAGTGACAACGATTGGCCGGATTTGTTGCTCTCGGCTTGCAAGCGCGGCCAAAGCGCCCGAACCTGGGCGCGCAGCGATTCGATATCTCCCGAATTATCAAGCACATCATCGGCCTGCGCGGCTTTTTCGGCATCCGGAACCTGGTGCGCGAGGCGGTTGCGCGCATCGGCCTCGATCGCTTCAAGGCTGACCCCTTCGCCTCCTGAAGCCCCTTTTGAATGTTGGATACGCGCGGCGTAGCGCTTGATTTTGAGTTCGTCGGGCGCAGTGACCACGACGATGCGATCGATGCGCCGTCGCCAATCGGCCAAAACACCGTCTCTTTCGCCGCGGGCGCGGGCGTCGCGCACCACCTCAAAAATGAGCGCCGACTCGATGACGGCAACGGCTTTCGGATCGCGGCCGAAGACCTCGTTCATCCATTTTGTCTGGAGCTCAATCACGGGCGGATGCACGATCGCGTTCAGTTCCTGCAGGCGGCCGTGGCGGAAGGCGAGATCGGCCAGACGCGCGCGGTTCAACCGGCCGTCGGGGCCGACAACCTCAGGACCGAAGCGTGCGACGATTGCGGCAAAGACGCGCTGGCCGGGCTCCATGAGGGTGCGGCCCAAGGTGTCGGCCTCGATGACCTGCGCGCCCAGCTCGCGCAGCATGACGGCCACAGTCGATTTGCCGCTGCCCAAACCACCGGTGAGTCCGACGCGCAGCACGATCTACAACCCCCGCCGTAATTTGGCCGCGCGCACGGTATTCGACATCAACATAGCAATGGTCAGCAGGCCCACGCCGCCGGGCACAGGCGTGTAGGCGCCGGCCATTTCGAAGGCCCTGGGATGGATATCGCCCACGATGGTTGAGCCGCGTTTGGCAAATGCCGCTTCGCGCCTGGCATCGCCCTTGAAGAAGCGGTCGAACTCCTCACGCGTGCTCAGGCGGTTGATTCCAACGTCGACAAGCGTGGCGCCGGGAGTCACCATCTCCGGGGTGATGAAGCCGGGGCGGCCGATGGCGGCAACGAGAATGTCGGCCTGGCGCGTGACCTCTCCGAGGTTTCTGGTCTTGGAGTGACATATCGTGACGGTTGCGTTTTCGTGGAGCAGCAGGATCGCCACGGGCTTGCCCACAATGTCGCTGCGGCCCACGACGACCGCGTGCCGGCCGGCGATGGGAATCTGGCTGCGCTTCAGGATCTCGATCACGCCCGCGGGCGTGCAGGGCGCAAGCGCCGGCCGGCCGGCAAGCAGCCGTCCCGCATTCGCGGGATGAAAGCCGTCCACGTCCTTCGCGGGATCGATTGCATCCAGCAGCCTTTTCGAGTCGATCTGGGGTGGTAGCGGCAACTGGATGAGAACACCGTCGATGTCGTCGCGCGTGTTGAGCGTGGCGATCAGATCGAGCATGGCTTCCGTGCTGACATCGGCGGCCGGCGTGATCAGGTCGCTGGAGATGCCCAGTTCGGCGCAGGCCTGCACCTTGTTGCGGACGTAGATCTCCGAAGCCGCCACGTGGCCCACCAACACCGCCGCGAGGCCCGGCTTGACGCCGCGCACGGCCAGCTGGCCGACCTCCTCAGCCACTTCCTGCTTGATGGCGGCCGCAAGTGCCGCGCCGTCGAGAATTCTTGCCATTCTGTCCCCAGATTTATCGTATCGCTTCGAACCGGGTTCCTATCGGCACACAGGCTCTGGCAGCGTGACCCCTTCGACGCTACCGCCTGAAAACCCGCTTGAAATTCGACCGGCCCTACGGTGCGGAATCGGCTGCTGGTTGGCGTTCCCAGGGCTCTCGTCCGGTGCTGCGGACTCTGCCCTGGGCTATTGTCGATCGCTCCTCCGGAGCGCAAAACTGACCGGTTTCTGTCTGGCCGCACGCTTTGCGATCTCAGTGTCCGCACCCCAAGGCGATCCGCGTAAGCCTTGTCACATGGATTTGTGAGCTATCTCACATACAGCCCTGCATCCCATGACTAACTTCGGAGCTGTCGGGAGTGTGCTAGATCACACCTTTGATCACAAAGCCCCTTCCCGGCGCTGGCTGTACGGAGACAGCGTTTGATGAGCGGTCTGAAGGATGCAGGACATCTTTTCCGGTTTGCGGGGCTCTTTGTGGTCGCCTTCCTGGTGTTTCTGGTGGTGCGCGCCTACGTGGTCCCCAAGACCTTCGGGGAGTATGGGCACTATCGCGGGGCGGCGATCGGCGAGATTGCCCAGCATCCGGTGAAGTTTGCCGGGCACCAGACATGCGAGACCTGCCACTCCGATATTGCCGACACCAAAACCAAGGGCGCGCATGCGCATGTGAACTGCGAAGCCTGCCACGGTGCGCTCTTCCAGCGTCTGCCCGCACCGGCGCAGCCCAAGGGAAACCTCTACCAGCGTTTCGTGGCCCTGATCATCCCCCCGATTCCCCCCGCTGCTCCTGTCCTCCTCCATGCCGACGATCCAGCGACCGTGGTTCCGGAGAAGCCGGACACATCGGTGCTATGCGCACGCTGCCACACGGCCAGCGCGGCCAAGCCCAAGGGCTTTCCGCAAGTGGATCCGACGGTTCACATGGGCGGAGTTCCCTGCGAAACCTGCCATAACCCCCATAGCCCAGCGATGGGATCGGATACGGGCGCGAGTCCCGCCGCGGGAGGTGCGAAATGAACATGAGCCGGCGTCATCTGCTTATTCTTTTGCCGGCTGCGGCCGTGGCCTGGAAATATCTCGAGGCCGGCACGCCCGATGCCTCCCCTAACTACCAGATGAGCGAGCACTGGTGGGGCATGTTGATCAATATTCCCAAGTGCATCGGCTGCGGCAATTGCGTACGCGCCTGCCAGACGGAAAACGACGTGCCCGATGGCTACTTCCGCACCTGGGTGGAGCGGTATCACGTCACCGACACCAACATGACCACGCCCGAGGTGATCGCGCCCGACCTCTGCAAGGAAGGTTTTCCGGTAGCCCAGGAGGACGCGGGCAAGTATTTCTTCGTCCCCAAGATGTGCAACCACTGCGCCGACTCGCCCTGCACGCAGGTGTGCCCGGTGGGCGCGACATTCATCAGCCCGGACGGCGTGGTGCTGGTGGATCAGACGTACTGCCTGGGCTGCGGGTATTGCGTACAGGCCTGCCCGTATGGCTGCCGCTACCTGCATCCGACGAAACACGTAGCCGACAAATGCACGCTGTGCTATCACCGCATCACCAAGGGGTTGACCACCGCATGTTGCGAAGCCTGCCCCACGGGAGCGCGGCAATTGGCCGATTTGAAGAACCCCAACGACCCCATTCACGAGTTCCTGAAGACGCATCCCGTCGAGGTGTTGAAGCCGCAGATGGCCACCGGCGCCAAGGCGTACTACTTCGGGCTGGATGGGTCGGTGCGGTAAGAAAGGCAGCTTCTAACTCCTAGCCTCTAGCTTCTAGCTGCACGTCGCAGACCGAAGCCAAAGCGGCCAGTACCAGCAAGACGAGCTAGGAGCCAGAAGCTAGTGGCTAGGAGCTGTTTTATGAACGGCGTTGTGGGCTTCATGTATCCGAACGAATATGCTCTGCAGTGGAGCATACTGATCGTTTTGTACCCGTACATTACGGGGCTGGTGGCGGGCGCATTCATTTTGGCGTCGCTGGAGCGCGTGTTCCGGGTGGAGGCGGTGAAGCCGACCTACCGGCTGGCGCTGCTCACGGCTCTGGCCTTTCTGCTTGACGCGCCGCTGCCGCTGCAACTCCACCTAGGCCACCCCGAACGCTCGCCGGAGATGTACTTTACGCCCCACGCCACATCGGCCATGGCCATGTTCGGCTATGTCTACCTCTGGTATTTGATGGCGGTGCTGGTCTTCGAGATCTGGCTCGACTACCGCCGCGACATCGTGATTCTGTCGCAGCAATCGAAGGGCCTGCTGCGCGTGATCTACAAAATCATGACGCTGGGCTCGAGCAACATCAGCGAACGCTCGCTGCGCATCGACGAGAAGGTGGGCTGGATCGTCACCCTGATCGGCATTCCCTCGGCATTCCTGCTGCACGGTTACGTGGGCTTCATCTTCGGATCGATCAAGGCCAATCCCTGGTGGTCCTCGCCGCTGATGCCCGTGGTGTTCATCTTCTCGGCCATGGTGTCGGGCGTGGCCGCGGTCATGCTGCTCTACATGGTCACCACCAAGCTGCGCAAGCTCGCCATCGACATGCACTGCGTGGACACCATCGCGATGTACATGTTCTACATCTTCATCATCGATTTCAGCCTGGAGATGCTGGACCTGATTCATCGTATCTACGAGGCCGATGAGTCGTTCCGCAGCCTGGACTTCATGGTTCACACCAAGCTCTTTTTCTCGCAAATCGTGCTCCAGATCATTCTCGGCACGCTCGTACCGCTGGCACTGCTTTTCATCACGCAGGTCTGGAAGAACAGCCTTAGCGCGATGGTTCGCAAGCGGATTTACGCGATTTGCGGATCGCTGATCATGATCAGCGTGTTTGCCATGCGCTGGAACGTGGTGATCGGCGGCCAGTTGTTCTCAAAAAGCTTTCTTGGCTACACCACTTACAAGATGGAAATGGTTTCGCGCGAGGGCCTGCTGGTGGCCATCGGCTTGACCATCCTGCCCCTGCTCTTCCTGTGGGTGCTGGTCAAGCTGCTGCCTCCATGGCCTGAGAAGAGCCTGCATCAAGTGGCAGCGGGCGACTGAGCTCGGGCTCCGGCGAAGGATCGGGTGAGCATCATGAGCGATCATCCCGACGAAATCGAACGGCTTGGAAATGGCCTGCGCGCGATGGAACAACACATCGAAGCGCTGGAGCGGCGTTTGGAAACAGCGGAGTCGAGAGTCGACGCATTGGAGCGTCCACTCACCTCCGATTGGCCGCATCCCTTGGCGGAAGTTGAATTGGCGCTCGCCGCCGCGTCGGCGGCCGTAGAACCGCCCGCGCAGCCGGGGAATCTCTTCCCGGTGCTGGGCAAAGCTCTGCTGGGCATTGCCGGCGCGTATGTGTTGCGTGCCGTGGAGGAGACCAGCGCTCTTCCGCGTCTGATCGTCGCCGCTGCCGGCATCGTCTACGCCTTTCTTTGGCTGGTCTGGGCGGCACGCGTGCGCGGCGGACCGCGCTCCACCAGCTCTATCTACGCCGGCACGTCCGCGCTCATCCTGGCTCCCATGCTTTGGGAGCTGACCCTGCGCTTCAACGTGCTGCCCGCCGCTGCGGCCGCGGTCGTGGTCTGCGGCTTTGCCCTCGCGGCCTTCGCGCTGGCCGCTTTCACGCCGCGCGACCTCACACCGTTGCTGCGCGTGGCGTGCGTCGCCGCGGCCGCTCTCGCGCTGGCGCTTGCCATCGCTTCGCACGTTTTTCTGCCCTTCGTGGTGGCGCTGCTGATTCTCGGGGCGGTTTGCGAGTTTGTGCCGGGGTGTGATCGCGTGCCTGAGGTTGGGGCCCTGGTCGCGTTCGCCGCCGATGCGGCCATCTGGATTCTCATCTACGTCTATTTCGCCGGGCAGACCGCGCATGAGGGTTACCCGGCGCTGAACCGCGGCGCACTGCTCGCTCCCGGCATCGCAGTGTTTGCGCTGTATGCGGCAAGTGTGGGCGTCAAAACGGTACTTTGCGCGCGGCCCATCGCAGTTTTCGCGATCATCCAGGCTGTGCTTGCGTTTCTGCTCGCTTCAGTCAGCCTGGCGGATTTCGGTCAGGCGGCCGGATTGGCAATTCTCGGCGTGGCATGTCTCGTTCTTTCCCCCGTGTGTTACGCCATGGTCTTCACAGTCTTCGCGCGCGCACCCAATTTGCGCAACGCATCCGTATTTGCCGCGTGGGCCGCGGCGTTGCTTCTGACCGGTAGCTTCCTGCGTCTGCCGCCGTTGATTTTGATTCCGCTGCTGGGCGTGGCTGCGCTGGCAGCAGTGAGCTTGAGCAGGCGGCAGCGTTGGGCGGTTTTCGAGTTCTACGGAATGGTATTTCTGCTGGCCGCTGCGGCAGCTTCGGGGCTGCTGACTTTTCTGGCGAGTGCCCTCGTTGGTACGCCGAGCGGTGCGCCGGCCGTGGGTGTATGGCTGATCGCGGCGTGTGCCGTGCTGTGCTACGCGCTCGCGCAGCCGCGCCAAGCTGAACCATGGATTCCGCAGGCGCTGCATCTCGGTTTTGCCGCCCTGGCAGCTGGCGCAGTAGCAGCATTTCTTGTCGACGGGCTGGTCGCGCTGATCGCATTGCGCGTGACGCCTGGCGCGTATCACCTGGCGTTGATTCGTACCGTGACGCTGTGCGTGGCGGCGCTGGTGCTGGTTTCTGGCGGCGCGCACCGGCGACGCCGGGAACTGACGCGCCTGGGTTACGCGGCCATCGCGCTGGTCGCAATCAAGCTGGTCACGGAAGATTTGCGCCACGGCCACCTGGCCTACATCGCCGCCTCCATCTTTCTGGTCGCATTCACGCTCATTGCCGCGCCGCGCGTGGCGCGTGCGCGGCAGAAAGCGTGACGCCGATCAACGGTCGACATCCTGGCGGTAGATATCGGGATGGTAGCTCTGCGGTTCGTACATCGGATTCTGTGGGACCATCGGATGCGGCTTGCGGATGCGATGCACCTCCTCAATGAGCTTCATCTTGCTGATATGCACGTCGTAGTCCGTGCCGGGCAGCAGCGCTTCCAGCACAAAGGTCTCGGCGTTTCCGCTCTTCAGTTCTCTATAGCGATAGATGCCCACTTCGCCCTCGCTGTTTTCCGTTCCTCCTGAAGGCATGTCGAGAAAGTGCTGGGCATCGGCCACGCTGGGCGCCGCATGATTCTCGCCGTCGGTCAGGCTCTCGGCCGCGTAGGAGCGAACCAGCTTGGTCCAGTAGCGCGCCAGCAGATCGGTCGAAGCAAAGAGGTCAGCCCACACGATTTCGCCGCGTACGGCCACCACTACGCCCACCGCATGCTCGTCGCGCAGCTTGGCCAGCACCTCTTCGCGGGCCTTCATCACTGGAGCGGCAGCTTCATCCACCTTCTGGCTGATGGCCGGATTCTGCATCATTCTGGCGTAGCTCGTGGTGCCAAACGCCATCGGCGGCGCGGCCTCGACCATGGGTCCGCCGCTCCCGGATGAGGGCGACGGAGCCGCAGCCGCCTCCATGTGCGACATCGCGCCATGCACCGAGTCCCACACCCGCTGCTGGTCCCGGTCGACCATGGCGCGCTCGCGCACTTCGGGCTGCACCATGAAGCTGTGAGCGGCAGACTTGTCCGATGCCCCAAAAACAGGCGAGCTTTCCGTCCAGCGTCCGGGCTCAATGCAGAAAACCGAGAGATCGATGGGATCCGCGTCGGCAGGAACAATGCGGTCTTTGGCGACAATGCGGTCCTGCTTGCCGCCCGTGACCACTTCGCCGGCCAGCAACAGCAACGGCCGCTTGGAGTGGTTGACCAGCACCAGCGTGTTCACTTCGTCGCCGGCATTGGAGTTCTGCGGTTCCGCAGCGCCCCTGGGCCGCACCAGGCCGCGCGCGCGTCCTGCTTCGGTCACTTCGACTTCGCCGGTCTTCAGACCCTCGTCAAGGGTAATGAACGGCGTTTCCACCTTCGATTTGCCATCGGTCCGCACCACGGGAAATAAAAGCAGATTGCCGCTCTCGATCGGTGCCAGCACGCGGTAGGGGCCGCTCGCGCTTTCTCCCGGCCCGCCGGCGGCATTCACCTGGCTCCCGTGCTCCCATGCCGTCAGTGCGAAAAGCAGCGCGGCCAACAGTCCCAATCTGCCCAGGTTTTTCATCGCTCTCGTCTTTTTCATGACTCTCCTCGGGCGGCCCTGATTCCCTCGGCCGGCCTTCAACCGTCGAACGGTCAGCAGACAGCTTCTTGCATTCTTTTTCTGGTGCCTGCTTTTTGGGGTATCGTGAGGGCGTGGGAATGGCGCCAACCGAATCCGTAGCCGGCGCAGCGGAGCCTGGGGTCCCGAACGGGGCCGCCGGGCCCGATTGCGTTCCCGATCGCGGCCTCGACTCCGCCCTGGCCGCCGAGCTGTGGCGCGGCTGCGATGCGGGCAGTTGGGGCCTGACCCGCGACGAGTTCGAGCAAATCCTCCTCGATGCGGGAACGGCGCAGAACTTTGGGCTCACAGAAACCGCCGCGCTGGTTCCCGTGACGCGCAAGCAGCAGATGAACTTCTTTCGCAATCTGTGCGTGGGCGATCTCGCGCTGGCGCGCGCCTGCGCCCGCGGGAACGAGCGCGCGTGGGAGCACTTTATCGCCACCTTCCGGCAGCCGCTCACCCGCGCCGCCATCGCCATCACCGGCAGCGAAGCGCTGGGCCGCGACCTGGCCGATCAACTTTACGCCGAGCTCTACGGCTTGAATGTGCGCGACGGCCAGCGGCGCTGCCCGCTGCTTTCCTACCGCGGCCGCGGCTCGCTGATGGGCTGGCTGCGCACCACGCTGGTGCAGCGCCACGTGGATCACTACCGCCGCACGCGCCGCGAAGAACCTATCGAGAATTTTGACGCGCCGGCTCCCGACCCTCCGCCGCAGACGCCGGCTCGCGAGCTCTCGCTGCTGGAGCAGGCAATTGAGCACGCCGTGAGCGGCCGCGATGCCGAGGATCGCTATCTTCTTGCGGCGTATTATCTTGACGGGCGGACTTTGCTGGAGATTGCGCGCGTGCTCGGCGTGCATGAGGCGACGGTGAGCCGCAGGCTGCGCCGCGCGGAGAAAGAAATTCGCAAGCAGATTTTGAAACACTTGCAGCGCCAAGGCATGAGCCGGCGCGCCGCGGAAGAGGCGATGGGCGCCGATGCGCGCGATCTGGAAGTGAACTTGAAAAAACTGCTGCAAAATTCGCAATCAGAAGCGTTCCAGGAACAGGCGGCGTCATGACTGCGACAAGCCAACACGAATTGCATCCCGATGCGGAGAGCCTGAGCGCATTTTCAGAGCAGGCGCTCAGTGAGCGAGAGCGCGCCGAGGTGCTGGCGCATCTTGCCGTTTGCGGCCGCTGCCGGCAGGTGGTGGCGCTGGCGCGTGAGGCTGCCGAAGCCGGCGCTGGGCCAGCAGCACAGCCAAGCAAGACCATTGCACCCAATGCGTGGTGGAAACAGTGGCGGCTGGTCTGGGTTCCGGCTGCGGTCGCAGCGGCTCTTGCCGTCACGACGATCTCCTTCGTGATCGAGCGAGCGGATCAGCACGGACCCGACATCAAGATCGTGACGCAGAACCCGGCGCAAAGCACACCACCGTCTTCAACTTCACCGCCAACGGAGCAGGCAAAGCTCGAGCCGCCGGCTGCGGCCGTTCCCGCACCGCCGCCGGCGCACACCGCGAAGCACCTACCCTCCGCCGCGGCAGAATCCCTGCCCGCACCAGTGCCGCCTGCAATGACCGCGCAAATGCCGTCAGAGCCCGGAGCCTCTGAGCCCGAATCCGCGGATCGAGTGGACGTCACGCGCGAAGCGCAACAAGCGCCTCACGAGGAAGCACTGCAAGCGCCTCCCGAATTCGCAGCTGGCGCCACGCGCCCTGCTTACTCGCAGCCGGAAGCCGGCGCGTGGGAAGCACGACAGCAGCAGGCAGAGCAGCAGCGCCAGGCCGAGCAGCAGCGCCAGGCTGAAGTCGACACGTCGCACATGCGTTCCTTCAAGTCGAAGGCCGCGCCCGCCGCCGTGCACGAAGCCAACGCCGCCCCACCGGCCGGCGCGACGCAAACCGTTACAGTTGCCGCTGCGCCGCCGCCCGAGACGCGGCCGGCCGCGCACGCGCCGGGAAGCAAATCCCCCGGGACAGCCACCACCCCCGCGATGCCAATGCAACTGCCAAGCGGGCTGGCCGTCGTCTCCGCCGTGTCCGGCGGGCATCTGCTGCTGGCCATCGACGAAGCCGGCGCGTTGTTTTTGAGCGAAGACCATGGCGTCACGTGGGAGCGCGTCGCTACGCAGTGGACGGGGCGCGCCATCGCCCTGCGGCAGCAAGGCCAATTTCATGGAGCCCTGTATGTTGCTCCGTCCATTCAAAACGGGGCGACGGGCGGTTCCTCCGCCAATGCCGACCTCGCGCCTCCAGTCGTCGCATTCTTTGAACTTTCAAATGACAAAAATCAGACGTGGGTGAGTACCGATGGCCGAACCTGGACGCCAAAATGAGTACCTGCGCGCGGCATCTCGCCTGATGCGCGATTCCTGCCTCTAGAAATTCCTTCCTGCTGCCGAAGAAGCAATTGTCGGAGTGCGTGCAACCGGTGCATCGGGCGATCTTGCGCTTAGCAAGCGAAAGCGATCTTCGCGATTGCACAGCGACGCGCGAGCCCAAGGAGGTGCTGCGGTGGAAATGGGTGCGGAACGCGGGCAAGCGGCCACAATGCCCTGGGCGCATCTGCGGCTTCCGCCCTTTCCGCAGGTGGCCGTCAGAGTTCTGCAACTGGCCAGCAATGAGAACGTGCAGTTGCATCAGTTGTGCGACCTCATCTCGTCCGATCCGGCATTCGCCAGCGAAGTGCTGACCGTCGCCAATTCCCTGCTCTACGCGCCGCGTTATCCCTCCACCAGCATCTTGCAGGCCGTGGCCGTGCTGGGCGCCAACACACTGCAAGGCATGTGCGTCACGGTGGGCGTGCGCGCCTATCTCGGCAAGACCATGAGCCACCCCGCGATGCGCAACCTGTGGCGGCACAATCTGGGGTGCGCCATCGTCGCGCAACGGCTCGCGGCGGTGGGCTTCATTGACAAAGACACGGCCTTTACCGCCGGCATTCTCCACGACGTGGGCCGCATGGGCCTGGCGCTGATCCAGCCCGCCACCTATGCCGCGCTGCTCGAGAAACATCAGGGAGCTTCGGCGACCCTGCTCGAAGCCGAGCGCGTGCTCTTCGGCTGGGATCACTGCGAGACCGGCCGCCAATTAATTGGCGACTGGAAACTCCCGGAGGAATTCCAATCCGTGGTCGCCCGGCATCATGAATCGCGGCGCACCGACGGCGCGTGGGATGTTTCGGAACTGGTGAAGGTGAGCTGCGCGATGGCCTCCACCATTGGCTTCGCCGCGTTTCCAGGCTGCACAACCGTGCCGTTCAGCAACCTGCTGGAGGCGCTGCCCGCGCGCGAACGCAGGCTCTTCCATGGCGATGAGGAGACACTGAAAAAGGACGTCGCCGAGAGCATTCACGCCATCGAGTCGGTGTAAAGCCCGCGATCCGGCTGCCGAGCTCGCGAGGCATCCCGTCCCGAGGCCCCCGCGGACAGCTCTCCGTCCGCGGGGTGGAGCTTCGGCGCGTTTTTGTCTTTGCGCCTAAGATGGGATTGCGATCCCCTGACCGCTCTACGCGCGCATCGGCTTGCGTTGTAACTATTCCAGCGTCTACCCCTCGGGTTCGGGGAAGAATAATCCAACCAGATGCCGTTAGGGTCTTCGATGAGCATTTGCTTTGGACACTAGCTGAGACTGCTGCTATATGCCAACGTGCAAAATCCCAGAATGAGCAGTGCAATCGCAGCGATCATTCTCTTCACCGACTTTGAGCCTGCGCCTTTCCACTCTCCGGTTAGGAACCCCCATCCGCTAGAAGCCAGGATGATAACCGACATGAACAGCGGCCAGCCCAATACCGGCCCCATATTCCCTATCTGAGACATAGCTACCCCATAGATCGCCGCGCTGCCCATCCATAAGGCTGCCATAGCGAAACCGTATACCCAATTGATTGCCGATCCTGAAGCCGCAAAAAGTTGAAAGCTGCGGTTCTTGCGCCAGAGATAGACACAATAAATCAGATACGGTACAAGCGAAGCTGTGAGGAGCGGCGCCCAAATCACGTTGTATTCGTTAATCGGGCTGGCGCCATTGGCCACTGCCCGCTGCACCGTGGGCGTGCAGAAGGCCGCGCCAAAGTTGTTTAGCGGAGAACCCAGTCCCGCCAGGATGCACAGGGTCAACCCTGCGGCAAAGCTCATCCTTTTTGCGTGCGGATCCGTTGCAACGGCAACGTTTTTTCGAAGCTGCCGTTCCTTTTCCAGTCCGGCAGCAGCCGAGAATACTATGCCCGCCAGCATCAAAAAGACGCCGAAGAAGAAGAACAGGCCCTCCCGCGTAAACACCTTCTCGGCGTGCTGAGAGAAGAACGGAACAATCGACCCGAAAGCCGTGGAAATGCCGATCGCTATCGCAAAATTCAAAGCGATGCCCACGGCTGCGATGCCCAATCCAAAGAAAATCTGGGCCAGGCCGAAACCGATTCCAAACAGAATGAGCAGCAACCATTGGTCCGCCGGGGTGTGCCGATAGAAGGAGATCGCGTGGGGAACGGTAGCAAGAACCAGCGCCCAGGGCAAAATCAGCATTCCCCACACGCTCCAAACCGACCAGATGTTTTCCCACTTCCATTGCCTCGCGTATTTTGTCGGCGCAGCGAAGCTGCCGTTAATGGCCCCGGCAATAATAATTAGGGTCACTGCAAAAACTGCGTTCTGCATTCTCTGTCTCCTGGTGTCGAAGACTTGCCTTGCATGCTCGGCTATCAAGGAAAGTCAAGAACTGCTTTGTAGGGCGCTTCGATGGCGACGTATCTTCGCTCGGTTCGAATTTATTCGCACATCGTTACCAGCGGCCCCCTTTGAAACACAGACGGTAACACCACACGTTTACTCGAATCCATACAGCAGACCGCCCAGGGCTCCGGTCAGCGAGGCTTTCATCAATTTGGCATTGGGTCGCATCGTGAGTTGTCCTTAAAGTTCCAAACCATCCTACAGATTGGGCCCGTAGGCGGCAAAGCACCCTCCGCAGCGGCGTTCCCTTCCCGGCAAGGCAACGCCGGGAACCGGCTGCTCGCAGAAGGGCGGGCTAGGATCTGTTTTGCGTTTCCTCAGGTGGCGGCGGTGGGCAGCACCGCCAGAACCCGGCAGCGATGCTTGTCGGCAGCGCTCCACGCCAGCGGCATCTCGCTCTCCATGCACGCGCAATCGCCCGCCTCGAGCACCTCGTGCATGGCGCCCGCGTCCAGGCGCAGGCGTCCCTCGAGCACATAAATCACGGCGCCGGTTTCCTCAAAGGCGTTCATGGCCACGGTGGAGCCGCCGGGCGGGAACTCGACCACTTGCGCCACCAGCCGGAATCCCTCGCCATCGCCGTTCAACGGCGTCACCTTCACCGGCTCCATGCCGCGCCCGTTGCCCTGCAGGTGCGTTTTGCGCGTGATGGAGAGCTTGTGGCGCGAGGGCTCGTTGAAGAAGTAATCCATGCCCACGCCGTAGACGCGCGCGATGGTGGCCAGCGTGGGCAGCGTGGGAGTCATCCGATCGGTTTCAAGCTTGGAGAGCAGCGCCGTGGAGAGCCCGGTTTCGGCCGCCAATCGGGAAAGGGTGAGCCGTTTGCTGTTGCGCAGCGAGCGCAGCTTAAGGCCTATGCAATACGGCTGCAGAGACCATTGGGCGTATGAAACAGCCTTGGACATCGCCAGCTCCGATGAAGTGTTGCGGAATCTGTGAACCAGTCTACGCCACCCGCCAGGCGCATGGGCGCAATTAGGTAAGACCGCGACAACCTGCGAGACGCGGAGACGCATTGCCGAATAGAATATTTACGATAAAACGCGGAGGAAGGCGCTGCCTTCGCCGCGTCATCCAAAGAGAGGCCTGCACTCCTATGAGCATCTTTCCCGATCGCACCTTCGTTTCCCTGCTGGTTCGAGGCGCGCGCATCGCGACGCCGGTGGCCGCGCTCTGCCTGGCGCAGATGTGCACTTCCCAGAGCAAGCCAGCCGCGCCAAACCCCGCGCCGGACGTGCTGGTATTGAGCAACGGCGACACTTTGCATGGAAAATTCGTGAGCGAAACTGGCGGCAAGATTATATTCCACAGCGATCCGCTGGGCGACGTCAGTCTCGGCTGGGACAAAGTGAAGGAACTTCACGTGGCCGGAAAGTTCGGCGTCATCAACCAACCCATCGCGGCGCGCGGCAGGAAGGGCGCGGTGCAATTCCCCGTGGGAACATTCGACGTCGCGGACCAGAAACTCACCATCCATCCTGAGAGCGCGCCAGCCCCCGCGCCCATTCCCGTCGCCAAAGCGCAATACATCATGGACGGCGCGACACTCGACAAGCAAATCAATCACGAGCCGGGTTTCTTCGCGGGATGGAATGGAGCGGCTACCGCGGGCGCAACGCTGGTGTCGGCAACAAACAATCAGTACACGTTTACGGGCGCAATAAACCTGGTGCGGACGCTTCCTACGGCGACCTGGCTGGATGCGCGGAACAAGACGCTTTTCGGCTTCAACGAATCGTACGGCAAGATTACGCAGCCGGCTTATGCTTACCCGGCAACTCCTCCGGCCACGGGATCGATTCCCGTGCCCGCGGTCGTAACCAAGTTGTCGATTATGCATTTTGGCGCGGAGCGCGACGAGTATTTCTCGCCGCGCGTCTACGTGCTTGCGCAAGCGGCCTTCGACCACAACTACTCACAGGACCTGCAATTGCAGCAGGTGTACGGCGGGGGCATTGGATGGACCGTGGCGAAGTCTCCCAAACAGGAACTCGACTTGAAGGGCACCGTGCAGTATGAGAAGCAGCAGTTTATTGCCAACACGGGGAGTGTGAGCCAGAATCTGATCGCCTCGACGTTCGCGGCGAACTACATCCTGCACCTCAAGCTGCTTACCTACACGCAGGCGCTCGCGTTTATTCCTGCGTATAACCAGTTCAGCGCTTACTCCGCCACGGAGACAGACACGTTGGCATTTCCCACGTACAAGAACTTCAGTTTCTCAGTGGGGACCCTGGATTCTTATCTGAATGACGCACCGTTCATTGGCACATCGTCGACTCCGCCGACTAAGCCGAATTCGTTTCAGTTCACAATGGGGCTGACCTACGCAATCAAGTCGAAGAACTGAAACAGCTGCCAGCTATTGGCCGACCTTGCGGATGGCAACGGATTTACGCATCCCGGGACATCCGGCTTTTCCATCGGCGCACCAAACCGCACGGTAAAGCTAGGAGCTAGCAGCTAGAGGCTGCCTTTCTCATATCTTCACAAAGATCTTTCTGCGGTAGAGCAGCCACATCGGCAGGAAGCAAACTGCCGTGTAAACCAATACGTAGGCCAGCGACCTCCATCCCGGATCCGGGATGGGCATGAAAACGTGCTGGAATACATAGCGAAGCGGGTTCGTCGGTTTGCCGCCGTCTGTGAAGTGAATTTGGGAGAGAAGCACGTACAGTTCATCGTTGATGACGAATGCTACGATCGCGTTCGAGCCAAAGACCAGCCAGGGCCATGTGAGCGCCTTGCCCCAGCCTTTTTGTCCCCAGCCGCGCTGTTCCATTGCCCAGTAAACAAGCGCCAGCAGGAGCAACGACCATCCCGCCGCCCATAGAACGTAGGAGCTGGTCCACATCTTCTTGTTGAGCGGAAACCAAATGGACCAGAGATATCCCGTCGCAAGACACGCCGCCGCGCCTCCGACCAGCCCCAGCGCTTTGATCCTCTTGGACAGCCACCCACTTAGCCACACTCCCGTAAGCAAACCCAGGAGCGTGGTTGCAATGGCGGGAATGTCGCTGAGCAACCCCTCGGGATCGCGCGTGTTGTGGGGATTGCTTGGGTTGTCAGCCGTAGACTCTTCGTAAAGATGGCCCGGCATGATTTGGCGGTCGACCCAGGCCACAATGTTCTGATCCTTGTCGAGGAAAGCGACGTCGCAGCCAGGCACACCCGCTCCCGGCACCGGAACCCATCGCAGCAGCGCCCAATAGCCCACCAGAAGGAGCACGAACAGCGCCACTTTCGTCCATACGCGCCGGTCCCAGAGATAAACGAGCGCTACGACCAGATAGCAAACAGCGATGCGCTGCAAGATGCCGTAAATGCGCCAATGTTGGAGATGGAAGTGAGGAAACCCATTGATAAAGACGCCCAGCAGAAACAAAATGACTCCGCGGCGCGCCGCGTGACCCGCGAGTTTCGCGCGCGAGTCGCCGCGCCGCAGCCGCGCTTCGGTCGAGAAGACAATGGACACGCCCACGACAAAAAGAAATGTGGGGAAAACCAGATCGGTGGCAGTGAATCCGTTCCAATCGGCGTGTTGCATTTGCGTCCACGCGCCGGAAGTGGAGTTGTCCACCATGATCATGAAGGCGATGGTGAGGCCGCGCAGCACGTCAAGCGAAAGCAGGCGTTTTTGCAGCATCACGGCAGAAGGCAATTTGAACATTCGGCTCTCCGTCCGTATCGATTGCAACGATGCTCAATACCCTACGCGCAAGGGTCCATCTTCGCCAAGCGGAAAGCCGTTGCTGTTGTCAGCCAGCCTGTGGAACCGCGCCGGAGCCGCGATGCGATCCCTTGCCACACAGAAAAAGGCCCGGACTCCAACCGTCCGGGCCTTTTTGTCATGATGCCGTTGGTACTGCACGCTCGGCCGGATGCGCTACCTCAATACTTCGAAGCTAAGCGTGGTCGTTTTCGTTACGCCTCCGCCCGTCCCGGTAATCGTGATGGGATAGGTGCCGGTCGGAGCGGTCCTCGAAACCGTCAGTGTGAAATCGACGGTGCCGGATCCTGGCGCCGCAATGGGATTCTTGCTGAAGGTCGCCGTCACGCCCGACGGCAGCGTAGAGTACGAAAGCGTAATCGCCGAGTTAAACGAGCCCGAGACCGTGGTGGTCACGGTGGCATATCCGCTCTGGCCCTCGTCGAGATATCCCGAGCTGGGCGAAACGGAAATGGTGAAGCTGCCCGCTACCGGAGCCGTTACCGTCAAATTCACCGTCGTGGTTTCGGTTGTGCTACCGCTGGTTCCCGTGATGGTGATCGGGTAGGTGCCCGTCACCGTCGAAGCGCTTACGGTGAACGTCAGCGTCGAGCTGCCAGTCCCCGTGATCGACGTTGGGCTGAAGCCGATGGTCACGCCCGAAGGCTGGCCTGACGCCGAGAGCGTCACGGCCGCATCGAATCCGCCCACCACCGTGCTGGTGATCGTCGACGACCCCGCGTTGCCCTGCACCACGGAGACTGCGCTCGGCGAAGCCGAGAGGCTGAATCCGGGTTGCACTACGGTTCCAGCCAGCGTATTCAGCAGCGTGGTCCCATTGGGGCTGCCCCAGCCGGTGGCCAAATCGTAGCCGGTTGTCGCGGAGTAGCCATTGCTGCCGCTGGTAATGTCATGGAAATTCGCCTCATAGCTCGATCCCGTGCCGATCGAGTATAAAGTCGGGTTGATAAAGCCGATCGGCTTGCTGCCGCTGGTCGCCCTTTGCTGATTTACCAGCGCCAGGTAGCCGGCCCAGAGTGGCGCGGCAAAGCTGGTGCCTCCGTATTCGTTGGCCGTGCAGGTAGTCTGGTCGGCGCACACGTAATAGGTGAAGTTGGCATTGGCTGAAACGTCGGGGCCATTGCGATAGGTCTGCGAGCAACTGGCGCAGCCTGCCGCGGCCGTCACCTGCCACGAAGGTATCGCGAACTTGTCCGGCGAAATGCCGCCGCCGCCATCAGACCATGCGGTTTCTGAAGCCCATGCGCCGGCCGCTGCGGCGGTCGACAGGTCTGTGCCGCCTACTGAGGTGACATAGACATCGTCCGCCGGGTAAATCTCTGAAGCCGTTCCCGACGTTGTCCATTTGCTGTTGTCGCCCGCGGCCTGGAACAGGTTCTGGCCCTGCGCCGCGAACTCCTCGAAGTAGGGATTGTCGGTGTTGGGGTCGGCCGGGCTCCAGGTCCACGAAGAGCTTAACTGATACGCGAGAGGCGTATGCGTGGCCATGGAGTTGAAGATCGCGGAGTCGGTCGAGCCCACATACATGGTCAGGCCCGCCAGTCCCGGCGCCACGCCCAGCGCCTGCGTCATGTCCAGCGTCTGCTCGGTGTCGTCGCAATCGCCGCCGGACCGCGAATCCACGCAGCTCGTGCTGGTGCCGTCGGTGGAAAGCAGGGTGATGACGCTGCCGGGGTAGGTTTGCCCGGCGTTCTTGTAGTAGGTCTGCAGGTCGGCCAGATCGGTGCCGTAATACTCCAGCAGGCCGAGATATTGGCCGCTGCCGGTCAGTGCTCCGCCATAATAGGCCGCCCGCATGTCGCTGCCCAGAAACGAGGCCGAGGGTCCGGAGCCCGTGGTGGCGCCGGACTTGGATCCGGAACTCTGGGGATTGTGTGTCAAGCCCGCGGGATGCGGAATGGAGAAGTTGTCAAGACCCGCCACATGCCACAGCGCAATCGAAAGGCTCGTGGTCGGTTCCTTGTCGGGCGCGTAGAAGGTGCGGCTCTCGGTGGGATGCTGGTACACGCCGAGGTTCACATGAAACGCGCTCTGAATACTCGCCACGCTTCCCGTCACCTGGATGTTCACGCGGTTCGGCGACGTGCCGACCACGGTGAGACCGTTCGCCTTGGCGAAGTTGATCACGGAGTCGTAGTCCTGCTGGGTCGGACCGAATTCCGCAGTGAACTGATCCACCGTGAGGAACTGGTGATACGACGGGCTGCTGGGATCGTAGAGATCCACGAGGAGTTGATTGAGCTCGTCCTGATTGCGAAGCGGCAACGCGATCACGAGATTCAGCGTCTGCGATGAGGAAAGGTTGCCGATGAAGTGCGCGGTTTTATCCTGCGTGGCCTGACGCACATGATGCGTCAACACGGTTTGAGCCTGGCAAACGCCGAGGCACAGCGAAAGGGACAAAGCGATCAGGAACGCAAAGATTCCCTGTTTACGCATGAGGTTTTTCTCCTTGTTCTCCCCGGGGTCGAGGGTGCCTGCAAGAGAGAGGAAGCAGGCCTCCACGCCTCGAATTGTCGGCCATGCGCGCCGCCCCTGTCCATAAAAATCTGGCGATTTGGTAGTGTACTTCCTGTTACTTTCGGGGGATCAATCGCGCTTGCAACTTGTGCGCGCTCTAGCGCTAAGAAGGCGATCCGCCGTCCTCCGTGCATCCCGTTTCGGCCGTCACAGCCCTCGCCAGGATGGCGCTTCGCCGGCGCCGCAATGTGCCTCCATCCAGTTTGCCCTTTGCCTTCATTGACTTCCTGTGACGCGCGGCCCCTCTCGCTGATACACTCCCCTTTCAGGCATTTCATGACCGATTTGGTTTGCCATCGTTCGGAGGCTACCGTGCCCGTGTTTCAGCCCTTTGTTCCTGCCGATCAAAACCCCCGCGAATTTACACTCCGCGCCGTCCTGCTGGGCTCGCTTTTCGGCCTCATCTTCGGCGCCGTCACGGTCTATGTGGGCCTGCGCGCGGGACTTACTGTCGCCGCCTCCATTCCCATCGCGGTCATCTCCATCAGCTTCCTGCGCGACAAGGGCAAAGTTTCGATTCTGGAATGCGTCATCGTACAAACCGCGGGCAATGCCGGCCAGTCCATTGCTGCGGGCGTCATCTTCACCCTGCCCGCTCTCATCTTTCTCGGATTCGACCTTGAATATTCCCGCATCTTTATACTGGCGCTCATCGGCGGCTATCTCGGCGTACTATTCATGGTGCCGCTGCGGCGACCACTCATCGTGGAAGAGCACGGCAACCTGAAGTTCCCTGAAGGCACCGCTTGCGCTGACGTGCTTATGGCCGGCGCCAAGGGCGGCGCGTTCGCCAGCCGTGTCTTTTTCGGACTCGGCCTGGGCGCGCTCTACACCTTCTTCCAGAACAAGTACCTCTTCGGCGTTTGGCCCAGCACACCCGAGTACCAGCCCGACCTGGGCCTGCAGCACGTGCTGAAAGGCGCGTCCATCAAGGCCGACGCCACGCCGGAATACCTGGGCGTGGGCTACATCATTGGCGCGCGCACCGCGGGCACCATGTTCGCCGGCGGCGTCTTCTCGTGGCTGGTCCTGATGCCGCTCATTTATTTTTTCGGCAAGGATCTGCCGCATCCCATCTATCCCGGCACCGTGCCCATCGCGCAAATGGGCCCCAGCGATCTCTGGATCACCTATATTCGCCCCATGGGCGCGGGCGCCGTGGCAGCGGCCGGACTCATCACACTCTTCAAAACCCTGCCCACGATCGTCGGCGCGCTGCGCTCCGGCTTCGCACAGATGCGGCACCGTTCCACTGCTGCGGCTGAGCCCCTTCGCACCGAGCGCGACCTGCACATGAGCACCGCCATCATCGGCTCCATTGTGCTCGTCGTCCTCATGTTCTTCTTCCTCGAATTCAAGCCCGTCCCCGGCGCACAGGTGGGCCTCTTCGCGAACGTTGCAGCGTCTATTCTCGTGGTCGCATTTGGATTCCTCTTTGTCACCGTGAGCTCGCGCATCGTGGGACTGATCGGCAGCTCGGCCAACCCCATCTCCGGCATGACCATCGCCACCCTCATGGCCACTTCCGCCATCTTCCTCGTCAGCGGCTGGACCGCTCCAGCCTTCGGCGCGCTGGCCATCACCATCGGCGGCGTGGTCTGCATCGCATCGGCCGAGGCGGGCGACACTTCGCAGGATCTGAAAACCGGCTTCCTCGTCGGCTCCACGCCCAAGCTGCAGCGCTTTGCCTTTCTCATCGGCATCGCTGTCTCCACCATCGCCATCGGTTTCACGCTGCAGCTCATGAATACCAGCCTGCAGACCTTCCGCGCCGCGCCGCAGGCATGGGACATCAACGCTTCGCATCCCGGCGTGGAGATTCAACGCGACGTGCACGGCCTCATCGATCAGTTTCCCGTCCTTGCCGCCGACAATTCCACCACCATGCACCGCAAGAGCGAGTACATTGTGCTGAATGCAATTGGCTCGTCGGAGCTGGCCAACGGCAAATACCTCTATTCACCCACCACGGGACGCATTGAAGTGCACTGGATCCCCGGCATCGGCAGTGAAAATGCCGCGGCGCCGCAAGCACAGTTAATGGCCACAGTCATCAACGGCATCCTCACCCAAAAGCTCCCATGGGGGCTGGTGATGCTCGGCGTCTTTCTCGTCATCGCCATCGAACTGCTCGGCGTCCGTTCGCTCTCGCTCGCCGTGGGCGCCTATCTTTCCATCGGAACCACGCTGGCCATCTTTGTGGGCGGCGTGATGCGCGCGCTGGTCGACTGGGCCGGCAAGCGTTCCGGCAACTCGGAAGAGTCCGACGCAGACGTCTCGCCCGGCTCGCTCTATGCCTCGGGTCTGATCGCGGCAGGCGGCATCGTGGGCCTCATCGGCGTCGGTCTCCAGGGTTATGAAACCACCTTCCACAAATCCAACCCCATCGGCTGGCCGCACACCTTCCTCTATAACCAGTGGGTGTCGGTGGTTGCGTTCGCGCTGCTGGCGTATTCGCTCTACTACTTTGCGAGGAAGCCGCTGAAGAAGTAGACCGGATCCATGGCTTCGATAGACCGCTCAACGGCAGAGTTGGCTGCCGCTCAGGGCATATTCGCGAAAGCGTATCGTGATAAAGTAAGTACGCGAGGTAGCGCATGAGGCCCAGTAGAAAATTCACTGTCGTGATTGAGAAAGACGAGGAGGGCTATCTCGTTGCTACCGTTCCCGCCCTTCGCGGCTGCCACACGCAAGCCAAAAGCCTCGACACCCTGATGAAGCGCGTGCGCGAGGTCATCGCCCTGTGCCTCGAAGAGGAAAAGAACTCTCCCGGCGCGCTTGAACTGGTAGGCATTCAGCAAGTCTCTGTATGACGCGCCTTCCACGCCTCAAGGGAAAAGAACTCATCCGCGCCCTCGGACGAGCAGGCTTTGTCGTGGAGCGGACCCGCGGGAGTCACGTCATTCTCAGCCACCCCGACGGCAGAACCACCACTGTTCCTGTCCATTCCGCTGAGACGATTGGTCCTGGTCTGTTGCGTGCGATCCTGCGCGATGTTGAGCTTTCTGTCGAGGAGCTAGGGGACTTGCTTTAGGTCGCCCGCGCGGTTCCAGGGAAGCCCGACGCCACCGCGAGCCCCGAGTGGCGTAGCATCACGGCGCTTGCGTATTACTTCGCGCGTAAGCCGCTGAAGAGGTGAGCAGAATTGGTGCCTTCGATGGGCCGTTCGAGGCGAATATGCGCGTGCCACGCGCAAGCCATGCCTGGCGATTCGGAGCTATTCGCTGTATGTGGAATAGTCGACAGTTAGCTCTTCTCCCGCCTTAATGTCCCTCGCTGCAAAAAAGTCATAGTCGCCGCCGCATTCAACATTCGGTTCGCAGCCCTCAGGGGGCTCATTGATGTACCAAGATATCGTTAAGTTATTAAACCCATTTGGGCACCCATATTTCCCTTTTTCCTGCACGCAGAAGTCGTCGTAGAGTCTTCTAATTTCTCCACTCTTCTTCTGAACTTCTGCCGCATCCACCCAAATCATCTCTGACCGATCGTCCTTGAAGATATTCGTGCCCATCGGAATGTCGCGTATTGCGAACACCCCTATTCCGTGGATCGGTGACGGCTTCAGCCGTGTAAAGCTCTCGGTGTCAGGCATGAGGTTTTCCTTTTACTTTCTTGTTCTGGAACTGCCGGAAGAAGCCATGCAGCCGCATTAGCCAATCCAATTCTTTCTCCGGCTTACGATCGCCGAGCAGTTCCTCGCGATATGCTTCATATTCGGCCTGGTTTGCGAAAAGAAGATACCAAATATCTTTCCACCACTTTTGGCAAACTACTATTGCTGCGGCAAGGACCGCGATAAGTAGCGGCAATCCAGCCTGGTTATTCGGCTGATCCACCGTTGGCCAATAGTGTAGTCCGATATAGGCGGCCAAGCCGAGGAACATGGCAACGCTGCCAAGGTTGTAGGCTAGGAGCCACGCAAGATACTTATCGACATCGTCCTCATCCATCGCCTCGCCGCATTTTTCGAGCCCCAAAATGAAAGAAACCATAGAAAGCGCGAGGAGTCCGACTGGCCAATACCAGTTCCTTTCTATCTTCAGATCCCCGATTGCTAATGCCATAATCGCACCGACCATGGCGGTCAATATCGCATAGAAAGTGGCGACAAACGAGGAATTGTCGCGCCATGGGATAACTTTCCGGCTCGCCTCTCGATCTCGATCTAGTCGAAGATGCATGTTGATGCGCCCTCTCTTGACGTCCTATTTCAAATCGGGGGCCTTGCACGAATTGACCCTACGCTACCACCCGCAGCCGCACGCCCTCCTGCTCCTGCAGGCTGGCGATGATCAGGAACAGATTCGCTGCGGTCGGGTTGCCCTTGGGTCCAAACATCTGGTGCAGGGTCTTCACATGAATTCCGGTCTTGTCCGCGAGCGAGGGAAATCCCACCGTCGCGTTGATGAAGTCGCGCAAAATCTCACGGCCCAGCGCATTCTCTCCTGCCAGAAGCGCCTCGATTGCGTCACGCAGTAATCCGCGGCGAAATTTCTCGTCCCGCTGCACGCGCATCCGCACCGTTTGCCGAAAATCTCGAGTCAACGCCATGGGTCGCTCCTCTTTTGCCGCTTGTAGTCGAGCCAGTATTCCTTCGCCATTGCAATATCGTTCTGTTGGCGCTGCTTCGTTCCTCCACAAAGCAGAATTACAATCTGCTCACCGTCTTTGCCGAAGTATGCGCGGTAGCCCGGCCCGAAGTCGATGCGGCATTCGAAAACCCCGCCGCCGAGGCCTTTCACATTCGAGAAGTTTCCCAGCCCCAGGCGGTACAGAGCCGTAGCCACACGCCGGGCAGCTTCGGAGTTGAGACGGTCGAACCATTCGCCGAATAGATAGCGCCCGTCCCGGTCGCGATATTCCCGAAGTTCGAGCATTCCAGTTATAGTAACATATATTTTCCCATTAAATGGCGCCGTTTTTTGCGCATCACAAGCGCTCTCGAACCCCTCCGCTACAATAGTGTGAAGCTCCTGCCGGCCGGGGACATGAGTCCCTGGTTCGCCAGGAGCATTCACACATGATGCTGCCAGATAATCTTCCTGAAGCCCTGACCTTCGACGATGTCCTGCTGGTGCCCGCCTACAGTGAGGTGGTGCCCGCGCATGTGAGCACGCAAACCCAACTGACACACGGGATTACGCTCAATACCCCGCTGATTTCCTCGGCCATGGATACGGTCACGGAATCGCGCATGGCCATCGCCATGGCGCAACTGGGCGGCATCGGCGTCGTGCATCGCAACCTCTCCATTGCCGACCAGGCCGGCGAAATCGACAAGGTGAAGCGCTCTGAGAGCGGCATGATCGTCGATCCCGTCACCATCGGCCCGGAAAAAACCATTGGCGACGCGCTCGAAATCATGCGCCGCTACCGCATCTCCGGCGTGCCCGTTACGCAAGGCAAGCGGCTGGTGGGCATCCTCACCAATCGCGATCTGCGCTTTGAAACGCGCACCGAAATTCCCGTGGGCGACGTGATGACTCGGGAAAATCTGATCACCGTGCCAGTGGGCACCACGCTCGAAGAGGCAGAGCGCATCCTGCACAAGCACCGCGTGGAAAAATTGCTGGTGGTGAACGACCAGTACGAGCTGAAGGGCCTGATCACGGTCAAAGACATCCAGAAGAAGTTGAAGTATCCCAACGCGAGCAAGGATGATCAGGGCCGGCTGCGCGTGGGCGGAGCCATCGGGGCCACGGGCGACTTCATGGAGCGCGCGGCGGAGTTGGTGCGCAACCGCGTAGACGCTCTGGCCATCGATTCAGCGCACGGGCACTCCTCGCGCGTGCTCGATGCGGTACGCGAAGTGAAGAAGCGCTTCGGCGACGTCGCCCTGCTGGCCGGCAACGTGGCCACCTACGAAGGCGCCATGGCGCTGATCGACGCCGGCGCCGACGCCATCAAGGTCGGCATCGGTCCGGGATCCATCTGCACTACGCGCATGGTCACCGGCGCAGGCATGCCGCAGATTACCGCCATTGCCGAAGCGTACCGCGCCGCGCACAAGCACGGCATTCCGGTGATTGCCGACGGCGGCATCAAATACTCCGGCGAAATCACCAAGGCCATTGCCGCGGGCGCAAGTTCCGTGATGATCGGCTCGCTCTTCGCAGGCGTGGATGAGAGCCCCGGCGAAACCATCCTCTACCAGGGGCGCAGTTTCAAAACCTATCGCGGCATGGGATCGCTGACCGCCATGAGCCAGGGCTCGGGCGAGCGCTACTTCCAGGGTTCATCCGATCTGGGAGGTCCGAACAGTGAGGCCGGGGACGTGGTGCAGCGCGAGCGCGCCAATGAAAACCGTCTGGCCAAGTTCGTTCCCGAAGGCATTGAAGGCCGCGTTCCCTACCGTGGGCCGCTCGAAGCCATGGTCTTCCAGCTGGTCGGCGGCTTGCGTTCCGGCATGGGCTATCTGGGTTGCGGCAGTGTCGCGGAGCTGCAGGAGAAGGCGAAGTTTGTGCGCATCTCCGGCGCCGGGTTGCGTGAGAGTCACGTGCACGATGTGATCATCACGCGCGAAGCGCCCAACTACCATGTCGAGTAAGCGGCGCGGAGTTTTGATCTCCACCCCGCGGACGAAGACCTGTCCGCGGGGGCCCCAGTTCTGGCTCAGCGCATGGTTGCCGGTGGCCGTTGGCATCGCCGTTATCACCTTGGAGTCGACCCCGGCTCTCGGCGCGGACCGCACCTCGCATCCCCTGCGCTGGCTTGTGCAACTGTTCTTCGGCCAGTTGAGCGACGCGACATGGAATCTTCTCCATCATCTGATTCGCAAATCGGGCCACTTCCTGGGCTATGGAACGCTGGGGTTGCTGTGGCTGCGCGCCTGGCGCATGACCCTCCCGGACGCGCGATTCCTCTCCCAGGCGGCACTGGCGATGCTCGGAACGACACTGGTCGCCAGTTGGGATGAGTGGCATCAAACCTTCCTGCCCAACCGCCAGGGTTCGCCCTGGGACGTGTTGCTGGATTGCTGCGGCGCCGCTTTCATGATGGGAATTGCCTGCATTTATCTGCGCTTGTTCCATCGCACGCGGCCAGCCCGCGAAAAATAATACGCTCCACGGCGCTCCGGGCCGCAATCCACGCGGGAATTCCGGCGCAGATGCCAGTTTCACTTTCGCGTTTTAGCGCGGCTCTGCAATGCATGTGCACTGTTCAGCGGTGTGCAAGGTGCGCAGCCATTGCAGAACCGCTGTTCCTTGCAACGGACTTATACCGCGGTGGCCCGTTCGACCGCGGGCCCATGGCTTGCCCGGGCGGGGATCGGCATCTGCACCACGGCGGAAGCCGGGTCCGGCGTTCTCGGCTTGACATTGCGGCTTGAGAATTCAAGCGCCGCGGCAGCGATGGAGGTTTCCGCAGCCGTGGAATTCCAGCGGCGCAGTGCGGTCTTGATGAGAAGCCCGAGATCCGAGAGAAACGTGGCTTGCGCCAGATACTCCGCGTCCATCTGCCGCTTCGCAGGGAGCACAACATCGCGAAAGTAGCCGTTCAGCCATTCCCGGGGAATACGGGCAAGTATGGCCTCCTCCTGCGCGAATGCGATCGTCGCCGCTCCCGTTACGCCGGGGCGGCAGGGCAATTCGAACATCACGTGTTCCGGCATCTTGGGACGCGGGCCCACCAGGCTCATGTGCCCCAGCAGCACGTTCGCAAGCTGCGGCAGTTCATCGAGCTTCCAGCGGCGCAGAAATGGACCGATCGAAGTAAAGCGCTGATTGTGCAGCGTGGTGATGAGAGGATGCGTCTTGCCTGCGACGTGCACCATGGTGCGGAACTTGAAGATGGTGAAGGTCCGGCGGTTCATGCCCGCGCGTTTTTGCAGGAATAGAACCGGGCCTCGCGACGTGAGGCCCACGGCCGCGCCGATAGCCAACAGGAGCGGAACCACCACAGGCAGCGAGAGCAGCACGCACACGCAATCGAAGACTCGCTTGGCCGTCGACCGCGTCCAGGGGCTCAGCCCTTTCCGGAAGGGGTCAAATGCCTGGCAGCCGCCACTGAGCATAAAAAGCTGGAAGCTCAGCGCCTCCGAGTCCACCTGCTGCGGCTCAGCATGCATCTCGGCGCCGGCAAGATCAAGATATGGATGCGGTCCTGCCTCGCGCACATCTGCCGATTCATGAGCGAACTGCGGAAAAATGACCGATGAATCCATGGTGATTTTCTGGCCCAGGTGCTCGGTGCGCAAGCTGCCCCTCCGGCATTTGTGAGCGATTACTTTTGGAGCAGATCTGAAATGAAACAAGCACCAAGTCGCGAAAGAACTTTGCGGCGGATACGATCGCCGCACCGTCTTTTCTCAAAATTGTCCGGCGATGCCGCGACGGCTCTTTCAACAACCCGGACGGCCACCGCACAAAAACTCGCTGCGCGCGGATTGAAACTACAGCGGTCCAGCGAAAACGAGAAACCTTCTAACAACTAGCTCGACCGTATTGCATAACAGAGTCAATGCTCTTTCACCCAAATTGCTGTGCTGCAGATCACATTGGTAGCGGAAATCAAGGGAATAACGAAATGTGCGCACGCGCTCGATGAGATTTCCCCTTTCTTCCCCGTCGGACCGAAGCAGGCAATCGCGATGAAGGTCATGCAACGAGCAATGAATCAGTGATCTCAACCAACTTGCCAACGAAGAACAAACGTGCGAAAAACTCTGGACACTGCCAATCGCAGTCAACCACGCGTTCACTTGCCAATCTGTGATTCCCGCGAAGCGGGAGGCTACTCGCCGCCTTTTGACGAATAGGCTTTATAGCAAGTTTGTAACGAATTTCAGGTGCATCGCCCTCAGAACTTCCATCGCAAAATATCTCAAAACGAGCAAGGGCGTAACACTTATTTCGATTCTCCATTCACTTCCACGCGATAGACTGGATTCCGAACATTCCATCCAAATCCAATCTCAGGATTATGCCCGACGACCTCTCTGACCGTGGCAAACGCGATCTGTCCAGATTCAATCGCAACTTTGTGCAATTGCAGGTCCTTCGCAAGTTTCGCCTGGTTGTCTTCAACCCAGTTATATTGCCACTGGAAGGCGAATACCGTTCCCACTCTGTGGGTCATCAGCGTTCCATCGCTCGCAAGCGCGACGGGGCGCAGTGATTCGTTACGGTAGGCAAGGAACGAGATGGTGGGCTGAGAAGGAATCTTCATTGCGTCCCCGTCAACCCGGTCAGGGTCAGCCTTTCCGGCGAGTCGCGACGGCTCGACGGCAATGTAGCTATCCTGACCGATCAACCAAAACCCCGGAGCGGATGGATATTGGTACAAAGTCACATCGGCCAGGGGAACCTTGGTTTCAGTTGCGATCTCTTCATCAACGGTAAAACCCGTCATTCCGGCCTTCGCAAAGACCACGGTAAACTTCCCCGGGGCAAATGGAAGAACGTACTCCCCGGAAGAGTCCGTGGTGGTCTTGAAGGTGGTCGAGGGAATTGAAATGTCTACGCCTGCGACAGGCTTGCCAAACGCATCAGTGACCTTGCCGACGATCCTTGCTTTCGGCCCACAGGAGGAAAGCAGGATTACGATTAGCGCTGCAAGAGGAAGAAAGAAAGCTGACAGACTACGACTACGGACTTGCATCGAAAGCGTCTCCGATCGTGAAGGAGTGCAATCCCCGCACCAGCTCAGCATTTTTATCTAGTTTCCCATGAAGGCGAGAGTATACCACAAATGATGAGATACGCATGAATTGGGCGCATCCCTGGAGGGGATGCGCCCGTCGGTTGTATTGGAGGAAGGTCGAACTGCCTGGACAGCCGCTCCTACGCGGCCTTGTCGCCGCCCTCGGGTTCGTCCGCTTCCTTCTTTTGGTCTTCGAGCTGCTTCTCGAGCTCGGCTCTCTTTTTGGCCTTCAGGTCGGCGCGCTTCTGGCGCTTCACTTCCAGCTGCTTTTCGGCGCCCAGAAGTTCGATGAACGCCTTGGCGGCGCCGTCGCCCTGCTGGAAACCGGTGCGGATGATCCGCAGATAGCCGCCGTTCCGGTCGCCGTAGCGCGGAGCTACGACATCAAAGAGCCGCTTGACGGCGTCGTCGGTGCGGAGGAAAGCGTGCGCCTGACGGCGCGAGTGCAGATCGCCCTTCTTGCCCAGGGTGATCATTTTTTCGATGTGCGGACGAACCGCCTTGGCCTTGGCCACGGTGGTCTCCACGCGGTCTTCTTCAATGACGGACGTGGTCAGATTGCGCAAAAGTGCATTGCGATGACTGGTATTGCGTCCGAGCTTGAATCCTGCATTGCGATGGCGCATTTTTAGCTCCTAGCTTCTAGCTCCTAGCTTCTAGCTCGATTGCCGCGGAATCGACAATCTGTTAACTGCACCAAAAGCTAGAATCGCGTAGCTCTTTCAAATCTTGGCTTGCTTGAATCATCTAACTCCTAACTTCCAGTTTCTAGGTTCGTTGCGGAGAGTCATAACTTCCGATCCCGCAAGGAAGAGCTAGTAGCTAGAAGCTAGGAGCTAGTAGCTGCTCTTAGAAATTCTCCGTCTCGGTAGGCAACTGCAAATCCACCGAGTCGAGTGGTTCTTCTTCGTCGTCGTAACGGCCAAAGCCCGCAGCCAGTGCGGTCTGCGGCGAAATGCTGGTGGGCCCGGGCACCGCGTTGCCTTGCTCGTCGATCTTCATGCCCAGCGACAGCCCCATCTGCGCCAGGATTTCCTTGATCTCGTTCAGGCTCTTGCGGCCGAAGTTCTTGGTCTTGAGCATCTCGGCTTCGGTCTTCTGCACCAGTTCGCCAATGGTCTGAATGTTGGCGTTCTTCAGGCAGTTGTAGCTGCGGACCGAAAGTTCCAGCTCTTCCACCGAACGATTGAGATTGTCGTTGCGGAGCAGGATGCGGCCTTCTTCGCCGCGCGCTTCCGCCTCGATCTCTTCTTCGAAGTTGATGAAAATGTTCATGTGGTCCTTGAGCAGCTTGGCAGCCAGGCCGATGGCGTCGGCAGGCAGCACGGCCCCGTTGGTCCACACTTCGAGAGTCAGCTTGTCATAGTCGGTGATCTGGCCCAGACGGGCGGCGTCGACCACGTAATTCACGCGACGCACCGGCGAGTGCACGGAATCCACCGGAATAAATCCGAGCCCGAGGTCGGCGTCGAAATTCTTGTCGGCCGAGACGTAGCCGCGACCGCGCTTCAGGCGCATTTCCATGTCCAGCTTGCCGCCTTCAGAGAGCGTGGCAATGTACACATTCTTGTCGAGGATCTCGACGTCGCCGTCGGCCTCGATCATGCCGCTGGTCACCACGCCGGGTTGGTCGGCGCGCAGGTAAAGCGCCTTGGGCCCTTCGCCCGCGAGCTTGAAGGGAACCTGCTTGAGGTTGAGGATGATGTCGGTCGCGTCTTCGACCACGCCGGTGATGGACTGGAACTCGTGCAGCACGCCCTCAATACGGACGGCGGTAACGGCAGCGCCTTCAATGGAGCTGAGCAGCGTGCGGCGCAGGGCGTTGCCAATGGTGGTGCCAAAGCCCCGCTCAAAAGGCTGGGCGCTGAACTTTCCGTAGATGTCGGTAAGCGTCTCGGCATCGACTGCAAGGCGCTTCGGTTTTTGAAATCCTCTCCACAACATATGCGTCTCTCTTTTCCCGCGCGGCATGTACGTCGCGATGCATTTTGCGGCGGCCGCGCAAGTTCTCCTTGGTTTGAAGTGCAGCTTCTAGCCTCTAGCTCCTAGCTTCTAGCTCGTTGTGCGGGAATTGAGTTCGTCAACTCAGCACGGAAAAGCTAGAGGCTAGTAGCTAGAAGCTAGTAGCTGTTATTTCGAGTACAACTCCACAATCAACTGCTCATTGATCGGCAGGTTGACGTCCGCGCGCTTGGGCAACTGCAGCACGCGCCCGGTCATGTTTTCAAAATTTGCTTCCAGCCAGGCGGGGACGGGGTTCTGTGCAGCGTACTGCGAGGCCTGCTCCACGATCACCAGCTTCTTGGCGCTCTCGCGGATGGCAATCACGTCGCCTACGTTCACCTGGTACGAAGGAATGTTCACCTTGCGGCCGTTCACGGTCACGTGCCCGTGACGCACCACCTGTCGCGCCTGACGGCGCGAGATGGCGAAGCCCAGCCGGAAGGCCACGTTGTCGAGGCGCCGTTCGAGCTGCTGGATCAGCAATTCGCCGGTCACGCCTTGCGCGCGGTTGGCCTTCTCGTAGTATTCGCGGAATTGGCCCTCGAGCGTGAAGTACATGCGCTTGGCCTTCTGCTTTTCATGCAGTTGCAGGCCGTAGCCCACGATCTTGGCCTTGCGGTCCTTG
>Ga0181517_10000458_pt1 | contig 55393 bp, 47 predicted proteins | sample PEATcosm2014_Bin_31_FD_119748 | JGI IMG/M metagenome (GOLD analysis project Ga0181517, IMG submission 119748) | Peatland microbial communities from MTU Mesocosm Facility, Houghton, MI, USA - PEATcosm2014_Bin01_30_metaG | ecosystem: Environmental > Terrestrial > Soil > Wetlands > Peat | place... | reverse complement strand
TAAAATAATTGTCATAAATAAGATGACCTGCTGCATCGGATAGAGTGGGAGGAAGTCCGATGCGGAAAGGTCGCCCACTCACTCCGTTGCTTCTCGCCTTTGGGGATCGCGCTCAGCTTGTTACCTGGAGCAAAAGGCCTAAGACGGCGCAGGCCCTGGCCATGCGGGCACGTATCGTTCTGCTGGCCGCCGATGGACTCAGTAACACAGCCATTGCCGGCCAACTGCACACCATGCAGCACACTGTGGGCAAGTGGCGGAGACGCTATCTTGAGTCCGGTCTGGATGGGCTTGTGGACGAGCCACGGCCCGGCACCTCGAACAAGCTCAGCGATCAGGATGTGGAGCGTGTGCTGGCGTTAACCCTGGAGTCGGCCCCAGCCGACGCCACACATTGGTCGACACGCTCCATGGCCAAGCGAGCTAGCCTCAGCCGCGCATCGATTCATCGCATCTGGCAGGCATTTTCCCTGGCTCCTCATCGCTCAGAGACGTTCAAGCTATCGAAAGATCCACTGTTCATCGACAAGGTGCGCGATATCGTAGGTCTGTACCTGGCCCCGCCGGAGCGCGCTCTGGTGCTATGCGTCGATGAAAAAAGCCAGATACAGGCCTTGGACAGAACCGCACCGCTTCTGCCCATGCGTCCCGGCCAGATCGAACGCCGCACGCACGACTACGCCCGCCACGGCACTCCCAGCTTGTTCGCCGCTTTGGACACCAAAACCGGCGCGCTGATCGGCCAGACCCAGCGCCGCCATCGTTCCGTGGAGTTTCGCAACTTCCTCGACACGATTGAACGAAACGTACCGTCGGAACTGGACATACACCTGATCCTGGACAACTACGGCACGCACAAGACGCAACTGATTCGCGACTGGCTGGTGAAAAGACCACGCTTCCACCTGCACTTCACGCCCACCTCGGCAAGCTGGCTCAACCTTGTTGAACGATGGTTTGCTCTGCTGACAGAAAAGCAACTCCGCCGAGGAGTGCATCGCTCCGCCAACGAACTGGAAAACGCCATCCGCAGCTTCATCCGCAACCACAACAAAGACCCAAAGCCCTTCGTCTGGCATAGGACCGCCGACCAAATCTTTGACTCGGTCGCTCGATTTTGTACACGAACTTTAGAGACAGCACACTAGATCGGGTTCTTCAATACCGTCTCTGGTCAGGCTTCAGCTGCTCTGCTCTAGAACTTGGCGGACGGTGCATTCGGCGTCGCTGCCGGGTTGGGATCTGGAGCGGCAGGCGGATTTGAGGGTTCCGTAGCAGCCGGTGCATCGGGAGTCGCAGGGGTAGCGGGCGGCGCGGCCGAAGGAGCAGCCGCCGGCTGAGCCTGCGCGGCAGCGGCCTTCGACTCTGCGGTGCTGAGCAGTGTTACCGGGAGTGTGAGCGTTTGCACCGTCTCCGGGTCATCGCGCAGCTTGGGTAAAGCGTGCCGCCGGCCGGATGAGGCACCATTAGCTGGGTCCCTGTAAAGTCCTGCGGAACGTCGGTCGGGTTGTCGAAATCCGGCGTAGCGGCGAAGGAGTCAGCCAGAAATAGATTGGTTCCGCTCAACGTGCATGGCTTGGCCTGCGCACGCGGACAGCGCAGCTCCTTGAAGCCGGGGAGCCGCACCAGAGTTCCGAGGGGCAGCCAATCGCCGGTTGCTCCATCCACCGAAATGACGCGCAAGTGAACCGGCCCGAAGGCCGAGGAACCGAAGCGTTGCAGCGGTTCCACGCTACCCATTGCGGTTTTTGCGTCCTCAAGCATCAGGCTTCCATCGGCTAGAGAGAGTTCTGTGTCGAAGCTTCCGTCCACCGCGGCCAACTCCACCTTCTCATTGCGTGAAAACCTTGCCGGCACCTTGGCCTTGAGAAAAAACACCAGCCGTCCATCGAGCGGCAGATCGTTCGCACTGCCCAGTTGAACCGGGGAAGGCGCGGCTGAAGCGTCTTCCTGAACCCCCTTGTTAAGCAAGACAGCCTGCGGACGTGGCGGCGCCACGGTGACGGGCGCACGAAGCAGGCGACCGTCTTTCAACACCACACGGGCAGCGTAGTGTTTTTCAGGATCGAGGCGAGCAGTGGAAGCGGCGGTTTTCAGCAGCAACTGATCGTGATCTTCCACGCGGCTGAGGGTAGAAGGAGTGAAAGTAATGCCATCGAGCTCGGTTCTTGCCACCATATCGAGCCGGGTACCTTTGAGCAGCGCCACCGCGTCGCCGGCGCTCAGGGTCAGTCGATCCAGAGAGGCCGCGTCCGCAAACGCCGTCATAGAGACTGCTTCCGCCTTCTCGAAACCGTACTGGAAGATCGAAATTGTGACTGGCCCCGGCGCGGCTTCATCCATGGGCACAGTCACATCCAGCGCCTCGGGCTTCGGTGATCTCCAGGCAAGCTTTACGGACTCTCCGGCACCGGTCCGCTCTTCCACCCTGTCAACGCAGAGTGTGTTCTGCCCTTCAAAATGGAGGGTATCCTCGCGTCCCACCACCAGCGCGGACTGGTCGGCAGCCGCAAGGGTCCAGCCGCCCGGCTGAGACGAAAGCAGATGGAATTGCGGCCCCGTCCAGTCGTCAAATCCCCATTTTCCGAGGACCACGCCGACCAGTGGACCGGAGGGCAGCGCGGGCGCAGGCTGCTTCAGGACCAGACCGCCTTGAGACGAATCGGCCGTCAAAGGCAAGTCGATGGACCGCGCGGGTGAACCGGCCGGAAGCTCTATGTGCAAGGAGAGGTCGTGAGCCAATCGGGAGGCGAAGACCATCGGTGCTCCCTCGGCCGGCAGAACGAGGCCGGGTTTCTGGGCGCAGAAGCTATCCGCGGAGGCGACGGGATGGAGCGGCTCCGGTTTGGCCGGACCGAGGGGAGGCAGGGCGACGACCACCACAGACTTGGGGTTGCGAAACGAGGGCGGCACGTTGAGCCGCAGATTCAGCGTGTCTGCCGTTGGCAAAGCCAGCGCCGGAATATATCGAAAATGCGCGGTATGCAAGGAAGAGAGGATCCTGACGGTATCGACGATGGCGCCGACGTAGGGGCTGTAGGCACCCGCACCGGCCATGTTCGAGGAGCTGATTGCATTCATGAGCGCCGCAGTGTCGCCACCGGTGAGTTGCGACACGAGCGATTGTGTATTGGCGTCGTCCAGCACAAGTCCTTCGGGGTTCTGCGCCAGGCAGGGAGCCTGCTGGTCGATGGGCTTGTCGAAGCACTGCTGAGCGAGCTTGATGCCCAGGCTGCGGGTGGCCATTTCGGTGCGCTCTTTGAGCGATTTCAGATCGGTCTGGGACGTCACCTTTACCTGTGCCAGATAAGCTTCAACCCGCATTCTGTCCCAACTGGCGGCTTGCAGATCCTGAGCGGCGCGAACAAAGCTACCGGGCTCGTCGTGCACAGCCTTCTTCAAGGTGTTGAAGTCGCCGCCGGTCTCCGGGACCAGAAAGATGAGCGCCTGCTGCGCCTCGGCGGGAACGGTGACAAACACACCCTCGTCCCGCGCTTCGCGGTTCCAGGTCTCAACGCGGGTGAACCAGTCCGGTGGGGGCGGATTGGTGGCCCCGCGCAGAAATGCGACCACCAGCACAAATCTGGTGGACTGGCTATCGGGCAGGTCGGGATGAATCCATAGCCTGTCCCCTGGGAGCAGGTTTGGGGTCTCCGAGATGGGCAAAGTGACATCGCCGCGCTTGACGTGCACATCCACTTTGGGTCCCAAGAGGTCGAAGGCCGGACCATCCGCGTGAAGACCGGTTGAAGCCAGGCAGCAAAGCAAAAAGAACAGCAAACAACGACGCATGACATCTATTGTACGAACCTAGGCGTCCGAGGTGAGCGCGGCGCGGGCGCAGGTTTTTGCTGGCAACGGGTTGTGTAGAGCGTATCTCTAACATTTTGCAGTATACTTTAAACGGATTTCGGGTACACTGTGGCTTGTATAGCTCTTAATTTTGCAAAGGCCCGGCAGTCTTAACAGGCCCGCTAAGTATTTCTCGAAACTATGTGAAGAAGTAAAAGAGAAAAATCAAGATGGCTTTTGTCAGGTAAGAGCCTTATGGATAACAATGCGCCGTCTTGCATTGATTTGAGAGATGGCATGGGCTCCTTTCACGGGCCAAGAAGCGGCATGAGCCCGCGGAACCAGTCAACACAACAGTGAAGTCCACCATTGCCCGGACGACCAAGAGCAAAACGGGGGCGATCTGCATGGCCTGCGCCAAGCGGAGATCGCCAAGGTTTAGAGCCAGGACCGTTGTCTTTTCACGCGCAGTGCGCGGCACAACTCTCAAACCTGGCCCCAGGAAACGGACAGAAAAGCTGTCTGGCCTACGGAAGTGGAAGGCAGTATACGGAGAGAAGAAATGAAATCGACAAGAGCTGCAGCCAGCAGCATAGAAGGCGTAAACCTGAGCATTCCAGCAGCGGAAGAGATTATTGAAGACGCATTGAACGAGCTGGCATATTCGCAGGACCCAGGCCTGGTACGGGCGCTGCGCTTTCTTGCGCCTCCGGGATATCAGGCCATTGTGGAGCTTTGCAGCGAAAACGGCCGCAGCAAGCGCCGCAACACCTCGGCAGACACTTGGTCGCCGGAGGAAGACGAAGTGCGCATTTACTTCGAGCGCATCGACGACGGCGAGCCTTCTCCACGTGCGGCGCGCGTCCAGCGAACGGTTGCCATCCACGCCCCCGACGAGGAAGACGACGACCAGGAAGCGGTGCTGCCCGCCGATATGGATGCGCGCGTAAAGGAACTGTGCGCGGCGCTGGCCGAAGCCGAGCGCGGTGGTCATGCGTTCATTGCGCTCAAGTGGTTCCGCGATTCGTTTCTGCCGCGCAAGGCATTCCGCTGGAATCAGCATCCCGAGACGCGTCAGATGGTGCTGGCCGAGGCCATACAGCGCGGAGTGGTGATGACCAGCAAGATTGCCAATCCCAAGACACCGGCCTATCCGACCACTACGATCCGCCTGAACCGGGCTGAAGCCGGTATTCCCGACGAGGCACAGCGGTTCCATCCCGTTACCGTGCAGGGAGAGCCGGTTGCTGAAACCATGGAAGAGGAACGGGGTGAGCTGTGAGCTTCTACTTTCTTGAGGCCACGGCCTTCGTCAAGCTCTTTGTGCGGGAGCCCGGAACCGATGCGCTCATCGGTTTGATGGAGGCGGCCGAGGACAATCGCAAGTTGATCTCTGCTTCTACTCCTCTTGAGATCTATGCGGTCATTCGGCGGCGCGAGCGTGCCGGAAACCTGACGACTGAAGATGCATCGTCGGCGCTCTCGGTTCTGCGCCTGGAAGCGGCGCGCATGGTGCAGCAGCCGCTGAATCCGGCCGTGCTTGAAGCCGCGCGCCAGCTCCTGGATCGAACCACTCTTCGCTGGCCAGACGCACTGCAACTGGGCGCTGCCCTTGCGGCGCGCGACATGTTTCAGGGCACAGAGATCGTATTTGTGTCTGCCTCGGCGCAGTTGCTCAATGCGGCGGCTGGCGAGGGTTTCAAGGTTCTGGATCCAGCAAAAGAAGTGGCAGAGCCAGTTAATGAAGCCGAATAAACGGCTGAAGTCGATTCGTGTGCCCCGGCTCTGCCAAAACTTGCTCGACTCGCATGCCTACATCTTCCCAACCTCGACGATCATGAATGTATCCGGCTTCGGCTTGGGCCGACGCGAAGCCGCGCCGGGAGCGGGCGCTTCAAACTCCGCCGTCGGCAAATAGAGCTTATCCGTGGAGTCATCCACGCCCATGGTGCGTGCTCCATTCGGCGTCTTCACCACTTGCTCCACTTCAAACTTCCCTGCCTTCTCGCTGGCCACGGTCAACGTCCCATCGCCGCAGCTCGCGAACGCACGACCCGCGTGAAACTTGGTCGCATCCACGCCCGCGCCAATGGGCAGATCCGCCAGAACCTTGCCATCCTCGGTGCTCATTACAATCAGCTTTTGCGGATTGCGGCAGCCTATGAACAAGCGGTGCGCCTTTCTGTCGATCGCCAGGCCAACCGGGTGACCGCCAGGCGCGACAGGCCAGCGCGCAATCACCTTGCGCGTCTTCAAATCCACCACTGCCACCAGGTCCTTATCCTCCAAGTTGACGTAAGCCTTCCCCGCGTCATCGTAGGCCAGAAACTCCGGCGCGCCGCCAAGCTCGATCGGCGGGTCGATCTTGCCGTTCACAGGATCGATATCCGGCTTGAACGTCATCAGCGCGCCGCCGTCGCCGGAAACGGCCAGAACCAGGTTTTGCGCCTTGTCATAGATAATGCCGTCGGAATCGGGCATTGTGGCCAGCGTGCCCAAGGTGGCATAGGTGTTCAGGTCGAACACCACAATGGCGCCGGTTCCGCCGCCGTCTGTAATGAACCCGCGCCCAATTTCCGGGACGATTGCGGTGCCGTGCGACCGCTTCTGCCCTAGAATGTCACCTAATACCTTCCCGGTCACAGCGTCGATCACCTGGGTGTGCGTGCTCCGCGTAACGAAGAGCCGATGCGAGGCTGCATCCACTGTGACGTAGTCCCATGCACCTTCTCCGCCGATGTGCATTGTCTTAGTTACATCCCACTGGGTTTGAGCTAAAGCCGGCAAGCAAACGGCGATCACCAGAACTGCCAGCGAGATTACAACAATCCGAAGGGTTCTCATTTTTTTGTCTCCCGAATTGGATTCAACGTCACAATGTGCGATCCTGGGCTGTTAAATCGACACCGTAAACGGTAACACGGCCCTGGCTGCCGTTTGTTGAACGCTGCCGGAGTTGAATGAAGCAGCGTAGACTGTGCGTACAGGGCGGCGAAGCCTTCGCAGTCATGCACGACCGCGCCCCAGTCACATGGCTCGCTCCCGTGAAAGGCAATTATGCTGTCCAGAAACTTCTACTTTTCTTTTGCCTCGGCGCTTTTGATGCCGCTGCTGCTCGCAGCCCATGCCCCCGCACAGACTGTCACCGCTCCCCTTGCGTCACCAGCTGGACGCTGGAAGACCATCGATGACGAGACCGGAAAGACGAAGTCAATTGTTGTCATCCGCGAAGAGAGAGGCAAGCTTTACGGCAAGATTGAGAAGGTGCTCGATTCCGACCAACCCGGTCCCAACCCTCTTTGCCTCAAATGCGAAGGCGATCTGAAGAACAAGCCCGAAAACGGAATGCAGATTATGTGGGAACTCAAGAGGGATGGTGATCAGTGGTCAGGCGGGCAGATTCTCGACCCGCACAACGGCAAAATCTATCGCTGCTATATTTCGCTCGAGGACGGCGGCAAGAAGCTGAAGGTTCGCGGGTATGTCGGCTTCGCCCTGATCGGCCGCACTGAATATTGGATGCGGATAGAGTAGAGAGTTCTTTCTGCAAAGGGCTGATCTGTCCCCCGAGTCGTGCCTGAGACTTCGGCGGACACTTCAAGAGGTTGAGCGCGCTTACTCGCGCCGGAAGCGATTGGCTTGCTCGAACTCATCGCGCAGCGCTGGAGTGCGGAGGTTTTCGCGGAGATGCGCGAGGCGCTGCTCAAGAGCCAGTAGAGCGGCTTCGACGGCTTCGGTGTTGGTATAGGCGATGTCCCGCCACATGGAAAAGGGGCTCGCACCCAGCCGGGTCATCTCGCGCAGGGCACGCCCGCCTACGTCCTTCAGCTCCGGTGCGTCGCCCACTTCTTCCTCAAGCAGCGCGCTCAGCGCCGTGGCTACAAACTGAGGAAGATGACTTACCCATGCGACCAATTCGTCATGGCGCGCGGGGTCGAGATCGAGAGTCTTCGCGCCCATGGCGGCGACCAATTCGCGCCAATCCTTCACCAGTGCGGCGGAGTGCGGAGAGCGTTGCGCTGTCGGGTCGTCAGTGAACAGCCAGACGGCGCCGCGAAAAAGATTTGCGTCGGCCAGGGCCGCGCCCCCGCGCTCCTTGCCCGCCATGGGATGCCCAGGAAGAAATGCTGCGCGTTCGGGGGTGTTATAGAGCCGCGCTGCGGCCTCGGAGATGAGGCGCTTGGTGCTGCCCACGTCGGTAACCAGGTGTTCGGAGCCGAGGACGGGAGCCAGCTTCTCCATGAAATCGAGCGTGGCGTAGATGGGAACCGACAGCAGAACAACCTGACTCGTCCGCGCGGCTTCGATTGGATCCACGGCAACAGAATCAAGTGCGCCCATCTTGAGGGCGCCCTGCGCGTGCTCGCGATTGCGGTTCCAGCCAGTGATGGTTCCGCGAAAATCCGCCGCGCGCAACGCCAGGCCCGCCGAAGTGCCCAGCAGGCCCGTGCCCAGGATGGCGATGCTCTCGATCATGCGGCCTTTCGTTGCTCCGTCAGACTACAACGATCTTCCCACAGCGGTGGCAATCAAGCGCAGCTCGCCCACCAGCTTTTCGAATTGGTCGAGATAAAGCGTCTGGGCAGCGTCGGAGGCGGCCTTGTCGGCGTTGGGGTGAACCTCGACCAGAATTGCGTCCGCACCCGCGGCTACGGCGGCCTTGGCCATGGGAGCAACCATGTCGCGGCGCCCGGTGCCGTGCGACGGATCGGCGACCACCGGCAGGTGCGAAAGCTTTTTCAGCACCGGTATGGCCGAGATGTCCATGGTGTTGCGCGTCGAAGTTTCATAGGTGCGGATGCCGCGCTCGCAGAGGATAACGTCGTAGTTGCCGCCGGACATGATGTATTCGCTCGACAGCAAGAGCTCCTCGATGGTAGCGGCGATGCCGCGCTTCAGTAACACCGGCTTGCGCATCTGGCCCAACTCGCGCAGCAGGTTGAAGTTCTGCATGTTGCGCGCGCCTACCTGGAAGCAGTCGACAAGGGGCAGCATGGGCTCGATCTGTGCGATCTCCATGACTTCGCTGACGGTGAGCAGGCCATGGGCATCGGCGGCCTCGCGCATCAGCTCGAGACCTGGAATGCCGAGACCCTGAAATGCGTAGGGTGAACTGCGCGGCTTGAAGGCGCCGCCGCGGAGGAAGGCGCCGCCAGCGGCCTTGACGCGCTTGGCGGTCTCGAACATCTGCTCGCGGGTTTCGATCGAGCATGGCCCCGCCATCACATGTACGCGATCGCCACCCACCTTGACGCCGTTGGCAAATTCCACCTGGGTGCCTTCAGGGCGGAAGGCGCGGCCGGCCAGTTTGTAGGGCGCGGTGATTCTGTGAACGTAAAGAACGCCCGGCAACAGCTCGAACTTTCTTAGCTCGACATTGGCCGTGGGACCCACGCCTGCCAGAATGGTCTGGTAGGCGCCGGTGGTTCGATGAACATTGACTCCGGAATCCACCATGGCGTCGATGACTGCGTCAATCTGCTCTTCGGTGGCTTTCTCTTGCATGGCTACAATCATTGCTTGTTCCCTGTCTCAGGCGCCGGCCCGGAGTCCCCAGCGACGGTTCTTTGCTGCTGGGGAAGCGGTGCGCCAGTGGCATGGCCCGGCCCACCGGCCTGGGCGTTTCTCTGCGATGCCAACTCATCTCTTTGCAAGGCTCGCATCACGTCGATGATGCGCTCGTAGATATGCGTCAGCTCGATGTCCGGCAGCGGCCCCTTGTTGGCCGCGCGCACGTTGGCGTAGACCACCTTTTCGCGCGCCGGTTCGTAGACCGGCAGCGAAGTGGCGGCCTTCAGGTAGCCGACCATTTGCGCGGCGCGGGCCCGCTCGCTGAGCAGCTCAACGAGTTGGCGGTCCAGTTCATCGATTCGAATTCGCAATTCTTCCAGCGTCATTTCATCCTCGTGTGCGTCCCATCCCGGTGAACTGTTGTGCGCCGGGCGCATGGGAGCTGGAGTTGAATCCTATGTGGCGGCGAAAGCGCCGCTTGCGCGGGGTATCTACCGGGCCAGCGCCGCCTGTGGCAAGCGCAGGCCCTTGATAAATCGAGCCACTGCGGCGGGCGCGGTCTCCGCACCATTCTGCGAAGTTGCCCGTTCAATCAGTTCAACAATGGCGCTGCCGACGACCGCGGCATCCGCGAACTCCGCCACCTGGGCGACGTGTTCCGCGTTAGAGATGCCGAACCCCACGGCCACCGGCAGCCCCTGACCTTGGGGTCCGGTCCATCGCCTTATGCGGGCAACCAGTGCCGCGGCATCCGAGGTGAGGGTTTGCTGCGTGCCGGTGATGCCGGTGCGCGAGATGGCGTAGACGAAACCTTTGGAGTGGGTAGCAATAGCCTCAAGCCGGTCGTCGGGACTGGTGGGCGCGGCCAGAAAAATGGGCGCGAGACCGGCGCGAGCCAGTTCGGCCAGGTACTCGCCTGCTTCTTCGACGATCATGTCGGTGGCGAGAACGCCGTCCACGCCGGCTGCTGCCGCATCATCGGCAAAACGCTTGAGGCCGTAACGCAAAATCGGATTGAGGTAGCTGAAGATCACCAGGCCGGCGGCGGGGCGCTCGGCGCGAATTTCGCGTGCCATTTGGAGCACGTCCGCCAAGCGAACTCCACGGGCCACCGCGCGCTCCATGGCGCGCTGGATGACTGGGCCGTCCGCAAGAGGGTCGCTGAAAGGCACTCCGAGTTCGATCACAGCGGCGCCGGCATCGATGGCCGCCAGCGCAATGGCGCGCGTGGCATCGAGACTGGGGTCACCGACCGTCAAATAGACGATCAAGCCGTGTTTGGGATCGAAGCGTATCGGCATTGAAATGCGGACTTCCGTTGAAACCGCTATAGCTTTAACTCACGGGCCAAAATGCCCATATCCTTGTCGCCGCGTCCAGAGAGGTTCACCACCAGTATTTCACGGGCAGGCAGCGTGGGCGCAAGGCGCAGAGCCTCGGCAACGGCGTGCGCGCTTTCGAGAGCGGGAAGAATTCCTTCGGTGCGCGCCAGCTTGACTACCGCACCGAGAGCGGCGGCATCGTCCTGCGAGACATATTCGGCGCGGCCTGAATCGTGCAACGCGGCGTGCTCGGGGCCGATGGAAGCGTAGTCGAGTCCGGCGGAGACGGAATGGGTGAGGGCGATCTGACCGTCCGCATCCTGAAGCACGTAAGAGAACGTCCCTTGCAACACGCCGGGCGCGCCACCTTTGAAGCGTGCGGCATGTTCACCCAGTTCTGTGCCGCGGCCACCGGCTTCTACGCCGATGAGGCGTACCTGGCGATCTTGAATGAACTCATAAAAGGCGCCAATGGCATTCGACCCGCCGCCCACGCAGGCGATCACAGCCGAAGGCAGACGGCCTTCCTTCTCCAGAATCTGCTGCTTCATCTCAATGCTGATAATGCGCTGGAAGTCGCGCACCATGGTCGGATAGGGATGCGCGCCGAGAGCGCTGCCGAGCAGATAGTATGTCGTCCGGATGTTGGTGACCCAGTCGCGCATAGCCTCACTGATGGCGTCCTTCAGTGTCTTCGAGCCCGACGAAACGCCACGAACTTCCGCGCCCAGCAGCTTCATGCGCAGCACGTTCAGCTCCTGGCGCTCCATATCGACGTCGCCCATGTAGACCACGCACTCCAGCCCGAGCAGAGCGCAGACGGTTGCCGTGGCAACGCCGTGCTGGCCTGCACCGGTTTCGGCGATGATGCGCTTTTTCCCCATGCGCTTGGCCAGCAATCCCTGGCCGAGAGCGTTGTTGATCTTGTGCGCGCCGGTGTGGAGCAGGTCTTCGCGCTTAAGGTAGATTTTGGCGCCGCCGAGTTGTTCGGTGAGCCGTTTGCAGAAATAGAGCGGTGTGGGGCGGCCGGCGTAGTTCTTAAGCAGATCTGCCAACTCCGCTTGAAAAGCGGCATCGTCCTTGGCCGAGTCGTATTCATGCTCAAGCTCGACCAGCGCGGCCATCAGCGTCTCAGGCACGTAGCGGCCGCCGTAGATGCCGAAGCGGCCGGGGCGCAATTCGGAGGGAACCGAAGGAAGATTGATCGACGCCATTTGTAGGGGCCTCCTGCTCTCTTGGCCGAAGATGGGGAACCTTTCAGTGTACCCGGAGAGGCCTGGTAGACAGATGGCTACGCCGCCTTCTTCACCTGCAACCTGACCCGCAGACCGGCGGCGGCGAGCATGTTCACGAGCATGTCGATGCCGAAAAGTTCGATCTTGCCGCGCATCAGGTCGGAGATGCGCGGCTGCGTCACGCCGAAGACCTTTGCTGCTTCAGTCTGGCTCAATCCTTCGCGTTCAATCTGACGCTTGAGGGCAAGCATCAGCGAGGACCGCAACTTCAGGTTCTCGGCCTGCGCCGGAGTTTTTTCGATTGCGTCCCACACACTGACATAGCGTTTGCGTTTCATCGGTTCAAGCATACAAGTATTTATATAATCGGCAAGCTGTTTCTTGAAGTCAGGGTCTTTTCTCGCAATGCGCGGTCTTTGCGTTGGCGATAAAGCTCCGCACCTTGGCGCGGTCTTTTCGGCCTGGGGCGGCTTCGACGCCGGAGACAACGTCGACACCCCAGGGATGCAATGACGCGATGGCCTCGGCGATGTTGTCTGGATTCAGGCCACCGGCAACTACGAGGCGGAGCTCGCGCGCAAGTGCGTTTTCGAAGAGGGTATTACGGGCCAGAGCCCAGTCGAAGGATTGGCCCGTGCCGCCAACGGCTGAGGCTGTACGGGAATCGATCATCAGCGTGTCAACATTGGGGTCATGCATGATTGCGGCAGCGGCTCCGGCGGCTTCCGAACTGAAATGAAGGACGCGCAGGATGCGCAACGTGGGGCCGAATCGCTCGCGGAGTCTGGCCGGCAGATCGGGCGCCGCGATGAAGTGGAGCTGCACGCCGGTCAGCCCGCTGGTGAGGACGGTGGATTCAATTTCTTCAAATGACGCATCGACGAAGACGCCAATTGTTTCGAGAGTAGTGGGCAGGCGGGGCACGATTTCGGAAACCTGCTCCGGTGTCACTCGGCGCGGGCTGGGAGCAAACACAAAGCCCACTGCGTCGGCTCCGGCGTCAGCGGCGAGCAGCGCATCCTCCCGCGAAGTGTTGCCGCAGATCTTTATCCAGACACTCATTCTGTCACCGCGACTCCGCCTAGCAGCTCGGCCAGCGCCGCGCCGGGGTCCGGCTGGCGCATCAGGCTCTCGCCAATCAGGAAGGCGTCAAAACCGGCTGCCCGCAGGCTGGCAATATCTGCGTGGGTAAAAATGCCGCTCTCAGTTACGCGCACAAAGCTGGATGGAATTTGCTCGACGAGGGCCAGCGAGGTATCGAGGGAAACTTTGAAGGTGCGCAGGTCGCGGTTGTTCACGCCGATGGCATCCGCGCCGGATTCACCCAGGCAATCGAGAACGCGGCTGAGCTCATCTGCCGTGTGCACTTCGACAAGCACGTCGAGAGAGAATCCGGCGGCAACTTCCGCCAGATGTTTCAACTCCGCGTTGGTGAGCGCGGCGGCGATGAGCAGAACGGCGTCGGCACGGTGGGCGCGGGCTTCGACGATCTGATACTCATCGATCATAAAATCCTTGCGCAGGCAGGGGAGAGGCGCGGCGGCCGAGGCCCGCTCGAGGTTGTGGAGGCTGCCCTGGAAATATGGTTCATCGGTGAGAACTGAGAGCACCGTTGCGCCCCCAGCACGGTAACGCGCGGCCAGCCAGGCGGCGTTGAAGTCGGCGCGAATGAGACCCTTGGACGGCGAAGCTTTCTTGATCTCGGCGATGACTGCGATCCCAACCCCAGCCTGACGCCGCAGCGCAGAGGCCCAGCCGCGCGGGCGGTGGGTAACCCTCCGCTCCAACTCGGCAAGGGGCACACTTTTCTTCGCTGTGGCTACCGTGGACCTTGTCTTGGCCAGAATGGTTGCCAGAATTGTGTCAGGGATGGTCGACATGTTCTGGGTTGAGTATAAGGTGACGATGTAAATTTCCCAGGTCAAAACCGAGATTCTACGACTTTTCCCACGACCGGGCCGATCTACTAACGAGGGCCAGGTGGGAGATTGGGAACTGGAGCAGCGAGCGCCGCCAACTCCTTTGCGGCCTTGCGGCCGAGGCGGATGCAATCGGGGATGCCGATGCCGTCGTAAGCGTTGCCGGCAAGCCGCAGGCCGGGGAGGTTCGCCACGCGCGCGGCGATGCGGGCGGTGCGGTCCTGGTGGCCGACTGCGTATTGGGCCATGGCACGGCGCCATCGCGAGACCTGTATATGTTCCGGTTCTAAATTGAGGCCGATGGTCTTCTCGCCCAGGATTTCACTCAACTCGCGGCGGACGATAGCTGCCAGCGCTTCGTCGGTGCCGTTGAGTAGTGCCTCGTTTCGGATGCCGCCCAGGAAGGCGCGGAAGACTGCCTTGCCGGGTGGCGTGCGGCCCAGGAACTTGCGATGGACAAAGGTGCAAGCCAGCATGGCGCGCCCCTCGCTGGCCGGGACCAGAAAGCCGAAGCCGTCAGGCAAGGGGCCGAGGCGAGCTTCGTCGTAGACCAGGTTGACGGTGACGGACGAGGAGTAGGGAATAGCGCCGAGCTCTTCGCCAAGCTCCAGATCGACCTTGCCAAGCAGCGTGCCGGCGGCCCATGCGGGCGAGGCGAAAATTACCGCATCGAAAGGCTCGTTTGCGCCGGCAGCTTCTACTCTCCATCCGTTCGTGGTCTTTTCAATTGAGCTGACCGGCGTGGCCAGGCGCAGGAAGGCCGGATCGAGCCGGTCGACCAGGGCATCGACTAACTGCTGCATTCCGCCACGCAGCGCCGTGAAGATGGGCCGAGGCGCCGCTCCGCGGTTCGATTCTTTGGAGGAATTCGAGGCTCGGACGCGCATCTGGCGATGAGCCGCCAACATTCCGCGGGTGAGCGAGCCGTATTGCGTTTCCATCTCTACCAGGCGGGGCAGTACGGTGCGGGCACTCAGCTGGGCGGCGTCGCCTCCATAGATGCCGGAGAGCAGCGGATCAGCGAGCCGGTCAACGGCCTCGGCGCCAAAGTGACGCTCGACGAGCGCCGCGACAGCTTCGTCGGGAAGTCCGCTGGGGCGCGGCGGGATCAGCAGTTCCAGTCCCATGCGGACCTTGGTGGTAAGGCTGAACAACCGCGTCAAAGCCGTGGGAATCAGCTTGGTGGGGACGAGGAACATGAGCCCATCGGGCAAAGCGATAAGGCGGTTGCGCACAACGATGTAGGTCTTGCGGGCGGCGTCGTTTGAGGGCAGCAACTCGGCGCCCAGTCCCAACTCGCGGCACAACTCGGCGGCTGCGGGCTTCTCCGTCAGGAACGAGTCCGGTCCTTGCTCCAGGACCGCGCCATTGACAGTTTCCGAGGCCAAAGAGCCGCCCAGGCGTTCGCACGCCTCATAAAGCGCGTACTCGACATCAGCGCCTGCAGCGCGCGCCTTTTCCAGCTCATAGGCGGCCGCCAGACCTGCTATTCCACCGCCAATGATCGCGATTCGCATTCAGGCATTATCCCATCTTCAAGCAACAATTTGAGGGTTATCGCTGAGGAGAAGAAGAGGAAAATTGCAACCTTGCCAGGAATGCGACCCCGCAGAGTTAGAATCAGGGCGGACACCCCCGCTGCATGTGATTTAAAGCACCTGCAGAGGTGAAACAAAGGCCGACGCTTGTTTCAAGGTTCAAGGGCTGCGAGAGGGTCCGATCCAGCTTTCGTCCAGACCCGGTCTCGACACCAAACACTAGCGTCTTGTTTTCATGTCCTGGGGTCTGTCCTGCAAGAGGAGGCACTGCATGAGCAGTGAACTGATCCACCGGTTGCATTTTGCCTTTACCATCACCTTCCACTACCTGTTTCCCCAACTCACCATGGGCCTTGGCCTGCTGATCGTGGCCCTCAAGTCGGTGGCGCTCAAAACCGGCAGCGAGGAGTGGGACAAAGCGGCGCGGTTTTGGGGCCGCATCTTCGCCATCAATTTCGTCTTCGGCGTGGTGACGGGGATACCAATGGAATTCGAGTTTGGCACCAACTGGGCGCGGTTCTCGCAACAGTCCGGCGGGGTGATCGGGCAGCCGCTGGCCATGGAGGGCGTCTTCAGCTTCTTTCTGGAATCTGCCTTTCTGGGGCTGTTCTTTACGGCGAAAAGCGAATCTCGAAGTTGATGCACTGGTTCTCGGCGGTGATGGTTTTTGTGGGATCGTGGATCTCGGGGTTCTTCATCATTGTGACGGACGCCTGGATGCAGCACCCTGTGGCCTTCGATCGGCTGCCCAACGGACAATTCGAAGTGCTTAGCTTCTGGCAACTGCTGCTGAATCCGTGGGCGCTGCTGCAATACGCGCACAACATGACCGGAGCGGTGGTGACCGGCTCGTTTGTGATGAGCGCCGTGGGCGCGTTTTACCTGTTGGAAAAAAGGCGCGAAGAATATGCACGCATCTTTCTGAAGGTGGGCGTGATTGCCGGCGTCATCGCTTCGATCGTCATCATTTTTCCTACCGGCGACCTGCACGGCAAATACGTGGCAAGAAACCAGCCGGCGGCGATGGCAGGGATGGAGGGTCTGTTCAAGACCGAGACGGGCGCGGGAATGGTGCTGATCGGGCAGCCCAACGAAGAGACAGGCGAGATCGACAATCCCATTGTGGTGAACGACGCCTTGAGTTTCCTGATCTATGGAACGACCAAAGCCGAAGTGAAGGGGCTGGACCAGTTTCCGCAAGATCAGAGGCCGACCGCGCTGCCGCTGCTGTTCTACGCGTACCACATCATGGCTGGGCTGGGGACCTGGTTCGTGCTGTTGATGGTTGTGTCGGCGTTCCTGCTTTGGCGCGGTCTGCTTTATAAAGCCCGGTGGGCCTTGTGGGCTCTGCTGCTGAGCTTTCCCTTGCCCTACATTGCCAACACGGCCGGCTGGATGACCGCAGAGCTCGGACGGCAGCCGTGGCTGATCTATGGATTGATGCGCACCAGCGAGGGCTACTCGAATACCGTCTCGGCAAGCAACGGGCTATTCACGCTGCTCGGATTCATGGGGCTTTATGCGCTGCTGGGTCTGCTGTTCACGGTACTGATCTATCGCGAGATCGATCGTGGTCCAGAGCCGCGGGTCACCGTTGATGAGATTGTTCCGGCGGATTGACGATGGCCTCGGTGTTTCGCAATGGAAATGGCTGAAGAAGGAGCCTGGAAATGATGGGATTCATCTGGTTCTGGCTGGTTGCCGTAATGATCGTCGGCTACGTCGTGCTCGACGGTTTCGACCTGGGCGTGGGAGTGTTGCACCTTTTCCTGGTGCGCACCGAGGCGGAACGCAAGGCCACCCTGGGCAGCATCGGCCCCGTGTGGGACGGCAACGAAGTTTGGCTGTTGGCCGGTGGCGGCACTCTCTACTTTGCATTCCCCTTGCTCTATGCTTCGGCATTCAGCGGCTTTTATCTGCCGCTAATGATTGTGCTCTGGCTGCTGATACTGCGAGGCGTGAGCCTGGAGCTGCGCAATCACGTCGACGTGGGCGTGTGGCGTTCGCTTCTCGACGGAGTCTTCGGATTGTCGAGCGGACTATTGACAATATTCTTCGGAGCGGCGCTGGCCAATGTGCTGCGCGGAGTTCCCTTACAGGCGGACGGGTACTTTTTCCTGCCCTTGTGGACCAACTGGCAGCCTGGTGTACACCCGGGGATTCTGGACTGGTACACGGTGATCGGCGGGCTAGTGGCGCTGGTTGCGCTTACGATGCACGGGGCTCTGTGGCTGACGATCAAAACCTCAAGCCAACTAGGCCGCCGCGCCAAAGACGTCGTAACGCCGCTCTGGTTGCTGCTGGCAGTGCTCACGGTGGTCAGCCTCATCGCCACCATCGCCGTTCGGCCCGCCAGTCTGAACAACTATTTCAACTATCCGGTTACCTTTGTTGTGCCCGTTGGGGTGGTGGCGGCCCTGGCCGGTGTCTGGTTCCTGAATCGCAACGCGCAACCCGTGAAGGCTTTCCTGTGTTCCTGCCTGTACCTGTTTTTCATGCTGTCTGGGGCGTGCTGGGGACTCTATCCTACGCTTCTGCCAGCCACCACCGGCGCTGACCGCGACATTACGCTGAGCCGTGCGCTCTCTGGCCCGCACACACTCGCCGTTGGGCTGGCCTGGTGGATCTTCGGCATGGTGTTGGCGGTTGGATACGTGGTGTTTGTCTACAGCAAGTTCCAGGGCAAGGTGGACTTGGCGCCGGGCAGGCACTGAGGCCGGATCCGGTTCAGCTAACTTCGGCTGTGCTAGAGATGGATCGCCGCTGCAATTGACATCGACGACCCGGAAGACGTTGCCGTGGCGCCTCTTACAGATACAGAAATAGCACGGCAGGATCGCCGTGAGAACTCAGCGCGATCCACCGTACAACCAAAGCCTGCTGCGACAACAGCGGATTACTTATATTTCGTCGCGCTCTTAGTTGAGAAGTGAACAGGATGGAGAGCGGAGAAGACAGCCTTATTAGTTGTTTCTGCCTCTCTTACTTAGTCTTGCTCTTAGCCTTCTGAGCGGCCCAGCGCTTGCGCTGCGCGTCGGCAATTTTCTTGCGCGCTTCAGGGCTCAACACCCTTTTTTTCTTTTTCTTTGCCTTGGCAGGAGCTTCGGTTGTCACGTGTCCTGCAACAGCGATGGAAACTGTGCCAAGGTTGGCGAGCAGCGAGCGAGCTTGCGTGAGGCGCGCGATCTCCGCATCAATTTGAGCGAGAATAGAGTCAATAGCCATAGGTCAAGGATAACTTAGAAATTTGCTTTTGCACAATTTGCCACTAATCGGAACAAGGGAAAGCTTCAAAAGCGCGCTGGTATCCGCATAGCCTGACAGGGATGAAATACCAACGCATCGGCGCAATCCGCTTACATTCGCGCACTTATGGAGGATATTATCCGGACTCGTGGGCTGTGGGCTGGTTTGCGGTTCGTTGGAAGCGTGCGCGCAGAAACAAACGGGACAGCCCATTGGACCATCCCGTTTGCAGGTTCGACTGAATGTGAGTCAGTTACATTCCGAGATACTCGACATGCACATAAGTTCCGAGGCGCACGTTATAAGCGAGATACCAGCCGATGTGATCGGGATCATCGTAGATTACGATCTCGTCTGAATCCCACAGCCAGCCGTCGCAGAAAGCAATGTCGGTCGCCGCGACATCCCAGTAAAACCCGTTGAACCAGAAGCGGCTGGGGCCGCGGCCAATTCCCGCGGTGAAGCGGCCGTGCGCAAAGGGCTGATCGAAATGGTAGCGTGGATCATCGCGGCCGGTGTTGTGACCAACCCAGGTGTTCCCATCCACATGGGGGACGTTGGGATGGCCTGCCTTATCACTGTAATTGCGATTGGGCTCGACAGGATGCGGGGCCGATTTGATTGGCGACGGCCCACGCGAGGGAATAGCTTGATGCGACCCGCCTTCTGACGGATGGGATGCGCCTCCGCCACCATGTTGCTGGCCAAATACCGGAACGGCAAGAACCAGTGAAGCTGCCATAATCAACTGGATGGATTTCATGGTTACCTCCTAATACCCACAGTAGAAAGGGTCATTCTTTTTCCACTGGCGTGCATCACCCATTACTCCAAATGGAACCCGTGACATGGAAATTAGTTTCTCCGCAGAGGTTCCCCGAGTGCTGTATGAGCACCTAAGTGATAGTTAGTTATGAGTTAAGGCGAGGCTACCTTGTAACCGCGACCGGCGCGCGCCGCCAGGCGTAAAGCGGAAATTGGCTGGCAAGTTCGGCTACTTCTCCGCGAATGCGATCGAGGGCTGCATCGTCGTTACGCAGTTCGAGGGCCTTGGCAATCCACGCGGCGATGACACGCATCTCCGGTTCCTTCATGCCGCGAGTGGTAAGTGCGGGAGTACCCACGCGAATGCCCGAGGGCTTGAGCGGAGGATTGGTGTCGTAGGGGATGGAGTTCTTGTTGACTGTGATGCCGGCCTTGCCGAGGGCCAGTTCGGCATCGGAGCCGAGAATGCCTTTCTGGAAAACATCGACGAGCATGAGGTGGTTGTCAGTGCCACCGGAGACGATGCGGAAGCCGGCCTCTTGCAGGCCCTGGGCCAGCACCTTGGCGTTAGCAACGATCTGCGCCGCGTAAGTGCGGAACTCGGGCCGCAATGCCTCGGCGAAGGCCACTGCTTTGGCCGCAACGATGTGCATGAGGGGGCCACCCTGCTGGCCGGGAAAGACCGCCTTGTCGACGGCGGTTGCTAGATCCTGTCCACAAATAATGAGGCCGGCGCGCGGACCGCGCAGCGTCTTGTGGGTTGTTGTGGTGGTAATGTGCGCGTGCGGCACGGGCGAAGGGTGCACTCCGCCCGCGACCAGGCCAGCGATGTGGGCCATGTCAAAGATGTAAACGGCGCCAACCTTGTCGGCGATCTGGCGCATGCGGGCGAAGTCCCAGAGCCTTGGATAGGCGCTGCCTCCGCCAATGATTGCCTTGGGCTTTTCACGCTCGGCGATAGCTTCGAGCTCGTCGTAATCGATGAGTTCGGTGTCGCGACGGACCTGGTAGAAGGTGGGCCGATAGAGTTTGCCGCTGAAGCTGAGCCTATGTCCGTGAGTGAGGTGACCACCGTGTGCGAGGTCGAGGCCGAGGATGGTGTCGCCCGCCTGGAGGACTGCTGCATAGGCCGAGGCGTTGGCCTGTGAGCCGGAGTGGGGCTGCACGTTGATGTGGTCGCCGCCAAAGATCTGTTTGGCACGGTCGCGGGCCAGGTTCTCGACAATATCGGCGTACTCGCAGCCGCCGTAATAGCGCCGGCCGGGGTAGCCCTCCGCATATTTATTAGTGAAGACGGAACCGGCAGCCTCGAGCACGGCTTCAGAGACGAAGTTTTCACTGGCAATCATTTCCAGCCCCTCGTGCTGGCGGAGGGTTTCGTGATCAAGGGCGGCGGCTACGTCGGGGTCGGCTTGGGCGAGGGTGAGAGCCATGCGGTCAGTCATACTGAAATTTTACGGCATTTCAGGATGGGCGAACCTCTTAATAAGCGGTGTCGATTTCCGAGCATTCGCTTGTGAAGCTGGGCCGACAGCTTTCTTTTGCGGAATCTTTGGCTGACACGCTTAAAACGGGGCTGCCGCATGGGGCAAGGAAGGGCGCTTCCACGAGACTGGAATCTGCTATCGTTTGAGTTGAATGACCGGGAAATGGATGAAATTCCGATGGATTGTGCTGGTTGCGATGACGATTCTGTCAGCGCGGCTGGCGGGTGGGCAGACTGGGAGCATACAGCCGGCTGGAATTGACCCTGCCCTGCTGGCTAAGGCGACCAAGGGTGATGTTGCCGCGCAGGTGACCGTTGGCGAGAGCTACGCTTCGGGGACGGGCGTGACGCAGGATTACAAGATGGCCGCGGAGTGGTACCGAAAGGCCGCAGATAAGGGCGACATAGCCGGAGAGCTTCACCTTGCGGCACTTTATCGCGATGGGGGCAAGGGGTTTGCGCGCGATTTGGTTCAGGCAGCGGAATGGTATGGCAAGGCAGCGGATCAGGGGGATGTGGGCGCGGAGGCAACGATGGGCACACTCTGCTCGGTGGGCCAGGGCGTGGAACAGAGCTACGTTGAGGCCTACTACTGGCTGGACCTTGCGGCAGCCGTGAAAGGGCCCAAGCAAGAGCAGTATGCAGCCCACCGGCAGATGATGGGGGTCCATATCACGGCGGATGAACTGGCTGCGGTTCAGGACCGGGTTGCCACATGGAAGGCCGCTCATCCGCGGCCTAATTCCGACCAGTAAGGGTGCAGACTTCTCAGAGCGCCAATCGCCGCTATGCTTGAGACCATGCGAGCTTTTCTATTCCGGCCTCTTCGACAGACAGCTTTGGCTCATTTCTTACTGCTTGCCGGTGGACTGTCGGTTGCACACGTTAGCGCGCAGCAGGACGCCGTGACACTTACGCCAGCGGTGGTGGAGGCCGGATCGCCGGAGCTGATTCATGTCTCCGCTCCGAATACTGCAGAGATCCATGGGGAGTGGGTGGGGCACAGGCTCGAGTTTTTCCCGGCGCGCAACGGGCAGGGGTGGTTCGCACTGGCCGGAGTTGATGTGGAGGGGCCCGTTGGGTCTTCTACTCTTCGGATCGATGTGAAGCCTTTGGGAGCAGTCGGGGGCCGCGACCTAAGCCGCACGATTGAGATTCACGCTGCGCACTACCATACTGGTTCGCTCACGGTCGAGCCGAAGTTTGTCGAGCCGGACCCGGATGCGTTGAAACGGATCGAGGCAGAGGTTCAGCTTAAGGCAAAGGTATTTGCAGCAAGCGCGAACGAGCCGCTGTGGGATGGCAGCTTTCGCGCACCCGTTACGGCTGCGCCGACTGACAGCTTCGGGACGAGGCGCATGTTTAACGGTAAGCTGGCCAGCATTCATAAAGGGATGGATTTTCGCGCACGGATGGGCACGCCGGTGCGGGCGGGCAACAGCGGTACGGTGGTGCTGGCACGGGGGCTCTACTACGAGGGCAACTGCGTGGTTATCGACCACGGACTGGGGCTGTTCACGCTCTCGATGCACTTGAGCCGGATCGACGTGCGCGAGGGCCAGCATGTGACCAAAGGCGCACTGCTGGGGTTGAGCGGCGCGACGGGCCGCGTGACAGGTCCGCATCTGCACTGGGCGGTGCGCTGGGAGGATGCCTACCTTGATCCGGCAAAGCTGTTGCGGCTGAATTTGAATGAGATACGCTAGCCCAGGCGTGCTACCTGGAGACTATTTCCTCTTCGACCTCGCGTTGCGATGCGATTGGCGGAGTCAGCCCGGCTGCCTTCTCGTTGCGCAGGGCTTTGAACGCCCGATAGACAAACCAGCCCAGGTACCAGCCGTCGATGAACTTGTAGGGAGTTTCACCAGTGGTGTAGTGGCCGCAGGGCAAGACGCGCGTCTCAAAGTTGAGGCCGTAACGGCGGAAGGCGTCAACCACCTGGAGTGAATACTCCCTGGGGAAGGTGAGGTCGTAGTTGGCGTAGACGAGGAGAACTGTTTTCAGCGGTCCGCCGGCTTTGGTGCTCACGATCTTGGGGTAGTAGTAGCAAGGGCTGACGGCGGCCCACAGGTCGCGGACGCGGTCCTGCGTGAGGCCAGCTTCTTCCAGCGCCTGCTTGACGTGGCGGGTACTCTGGCCAGCCCATGTGACATCTCCAAAGGCTGTTGAAGCGTGGTTGAAAGCATTGACGCGTAGGCGCGCGTCATGGGCGCTGGCCAAATAGGCATAGCAGGAGCCGAGGCTGGTTCCGAGGACGCCGAAGTGCTCGTAGCCCTGCCCCTCAAGCCAGTCGAGGCAGCAGCGGATATCAATGACAGCCTGGCGGCATGCCATGAGCGTTCGGCCGATGTTGGCGCTGACGGAGTAGTCTGAGCGCTCAAGCTCGGCGGGGCGGCGAATGTCGTGATAAGGCATGGAGAGCCGCAGCGCCGAAACGCCCATGCGATTGAAGATGGCGCAAAGGGAATTGTGACTGAATCCGTCCGAGTTCCACTGCGGCAGCACCACGATTGCCTGCTTGGGACGGGCAGGGTCTTTGTGCGCCGGGGCCGGATACCAACGGGCGTTAACGAGGTCGTTTTCGGGGTAGGGCGTGCTCTCGGGAGACGTAAAGCGAAGGAATTGGGCCGGAGCTAGCTTTCCCTCAGCGGCTTGTTGGCGAATTGCGGCCTCCTGGGCGAGGGTTTCCGGGCGGACATTGGTGGGGAACAGCTCTGGATGCCGTTCTTCAAGGCGGAAGTCGGTGGGCCTTTGATAACTGAAGAACTTATCGCTATGGCGGATAAGAAGCTTGTTGATGCGGACCATTGCGGCTTCGGCTGCGGCGCTGTTGTTTACCACTTCAGGGCCGGGCAGGGCTGCACCAAGGCCATGACTCTCTAGAAAGGGCGCGATCCACTCGAAACCCCACTCCAGCGGACGCACCACGCGGTTTTCGTCGCGCGTGGTCAGCCGCGTTTCCCACTCGTACATCCAGCGCGCGTACCATTCTTTGATCATTGATATATTTCAATTTTATCAGCGCGAAACGGGCTGGATGCGGAGGGGCGCCAACCAGAACTCAGGAGTGCTTTCTCCCTCTTATCTTGGCGATCTCCTCGGAGACAAGCCAGCCGAGACTGAGCAGAGTGAGCAGCGCAATGATTCCCTGGGAGATGACGCAATAAAGACACCAAACCTGCAGGATGTCCCTTTCAATATGACTGAGATTGAGGGCGAACCCAAAACCAAGGAGCGCGGCAAAAAAGAGCAGGCCACGGCGCCGCACCAGGGCCAACAGAGCCAGCACCAGGTAGCCAGCGATGCCGATGGCGGCCACCGGAATGTGCTCAATGACCGCAAAAGAGCTGTGGTTCACAATGCCGCAGTCCCACCGTTCATTGATGGAACATGGCTCGGTGCCGGTGGAGAGGTGAACCTGAAGCGCCAGGGAGGAAACCACTACTCCGGCGAAAGCGAGGATAGCAATCAAATAGCGCATAGAGGTAAATACGATCCAAAGCGATGATATAACGGCGCCAGGCAGGGTAGGATGAACCCATGAGCCAGCCAGCGAATAGTAGCCGCCGAGTCGCATTTTTTGGCGGCAGTTTCGATCCGCCCCATTTGGGGCATCTGGCTGTAGCGCGCACAGCGCGTGAGGCTCTTGGACTGGAAACCGTATTGTTTGCCCCGGTGGGGTCGCAGCCGTTGAAGCCAGTTGGATCAACCGCCAGCTTTGAGGACCGTGTGGCCATGACCGAGTTGGCTATCGCAGGCGAACCGGGATTTGCGATCTCGCTCGCCGACGCTCCGAGAAGCTCCGGCGGCCCCAATTACACGCTTGATACGCTCACTTACGTGCGGAAAGAGCTGCGTCCCGACGTGACGCTTTATTGCCTGATGGGCGCCGATTCGTTTGTGGGCTTACGGCTTTGGCATCGCGCGGTGGAGATACCGTTTGTGGCGCCGCTGATCGTTGCCTCCCGGCCTGGACAATCACTGAGCGACTTGAAGGCGTTGCTGCCGCCGGGGTTGACGATGGGGCCTTCAGAAGACTTAAACCGGGCGGAAGGGAACATTGGGAAGTCAGATATTGAGGTTCGCTGCTGTTCCCTTTTGGGTCAGACCGGGAACGTGGCCGGACAGCGTACGCTCTTCTACTTGCTGCCGGGGCTGAATGTGGAGATCAGTGCTTCGGCGATTCGAGAGATGGCTCGGGCGCGATCCGGGTCTGCCGACGGGAACGGGGCAGCGGGGTGCGAGCTGCTGCCGGATGCGGTTTTCGATTACATGCGCTCCCATAATCTCTATCGGTAGGGTATGGGTGACTTGGCCGGTCAACATTGCCGGTCAGGATTGCCGCTTTGTTGCCGCCTTAGGTGCGACGAGATACGATTGGTTGGGAGAGCTTATCTACCGAATGACACAGACGCAGGCGCACCAGGAAACGCGCATACTCGTGCAGGCCGCAGCGGCGGTCTGTGAAGACAAGAAGGGTCAGGACACACGCATTCTCGAGCTGGATCCGATCGACTCGGGGTTGTCCGACTTCTTCCTGGTTACGTCAGCCAGCAACGATCGCCAGGCGGTGGCCATTGCCGATGAGATTGAGGCGCGGCTGAAGCGCGATTTCGGCGTCTATGCGCACTCGGTTGAGGGGCGGCGCAAGGGCGATTGGATTCTGCTGGACTATGTGGACTTTGTAGTCCATGTGTTTCTGGCCGAGCGGAGGGCGTTTTACGACATTGAGAGGCTGCGCAAGTCGGCGCGACCGCTGACTCCGTCCGAGTTCGACGCAGAGTTGAAGGCCGCGCTGGCTGAAAAGACGCGCGCCGTGCGGACCAAGTCTCCGGTCAAAGCACGAGCTGCATCGGCGAAGTCCGCAGCAAAAACAGAGGAGCCGGCAAAGCGCGCGAAAACAGTGAAGAAGCCCGCGAGAAAAGCTGCGGCCGCGAAGAAGCCGGCCCCGCGATCCTCGGCGAAAAAGACCAAGCCCTCACGCTGAACAGTTCGGCGCAAGGAGATTCAAGCCGGCCGGTTATTCGAGAAACACAAAAAGAACGGGAACCCGATGTTTCGGGTCCCCATTGTGTTTCTTGAAGCCTGGTTGATTCTAGAAGGTGTAGCGCAATCCAAAGCGGAGCTGACGTCCGGTTTGGTAGAGGTACGGTTGGCCATACTGCGAGTTCAGGACGACGCCATCCGGGTTGATGAGGCTCTGGACGTTGTATCCCGTCTCGGCAGCCTGGTAGAAGGCGGCGCCACTATAGATGTTGCACGGGCCGCCACATCCTGCATTCGTCGGAGAGAGCGAAGTCTCAGCTTCCCACGAATCCATGCCCTCGAAGTAAGCGACCACAGCGCGCTGGTTCAGCACATTGAGTGCATTGCCTTCAATCGAGATGTTCTCGTGGTCGCCGACTTTGATCTCGTGCGACACGCTCAGGTCCGATTGCGTGAACCAGGGCGTGCGGCGCAGATAAGGTGAGCCAAGAGTGATGTTCCCTAGTGAGTCCTGGGTTGCATTCACCCACTGGTCGCGGCCAAAGGGGTAGGTGCCCTCAAAGTCCTGGCCAGTGGTAGCACCGCCGATGTCGATGTAGCTTCCCACCGGAGTTCCCTGCAGGAAGTTCTCGACCAGGCCGATGCTGGTGGTCTGGTGCTTCCAGGGCAGCGTGTAGTAGCCGAGGCCCTTGATGACATTAGGCCGGTCAGTGGGTAGATGTCCGTTGGTCGATTTGCCATTCGCTCCAAAGTAGAAGAACGGCTCATCGAATGCGCGGGTGGTGTCAGGACTGTTGCGGCCGGTCACGCCGCCGTCGGACTGGTCGGTGGTGGTCAAGCCGGTGTAGTTGCCCCACAAGCTGCTGTAGGTGTAGCTAAACATGCCGCTGAATCCGTGCGTTTGGGCCACGGTCATCCTCAGTTCCAGGCCGTCGTAGTTGCGGATGGCTTTGGGGTTGGCCGGGCAGCTCGGGCAGGTGCCAAAGGCAGCCGGGTCGAAAGCCCACCCAGGCACGCCAAAGGCCTGTCCTAAAGAACCAAGATAGGTGGCGTAGTGATCGATGGTATCGTCGACGTTTTCGCCCGGGTTCACGATGGTGTAGGTCTCGCCCCAGTTCACGTCAGACAGCGACGCATCCTCGATTACATGGTCGAGGCGGCGGCGGTTGTAGCGGGCCGAGAAGGCCAGCGCCGGCCTGATCTGATATTCGAAGCCGGCCACGTACTCATGCTGGCGATAGGGCTTCACGTTGGGCGAAACCGGCTCCCAGGGACGGAAGTTGACGTTCTCGATGATGGAGACATTGGTTGCGGCGTCGGTCAGGGTAGCAGGAGGTGTGCCGGTGCCGGTGAAATTCGCCTGCGTATTGGCTGGCCCGTTGGGACAGGCGCGGCCAGCTTTAAAGGTCAGATTGAGATCGGAAACACTGAAAATGCTGGTTGTGCCGTCCGGCCCGATAGGATAGCTGCACTGCTCATAGGCCTGCGCGCCCCATGAGGTCTGGGCGAGCAAGAGCTTCATGACGTCGTTGACCACGCCATAGCTGCCATAGATCTTCATCTTGCCATGGCCGCTGGGGTCCCATGCCGCACCGAGGCGAGGTTCGATCTTGTCGCTCCAGGGGAAGGTGATCGAGCTGACGGCGACGCCGCCGGGCGCTGGGAGGGTTTCATGCTCGAGGCGCAGACCCAGATCGAGCGTCAGGCCGTGGCCGATGTTCCATGAATCCTGCACGTAGAAGGCGTGGTTCCAGTCACTGGCCGGTGTAGGCGCCCCCGAAGAGTTCAACAGAATGGTGGAGAAGTCCTGCACAGTGATCGTGCCATATAGGCCCACGCAGGGGTTAACCGTTTTGCCTGTTACCGGATCGACGTATTGGTATTCCGCTTCGAGCTTGGCACAGTTGGACCCGCCGGTCGACGTAAGCGCGCCGTGCCCCACGCCACGACCGAATTCCATGAAGGCATAGGGGACGTTTCCATTCTGGTCGATCACGTTCACCAGATGGTTGAGCTGATAGCCGAACTTGAAGTTGTGGGTACCCCACCAGCCACCCTTGTAGAAGGCGAAGTCCTGGTTCAACTGGTAGTGCTTGTCGGCGTTCTCCGTCGTGTAGGTGCTGTCGTAGGGCGTGGTTGAAGTGCCACCATTTGCCGGTGCGCCGTTGTAGCTTTGAATACTAGCGGGCAGCGGGCTGCCCCCGTGCGGGCACACGGCGCTGGCGGCCGCGGGACCGTTATCGCACGCGCCAGATCCGTTGTCGTTCCACACGATGTCGGGCGTCTGTGTGGGCCATCCGAAATCGTGATAGTTGTCGAAGAAGTAGCCGTAACGGGTAGTAGCAACAAGTCGCTGTGTCAGGCTGATATCGGCACCGACATTAAAGGTGGCATTGGGAGCCGACCAGCCGAGGCCGTGATTGTATTGGCTCAGAGGACTAAGAATCGCAGTGTTCAGGGCCCCGGACTCACTCGCTGTCGGATCGGCCGTCGGAAATTCATCGCCGGCTTCGCGCGCGTACTGCGTGAGCCATGAGCCGAAGACGCGGATCTTGCTGGTAAGCGCGGCGTCGATGCGGGCGTATCCAAAGTACTGCTGGCGGTCCTGGGTGAAGTACTGGTTACCGGCGTTGTTGTCGTTCGAACCAAAGTTCACCGTCTCTGCTTTGCTCGAGATCAGCGGTTCGAAGCCTGCGACAAACCACAGATGTTCCTTCACGATCGGGCCACCAACCAAAATGCTGGGCTCGACGGTGCGGAAATGAACCTTCTGCGGCGAGTAAGTCTGGGCAGCCGGGTCGAATCTACCGGACCCGTTTGAGGTCGGATCGTACCGCAGGAAAGCGTTCACCGGGTTGGCGTCGGTTCCCGAGGACTCATATGTCGAGGAGATCTGGCCGTGGAAGGCATCACTGCCCTTCTTCAGAATGACGTTGATTACACCGCCCAAAGCGCCGCCGTACTCCGCCTCGACACCGGAGGTCTTGATGTCCACATCCTGGATGAACTCCATCGGGACGTTGGCTTTGGAATAACCACCGGAGATATTCTCGGTGTCCTGGCCCTCAACCAGGTAGCTCGATTCGGAGTCGGCTGCGCCGCCGATGGAGTAGCCGAGGCTGAGGCCGTTGCCGCTGGAGCCGGGCATCGAACCGCCGCTGCCGCCGGCGCCGTGGCCGTTGGTCTGCATGCCGGCAAGAGGTTCATCGCGCGCCATCGGGGCAAACTGGATCACTGACTGGAAGGTGGTGCCGGTGGGTAGGTTCTGTAGTTCTTGGGTACTGACGTTTGTGAGGTTCTGCGTCGTCGTGGTATCGATGACCGGGCCTGAGCTGGCTACCTCGACCGTTGTCTCCGCAGCACCCACCTTGAGGACAACATCGACATTAGGCAGGCGGCTAACCTCGATTACGATGCCAGATTGCTTGGTGGTCTCAAATCCCTCGGCCTTCACTACGAGGGTGTAGGCGCCGGGAGGCAGGTTGGCAAAGCGGTAGTAACCGCTCGAATCCGTCACAAGTTCCTTGCTGCCGATGAGCGTGGTGCCCGTAAGAGTGACGTGGGCCCTTGGTACAACGGCGCCGGACTGATCTTTTACCGTGCCTTGCAAACCGCCGGTTGTCTCCTGGGCGAAGGCCGGCTGCACCGAAGTGTAGACTGCAAAGCCCACGGCGAGGGCCAGGGTAAAGATCAGGGCTGTGCAATGAATCCGGAAATATCGCATTGAACTCCTCCGAAGATGATTTGAAACTGAAGAACCCTTGCAGGAAACTTCTCAATTCGCAAAGTGGCTTGTTTCGACTTTGCGGGGTACAGGTTCAGACCGATCTGCTGGTGATTCTTGAAATAAAGCTTCGCTTGGGTGATCAAGTGACCATCCCGCAACGTTCCTACAGATTTCGCGGAGCTTGTTGGGGAAGTATATGCACGGCGTGGGCCAATCTTTCTGATCCGTGAGAAATGCGCTGTTGGGATTGAAACTAAAAGATTTAGTGCGGATACCACGTTTGTGTGAGAATTAGAAAAATATGAAAAATGGAATGTGCCCGGTGCAAAATTCCGAAGTTGGGAGATGTTACCCCATTCTTGGAATACATGCGCAGGATATTTTCTTTAACGGATTGCGGATTTTTCGAGAATCGCTAGCGATTTTGGGCTTCTGGGAATTCTGGGGCCCACCCGGACGATGCGGGCACGATTGGATGAGCTATGCTGCTCTCCATGCAGATTACGCTGGCTCATGTCGGCAACCGCCCGGGTTCGAAGGACGAACTTGACCCGCAGATTCAGACCTATCTCGAGCGCTGCTCTGCGTTTGCGCGCTGCAGAACGGAAGGATTCCGGACCGAGGAGGCCATTCTCGCGTGGCTGGAGCGGCAGCAGGGACGGACTCCGGCTTTGGCCGTGCTGCTGGATGGCCGCGGAAAGCAGATGACGTCTGAGGATTTTGCGCGGTGGCTGGGCGCGCGACGCGACGAAGGGTGCCAGCACATCGTCTTCGCCGTCGGTCCGGCGAGCGGTTGGGCAGAGGCGACTCGAAAAAGGGCTCAGCTACTGCTCTCACTGGGACCAATGACGCTGGCACATGCCCTGACTCGGTTAGTGATGGCGGAGCAACTCTACCGGGCATTTACCATTCTGACTGGCCACCCGTATCACGCAGGACACTGAGAGGCAGGGGTTAGCGGCTAGTGACCGGTTCTGTATGCTTGGCGGCAACACGACGATTTCTAGCTGACAGCTGACTGCTGAGAACTGAGAACCGATTATGACCGACTCGCGTCGAGGACTGATTCTGATCAATACCGGCCCGGGCAAGGGCAAAACTACGGCGGCGCTGGGGACGGCACTGCGCGCGGTCGGCAATGGCATGCGGGTGCTGATGCTGCAGTTTCTGAAGGGGTCGTGGCACTACGGGGAGCTCGATGCCGTGGAGGCCTTCGGGGAAAAGTTCGTTTTGAAGCAGATGGGGCGGGGCTTTGTGAAGGTGGGCGGAGCAGAGACCGATCCGGAAGACATTCGCCTGGTGGAGGCGGCTTGGGCCGAAGCGCAGGAGGCCATTTATTCCGGCGAGTGGGACATGGTGGTTCTGGATGAGATCAACTACGCGATCAGCTACAAGATGCTGGATCCCGCGGTGGTGGCTGCAGCCTTGCGCGCGCGACCGGAGATGGTGCATGTGATCCTGACCGGGCGCAACGCTCACCCGTTGCTTGTAGAACTGGCCGATACCGTTACCGAGATGCGCGAAGTGAAACATGCTTACGAGAAAGGCGTCCTGGCGCAGCGCGGCATTGAATACTGATGTTTCGCTGTCCACACTATGACTTTGACCAAGACGATTTAGAAATTGCCTCACTCTGTCTTGATGAACCCTACAAAGGAGGAGGCCGTGGCAGATAGCACACTCCATCGCTGGGACGATATTGTGCCGGAGCAAATGAACGCTCTTACAGCTCGGCAATATGTTGTGGGCACAAACACAATGCTGGCTCGGCTGGTGTTGAAGAAGGGCGCGCTCGTGCCCCTGCATGAGCACATGCACGAGCAGATTAGCCACGTGGTTGAGGGGGCATTGAAATTCTTGCTCGAGGAAAAAGAAGTGACGGTGCGGGCTGGTGAAATTCTGTGCATTCCTCCGCTTGTTCCCCATGGAGTCACCGCGCTGGAGGATTCGGTAGCTTTGGATATCTTCAATCCACCGCGTCAGGACTGGATTGACGGGGACGATGCTTACCTGCGCTCGGGCAAGCCGACCGCAACATCCGTAAAAGGCTGAGCACCGATCTCGGATTCATTTGCAGTTGAACGGTGGGAGAAGAGGTCCCGCTCACTGGGCGATGCATTTACAATTGGGTTCGGTATGTCCTGGTTCAAGCGAGAGAACGGCGAATACGAGTCCGGGCCTGGCCCCGACAGTGGGGGCGGGGATGCAGCCGAGAAGAGCGTGCGCACCGAGGGTTTGTGGATCAAGTGCCCAGGCTGCCGTCAACCAATTTTCCGGCCAGATCTGGAAGCCAACCTGAACGTCTGTCCGAAGTGCCAGTTCCATTTCAAGCTCGGCGCGCGGGAACGGATCGAACTGCTTCTCGAGCCTGGCTATCAGCTGGTGGACATGGGCCTGCGCTCTACCGACCCGCTGAATTTCACAGACGTGAAGCCCTACAAACAGCGGTTGCGCGCGGCACAAGAGGCTACGGGGTTAAACGATGCGATCGTGAACGCCCTGGGGCGGCTGGGACCGCATTCAGTTGTGATGAGCGCCATGGAGTACGGCTTTATCGGCGGTTCGATGGGGGCCGTGGTAGGCGAGACAATTGCCCGCGCGGTGGATCGCGCACGCATTGGACGCAAGCCTCTGATCGTGGTGGCCACTTCGGGGGGTGCGCGCATGATGGAAGGCGTCGTGAGCCTGATGCAGATGGCCAAGATCTCGACTGCATTGGCACAGTTGGACGACGCCAGGGTGCCGTACATCTGTGTTCTTGCCGATCCAACCACGGGCGGAGTGACGGCCAGCTTTGCAATGCTGGGTGACTTGAACATTGCCGAGCCGGGCGCGCTGATTGGCTTTGCCGGGCCGCGTGTCATAGAACAGACGATCCGGCAGAAGTTGCCCGAGGGTTTCCAGCGCTCGGAGTTTCTGCTGGAGAAGGGCTTTCTGGATGCAGTCGTGCCCCGGCGCGATTTGAAGAACTACCTGATTCGGGCGCTCGAGTTTCTGAAGGCATGACGCGCTGACTTGCTGATATGGAGTGACGCTGTCAACACCCGCGAATCTGTGGGGTTGTCGTTTTTGTTGCCGTTTTCGAGCACAGGGTCAGCAACAGCCGGGGCAGATTTGAACGACGATTGATCGGTCTGATATTCGCGCGTCGAAGTCGCATAATCACGATCCGTCGGGAGCTGCCTCTGACTAACGTCGCGAGTCCGGCCCAGCCTGTCGCATAGTAAGTACGAGGATTCTCTTTCGTGCGTGCTCCGCCTGTTGCTGGTTCTGTGCTCGATTGGGGCAAGGTTGTTCATGGTCGAGGTTTTTGCTTTTTCATTCCTTGGAAAGTTTTTGTTTTTGCCTTTGCTTTTGTTCTTGCCTTTTCTCAGGCCGCCAGCCGGTGCGCAGAAGAAACTTGCCCAGCCGGTGCCGCGCTCGCAACTGATCCTGCTTGGCCGACTCCCGCGCCCGTACCAAGTCGCGCAACGCCTCTGAGCCCTCGTCCGGAACCCACACCGCCGTTAAATCCCCGGCCCGATGACAGCGCGCCAGCTTCTCCATATCCCGCCGATCCGTCTTCACCCGGTTACCAGCCGTTACCGGAACCAGCGTCGGCGCAATCACCTCGCACTTGACTCCCAACTTGTCCAAGCTGTACCCGCATGATCGGCGGGTCAGTTTCCCGGACTCGCTGCTTGAACGTTGCTATGGCCTTCGTGGCCACACGGCGTTTGATCTTGCCGCCAGCAGCCACCCAGAAGCCGTAGCCCGGGAATTTGCGCCGGAACACGCTGGCTATCGTACTCTTAGCCTCATTGACCCTGATACGCAGCCGTGCGTAGAGCCGCGGCAGCAGGCGCATCGCCCGCTCGCCGGCTGCGAACATACACGTTCGCGTCGTCGGCATAACGAACGAAGCAATCCCCCCGCGCTTCCAGCTCCTTGTCCACAGCCTGTTTACCCCTTGGGGAAATGCACCCTCAAACCGACCCACTTCTCTGTTCCTTGCTTCTATAATCGCCGCATGCAGTTATTCAGCGATCCTCGGAAGCGATCCGTGCTCTTGCTCGGTCTCGGAGTGCTTTTGTTCTTCGCCTTGCTGGGCACCCTGCAGGCATTTAATATCCGCATCCTGAATCCCGTCACAGCCGGCGAGACGCTCGTTTTTACCGGTCTCACGGTCGTGGTGTTCCTGCTCCTGATGGTCCTTCTGATGCTCCTGCTCAGGAACATCCTCAAGCTCTACGCCGACCAAAGCAGCAGCGCGCTGGGGGCACGCCTGCGCACCCGCATGGTTCTGGGCGCTACCCTGATCGCCCTTACCCCCGCGGTCTTTATGTTCCTGTTCAGCTTCCTGCTCATGAACCGCTCCATCGACCGCTGGTTTTCGCAGCCCACCACCGAGCTTCGCGAGGATTCGACGCGGGTAGTCCAGGAACTGGCGGAATATGTAACCAGCAACGCGCGCGGAGAGGCGGAGTCGATCGCTGCAACCGGCGCGCCCGACGGCGACTTGCAGACGCTGCAGAACGTACTGGCCTCGCATCGCGTTACGCTCGACGGCGGCTTTGTGGTGGTCTACAACCGCAATCGGCAAGAGATAGCGAATTTCTGGGCGCCTCCCCCGTCGAGCCTGGCCGTCCTCGCTCCGTGGCAGGACGAAGGAACTCCCGGCGCCGTGTCGATCCACGCGCCGCTCTCCTCCATCCTCCTGCCTGCGGCGCAGCGCAGCGATGTGCCGGTGATGAAAGTTGGCGGCCTGGAGTATGCCGTCGGCATGGCGGCAACCGCCTCCGGCAACATGGTCGTCGCGGCCCTGCCCATGCCCCAAGGCCTCAGTCAGACTACAACGCGCATCCGCTCCGGCGCTGCTGCTTACTGGCAGCTCTTCCGCGCCCGCAACAGCATCCGCACCATCTTCTTCCTAATGCAGTTGCTCATTACGGTCTTCATCTTCTTTTCCAGCCTGTGGCTGGCCATGTTTCTCTCCAAGCAGATCACCCGGCCGGTTGAGGCGCTGGGCGTGGCCATGGACGAGATCGCCGCCGGCAAATACGACCATCGCGTGGCCGCCATTGCAACCGGCGAGATGGGTGACCTGGTGCGCGCCTTCAATCACATGGCCGCCGACCTCGAGGCCAGCCGCCAACTCGCGGAGAGCTCGTCCGCACAACTCACTGCGGCCAATCAGTCCATCGAGGAGCGCCGCCGCGAGTTGGAGACGATCGTCGAGACCATCCCCAGCGGCGTGGTTACGCTCGATGGCTCGGGCGTGGTGCTCAAATCCAACCGCGCCTTTGCCGCGCTCATGGGGCTCGGCGAAGACGTGTCGCTTGCCGGAGAAAAAATTGAACCCTTCCTGCCGCCGGAGTTCGCCGAAGATTTGGCCGGCCTCATCCGGCGCGGTCACCGCATGGGCGCTGCCTCCACTGAGATCGAATTTCACGCCCGTGGCCACACCGTTCACCTGGCCATCACCAGCGCCCGCCTTGAGCTGATGCACGGCGAGACAGGCAACGTGCTTGTGGTCGAAGACACCACCGAGCTCTTGCGCGCGCAGCGGCAGTTGGCGTGGAAAGAAGTGGCGCAGCGGGTGGCGCACGAAATCAAAAATCCGCTCACCCCCATCGCGCTTTCGGCCGAGCGCATTGGCAGGCATCTTGAGCGTGGGCAACCGGACTCGCCCATTGTGATCCGCAAATGCGCCGAGGTCATCCTCACTTGTGTCGGAACCCTGCGCTCGCTTGTCGACCAGTTCTCGGCGCTCGCGCAGTTTCCCGCGCCCCAGCCGCGAGCCTGCGACATGAACAGAGTTGTGGACGAAGCGCTGGCGCTGTTCGCAGGCCGTCTTGATGGCATCACCGTGCAGCGTGATCTGGAGCCAGGGTTGCCGCAAGTGCTCGCCGATCCCGATGCGCTGCGCCGTGCCCTGGCCAACCTCATCGACAATGCCGCCGAGGCCATGCAGGGCAGCCTGTTGCGGATGCTCGGCATTCGCACCGCGCTCAGCGAAGATGGCGGGGCGGTCGAGGTCACTGTCGCCGACACTGGCCACGGCTTGACCGACGAAATTCGCGAGCGCCTCTTTTTGCCCTTCTATTCCACTAAGCATCGCGGCACCGGTCTCGGCCTTTCGATTGCGGCCAAAATCATCCAGGAGCATGGCGGCTCAATTCGCGCCGAAGCAAACAGCCCCAAGGGCGCGCGCTTTCTGCTCCGCTTGCCGCTCATGGAGCCGGACACGCAGGCCCCCGCCATGCTTGAGGGCAGCACCGAAACTGAGCTGAAGGGACTGTCTTCATGAACCACATTTTGGTCGTGGACGACGAGGCAGAGATACGCACCTCGCTCGAGGAGATCCTGCGCGAAGAGGGCTACGGCGTGGCCGGCGCAGCCACTGCGGTCGAAGCGCTCATCCTGCTCCAGGACGCGCCCTACGACGTGGTCCTGCTCGACATCTGGCTCCCCGACCGCGACGGCCTCGAGGTCCTCTCCGACATTCGCCAACAGGCTTCCGAAACCAGGCCCGAAGTGGTCATCATCAGCGGTCACGGCACCATCGAAACCGCGGTCAAGGCTACCAAGCTCGGAGCCTACGACTTTCTCGAGAAGCCTCTTTCCCTCGAACGCACCCTCATCGTCGTCAAGAACGCTGTCGAAGCGCGCCGCCTGCGTGCCGAGAACCAGGAATTCAAGCGCCAGTTCAGCGTTGCCTCCGTCCTTACCGGCGAAAGCGTGCCGCTCAAAGCCCTGCGCCAACAAATCAAGCTCATGGCCCCCACCAACGGCCGCGTGCTCATCTATGGAGAATCGGGCACCGGCAAGGAACTCATTGCGCGCTCCATCCACGCTGAAAGCCTCCGCCGCGACCGTGTATTTGTCGAGCTCAACTGCGCCGCCATTCCTGAAGCGCACATTGAGGCCGAACTCTTCGGCTACCGGCATGGCGTCCAGCCTGGCGGACCGCCTGAGCAGCGCGGCACCCTTGAGCGCGCCGACGGGGGAACGCTCTTTCTCGACGAAGTCGGCGACATGAGCCTCAAAACCCAGGCCAAGGTCCTCAGCGCTCTCGACGACCAGTTGTTTACGCCGGTCGGCGGCTCGCAGCCGCTGCGCGTCGACGTCCGTCTAATCGCCTCCACCAACAAGGACCTCGAAGAAGAGATCGCCAAGGGCAACTTCCGCGAGGATCTCTTCTACCGCCTCAATGTAGTGCCCTTCTTTGTGCCGCCCCTCCGCGAGCGCAAGCAGGATATCCCGCTCCTGGCCCGCGAGTTTCTCGCTGAGATTGGCCGCCAGTACGGCCGCCCGCGCATGGAGATGAGCGAAGAAGCCCTCGCCACCCTGGGCTCGTACCACTGGCCCGGCAACGTGCGCGAACTCAAGAATGTCATCGAGCGCGTCATGATCCTCAATCCGCGCGTCCTCCGCATCGAGCGCAAGCACCTGCCGCCACTCACCCACAAGGCCGGCACCCGCTCCACCGAAGAATTTTCAAGCCTCCAGCAGGCCCGCGACGCCTACGAGCGCGAATACATCCTCAAGAAAATAGAAGAAGCCCGCAACAACATAAGCCACGCGGCCGAACTCCTTGGCCTCGAGCGCAGCCATCTCTACCGCAAAATGAAAGCCCTCGGCATCGGCGTCCGGGAGTAGCAGCCTGGGTGCCCCAGGTCCGGGGTCCCCACGAATAGGTCTTCATTCGTGGGGTGGAGATCTCGATCCTGAGACCTGGGATTCATCGCACCCCCTGTTCGGAACCGAACGCCCTCTCGCACATTTGAACAACCATCGCTCTTCGTCACTAAACGCAGCTCGTCTCTATCCCCTTCCCGCCAAACTACTTGAGCCATCCCCAGCACACCCAATCTTTGGCCGCAAAATTGCTTCCAATTCGTTCGCAAGAACCAGGCCAGGAGGCCCTCAATGGCATACTTTGAGCGCATCAAGGATATAGTCTCCTCACCCTTCAGCCCCGAAATCATCCGCCAGCGCTCCGCCGCCGGCTGGCAAATGGTCGCCATCGAGTGGCGCCGCGAGTTGCCCGATGGAGAAGCCCCCGCCGAGGGCGTCTTCGACGAGGACATCCCTTACGGCCTGCGCATCTCCGCAGACTGCAAACGCCTGGAAGCCGATCCCATCGAGCACCAGGTCCTTATGGAAATCATGGAACTGCTCGCCCAGGACTTCTCTTATTCAGTCATCGTCAGCAGCCTGAACGAGAAAGGCCTTCGTCAGCGCGACGGCCGCCCCTGGAGCCGCATCGCCGTCTTCAAAATGATTCCGCGCCTCATTGAAGTCGGCCCTCAGTTCTTCTCATCGGACGAATGGGAGAAGCGCCGCCAGCGCTTCGCGCGCGCCCACGCGCCCGATGAGAGTTAACGTTGTTTTTCCGCTGACTCGCTGGATGCTGTGTGCCCCATTCATCGCAGCCTCATCGCGATGAGTGGGATAGCGGCAGCACTACACCCTCGCCGCCGCCGATCGAACCACCAGCCGCCCGGTTCTCTCGACTTAGTAGACTTCACCGCTCATCCGCCCGCTTCAGAATCGGCCCCAGCGAGCCCGGATTATCCCCCGTTGCTGGATCCACCCGGAAATCCCAAACCGATTGATTGATGTCGGAGGCCGAAAGAATCTCCACCAGCGCATATTCGCCGATACTCAGTTGCTCCTCCGGCTGGATGCGCAGCCAGTGCTTGCCTGCCACAACCTCGACCTTGGTGGGAATCACGTTCTCATCCTGGGTCACCTTGCCCGTTGGTCCAACGCGGATCGCGCCCACAATCCGCACCGCCCTGCGCTCGTCCACGCGCACTATCGCGAAACCCGACTTGTCGGAGTGCGCTCCATGCTTGGCGTCGTTCACCGCTTTTGCCCTGCTCGTATCTACCGTGACTGCATGCGCCAGCACCGGCTCCTTATCGTCGGTCACGTTTAGCGACAGATAGATCGCCGGATCGTTCACGTGCAGGTGAACCTTGGCGTGCTCCCCCTCCAGTTCCAGGCTCGCCTTTGAAGCAGCCAGCGGATTCAGCGAGCTCACGCCGTGCCGGCTCTTCGCATTCCAGTCCAGATCCACAGGCGTTAGCTCCACTAGCTCTGGCGTCCCCTGGAAGGTGTCCAGCGCAAAAGCGCCGTCTTCATCGGGAAGCTCCAGCCCCGTCGCCACCTCGGGCATGCGCGCCTTCTGCAGATTGCGCTCGTCGGCTTCTTCCTTGTCGATATCCGCCGCCTCTTTCATTGCCGGCGAAGGCTCTTCTCCGGTCGGAGCCGCATGGTCCCGTTCCCACTTGCGCGTAGCGTCCCAATCTACCAGCTCGACGGGCATCTCCTCCCAGTCGCCGCGTTCCAGCGAAAGATAACGCACCCGGTCCCCCGCAATCGTGTACTGGCGCACCAACTGGTAGGAGCCGTCCTTGAGGATAAGTCGATGGTTCCTGGCCAGCCCGGGTGCGTCCGGTTTCAGCACCAGCGGAGTCTGATCTTTCGGCGTCGTCTGCGCCCCGGCGCCGGCCGCCACCAGCAGCGCCACCGTCAACAGAGCGGTCAATATTGCTCGCATCCGCGTGAATTGCCTCATCGCACACAGTTTAGACGAATCAGTGCGCCTGGCGTTGGCGACCTGAGCGCCGGAAAATAGGGTAGGCAGCAACCATCTCCAGTGCCGGCGCGTCCAATTTTGTGTATCCTTATGGTAAGGGTCGGTAGATTGACAGGATTCCAGACAAAAATCCGCAACGAACGCCGCGCAAGGTCCGGTGCTTCTCCGGTCGTGGCTGTGTTGTGTCTTGTCCTCCTGGCGATATTCGCGGTAGTTCAGGTAGCGCACTTCCATGCAAATGAGACGGCTGCCGACCATTGCCCGCTATGCGTCTCAATGCACTCCGCGGCTCCGGTCGCCGTCGCCGCCGCCGCTGTTGTGCTGGTTCTGGTCGGCGTTCCGGCGCCGGTCTTTGAGCCGCGCGCTGTCATCCGTCACTGGCATCCCAAGTTCTTCACTCGTCCCCCTCCTGCTGGCTGTTAGAGCAACTTTCCGCCTTTTCCATTCTGCATAAAGCCGTGCAGCGTCCAGCACCCAAATAAGATTGGGCGACGCCGACGCTGCTCCAACCATGCAGGCCAGATGAAAATGCGGAAAGTGCTCCCCAATGCACTGAAGAAGCCGCCGTACAGCAAGCCTCGGCCCAACTTCCGCATTTTTCAGCCATCATCTGGAGGTCCCCAATGCCGTCCAATCGCGGCTCAGTTCTACGTATTCTTCCCCTTCTCGCCCTCGTCTTCGCGGCGCTCTCGCTGCCCGCCCAAAGCGGCAATGCGGGTGCCGTGCGCGGGTCCGTCACCGACCCTTCCGGCGCTGTAATTCCCAACGCCGCTGTGCGCCTCTCCAACGCAGTCAGCGGATTCGACCGCTCCGCATCCACTGATTCACTGGGTCAGTTCTCATTCTCCAACGTCCCCTTTAACAATTACCGCATCGCAGTCACTGCAGATGGCTTTGCTCCGCTGACCCAGAGTCTCGGAATTCAATCGGTCATCGGAACCAGTCTCAAGCTTGTCCTCCAGATTGAAGGTGCCTCCCAAACCGTCACCGTCGAGTCCACTGGCGATTTGGTTGAAACCGACCCCACTTTTCACGTGGATGTAGACCGCGATCTCTTCAACAAAGTGCCGCTCGAAAGCGCATCGTCCACGCTCAGCTCACTGGTAACCCTCACCACCCCCGGCGTGGCCGCGGACTCCAACGGCCTCTTCCACGGTCTCGGCGATCACGCGTCCAATTCCTTCTCCGTCGACGGCCAGTCCATTACCGACCAGCAAAGCAAGATCTTTTCCAACCAGCTTCCCTCCAACTCCATTCAATCCATCCAGGTCATTTCCGGCGCCCCCCCGGCCGAATACGGCGACAAAACCAGCCTGGTCATCGTGGCCACAACCCGTTCCGGGCAGGGAGTCACCAAGCCTACCGGCGATATCTACGCAGCCTATGGGACCTTCGGGTCTGCCGATGGTGGCTTCGATCTCTCCTACGGCGGAAAAAGCTGGGGCAACTTCATCGAGGCCGACGGTCTCAATACCGGGCGCTTTCTCGATCCGCCTGAGTTCACCGTCTTCCACGACAAAGGGAACGAGGAGAACTTCTTCGATCGCGTCGACTACACCTTTACGCCCTCTGACTCCGTCCATCTGGACTTCAACTACAGCCGCTCCTGGTTCCAGACCCCCAACGCCTTCCAGAATCTGAACATTCAGAATGTGGAAAACGGAGGCGCTGGAATCGGCGGTGGCGCCACCGCCAACCCCGCCTTCGTCAATGTGGGAAATACCGATCAGCACTCCCAGATCGGAACCTTCAACATCTCGCCTACATACACCCACATCATCGGCAACAACGCGGTTCTTAACCTCGGCGCCTTCGTCCGCAGAGACGATTACAACTACTATCCCAGCGGCAATCCGCTCGCTGACCTCGGGCCCGTTACCCTGCAGACCTCGTCCATCGGACAGAACCGCACACTCACCAACTCCGGAGTCCATTCCGACCTCACCTATGCGCGCGGACATAACAACATCAAGGCCGGCGTGCTCTACGAACAGACCTTCCTGCGCGAGCACGATAGCCTGGGCATCGTTGACTCAACCTATGCCCTCAGTGCCCCATGCATCGACGCAAACACTGGCGAGCTCCTGCCCGGATTCCTTGACCAGTCCCTATGCCCGGCGGGAGGCGCTTCCGGCCCCTACGCAAACCCGAATTACCTGCCATCGCTGGCCCCTTACGACCTTACCCGCGGCGGCAGCGATTACCTGTTCTTCGGCCATACCGACGTAAAGGAACTCGCCCTCTACATTCAAGACGACCTCAAGGCTGGTAACTGGGACTTCAACCTCGGCTTGCGCCAGGACGTTTACAACGGCCTCACCGATGCCAACCAGACAGAGCCGCGCGTGGGCATTGCCTACAACGTCAAGCCCTCCGCGACCGTCCTGCGCGTCTCCTATGCGCGTACACTGGAGACCCCTTTCAATGAGAATCTCGTGCTCTCCAGCAGTGGTTGTTCCGATGCCGTCCTCAGTCCGCTGCTTTCTTGCAACGCCGGCGTTTCCGGGACCATGCGACCCGGTTTCCGCAATGAGTTCCACGCTGGATTCCAGCAGGCCGTCGGCAAGAATGTCGTTCTCAGTGGCGAGTACATCTGGAAGTACACCCACAACGCCTTCGATTTCAGCATCCTGGGCAACACGCCCATCACCTTCCCAATCGACTGGCATAACTCCAAGATTCCGGGCTATGCCCTGGACGCGGAAGTCCCGAACTACCATCACTTCAGCGCCTATTTCGTTACCTCTTCCGTCGCCGCGCGCTTCTTCCCGCCGCAAGTAGCCGGAGCCGGCGCCACCGTCGGTCAAACCGGTCTCCCCTTCCGCATTGACCACGACGAGAAGTTCAACGAAGCCACCCACCTCCAGTACACCGTTTCTCACGATGGCAGTTGGATGAACGATCTGTGGGGCGGCTTTAACTGGCGCTACGATTCGGGCCAGGTGGCCGGATCGACCCCTTGCTACGGAGTCAACGATCTCAACTCTCCCTGCGGAAGCAGTTCAGTCACTTTGCCAAACGGGCAGCCTGGCGTCGCCATGGTCGACACCAACCTTCCCCCCTACAAGAACCCCGTCACAGGCATTGCCGAAGGCCTTCCCTTGACCGCGGACGAAGAGTTTCAGGCAGGATTCACCTGCAACGGTGTTAAGGCAACCCCCACCCAAGCCCTGCCTGCAGTCTGCCCGGCCAATCAGTTCACTTCGAACCTGATCAACATTCCCGCGCCCAACGCTGGCGACAACGATCACAACCCGCAGCGCATCGCGCCGCGCAGCCTCTTCGATGTGTCCATTGGCAAGAACAATATCTTCCACAAAGAGCGCTACAAAATGGACCTCGACCTGACCGCCATCAACGTCGCAAACAAGTACGCCCTCTACAACTTCCTCTCCACCTTCAGCGGCACCCACTACGTAACCCCAAGAGCCCTGACGGCAAAGTTAACCCTGAACTTCTAACCCGGCTGCCTTTTCCCAGCACAAAGAGCTGGTGCCCCAGGTCTCGATCTTGAGACCTGGGATTCACTCGCATCTATCACCGGCGCAGGCTCTCTAGCCGATCCCCGACATTACAAGCATGCGCGGTTCTGTCATCTCTTCCATGGCGAAGCGGATGCCTTCCCGGCCCAGGCCCGACTCCTTCACTCCACCGTACGGCATCGGGTCAAGACGCCAGTTCGGGCTGTCGCCCACAATCAATCCGCCCACCTCAAGCTCGCGATAAGCTGTCAGAATTCGGCCCGCGTCGCGTGTCAGCAACCCAGCCTGCAGACCGTACTTCGAGTGGTTCACTTCCGCCAGCGCCTCTTCAAAGTCATCGTAAGGTTCAATCGCAACCACCGGGCCGAAGACCTCTTCGTCGCGCACCTTCATGCCCAGCTTGGTTCCGGTCAGGATTGCGGGCGTAATCATCGAACCCTGCCGTTCCCCGCCGGCAATCAGCTTGGCTCCGCCCTCCACTGCCTCTTTCACCCACGACTCTACGCGCTCCGCTTCGCTCTGGCGAATCAACGGGCCCACCTCGGTCGATTCATCCGATGGATTGCCAGACACCAGCTTGGCTGCTGCCTCAACCACTTTCCACAGGAATGACTGAAAGATCTTCCGCTCCACAAACACGCGCTGCACGCTGATGCACGACTGGCCCGCAAATCCAAACGCTCCATGCGTAGTGCGAACGGCCGCCTCATCCAGGTCCGGCCAATCCCCATGAACAATCAGCGCGGCATTGCCACCAAGTTCCAGCAGCACGCGCTTCCGGCCGGAGTGCTCCTTAATCTGCCAACCCACTTTGGCCGAGCCGGTAAAGCTCACCAGCTTCACGCGATCTTCCTTCTCGGCAAGCCACGCGGTGTCCGCATTGTCCAGCGTCAACACTGCCAGAGCCTCCTCGGGCCAGCCCGCCTTCAGAATCACCTCGCCCAGCGCCAGCGCGGTAAACGGTGTTTGCGGCGCCGGCTTCAAAATCACCGGGCAGCCCGCGGCCAGTGCAGGCGCTACCTTGTGCGCCACCAGGTTCAACGGAAAATTGAATGCGGTAATCGCCAGCACAGGTCCCACCGGAAATCGCTGCACCAGTCCCCAGCGTCCCTCATTGCCTTCCGTCAGGTCCAGTGGAAGGCTCTCGCCACCCAACCGCGCGGACTCTTCCGCAGCCGTCTTGAAGGTCACCACGGCGCGATCCACCTCAACCCGTGCCTGCCGCACCGGCTTGCCTGCCTCAGCCACAATCAGTTGCGCGAACCGCTCTTTCTGCTCAATCAGTGCGCCGGCCACGTCCTCTAGAATCTCGCGCCGCTTCCAGCGTGGCAAAGCGCGCGTGCGGCGCAGACTGGCCACGGCGTGGTTCACAGCCTGCCGAGCGTCGGCCCTCGTAGCCACTGTCACTCGCCCCACCAAACCCTGGTCCCACGGCGACCGCACCTCCAGCGTCTCCCCTTCGATCCATTCCTTGCCGCACAGCAGAAATCCAGTTTGTGTTCCCGGCCGCATCTTCATGGTCTTCGAGCTCCCGTTCCGTCTCTTCACTCAATGGTACAAGCGCGAGGCGCGCCACAACCGGCCTGGATCGTCGATGCAAAAAGTTTGTCTCTTGCCAGACCCAGGATGAAACGAAGGGGAAAATTCCCATTCCCAAAAATCCGGTCTCCATCTGCCTCAAGGCGCACCCCGGACGAGTACATCATTATCGCAATTGCCGACTCCTCCAAGTTCTCACAGAAGCCGCGCGCGTGAACAACAACGAGGGAGTTTCTCCTCCGCTGCTTACGATAAACTCCTCCCATGATCAACAACGGCCGTAACCACAAACTTCCCTTCGACCCCGATCAAGCCGTAGCCCACCTCAAGGCTGCCGACCCCAAACTCGCGCTGCTTATCGACCGCGCCGGCCCCTTTACGCTGCGCCTCGACCCCGCTCCTTCGCCCTTCGAATCTCTGCTCGAGTCCATCCTCTACCAGCAGCTGCACGGCAAGGCTGCGGCCACCATCCACCGCCGCGTCCGAGAGTATTTCGGCGGCGACCCCTCCCCGCAACTTCTCCTTGACACGCCTGACGAACCGCTCCGCGCCGCCGGAGTTTCCGGTAACAAGATCAAGGCCCTCCGCGATCTCGCCGCCCGCACCATCGCCGGAACCGTGCCCACCCACGCCGCCATCCGCAAAATGCCCGACGCCGAAATCATTGAACGGCTTACAGAAGTCCGCGGCATCGGTCCCTGGACCGTTGAAATGCTCCTCATCTTCCGCATGGGCCGTCCAGACGTACTGCCCATAACCGACTATGGCGTCCGCAAGGGATATGCGCTCACCTTCCAGCGCCTACCCAAAACCCGCCCCCTCGCTGCCGAAGACCTGCCCAAGCCGGAAGTACTTCTCAAAAGAGGAAAACGCTGGGCGCCCTTCCGCTCCGTGGCCAGTTGGTACCTCTGGCGCGCCTGCGACCTGGCCAAATCCACGAGCGCCACACCCTCCGGCCGGTCGAGCCTACAATAGCGAAGTAGGCCGGACCCGATCGAACTTTACCGGCCGCGATGGGACTTATAGATGTCTGTTACCAAGCGATTCGTCTGCATTCATGGCCACTTTTACCAGCCGCCGCGCGAAAATCCATGGTTGGAAGCGGTCGAAACCCAGGATTCAGCCGCACCCTACCACGACTGGAACGAGCGCATTTGTGCAGAGTGCTACGCCCCCAACGGCGCCGCCCGCATCGTCAACATCAAAAATCAGATCATACGCATCGTCAACAACTACGCTCGCATCAGCTTCAACTTCGGCCCCACGCTGCTCAGTTGGCTCAAGGAGAATGCGCCCCGTACCCACCGCATGATTCTTGACGGCGAGCGCCGTAGCCGCAGGACCTTCCGCGGTCACAGTTCGGCCATGGCCCAGGTCTACAACCACATGATTCTTCCGCTGGCCAGCGCTCGCGACCGCATTACGCAGATTCGCTGGGGCATCGCCGATTACGAATCCAACTATGGAGTGTCGCCTGAAGGCATGTGGCTGGCGGAGACCGCGGTCGATAACGAGTCGCTTGAGCTGCTGGCTCAGCACGGTATCAAGTTCACGCTGCTCGCGCCCCACCAGTGCAAGCGAATTCGCCCCTACAGGCTCGACGGCGTCAAAGACGATGGAGCCTGGACAGATACGCCCGACGCCTCCGTCGATATCACCCGTCCCTACCTGGTGCGCTTCAGCTCCGGCCTCTCGATCGCTGTTTTCTTTTATAACGGCCCAGCCTCGCGTGCCATCGCGTTTGAAGGCCTGTTGAACTCCGGCGAGAATTTCGCGGCCCGCCTCCGATCCAGCTTTAGAGACACCCTTGCGCCGCAGTTGGTTCACGTCGCCACCGACGGAGAATCCTACGGTCATCATCACAAGCACGGTGAAATGGCGCTCGCCTACGCGCTCCGCCTGCTCGAGGAAGACAAGGCCGTCAAATTGATCAATTACGCCAGCTTCCTCGCCCAGTTCTCTCCGGAATACGAATGCGAAATTGTCGAAAACACATCGTGGAGCTGCTCCCATGGCGTCGAGCGCTGGCGCTCCAACTGCGGCTGTAACGGCGGAAAGCCCGGCTTCAACCAGGAGTGGCGCGCGCCGCTCCGCCAGGCTCTCGACGAGTTGCGCGACGCCATCGCGCCGCTTACTGAGAAGGAGGGCGCCAAGCTCTTCCGCGACGTTTGGGCCGCGCGTGACGCGTATATTGCCGTCGTCCTTGACCGCAACCAGGAAACCATTGCGCGCTTCCTTCGCGACCACGCCACCCATACGCTCACTGAAGAAGAACAGGTGAGCGCTTTTGAACTGATGGAGATGCAGCGCCACGCCCAGCTCATGTACACCAGTTGCGGCTGGTTCTTCGATGACATCTCCGGCATTGAGACCGTGCAAATCATCGCCTATGCCGCGCGTGTGCTGCAACTTGCGCAGCGACAGTTCTCTGGGCAGGCTGACACCCTCGAGTCCAAATTCCTGGCCCGTCTTGCCCAGGCCCATTCCAACGTAGTCAGCGCGGGCGACGGCGCTCAAATCTACAAACTGTGTGTCGCTACCATGAAGCTCCAACTCGAGCAGGTGGCGGCCCACTACGCCATCAGCTCGGTCTTTTCTTCCTTTGCCGAGGAGACCGATCTGTTCTGCTTCCACGTCCGCCGCATCTCCTACGACAACTCAACCTCGGGCCGCGGACGCCTCGCAGTGGGCCGGGCGCATATTGCCAGCGCCATCACCGGCCACAACCAGTCCTTCTCTTTTGCAGTGCTCCACTTCGGCGATCAGAACATTACTGCCGCCGTCAAGCCCTACAGCGATGCAGATGCCGGAGCCTTTGAAGAATTTGCCTCACAGGCCGCCGATGAGGTGCAGCGGGGAAATTTTCCCGGTGTCATTCGCATGCTCGACCATTACTACGGCAGCGTGGATTACTCGCTCACGTCGCTCTTTACCGACGAGCAGCGCCGCATCGTTCGACTCATCCTGAACTCCACGCTTTGGGACATCGAAAACTCCCTCACCACCATTTACCAGGACCACGCCAGCCTGCTTCACTATCTCTCCCAGGCTGGCCTGCCCAAACCTCCCGCGCTCACCCTTGCGGCGGGATTTGCAGTCAATGCGGGGCTTCGGCGCGCGCTCGAGAACGACCCCATCGACCAGGCCCAATTACGTTCGTTCCTGTTGCTGGCCAAGGCAGACCAGGTTCCGCTCGAGACGGCGACCCTCGCTTACATTGCCGATCAGCGCATGAAGCGTACCATGGTCGAACTCCAAATGTCGGCTGGTTCGCTGGAAATGCTGGAGCGCGCCGTGTCGCTGGCCCGCACCCTGATCGAGTTGCCATTCGAGCCGAATCTCTGGCAGGCGCAGAATATCTGGTACGAGATTCTGCGCACCTCCAGCTACGCGCTCACCTCTCTACCTACCGACGACCGGCCCCGCTGGGAGAAAAACTTCAACCTGCTCGGCACGTACCTCTCCATCGACACCGAAGCCATCCGCGCCGACGACAAAGCCGCCACAGCCATCGTCGATTAACGAATCGTCATTGCAATCATCGAACGAGCGCCTCCATCCTTCCTGCGTTCTTTGCAGGAAGGGAGGGAAAGGCAGAATCTTAGCCGAGGGGCTTTTCTGATCTCAGATCCCTGATTCCTGCTCCCTCAGCTTTCCGCCCTTCAGCACAAACCGTTCCCCGCGCCACACAATCGTGTTCCCCGCAAACCCCGCCACCCACACGCCGATCGCCACCAGGTCCCGCAGCGGCAGCAGCCATAGCCTCGCCAGCACCTCGTGATCGCCCAGCACTTCCGCACCCACTGTCATAGCCTGCGCCAGCCGCAGAAAAAAACTCAGCCCCAGCAGCCAAAAGCTCAACGGGCTCAACCCGCTGGCAAGCAGATTCAAGAGCGCCAATCCCAGCCCATGTGTAAAGATCAGCCCTGCGTAGCCCCAGGGCCGCGCATCCCGAACTGTCCGCGCCCACCTCAACTGGTGATCGAGGAAACCGCTCCATCTGTACGCCGGAATGCTGGTCTCCACCACCTCGGCACACAGCGCCACCCGGTTCCCGGCCTTCACCACCCGCGCTCCTAGTTCATAATCGTCGGCCAGGTAGTCAACCAGCGGCAACAAGCCTCCAGCCCTCTCCAGCGCTTCGCGGCTCACAGCCAAGGTCGACCCGAGCCCGTAGCGCAACCCACCCTCAATCATCTTTGACAGCAGAACGCCCGGCATAAAATCCGTAGCAATGCCCAGCGCCTCCAGCCGCGAGCCAATCGTCCCGTGCGCGCGTCCTCGGTAGAGAGTCGTCACCAACCCAACCTCAGGCCGATCTTCGCCGGCAGTCTTGGCAGAAGCCGAAAAACACCCCATCACCCGCTCCAGATAGCGTGGAGAAACGGTAATGTCTGAGTCATTGATAAGCAGGAATCCGTGCCGCGCATGGCCAGCAAGCTTCACCAGCGTACTCACCTTGCCATTTGTCCCCAACCGCTCCGGACACTCGACGAGCCGGATCGTCCGCTCGGGAAATTCGGCCTTCAATTGCTCCACCGCGGCGGCCGCTGGATCCTCCAGCGAAGACACCCCAAACAGCATTTCAAACTCGCCCGCATAGCTCTGCCGGCAATGGCTGCGGAAGGCGTCCATCATCCCAGGGTCCAACCCCTTTAGGGACTTCAGAATGCTCACGCCGGGCGCAAAGTCGGCAGAAGCCACGCGCCGCTCGCGAAGATAATTCCGCGCGGCCACAATCGCTGCCAGAAAGTACCCCATCCCGGCCACGGTCAGCACCGTAGTCACCGTCTCGAGAGCGAGAGCCAAACCGTGCGTCATCACAGAGGTAAGTTTACAGTGGTCAGTGCACAGTGATCAGCTCTTGCGAGTCAGCGATCGTGCATTGCGCACCGTTCCAGAAGAAGTGGATGTATCGAAAGAAAAGCGTTGACATTCGACTTGGATTTCGTGACGGCTTCGTCTGTCCACTGTCCACTGTCCACTGTCCACTGTCCACTGTCCACTGTCCACTGTCCACTGTCCTACTCGTACCGCAGCGCCTCGATCGGATCCATCGACGCGGCCTTCCACGCCGGATAGATTCCGAACATGAGGCCGATAGCAAAGGAAACCACAAACGAGACCAACACCCAGGTGGGCGAAAGAGACGCATGGAGAAACGACACCGCAAAATGCAAAATCAAGGTAAGCAAAGCCCCGACCAGGATGCCCAGCAAGCCTCCCACCATGCATAGTGTCACTGCTTCAATTGTGAACTGCAGGAGGATGTTCTTCCTTGTAGCCCCAATGGCTTTGCGAACTCCGATCTCCCTGGTCCGCTCGGTCACCGACACCAGCATGATGTTCATCACCCCCACGCCGCCGACCATTAGACCGACAGAAGAAACAGCAACCATGAAGAGAAACAGTCCGCCGGTAAGCTCATTCCACAGGCGTGTCAGAGACTCGGGACTAAAGATGGCGAAGTTATCGTCCTGCTCCACGCGAACCTTGCGGCGAATGCGAAGGAGTTCTCGAATCTCCTCGGTGACCAGTGCCTTGTTGGCAGGATCGTCGTACTTCACGGTGATCCAGAAGTCTTTGATCTCCGGGTGAATCTTGTGAAATGTTCCCACAGGAAAGTACGCGGCATTGTCCTGTGTGTTGCGCCCGCTGCCAAACGGCTGAGGCTGCGCGTCCAGGACGCCAATCACGGTAAATACATCGCCACCACATTCCACGTCCTGGCCCAGTGGAGATTCGCCGGGGAAAAGATCTTCCGCGGCGTCGTGGCCCAGTACGACCACGCTGGAACTGCGCGCTTCTTCCGAATCGGTCCACATGCGCCCCTCCAGCATCTCGATATCGCTGGTCACTTTCACCGCCGTGGTGTCCCCGTAAATAATTGTGTTCTGAATCTTGCGGCTCCCGTGCTTGAGAGACACGTTTCCAATGCCCAATTGAAAATTCTGGTAGGTAAGGCCAGGGTCGACAGCTAAGACATGCGGCAAACTACGCATCGCAACGCCATCATCGTATGTCAGCTCTTTGCGGTTTAGTTCCTCTGTCGTCGGACGCCGCCCAAACGGTTCAAAGCGGAAGACCCACAAATCGTTGGTGCCCAGGGCGCGAACAAACTGTTCGACACTGCTGTTCAGCCCATTGATCGCCGACGAGATCAGTATCACCGTGGAGATCCCGATCATGATGCCCAGAATCGTAAGGCCGGAGCGCAATTTGTTCTTGCGCAGCGTATCCAGCGCCATCCGAACCGATTCTTTTGAGTCGACCAAGCGCATGGTTATAGCTCCGCTCTCAAAGCGGCAATTGGATCCAGGTTCGCCGCCTTATGTGCGGGGTAAACCCCGAAGAACAGCCCGACTGCGGTGGCCACAAACAGACTGACCAGGATGGACCAGAACTGAACCGCCGATGGGAACGCGATGGCCACGGTAATGATCTTGGCCACGCTGATGCCCGTAATTACTCCCAGTACGCCTCCCACAAGGGACATGGTCGCCGATTCAATCAGAAACTGAAGCAGGATGTCGTTGCGGCGCGCGCCAAGCGCCTTGCGCACGCCAATCTCCCTGGTTCGCTCCGTCACCGAGACAAGCATGATGTTCATGATCACGATGCCGCCAATCACCAGCGATATGGCGGCGATCGACACCACAACTGCTCCGAAGCTGTTGATGATTTTGCCCAGCAAATTCTGGAAAGTTGCGCTGGTATCCACGGAGAATGTGTCCGGGGTTCCGGGCGCCAGATGCCGGCGCGCGCGCATAATAACGCGCAACTCGTCAGAAACCGACTCCATCACCTCGCCGCCTCCACCGGCATTCACATAAACCATCATGCTTTCGTGAGCCCCGTATTCACTCAGAAACGCCGTCAGAGGAATAGCAACCCAGTTGTCCATGCTCTGGCCCATCATCTTTCCCTGGTGCTCCCCAACTCCAATTACGGTATAGGGCGCGCCGTCGACGCGAAACTCCTTGCCTAGCGGGTCGCCATACCCAAGCACGTTCTCCACAATATCGGAGCCGACAATCGCCACGTGTGTACTATGCTCGTCCTCGGTCTCTGTATATCCCCGTCCCTCGGCAATATTCATGTTTGAAAGCGCGGGCATCGTCCATGTCCACCCGCGAATATTCGTGTCCGTGGTCGATTTTGTCCCGTAAACGACCTTACCAGTCACGTTGCGCGCAGCCCCGACCGATACGCAGGATGTACACGCCGACAGGATGGCCTTGTAATCGTCAAGCGTGACGTCTCTGCGCTTCTGAAAGGCGAGATACTCGTCCACGGTGATGAACGAGTCCGGCATCTTGCTCACTGTAACCACGCTTGCGCCGTAAGTGTTGATCTTTGTGGTCACAAACTGCTTGGCGCCGTTGGTCAGGGTCACCACCGTGATCACAGACGCAACCCCGATCACAATCCCCAGCAGCGTGAGAATTGTGCGGAGCTTGTTGGCCCACAAAGATTGCAGCGCGAGTTTTATGGCCTCACTGAACAGCATCGCGACCCTTTCGCGTCCAGCTTTTCTTATTCGTAACGCAGTGCCTCAATCGGGTCCAGATTCGCGGCTTTCCACGCCGGATAGATCCCGAAGAGCAAACCAATGGCGCAGGAGACGCCAAAGCCGATCGTCACCCACATGGTTGAGAGCGTGGCCGGCAGTCCAATGGGCAGAAAATAAACGATCCATGTGATGACCGCGCCTACCAGAATGCCGACCACGCCGCCGAGAGCGCACAGCGTAACTGCCTCCGTGGTGAACTGGGTGAGGATCGTCCGCTTGGTCGCCCCGATGGCTTTGCGGATGCCGATCTCGCGTGTTCGTTCCGTCACGCTCACCAGCATGATGTTCATCACCCCGACGCCGCCAACCATCAGTCCCACGCTGGAGACGGCAATCATAAACGCAACCAGGCCGCCCGTAATCTGGCCCCAGAGCTCGGTCAACGAATCCGGCCCGAAGATATCGAAGTTGTCGTCCGCCTGCGTCTTCACATGGCGGCGGATGCGCAACAACTCCCGAATCTCTTCTTGAACAAGGTTCTTGTTTTTGGGGTCGTCGTACTTGGCGTTGATTACCAAATCCGTGACCTCGGGATGCAGGTCATGAAAAGTGTTGATCGGGAAAAAGATTGAATTGTCGTTGGGATTCTGGCCCGTACCGAACGGTTGCTTGCGCTTATCCAGCACCCCAATCACCGTATAGAGGCTCGTCTCAATGCTCACTTCCTTGCCAATCGGATCTTCTCCGGCGGCAAAAAGATCCTCCGCCGTATCGTGCCCAAGAACCACCACCTTGGCGTGGCTCCGATCTTCACCGTCGGTAAAGAACCGGCCCTCTTGCAGGGTTGTGTTGGTCGTATCCGCCACCTGCGACGTGTGCGCTTCCATGATGGAACCGGCCACCTTGCGGCCCTCGTACTTGATGCTTATCCCACCCACGAAGAATCCCCTAAAGTACCTTTGCAATGCATCCGCGGCCACCACGTGTGGAAGCTCGCGAACTGCCAGTGTGTCGTCAAGAGTCAGCTTCTTGCGAGTAAGCTCCTCGCTGGTAAGCTTCTCTTCTCCAAAGGGCAAATGAAAAATCCAAAAGACATTCGTACCCAGCGAATCCGCAAAGTCAGCTACCCGGTTATTGAGTCCATTTATGATCGACGAGATCGTAATCACCGTCGTCACGCCGATTACGATGCCCAGAATCGTCAACCCCGAGCGCAATTTGTTGGCCCTCAGCGTGTCCAGGGCCATCCGAACAGATTCGCGCCCTTGTCCTTGCGCCATAAACTCAGCTCCTAGCTGCTAGCCTTTAGCCTCTAGCTAAAAGCCCTCGATCCTCATCCGAGCGGGCGTGCCCCCCACGAAGGAATACGGTTCCGCCCAACCTCACCCATCACCCAAAAAGCTAGCAGCTAGAAGCTAGTAGCTAAAAGCTGCCCCTCAGAGTTCCGCGCGCAGCGCCACCACGGGATCCAGCTTCGCCGCCTTGCTCGCCGGATACACGCCAAAGAAAATTCCTGTGGCCCCGGCCACAAACAAGGCAAGCAGCACGCTCCACAACTGCACATTGGTGGGAAAGCCGATAATGAGCGTGATCAGCTTGGCGACAGCCACTCCGCAAAGCACGCCGATAGCTCCGCCCGTCAGCGCCATGGTCGCGCTTTCGATCAGAAACTGCAGCAACACGTCGCGCTGCCGTGCGCCCAGTGCCTTGCGCACCCCGATCTCCCGCGTCCGCTCGGTCACGCTCACAAGCATGATGTTCATGATCACAATCCCGCCCACGACCAGCGAGATGGAAGCGATGCCGACCACCACGGAAAAGAAAATCGACGTAAACTGCTTCCAGATGTCCATGAAAGTGTCGTTGGTTTCCAACTCGAAGTCATCGGGCGCGCCGGGCGCATTGTGGCGGCGGGCGCGCATCAGGACACGCGTCTCATCCTCGGCCCGCTCCATCGCGGCGGCATCGCCACCAGCGCGAGCATAGATGTCGATCGAGTCGTTGTAGCCGTAGGTGTGCTGGTAAGTGGTGATCGGCACGGCTACCCAATTGTCCTGCGACTGGCCAAACGCTTTGCCCAGGCGCGCGCCCACGCCAACAATGGTGTAGGGAATGCCGTCCACGCGGATCTCCTTGCCGACGGGATCGCTCTCGCCAAGCAGGTTGTCCACAATGTCGTAGCCTACGATCACATTGTGAGTCCCATGGTCGTCGTCCGCCGGAGTAAACCCGCGGCCCATCGCTATCTCGGTGTTATTCAAACCAAGCATCGTCCAGGTGAGTCCATGCAAATCGGTTCCAGTCGTGGATTGCCCATTGAAGACCACGCCGGTCGAACGGTCGAGCGTCGCGCCCACTTCGCTGCACTCGGTGCAACCCTCCTGAACCGCCCTGTAGTCCTCTATACGAATAATTTTGCGCTTCTGATATTTGAAATAGGCTTCGGGGCCCATGATCACGCTTGGCGCCCGCGAAATCGTGAACACATCGGCGCCATGGCTGGAAAGCTTGTTCGCGACGTACGAGTTCGCGCCATTCACCATCGTGATCACCATGATCACCGAGGCCACGCCCATCACCACGCCCAGCAGCGTAAGCACCGTGCGCATCTTGTTGCCCCAAAGCGATTGCAGCGCGAGTTTCAGTGCCTCAGTGAATTGCATGATTCCGCTTTCCTTATTCGCATGGGCACGCACCACCGCGCCAAACTGACTGCGTAATCAAGACGATGCCTGTCCCCGGGATCTGTTCTTGTCCTTCCAGTGTACGTAATCTGTGTCAGCCTCGACGCACCCAACCAGAACTGAAAGAAATCGAAGGATACCTTTCTAGAAGGATTAGTTACCGCTTCGGTCGCACGCCGGACCGTGAGGGCACAGAATCCTCGCCCATTCAAGGATACGCATCAAACCAGACCCCGGTTCCGCCACGCAGAGTGTGCTTCTCATCCCACCGCAGCCTCGTCCCGGTAGGGTCGAACAGGAAATTCCCCCGACCTCCCACAGTCCTCTGAGCTCTATAAACTGACCGCTGAGAGCTGAAAGCCGCCTTACCGTCCCGAGCTACCAAATCCCTTCCCCGCCCGCGCCGACTCTTCCAGTGTCTCTACTTCTTGGACGAGTCCAGTCAGCACAGGCACTGGAATCATCTGCGCGATCTTCTCCCCGGCCTTCAGCTCCACAGCCGTCTCGCCCAGGTTCGTCATCAGCACCAGAATCTCGCCCCGGTAGCCCGCATCGATCACTCCGCCAGTAGTCGCTATCCCCTTTGCAGCCATCGACGAGCGATCCCGCACCAGCAGCCCCAGTGGGGCGCCCGACGCCGGTTCCCGCGCCTCGACAGCGATTCCCGTCCGCACCTTGACGGTCTCTCTGGGGCCCAGCGCCACGCCCTCCAGCGCAAACAGGTCATACCCCAGATCCTCGCCCGGATGCGCCACTACTGGCAGCCGTGCGCCCTCTTCCAACCTCTTAACTCGCAACATGTTTCGATCCTATAGCAACCCGGACTCACAACTGAAAACTCGCCCTTGACTGGTGAGCCCCGGCCGGGAACCTTCCCAACCGGGGCTCATGTGATTCGGCAAAAGGACCTATAAGCCGAATTCTGTCGTGTGCGGTCATTCCTCTAGGCGCCGCGTTGCCGCGGACACTCATCAGCGACCTACCCGGAGGTTTCGGCAACTGCTTGGAGCCGCCTTGCCGCATCGGGCCGATGCCGAGCACCGTCAGGCTCTTTCGCGG